>JAEEGG010023758.1_pt1 | contig 11948 bp, 4 predicted proteins | sample 9134161 | NCBI WGS metagenome assembly JAEEGG01 (sample SAMN16246543, study PRJNA631951) | gut metagenome | biome: gut microbiome; feature: rumen; material: CR-attached | host: Bos | place: Iran: Karaj | collected 2018-10 | reverse complement strand
CAATATCGTTATGAATACTATTGAAAATGGTCCAATTAAAGAAGGTAATCTAAAAAGAGGTCTTAACTTGAATTATAAAAATGTTCTTTCTGCTATTCCATATAAGGAAGATAATTCGGAAGAAGATAGATCTGAATTGCCTTTGCTTATGTTTGATTTAGTTGAAGATCCAGAGATGTTGAATTGATGAATAATAAAAATAATAGATCAGCTTTTACAATGGTAGAAATCTGCTTAATTTGCGGGATTATTTTTGTATTGCTTGTTCCCGTTTTTAGAATGATGTCCAAAGGAAGTTCAACTACTATCTATAATAGAAATGAAATCTTGGCTCAGCAGTATGCTTCTAATTTGATAGCTTATTGTAATGCTGTTCCCTTTGATAATGAATACCTTACTGATTCTGAAGGAAAATCTGTTCCTATACTTATGGTAAAGGATAAAGAGGAGAAAATAGAAGATATATTTACAAGAACTTTATCGGTAAGTACTTATCTTGATGATGTTTCTAATCGTAAATATAAACTTGTTAGTGTTAAGGTTGAATGGCAGGAATCAGGTAAAGCAAATAAACATAACGTAATTATGTCTGGTGTGGTTTCAGAACAATGAAAAGAAATATAAGAGCTTTTACTATAGTAGAAATATTAATAGGAGTTTTTATTGCTTCTTTAATTATTGTTGGTTTAATGAATCTTTTCAATGTAGGAATAAAAGGTTCTTCTAAGGGTATGGCTCACTTAGAGAACATGGAAACTGCATACATTCTTATGTCTCAAATAGAATATGATTTATTAAGATCTTATAATATTACAGATCCTCAGAGTGGGAGTGAAGACAATGGGGCTAAATGGGATTTTTGGTATGGGAACTCTGATTCAAATAAAGCAAGTGTAGATTACTCTTATGAAAACGATGCGATAGCCCGCAAAGTTACTATATATAAGCTTGATGGAAACATTGGCAATATTGAAAAAACTTATTTTTGCAAAGGATATAAAGTTGATTTAAAATTTTTGCATCATGTTTTTGAAATAAGTTCTTCTAAATTTTCAAAAAAAAGGCATGGAATGTGGGTTGAACTTACTGTTGCATCTAAGGACAATAGAAACGGCGGAAAAAACGAACCTTTTTACTTTAAAAAGATTGATTATTGTACATAAAATATAGTTTTATTTATCTTCAATGAATTCCTCAGTATATTCACTAATATAATCATAACCAGAATCGCCAAAATGAGCGTCTATTTCTCCTTTACTATTCCTTCTATACGGAACAACTATACCTCTTATTAACCTACCATGTTCTGGAACTTTCCACCCATCTTTTAAAGGAGCTAAGATATAAGTTTCTTTATTAGTAGCTTTTATAGCGATAATAGCATTTTCAAATCTTACTACTTCTCCTTCAATTTCTATTGGTTCACTTTTTACTGGTTCATATGTTACTACTTTGCTCTTAGGCTTTTCTTGGGGAACCTTCTTATTAAAGAAGAAAGAATATACTGATGAAATAATAATCAATAAAGCAATCACAGAAACAGCTATTATTATTTTGTTTTGATTAGGTGTATTTTCCTGAACTTCAACAGAAGAACGGTAAGCATAAGCTGGTCTGTTGCTATGCTTTTTTTCTTTTTCAATTCTGAGTCTTTCTTTTAATTCTGCTTCGTTTGGTTTTTTTGTTGGCTTATTGTTTTGTGATTTTGCTTTTACGTTAGAATTATTTTTTATTTTAGTAATCTCATCTAAAGTTTCAGCTATTTTTTCAACGGGTTCAGGACAAGCTTCTCTTAAACTACGAGCTTGTTCAGCAATTATGCCAGTATGAGAACGTTCTATTTTATAAAGATAATAAATATTATCTGATGACGGGTTAGCTGCAAAATGACAGAGTCCAGCTTCTAATAAAGGTTCAGGATAATTAAGGCAGAGAAAGTCTGTCAATATATCTCTGACCAAAACAAAGTCAAATTGGCTAATACATTCTAATGCCATCTTCTGTTGGTTATTTTCTGAAGAATATAGCATAGCACGTAATGATGAAATAGCCTGATTATAATCAGAATTTTTCAAAATACCGAGAGCAGCAGATTTCATTCCAATATCTGGTATCTTCAAACATTGCCCTAAGTATGGGATTATGCAATCCGGATTTACTATACCCAGGTATTCAACCGCAGCAGTGGCAACAGAAATATCATGACTACTAATCAAACTTATTGCAATATCTTCTGCTCCTCTTAATTTACAACGAGTTAAACACTGAAAAACAGCTACTTTTAATTCTGAATTTGATTGTTGGTTAGTTAATAGAAGTAGAATTTCATCAAATTTTTCCTTAACTTCTTCAGGAGTTATAGTTTCCAACATTTCAAGGAGAGAAAAGTCTTGATATTTTACTATTGTATTATCTGCTTTCTCTTGTTTTTCTTTTTTTATATGTTCTTTTGTTTCTTGAGAAGACTTTATTTCTGTATTATTTATACCAAGGTATTCTTTTATTCTTTGTTTAACCAGACCAGAAATAGGCCAATTTATTGCTTCTGAAAAGGCTTCTCTAACTATAGGCTGTTTGATTGTAACAACAATTTTCTGTTCAATTTCAGGGGCTATGCTTTCTCCATCGAGCTTAGCAATTATTTGTCTTACGAAACGTAAAGCATTTCTTTTTACAACCCAGTTTTGAAGCTTCTGAGTGTATAGAGAAAACTTATCCCCCAATATTCCTGATTTATTCAATAGTTTGACAGACTCATTCAAAACTTTTTTTACTAATTCAGCTTTATTTGCAGGTGAACGTTCTACTATTTCAAAAAGAGCAAAAGGAACTTCAACATCAGGATTCATTTCAATTATCCAACCAGCTTTGACTAAAAGCTCTTGGTTGGTTTCTGCAGCAAAATATTTAAGCAAAAGAGGTTTAACTGTTTCAAAAGGCAAAAATGGACAGTTTTGAATTCCTGCAAGACGTTCTGTTTTAGTTGGAGACAAAAGAAGGGCTTGCAAGTGTTTTAAGGCTTCTTCTTTATCAATCTTCACCAATGCTCTAATTGCAAGGGCTTTTATTTCCGGGTCTTCAGAAAAAAGCAATTGGGGTAAATCGTTTAAAAGCAAGTCTGGTTTTAAATGAACCAAAGTTCGTAGTGAAGCTAGTTTCAAAACAAGGTTGTCTGAGTGAAGATAGTTTGTAATAATATTATACTTATCTTCTGGCCAATAACGGCCAAATAATCTTATTATACGGGAAGTGACAATAGGAGAAGAGCCTTCCACCAATTTTGGTCCCAAAAGCCTGAATTCTTGAGGCATTACACTTGGCATATTAGAGATAATATGCATTCTTAATCTATCGTCAGCTTCTTCCCATTTACCTAAAAAATCAGAGTTATCATCTACGTTAATAGTTTTAACGTTTTTATCACCATTTAATCGCGATGAAACAGCTTCAATAGCATTAGAAATAAGTATGGAACAATCTTGATCATCTTCTGTTGCTTGTATTTCTTTTAAGGCAGACAAAATTTCAGGATTGCCACCAGATTTTATAATCTCTTCTAATGCAAATATTCGAAAAGATTTTATAGGTATCCTAAGATTATCAAGTATAAGTTGTTGTTGTTTTAAAGTGTTCACATATATATTTTATTAGAAAGAATACAAAAATACAATTATTTACTATTTGGGGAGACTTGGTTACTTGTTGCAGTTGGGTTGAGTAACTTGATAAAGATAATTGTTTGATTATTTATTATTATATTATAAAATTAAAACAAGTCGATATGGTAAAGTTGAACTAAAGGGTAAACCTCAAACAATGAAGGTTTACCTGCTTATATAGATAATGAATAACAAGTCTTCTTTTGAAAGATACAATATAATTTTAATTATTCTATTTTTTGTTATTCCTATTTTAGCTTTTGATCTCGGCTATTATTTTCTTTCAAAACATTATAATAACAGGCTTGCCAATGAAAAAGAAAAAAAGGCAAATGATGAGGTAGAGACTCTTGCTTCAGAAAGTGATTTCGGCAAAGAATTTGCGATGTATTTCCGAGATTATTTCAATTTAATCAAAGAAAAGGTTGATAATAGTCGAATTAATGAGACTAATTTATCTGAGTTCTCTAAATTTTTGGAACAAAATGCAGGTGAGGTCTTTAAAACTCCGTTTCCTAATTATAATCTTTATGTTTTTAAATTGTCTGAAACAAAAATGGAATCTGAGCTTATTTACTATAAAGGCGATTTAAAAAGTGGTAAAAAAGCTTTGTGTAAGGCTTTTGATGGCCTTTATGCTGTAAATACCAAAAAGGTTAAGGCTAAAGAAGCACAAAACAATAAGTTTATTCAAGCACTAATAGGAAAGTATTCTAGCGTTGATGTTGTTGCTAATGAAATGCTTGGTTGTACAACTCATACCAGGGGAATTCACGAATGTTCGTGGTTTATCTGGGATTATTTTTCAGACAATCTAAATACTGTTTACGGCTGTATATTGTTATGTGATGATATAAATAATTATGCAGAGAAGGGTAGACTACTTGCTCTTGAACGATTGAAAAACAGAAAGATTGCTGCATCAGGGGCTTTTATTCCAGTTTATAGTGGTTTTGGAAAAGCAAATATTCTGTCTCCTCTCGAAAAGTCCAGTTCTTTTAATAATTTTGCTGATGGGCTTACTATTAAAGAAGAAAAAGAATATTTCAAATGGATAAAAGAACCTTTGCCCCAAGATGTTCATTTAGGCAACTATACTGCTTACTGCTTTTTGGAAAGAGGAGCCTCTCATATTGCAGTGATACTAATTAAGCCAATAAAAGATTTTTCTTGGCCCAAATGGCTGATTATTTTAAATTTTTTATCAATATTTATTCTATTGGTTATTCTTTATTGTGGAATAGTTTTCCAAAAATGGCCTCAGATAAGCTTGTCGCTTAGGTTTACTCTTTCTTATTCTTTGGCTTCAGTTATACCAATAAGTCTTCTTTGTATTACTGCTTATGGCTATTTGCTTCAATACAAAAGCAATGCTACAGACAAAGCTGCCAATGATCTTTTAATTTCGCTTAAATCTATTGATGCTGCTAAACTTGAATTAGTCAAAGAATACAGAGCAACTTTTGCTAAGGCGTTAGAAGATCCGGAGTTTATAGAGTTAGCCAAAAAAGGGTTCAATGAAGAGGCTGTTGCAAAAAGAATAGTAGATATTTTTGAAGGAACAGATAATGCTTTACCTATCTTAGGAGCTAAAGTTTTAGATGAGAATGGGAAAGGGCCTTTTGCAAAAGGTAATTTCCCAAGTAATATTACTTTTGAAGATATTACAAGAGCTTTCGATGCAGCTATGGTTCCTTTGCTAAGAAATGAAATGCTTAGTGTTCATCCGGAGTTAAAGTTTGAGAAATATGAAGTAAAAGAAACAGAAAATGATTTGGCAAACAAAGCTTATTTGGCAATTACAGGGAGTTCTTTTGATACTGATTTAAATAGACATTTCGGCTTTCCTATTTATCGAAAAAATGGTGATTTCTGTTCTTATTTAATGTTTGATTTAATAAAAATAGATGGTGAAATCAAATATATGCTTTTCGTTGTCTGGGATGATAAAGCCTTAGACGATGAAGTGGTTAAACGTAAATTTAGAGATAAAAGTCTTAAGGATAATAAACAGAATTTTTTGGCCTACAGAGTAAAAGGTCAGAATGCTGAATATATTGGGGAAAAAACAAGGCATAGTTCTGAAAAATTCAAGAATAAAGCTCCTAATTTAGCCATAGAAACTTCTTACAGTAATAAAACAACTACTTTTGAAGATGAAGAATACATTGTCGCTCTTATGCCTTCTTTTAATTATAGCCAAACTGTATTAATTGGCTGGAAAGATAAATTTGAAATCACTGAAGATATCAATAACAAAGCAATGGTTTTCGTAAGATTGATTTTGTTAGCTTTGACCATACTTCTGATATGCAGTATTAGATCTTCAGCGGTATTTCTTAAACCTATCTCTTCATTAAAAGAAGCTTTAGATGAAGTTTCAAAAGGTAATTTGAATGTTGGATTTAAAGATAGTACTAAAGACGAATTAGGTCAGCTCTCGAATGAGTTATCCATAATGATTTCAGAACTTAGGGAAAAAGAGCGTCTATCAAAACTGATTTCTGATCAAGCTATTCAGGTGCTTCAGAAAAAAAACAATGAAATGCTGAATGACACTGAGTCATTTAAAGGTGTCGCGCTTGTTTCTGATATACGTAATTTTACTGGCATGAGTGAACAGTATGCACCTGAAGCAATTACCGAACTATTAAACGAACATTTTGCAGAGATGGCAAAAATAATCTCAGACAACGGAGGATTGATTTATAAATTTATTGGTGATGCTATAGAAGCTGTTTTCCCAGAAAAAGAAGAATATGATGAATCTGCTTCTGTGAGAGCATTTAAAGCTGGTAGTATGATGATTGCAAAATTATCTATTATAAACTCTCGCCGTAGAAAGAAAAATCTATTCCCATACCGAATTGGTGTCGGACTTTGTTATGGTTCAATGTTCTCTGGAACAGTTGGAAGTCTAGAAACTAGACTGGATTATTCTATTCTTGGCGATCCTCTTAAAAATGCGGCAAAATACGAGGCTCTTTCTATTCAGAACCCAAGTTTCCCTTTGGTATTTGGGGAAGATATTGCTGAAATATTAGCAAGTAAAGGTATGTGTTTTAAAAAAATAGATAGCAAAGGCAATAATTTTAATGTTTTTGTTTTAGATGAAATTTTGAATGCTATTAATACTGATGATTCCATATATTCAAATGAATTAGAAAAAAAAGAAAATAAAGAAAATAAAGGCAATAAAGATGATAAATCAAATGAAATTAAACTCTTCTCCATTTCAAATATTCATCAATATAGAGAACAACTAAAACAACTGTTTTATAATGCATTTATAGTATTGTTTATTTCTCTATTTATTACTATGGGAGTAAATACTGTTTATTTCACTAAATTTGATAATTTAAAAACTTATTCCGATAAAGAGTGTTCCAGATTAGAAAATCAGTTGAACTGCGATGAATTATTAAGGTCTGTTTTTGATACTCTTTGTTTATATTTTTATGAAGATATTAATAATATTTTAAACTCTGAAGACAATTCTTTAAGTTTTGAACAAAAAATCAAAAAGGTTGCTGATAAATATGAAAAATTAAATGTACCCATTCCCAAATATTATTGCTGCCAATATGTTTACGATAATAAAAATAATTGTAAAATAAATGCTGTTTCTTCTAAGGGTTTTTCTGATGAAACAGTAAAAAATCTTGATGATTTTGCTTTGTCATTAATTACTGATAAAGATAAAGAAACAAAGCTTAATAAGATATTAGGTATTAGTTCTAAGTTTTTTAATATGAATTCTCTGCATTACAGACGTTCAGGATTAGAAACCGTAGAAAAAGAAAGTATGCTGATAGATACTGATAAAATAATCAGCAAAGACCGTAAACACATAATTGCATATGTTTTTTGCGGAATGCCGCAGAAAATGGATAAATCAAAATTAATTAACTACTATACTATATTGGCAGGGAAAAACCTATTATTAGCAATAAAAGATAAAAATGACTGGTATTTTTCTCATTCCTTCCCACAAAAAGAAAAGTTATTTTTACAGCAGGCTAAAAATACTTCTGCAATAGAAAAGAAAGGCTATTATACCAATAAATTCCAGGCAAATAATGAAGATTATATTTTTTATGCAATTACAAAAGAATTAGCAGCTAATAATTATTCGGTAATTTTACTGAATAACTTGGTTTTTATTGGCTCTTTAATTGTTTTAGGAATAATAATTGGATTTGTTAGAAGGGAAATATTTATTTCTAGTTCTTCTGTCGCTAGTAAATTAAGATTAGATATTTGTATTTCTGCATTGCTACCTTTATTAACTGTTTGTTTCCTTTCTCATCTTTATATAAATGAAGATTTAAATGTTAAAAAAACAGAAACAATTGCTAGTTTAAATAAATTAATAGATGATACTGAAAGAAAAGAATTGTATTGTAATGCATTGTGTGAAAACTATTTTAAGAACCTTTCTTATTCTGAAGAGATAAATAAATATATAAATAAACTGAATAATTCAAAAAATGATACTAGAGAAAAAATCGAAATTGATTTTTCCGATTATTTAAAAAAGAATGTTGCTGGTTATAATTCCGAAATTCATAAAAGTTTAAAGAAAGGGAAGCCTTTCTATTGTATTAAAGAAATTATTTTTATTGGAAAGGATGGTTGGATTTCTGCTGCGGCTGAAGCTAGCAAAGAAAAGGTTGGGTTAACTGATTTTGGGAAATTAATTTCGGAAGTCGGGAAAAATGTCTATTTAAGTAAAGATGAAAAGAACCAAAAAAATAGCCAGGCTGTTAAATCAGAATTAATGGTAAATACTCTTGTTAAAACCTTAGAATCTATTTTTGGAAGCGATTTTACTTATAAATTAATTAGTTTCCCCAATAATTTTATTACTTTTGGAATTTCTTATTCGATAGTAGGCTTTTATGTTTCTCCTTATCCTGATATTTATAATCCTGATTATCTAATTATCGCTCTGGTTCTTTTTGATGCAAATTATATGTCTGATCTCTGTAATATGATAAATGATACTAAGCCATATAAGCAGCATATCTCTTCTGGTGGTGTCGGAACAGAAAAATATAGCTTCTATTCTTCAAATATTAGAGTTGGAGAAAGCTTTTTCTTGGATAATCAAAGTGGCGTTATTAATCATAGAGAAGATTTAAAATCTGTTAGAGAACTTGGACTAGCTGCTTCATGGGTTAATACTAGCTTTGGACCTGTTTCTAGAATGGTTGATTTATATGGTCCTCATTTTCTAGAAGCTAGACAGGGATATTATGTTAAAGATGGTGTTTTTGCTACCTTAGCTTCAGAAATCCCGTTAAGGAAAAAAGCTAATGAAACTTTTATATCCCTGGGTTGGGGTATTCTTTTCTCATTGTTAATGATATTCCTTATTACTCAAAGTGTTATTCAAGATTTGATCGCTCCTGTTATGCGACTTATAGAAGGTGCTGCGGCTGTTTCTAAAGATAATTATAAATTCAGAACTCAATTCAAAAGAAGAGATGAACTTGGAGCTTTGTGCGATTCATTTGATAAAATGATGAAGGGTCTGGAAGAAAAACAGCTAATGAACAGAATGGTATCTAAAACTGCTCTAAAAGTAAGCGCTAATGTTACTGACGTAGATAGTAAGAAAATAAATGTTGTTTTGCTTTATGTTTCTGTTCCTGCTTTTGACAAAATTATGAAGAAAACACCTATTAATGAATTGTTCTCTGAACTCAGAAAACAAGTGGCAAATATTGCTGAGATAGTAATCAGCAATGGAGGAGATATAGATAAAATAATGGGTGAAAAAATGCTTATAGCATTTCATATAGGAGATAAGAATCCGAAAGATGTTGCAGTTTTGGCTTGTAAAGTTGCCCATATGATTGAAAGTTCCGATAAAATCAGCTTTAAAGTTTCTGTTGGTGTAAATTACGGACAGGTAATCTCAGGTTTCTTAGGAGTAGGCGAAAAACGAGATTTTACTATTATCGGTGACCCTGTTAATGTTTCAGCACGTATAGCTGTTCTTGGTGAGAAATTGGAAAAAGATAACTGTTTGATTTCTGAAACTATTTATTATTATATTAATGATAGTATAAAAGCGAATTTATATGGTAAAGTAGAACTAAAAGGTAAATCTCAGCCGATGAAGGTTTACCAGTTGTCATAGTATTTGTCATATGCCAAGTAACACTAATAAAGAAAATAAAAATATAATACTTATAATATTACTATTTGTTATTCCATTATTAGCTGTTAATATTAGTTTTTATTCCAGTGCTAAAATTAATTATGATTATGAATCCAGGGAACAGGAAAAGAAGGCACTTCATGAAGCTGAGATTCTTTCTGCTGAATCTGATTTTTCCTACCAGTTTTCAGGATTATTTAAAAAATTTTTTGATGTTATAAATAATAGTACGACTATAAGCTTTAAGAATAATGGGCTTTTAGTTGATCACTTAGAGCAATACGCTAACAGCATTTTTATATCTCCTTTCCCTAAATACAGCCTTTACGTATTTAAAAAATCATCGGGAACTTCTTCCACGGAACTCTTTTATTCAAAAGGAGTTATTAAAGGCGGAACGAAAGGATTATGCCTGGCTTTTGATTATTTGGTTAATACAAATTCCAGGGATGATGACAAGAAAATAAAAGACAAAAATGAATCTTTTGCCAAGAAAACATTCGGACAATATACAAATTTAGTAACTTTGGCAAAAGAGTTTAGAGGTTTGCCTACTAATACCAACGATGGGAAAAACTTTTCATTCTTTATATGGGATTATTTTCAGACAGAAGAGAACAATATCTGGGGTTGTTTTTTATTCTGTGATGAGATGGATAATTATTCAGAATATGGTCGTTTGTTGTCTTTAAAAAATCTTAAATCAAGAGGACAGGCTATAGGAGCTTTTTTACCCCTTTATAAGGATTATGGTGAAGCAATATATCAAAAACCTTTGGATAAATCCAATAAATTTAAGGCTTGGGCTGAAACTATAACTATTCAAAAGGAAGAAAACCTTGAAGAATGGTTAAAAAATAGTATGCCTCAAGGAGTTCCTTTAGGAAATTATTCAGCTTTTTGTCATTTGAAAAGGGGAGCTTCTCATATTGCTGTAGTGCTGGTAAAATCAATTAAAAAAATTGCTTGGCCTAAGTGGCTGATATTTATTAATATTTTATTGATTTTAATCCTTGGTTTAATTCTTTTTTATGGGTTAGCATTCGATTATTGGCCTCAAATCAGTTTAACAACAAGATTCATAGTATCCTATATTTTGGCTTCAATTTTACCTATAAGCCTTTTGTTTTTTGCAGCTTATGGTTATATACTTCAGTATGAAAATACTTCTATAACTAGTACTATTTTTGATCTTCAAATGATTTTAAAATCAATTGATGACAAGAAGTCAGCTTTAACCAAAGAATATGTTTCTGCTTTTTCTAAAGCTATTAATGATGAAGAGCTTGTTAAAATAATAAATAAAAAAGGTGTTGAAGACGAAGAAGTTGCTAAATATGTTTTAAATATTTTTGAAGGTAATACTAAGAGTTATTTGCCTGTTATTGGTATTAAAATTCTTGATGAAGTAGGCAACGGTTCTTTTATTCAGGGACGTGGTTCTGGAAAAATAAATGCAGAAAAGTTGTTTGAGTCTTTTCTTTCCGGACAAGTTGAAATATTAAGAAGTAAAAAGATAGAAGAAGATTCAGAGGCTATTCATAAAATGAAGCCTTATGAGTTTAAAAGTAATAATGAAGACTTAGCTAATAAAGGCTATAAAGCAATGACAGGGACTAATTTATATGAAGGCTTGAATTTATATTTATCTACACCTGTATTTAGAAAAAGCCTTGGTTTTAATTCCTGGCAGATTTTTGATTTTATAAGAATAGATGGTAAAGCTAAGTACATGCTTTTTGTTATCTGGGATGATAAAACTCTTGATGATTATATTGTTAAGAATTCATTTGATGATTATGCTTATAAGTTTTTAAATCATAGATTTGCAGGGTATAAAATAAAAGGACATAGTATTGAACCTGTAGGCGGTATGACACGTCATGGTTCGAAAAAGTTTTTATCTAGATTAAATGAAATAGTCAGACTTGTTTCCTTGGGTAACAAAGCAAATGTATATACTGAAGAAAATAATATCTTGCTTGCTATGCCTGCCTTAAACTTCGAGAATATGGTTTTTGTCGGTTGGATAGATAAAGCCAATATTGATCTTGGGGTTTGGTATAGAAAAATTATTTTATTGTTTTTGGGTATTGTTACAATAATTATTCTTCTGATTT
>JAEEGG010023757.1_pt1 | contig 11948 bp, 8 predicted proteins | sample 9134161 | NCBI WGS metagenome assembly JAEEGG01 (sample SAMN16246543, study PRJNA631951) | gut metagenome | biome: gut microbiome; feature: rumen; material: CR-attached | host: Bos | place: Iran: Karaj | collected 2018-10 | reverse complement strand
GTTGAATTTGCTCTGAAACTTATCCGCGAGGTGGTGGTGGAATTTGCGAAGAACGGTCCGACGGAAGAGGAACTTGTTCAGGCGAAAAAGTCGCTAATCGAAAGCCTCCCGAGCCTGTTCGACAGCCCGTCTTCGACGGCAGAAATTTTTGCAAAAGGTGAACTGCTCGGAAAATCGTTTGACCATTATCTGGACTACGTGAAGGAAATCAATGCGGTGACGGCGGAGCAGGTGAAGGCGATGGTGAAGAAGTATTTCGACATGGACAAGATGACGGTCTCGATTGTCGCGCCGGTTGCAAAGCTTGAATCGCTGAAGCCTTTTACCGTTGTTTCTCAGGATAGCTTGGAATTTAGGGACAGGTGAATATGTTGCGGAACGTGATGGCTTCTTTAGTTCTTGCCTTGCTGGTCTGTGTTGTATGCCCTGTTTCTCTGTGGGCAGAAGATGCTGCTGTGGCCGCAAGTATCGACACGGTGGCAAGGGAAAAGTTGCATGATAATTTGCGCAAGAAACTTGGAAACAACGATGACTTGCGTTCTCTTTGTTCGGGTCTCAAAATCTGTCTGAATGTTGATTTCGAAGGTTGCTTCGAAGAAGACAAGAAGCCTTGGTCCAAGGTGAAGTATAACGACGAGTTCTGCGAACCCTACAAGGAAATAGGCCGCCGAGGATACCCGCCCGAACCGAAGTTCCCCATGGTTCCCGAAATTTATGCGAGGCTTGGACGACAGTACCGAGTTCAGTACGTATATTCCGGTACGCTTCCGCTGAACGAAAATGTGATTAGCTACTTGTTCGACAATATGCCTTTCACGGCGGAACTCATCAACGCCTATCTCGAAGAAAACTATACGCTCGAATACACGCATCCGAGTAGACGTTTCTTTAACGGTAGCAACGGACGTAGCCTTTCTGGGGAGTTCTACTGGGCCTTGCAGGATAGCGCTGGAAAAAAGCTTGGAATGCGCAATACTTTCTTTGGCTATGGACATGCCCAGGTTCTCAAGTGGTCCTTGCATGGAACCGCGATTGCCTACCTGGATATGGATCCCATTCCCGGCAACAGGATTAAGTATAAGTTAACGGCGATTGTGTTCCCGGGTAATTCGGTGTTGAATTCCATTATGCAGATGAACGTGTTCCGGAGCGTGGTGAATTCAAAAATTGAACATATCGTGAACGATGTCAAGAAAGCTGCCAAGATGTATTTTGACGGCAACAAGGAACCGATGCTCAAGAGCGCATCGCTAAAGTCTACCGAGAATGTCCAGTATGTACTGGATTTCGAGGAGGTGGTGAACGGTGCGCATTGGGAGCTGGGCGATTTTGAACGTCTGCAGAAGGCCCGCAAGCAAAAGCGTGAGCAGGACATGCAGGCGGTCCCCATCATGGTGAACGATATTCAGAAAATCAAGGAATCGAAATGAGTGCTGAAAGAGAATCTATGGAATCCCTGCTTGCGCGGGTGACGGAACGTCGTCGTGAACTTTTGACGTCTGTGGTGGACCGCCGTACAAGACATTTCTGTATGGTGCTGGAAGATCTTTTTGATCCGCACAACATTTCTGCCGTGATTCGCACCGCAGAAGTCTTTGGGCTTCAGGATGTTCATATTATTGAAGAAGACAATGCCTACAGCGTGAACAAGTCCATTCTGAAGGGTTCTTACAAGTGGATGAGTCTGTACCTTTACAAGAAGCGCATGCTCTGCATGGAAAAGCTGCGCGCGAAGGGTTACAAGATTGCGGTTGCAAGTACGAATACGACGAATTCTGTTCTGGATCTGGATCTGAGCCAGCCGACGGCATTCTACCTGGGAAGTGAATTCCACGGGAACCACCCCGATACGCTTGCCCATGCCGACTATGAATTCAAGCTTCCGCAGTACGGCATTACCGAATCGATGAACGTTTCTGTTGCCGGGGGCGTTCTGATGACCTACCTCGACGTGTTCATGCAGAAGGAAGGCCGCGAAAAGTTCCTGCTTAAAAAGGAAGAACGCGACGCCCTGCTCTGGGACTGGCTCGACCGCCACGTAAACGGCATCGAGAACAATAGCCCCATTACGCGAGTGGAAGAGTAAGCGGCGAAACCGCCCAATAAACTTTCGTTTAAAGATGCTTCAAAGCCCCCTTTTTAGGGGGCTTTCTCCTATGTTGCACGTAAAAAATGCTAGATTAGCACTCAAATGAAAAAGTATACGGCTCTTTATTTTTCAGTCGGCCTAGTGGTCATACTGGCCCTGATAATTCTTGTTTTCGGAGTATTCTTTTTGAACGAGAAGGATCCCCGCGAAACATTTAATACGTTCCATTTGCGCTTTACCCAGGTGAGCACTCTGGTGTTGGACGACCCTGTAAAGGTAAACGGTGTAAAGCTCGGTAAGGTGGTGTCCATTGAACTGTCGGGACACCGCGTGGTGGTGACTATCCGCTTGCGGACCGACGTGAAGATTCCGAAGGATTCCGAAATCCGCGTGCAGAACATCGGTATCATGGGTGAACGCCAGATCGGAATTATCCTGGGTGACGAGGAAAACTACTTCGCACCGGGCGATACCATCACGGGTCAGTTCGATGCGGGTATTGCCGAAGCGATTGGCCTTGCGGGTGAACTGTGCGACAGTACCAAGATTCTTCTGGAATCGGTAAAGCACGCCCTGAACCAGACGATTGTGAATCCCGATTTCCAGGAACGCTTCAAGACGCTGCTTGTGAAGGCTGAAAAACTCGAAGACCGTGCCATAACCATGCTGAATACGACCGACCCGCAGTTAAAGAAGAGCCTGGAAGGACTGAACCAGGTGGTGGTGAAGGTGAACGAGCTGCTAGACGGAGTCAAGCCGCCTATCGACAATATGTTTGCGAATACGGACAAGGTGATGGGGAATGCCGACAAGCTGATTGGCGAACTGGAAGGCGTAACCAACCATCTGGACGAACTGATTGTCAAGGTTCAGACGAAAATCGAATCCAAGGACAATACGGTGGGAATTTTGCTGAACGATCGAACCTTGCATGATGATTTGGTGAAGACGGTGCATTCGGCGGACAGCCTGGTGCGCGTTATTCTGCATGATGGTCTTGATATCAACGTGGATTTTTTCTGAGGAAAAAATGATTGAAAAAACACTGGTGGTAACGAACAAGTTGGGTATTCACGCTCGACCGGCCGGTATGATAGTTGATATTACCGGACAGGCGAAGAGCGACATCTCGATTGTTTTCGAGGGCTCGAAAGCGAATGCCAAGAGCATTTTGAACGTGATGATGCTTGCTATTCCGGCAGGCTCCGAGGTCAAGTTCGAAATTGACGGCGAAGACGAAGAAAGTGTAGCTTCACAGTTGGAAAGTCTGTTTAATGACCACTTCAACGAAGAACCCTGCTAGTAAGAAAAAGGCTCCCGCCCGCATGGTTTTGAAGGGCGTGCCTGCGTCTCCTGGCTTTGCCATGGGGCGCGTTTTCCCGGTGATTAACCGAAAGATTTCGGTGGTCGAGGAAACGCTTCCGGAAAGTCGACTTGCAGACGAGGAACAGCTTTTTCTGAAGGCTGTCCACAAGACGGTTAAGGAAGTCACGCAGATCAAGGAAATTTCCGAAGGTCGCACGGGGATGAAGGACAGCCTCATCTTTGCGACGCACTTGATGATTCTACAGGATCCCGAGCTTATAAATGGGGTCCTAGACAAGATTAAGAAAGATCATAAGAATGTTCGTTGGGCGGTTCATGTTGTCCTGGGGGCATACATCGACCGCTTTGAGCAGATTGATTCGCCGGCGATGCGTGACAAGGCGGCGGACCTGAGGGATGTCTACAACCGTCTGATGGCGGCAATGGAAGACTCCGGACCTGTATTGGAGGATGTGGCTCAGGAAGATGGCGTCATCCTTGTGGGTCACGAACTTTTGCCGAGTCTCTTGATGTCCATTAAGCCTGGCCAGGTGGCTGGTTTTGCGATGGATACCGGTGGCCGAACAAGCCACGTGGCGATTCTTGCACGCTCGTTGCAGATTCCGCTCGTGTCGGGTCTCCGTAATTTTGCGGCCCTGGTGCAGTCGGGCGACACGATTATCGTGGACGGTTCCAGTGGACAGGTTGTCATCAATCCGAATCAGGACGATGTCAAGGAATTTTATGCCCGTCAGGATGTGTTCGAAAGGCAACGACGCGAACTGTTTACGATGCGTCAGCTGGAGCCGATGACCCGTGACGGTAAGTACATTACCCTACATGCAAACATCGAACTTCCGTCGGAATCGGAGAAGGTGACGGATTTTGGTGCTACCGGTATCGGTCTTTATCGTTCGGAATTCTTGTTCCTTCGTAACGAAGCTCCGACTCAGGATGAACAGCGCGATGCCTACCGCTACATTCTTGAAACGATGTCACCGTGCCCGGTGACGATCCGTACCTTGGATGCCGGTGGCGATAAGCTTGTAAGCGGCATTACCGCGGTGAACGAGTCAAACCCTTTTATGGGCTGGCGCTCGATTCGCGTATGCCTGGACCGCGAAGATATTTTCTGTACCCAGTTGAAGGCCTTGTTGCTGGCGAACACCAAGGGCAACCTGCGCCTTTTGCTCCCGATGATTTCGGGAATGGCGGAACTTCGCCGTGCAAGGGCCTGCATTGAAAAGTGCCATAAGGAATTGGTGGCCGAAGGGCATAATGTAGCTAAGGTGAAAATGGGCGTGATGATAGAAGTGCCCGCCGCCGTGATGATTGTAGACAAACTAGCGAAAGAAGTCGATTTCTTTAGCATCGGCACCAACGACTTGATTCAATTTACCCTGGCTGTAGACCGCACGAACGAGTTGATTACCGATATGTTCCAGCCGCACCATCCGGCAGTGCTTAGCATGATTTACCAGACAGTCCAGGCGGCTCACCGCGAGGGGATTCCCGTGGCGGTCTGTGGCGAAATGAGTGCGGACCCGATGAGTGTGCTGCTCCTGGTGGGGCTTGGGGTCGATGAACTTTCGATGACTCCCTGGAGCGTGATGTCTACAAAGAAGATTATTCGTTCGATCAACTTTGAAGATGTTCGTGATTCTGCCTTGACGGTACTCCAGATGGAAGATGCGGAAAGCGTGAATGCCTATATGCACGGAAAGTACGCTCAGACGATTAGGGATCTGGGAATATCGAGCTTTGTGGGTCAGGTGGACGGTAGCAAGAAGATTAAGAATTAAAAATGATGCCGAATAGATTCTTCATTTTTAATTTTTCATTCTTCATTGATATTTTCTAGGGGAAAGAGTACATGTGTAGAATTGTTTGTTTGGTGGTATTTCTGAGTGTCTTCGCCTTGGCGGATTCGCTTTCGACGGTACCTGCAGCACCAAAGGCCCCGCAGGGCGATTCTGTTGCTACACCCGAGAATCCGCGTCCGACCCTTTCGACGGACAGCCTGATTGCGACGATGCCCTTGACGCCTCCCGATCCGTATGCTGCTGACGAACAGATTCTTCCGGCTCACTTTCAGGATATGGTGGTGCGTTACAGTCGGTTGAAATCGCTGAGCGAAGATCAGTCCCAACCGAAGAATGTTCGCGAATTTGCACGTGCCGCCCAGTTCTTTTATAGGGAAGAGTGGGATAGCGCTTATGCCGCGTACGATATTTTGCGTGGGCGCGATACCTTGTTGGACGGAGCCGTCATTCTCCGTATGGCAACCGCCAAGTTCAAGCTCGGTGAATTCCCGCAGATGCGTTCTGCTCTTTCCGCCTATAAGAATTATGAAAATGACGCATCCTTCGATAGGGCTGCATCGCGGCTGAGAATCGAGGCCGCCATGGCGGATTCTACGCTAAGCGATCACGCCCATGCGGATTCGCTGAAGGCTTTCGTGGAAAAGTATCCGAAGTCTGACGACGCTGCGGCTCTTCGGTTCCGTTATGCGCAGTACTTGGAACAGTTCAAGCAGATGAAGGATGCGAAGCGCATTTACCTGAAGCTGCTTACGAGTTCTTCAAATTATAAGGATTCCGCTTTTGCCGCTATCCGGAGACTCCGCAAGGTGCGTGGAGCCCCCGAAACTCTGGAAGAAAAGGTGGCGTATGCCAAGATGGCCTGCGCAAAGGACAATGCCGGCGAATGCCTTGTCCTGCTGGATTCCATTCATGTCCTGGATTCGATGCTGGTGTCGCTTTCACCAGAAGCGGCTCTTCCCTCGCCCGAAGATTCCTTGCAGAAAAAGTTGCCGCCTTCTTCGCTGGATATGGCGACCCGCATCAACCTGTGGGAAAAACGCGCCGTGACGCTCCGTACCTTGAAGCGCGAGGATGAATCGATTAAGCAGTTTAAGTTCCTTCTGGATTCCGTGGAAGCGCGTCCTTTGTGGATGCAGTCGATTCTGCGCTTGTACCGCAACAATGCGCTGCGTTACGAAAAGGAAATCCGCAAGATGGATGCCGCCTTGCAGGATGCGAGCCAGTACAGCAAGGAAAATGCGAACAACCTTTGGGTGAAAGGCTTTGAGTACGAGCAGAAGGAAAACTACGACAGCGCCATCGTTTGTTACAGGACGCTTTCGCACAAGCGCTTCAAGAATAACGTCAAGAGACAGTGGGCGAAGTTCCGCATCGGTTTTGTTTTGTTTAAGCAGGAAAAGTGGAACGAGGCGGTAGATGCGTTTATCGATGCGTCCAAGGAACCGTTCCTGTGGAGTGGAAGTGGCGCTCGAATGTTCCTGGGCGATGCCTACATGAAGCTCGGCAAGGATTCGCTTGCCCGCGAAGCTTACCTTGACTGTATCCGCGATTTCCCGCTGGCCTACTATGCGCACCGCAGCCGCCTAAAGCTGGTGGAATACAAGTTGATGGCCGAAAAGGATGTTCCCTATGCGCATGGGGTGCTGATGGCGCCGGAGCAGACGCTCGCTTGGGTGCGTGCCTCGCAGAAGGTGGGAAAGCCCGATACAAGCTACAATGCGGATCGTTACAAGAGAATCCGCACGTTGTTCCAGTACGGTTTCAGCGAACAGGCTTTTGCGCTTTACGACGAGGCTCGCAAGAAGAACGCGAAACGCCTGGATTTCTTGTATGAGTACGGCAAGTTGTTCTACGAAATGGGTGAGACCGCTGCGGGGTACCGCCTTGCTCGTCAGTTCCAGAACAATATCGATCGTCGCCGCCTGATGACTCCGCCCATTGACGTGCTGCATTACCTTTACCCGATCCCCTACAGGGACCAGGTCAAGTTCCATTCGGGTGAACGCATCGACCCGTTCTTCGTGTACAGCGTGATGCGCCAGGAGTCAATTTTCAACTTCGAAATCATGTCGCCGGCAGGTGCTTGCGGACTTTTGCAGATTATGCCCGCGACGGGCAAGATGCTCGCCGGCAAGGAAGGCCTCGAAAATTTCGAACCGATGCAACTCTTTAACGCCTACATGAACATCCGTCTGGGAATTCGCTACTTGGTTGACTTGAAGGCCGAATACAACGACGACTATATGTACGTTCTCGGAAACTACAATGCCGGCCCCAAGCCTACTAAGCGCTGGCAGGCTGCTGGCGAGGGTAAACCCTGGGATATCCGTGCCGAAGAAATCAGCTACTGGGAAACCCGTGACTACGTGAAACGCGTCATGGGAAATTACTGGATTTACCAGGAAATCTACGACGGAATTTAGCGGATGCTTTTCCTTCTCCTTACAATTGTTCCGGCGTTCCTTTTTGCTTGTGGGAACATTCTCGAAAAATCGGGTGTGTCCACGGTCGGCAAGCGCACGGGTGGAACTTCCAGACCTTGGGAATTTTTCAAGGGCGTGATTACGAATAAGTTCTGGTGGCTCGGAATCGGTTGCTCGGGGCTTGCTACACTGGGCTACTATATTGCCATGGCTCGTTATGACCTTAGTCAGGTGCAGCCGATGATGGTGCTGAATCCGGTGCTTACCGCCTTGATGGGTTTCTGCATCTTGAAGGAGACCTTGACTAAGCGTATTGTTGTCGCCATTTGCTTTGTCGTGGCGGGCCTTCTTTATTCGGTGGAAAGCATGGGCCAATCGACGGCGGTGCAGAATATCGGAATGCTTTGGGCGTATGCGGGTGGACTCAGTGCGGTAACGCTTGTGGCGCACCTCTGGGTCAAGGATCGCGAAATGGTGGACTCCCTGATTATGGGCGTTGGCTTTGGACTTTCGGCGGCGTTCTACAAGAGTCTTGCCATGGATTTTGATTTGGACCATATCGAACTTTCGTCCATCGCGAGTTTGCTAATGGATTTCAGGACTCTCGGATACATTGCGACTTATGGAATTGCCTTCCTGTATTCGCAGGTGTCGTTCTCCCGTGGGCGCGCTCTGTTCATTGTTCCGTTTAGCGCTGCTGTCGGTGCCGCTGTGCCGACTTTGGCCGGTGTTCTCGTCTTTTCGGAAGCATTCCCTGTGGGCAAGGTGATTTCGGTGACCCTGGTGCTGGTTGGCGCCTGTCTGTTTATTGTACGTAGGCCGCGCCGAAAAAAACGTTCCTAGTTGCGTCTTATGGTGTGCAGACGTATCATGTACTATTGTTTGTTGTTGCTGTTGGTTTTAGGACTTTCAGCTTGTTCCGATGATTCGTCCAGTTCATCGAATGATGTTTCCGATATTACCGAAGTCAGTTCTGCTTCGGAAGATAGTGTGCCGGAAAATGAGCCGGGGCTTCCTTTTGTAGGGGGCAACGTGGTGATTTCGGAAATTGATCCGATTAACGTCGTTTACGAAGATCATGAAGGGGGTGATGCGGGGTGGATTGAACTCTATAACAAGTCTTCCGATACGGTAGACCTTTCGGGGATGGCGCTTACGGATTCGCTTGCACGCCCGTTCAAGTGGAAATTCGGCAATGTAAAGATTGCTCCGGATTCGTACTTGTTGGTCTTTATGTCGGGAAAAGATGTTCCTGATTATGTTTACCCGCACGATTCGCTTGACCTGATTGGTCCTGGCTGCTGGACTTGGACCGACGCGCAGAATGATCCACCAGGTTATAGTTATGCGGACCCCTTGCCCGGTCAAAAGAAAAACTGTTTTAAGGATAAGGAACAACGGCAATTTGGTGCCGTCATGAAGTTGGGAGAAAATGAAGACCTTGGCTGGTCTTCAATCGCCGTGTTTGTAGGAACAGGAAATAGCGATCCGAGTGACGTCCTCGATATGACGGCGACTAACGAGCTCCTGGTTCACGCCTTCATTACTAAGGACCGCAAAGTTTCGCTTAGGCTTACGCAGCCTGATATCGATGACTGGAAAGGGTACGAGATGATTCTAACGGGGACGGGAGATTCTTCTACGGTGTACCGGTTGCCTCTTCCGACCGGGAAGACTTTTCCGGACCTTAAGAATATTTACGGAACGCGCATGAGTCCGGAAGCAAATGAGTCGCAGGAGGTGACGGTCAAGGTTTTCAGCTACATTGCTCGAAACCGGGGACATGAACCGCATGCGGGATTCAGACTTTCGGAGAAGGGGGCTCGACTGTATCTGGTAAATGCCGATACGACTCTTGCGGATTCGGTGGAGTATCCCGAGATTCCAGTAGGAAAGACTTGGAATTTGGGATCCCTGGCCGATGGAACGACCGGATTTGGATTTGCCTTGCCGTCTCCTTACGGTCAGGTGAAATCGTCCGTGATGGAGAGCCGTTCCCCTGCGGTTGATACGTTGGCCGAATTTTCTCCGTCTGGTTTTTATGCGGCTCCTTTTGAAGTGAAAATTCCGCGGAATCATTCGGTTCGTTGTGTTGTTGGCGGAATTGCCCCTACGGAAGGTCCTACGGAAACGGCTCTTGTGCAGATAAAATCTTCGGCGACGATTCGCTGCGCCTCTTTCGTGCCGGGGGCACTTCCGGGTGAAGAGTTGGTTCGCACCTACATTATTGGTGAAAAGCCGAAATTGCCAGCTGTATTCCTGACGGCGGATCCGAATTCACTCTTTGACCCTGATTCGGGAATTTACATGGAAGGCCCTAACGCTCAGGAGAAGGAACCTCATTATGGAGCGAATTATTGGCAGGATAAGGAAATTCCCGTGTTTGTGGAATTGACGGAACCGGAGTCCGAATTGCCTGCATTTTCTAAGCGGGCGGGACTCAAGATATTTGGAAATTACAGTCGTCAGAATGCCAAGAAGTCCGTCGCGGTTACTTTCCGCGAAAAGTACGGTGACAAGCGCCTGCACTACAGCCTTTTCCCCGAGTTTCCGGAACTGAACAAGTTCAAGGTGTTCCTGCTGCGCAACAATGGAAGCAACTTCGGACAGGACTACATTCGCGACCGCCTTGCCAGTTCCGTTAGCGAGGGGCTCGGTGTCGATTACCAGCGCGGAAGGTTCGCGGTTGTGTATTACAACGGGGAGTATTATGGCATCCATAGCATTCGTGAACGTTCGACGGAGTACTATTTCGAGACTCATTACGGGCTTGATCCTGACGAAATCGATTTGCTCAAGGCGGACAATTCCGTGTCGGCAGGGTCTGCGACTGACTATGTAGCCCTGATGGATTGGCTGGAAACGCATCACCTGAAGAGCGACAAGGACTACGATTACGTGAAGTCGCAAATCGATGTGGATAACTTGATGAACTATATGCAGGTGGAACTTTATTCCAATAATCGTGACTGGCCGAGCAACAACCTAAAAAAATGGCGCGGCACAAATCCGAAAACGTTGTGGAAGTGGTTCTTGTACGATATGGATTTTGGAATGGGAAACAACTTTAGCCAGTATACGAACAACATATTTGAGTTCGCGTTGGCGGAAAATGGCGAAACTTGGCCTAACGGGCCTGAAAGCACTTTGTTGTTTAGGCGAATGTTCGAAAATGCCGATTTCAAGGCCGCTTTTATCAATCGTATGGCAGCACTTCTCCAGATGAATTTCGAAAGTTCCCGAGTCCTTGCTCGAATTAAGAACATGATGGCTGAAATCGAATCCGAAATTCCCCGAGACCAGAAACGCTGGAAACTGAATGCGTCTAGGATGGAAAATCAGCTGAAGTCGATCAAGGACTTCGCCCAAAAGCGTCCGGAGGTCTTGTATCAGGAACTTCGCGAGTATTTTGAACTAGGCGAGTCTGCTCCGCTGACCTTGACGGTTCAGGGATCGGGGACGATTCTTGTACACGGCTTGCCTCTAGATCGGTCTACGATGACAATCCCGTTCTTTGAAAATTTCCCGGTCACCTTGACTGCATCGCCTTCGGCCGGTGGCGTGTGGAAGGGGTGGAGCGACGGGGTGAAAGAGGCCTCGCGGACTGTTGTGCCTGGTGAAATAAGCGAATTAAAAGCGATTTTTAAGTAGTCTGTGTATACAGCGCTCTCTTGCGAACACCAAGGGAACAAAAAAATGTGATGTATATCTTACAGAACCGCTCTTTGACTTTTTTTTAGCTACTATAGTGTATACGGGAAATCCTGAATTTTCTAAATTTGGGCACACTATGAGTTACAATACTAAGATTCTTTGCATTGGCGCGGGCTATGTCGGTGGCCCCACTATGACCGTTATCGCCGACAAGTGCCCCGATGTAAAAGTGACTGTGGTTGATATCAACCAGTCCCGTATTGACGCTTGGAATAGCGACAACCTCCCGATTTTTGAACCCGGCCTCGATGACGTGGTGAAGCGCGCCCGTGGCCGTAACCTCTTCTTTAGCACGGATATCCCTGCTGCCATCAAGGAAGCGGATATCATCTTTGTTTCGGTGAATACGCCGACGAAAACTTTTGGTCATGGTGCCGGTAAGGCCTCCGACTTGCAGTACTGGGAAAAGACGGCCCGCAATATCCTCGAAATTGCCGACGAAGGCAAGATCATTGTGGAAAAGTCCACGCTTCCGGTGCGTACCGCCGCCGCCATGGAACGAATCTTGAACTCTAACGACAAGGGACTGCACTTCGAAGTGCTTTCCAACCCGGAATTCCTCGCCGAAGGAACCGCCATTAACGACCTCTTTGA
>JAEEGG010023755.1_pt1 | contig 11949 bp, 5 predicted proteins | sample 9134161 | NCBI WGS metagenome assembly JAEEGG01 (sample SAMN16246543, study PRJNA631951) | gut metagenome | biome: gut microbiome; feature: rumen; material: CR-attached | host: Bos | place: Iran: Karaj | collected 2018-10 | reverse complement strand
GCTCGCTTTTGTAATCCATCTTCGGAGCTATTTTGTATCAACAAATAGATCGGGGATAATAAGAAAATACACGATGTGAATAACATTATATGACACAAGATCTTTATCCAGTTCTTCTTTGTCAGAAAAATAACCGCAACACAAAGTAATACAGAAATAATACCGTTATAAACAGCTCCTTTAAGAAGTATTCTATTTTCATCCAAAAAGCCGGACAAAACCTCTGAATTTATAATGTGCGGAGTTATGAAAATATGTTGTATTTCCTGCCCAAAATAAGAAACCGCACAAACGAGAAAACAGAATACTAGCAATGAATTTAAAATATTCTTGCAAGGTTTTATAAGTTTAGTTCCAAACATAAGCATTCCCTTTATCATGATGATTTCTAAAAAGAATTGCCAAGTTTTTTCAACACTCGTTACCGTTGGGAATCCATATTAAAAATTTTCATGATCAATTTAACAAGTTTCCCCGGTTCATAAGGTGGATATTCCCACATTTGAGTTATTTTTGGATGAGTCTTGAAATACATATCCAGCTCATTCTTTTCTGAGGGATCAGCAGGAGCGATATCTAACCAGTTTTTCTCATTCTCTTTGACTTTTAATGAGAAGACGGTTTCAGAGTCATCCCAGCAAAAGAATTCTCTGTTTTCAACATCAATAGGCTCTATATAGCCCTGCAGCTCTTCAAAAGACGGATATCTTTCTACTTCCGCGCAATCTTTGGATAAAAGATATAGCGGATAATTGATGTTCATTTAAGATCCTCTTTTCAAAGATTATGGAACTATCAATCTGTAGAATGATTTTGCTTCTTCCATGGATGTTATTCTGTAAACGCAATAACCGTTATCGAGCAGGATGTCTTCCGTGATGTCGGTCCAGTTATCTATTCCGTTTTCAGATGATTGCAGGACGACGCCATCGGTTTGAGTCCATCTCAGGACAAGGCCGATAGATTCCAGGCGATTATCCAGGTACGGTATGACAAACAACGGACGACCAGCCCAGGTGTTATTCCAGAGGTCCCAGTCGGTAGTGCCTTCATGGCAATAGACGGTCACTTGTGTACCTTCAAACACATACATGCTGTCTTTCAGTCTTGGCGCGTTTCCTTCAAAACATGCCCGCTTCAGATTTGTGCAGTATTGGAACACATAATGTTCAAGAGTGCTGACGCTGTCGGGGAATCTGACATCGGTCAGTTTAGTGCATCCCTGGAACGCTTTGTCGGCGATCCGGGTCACTCCGTCCGGAATGAAATATACTTCATCCTCTCTGCCGATGGGATATTGGATCAGCTTGGTTTGGTCATTGCTGAAGAGAACCCCGTTAAGACTGCTGAAAACCAGATTCTTTTCATCAACCCATATATTGGCCAGGCTTTCGCATCCGGAGAATACTTCCGCGCCTATCGAGATGACACCTTCGGGGATCGTGATCTCCGGCAGACTGACGCATCCGAGGAATACTTTGTCTCCAATGTATTTCAATCCATCGTTCATCGTTATCCGCGTCAGATTGACGCAGCCGGAGAACGCGCGGTCGCCGATCTCAAAGACATATTGAGGAAGGGTGACATCAAATAGATCTGTGCAGTCAGCAAAAGCCAACTCCTCGATCGTTTCAAGCTCGCTGCCGAACAGTATGTTGGATAAATTGCCGCATCCCGCGAAGGCCAGTTTGCCGATAGTTTCCACATTGCTGCCCAGCAGGGCATTGGATATACCGGAGTAAGTAAACCCGCTGTCGCCGATTTCGGTGACATTTTGAGGAATGACGATATCCTGCAAGCTCGCGCATTTATAGAATGAGCTGTCGCCAATATAGGTCAGGGAACCGGGTAGGTCGATCTCTTGCAGCATAGTGCATCCGGTGAAGGTGTAAGCCTTGATTTCATCCAATCCTTCGGGCAGAATGATCTCTGATAAATTTCGGCAATAGTAGAATGCGGAATCCTCGATTTCCGTTTCACCTTCAAATTCGACGGAATACAGGTTCCGGCAGTTCGCGAAAGCACCGAAACCGACGTAAGTCACGGATTTCGGAACAAAGACCGTGAGAATATCAAATCTTCTGAAAAACGCTTCTTCTTTGATCTGTGTTACGGGGTATTCTTCTATTTCGGAGGGTATTTCCAGATGTGTGGCAGTCCCCGTATAACCGGTGATCGTGATTTCCTTGTCATTGATCTCGTAAGTAAAATCACCGTCACTGGATCCCTGTATGGACATCACAGTGACACCATTCCAAATGGCATCCCATCCGGTAGTTCCGCTTTCGCAGTAAACGACACAATGATCTCCATCGAAAATATTCTCAGCCGCTTCCGGGGCATTGCCGCGGAATTGCACTGTTTGCAGGGAAGCACAGTTCGCGAACGCTTTGTCGCCGATCACTTCGACCGATCCGGGAATAATGATGATAAAAATATCGACGTTGTTCGCGAAAGCGTTTTCACCGATTTGTGTCACCGCGGTTCCGTTGATTCTGTCAGGCACAACGACCACAGGGGAGTTACCTTTATAAGAAAGGATCGTTCCTCCGCTGATGTCGAAATCATCCGCGTTTGCTTCCAGCACGGTGTAATTCAAACAGTAGCTTGAAACATACTCCAGATTGGCCAAACTGCCGCAGTTGCGGATCGTATCTAAAGCCTCATCATAAGACAGGGAATACCAGCCGAGTCTGTCATTCAAATAATACAGCACAGGGGTATTCATTTGAAGCGCATCCAGATAAACTTCCGGATTTGTTTGTGGCTCCAGTTTTGGATTTTGCGAATCTCTTAAGATCCTGAAATAATTACTGATCAAAAAAGCTTCATAATCCAGTTCCGGATGATCTCCCAGGAAATAAACCGTTCTGAGGTTTTCACAGTTCAGAAAAGCTCCAACCTGTATCTCTCTAACGCTGGCACCGATGATGACACTTTCCAAAGAATGGCAATAGTTGAACATGTAGGCACCGACTTCAACAAGACTGTCCGGGATATAAGCAAATCTTAGGTTTTCGCATCCATAAAACGCGGAGTCTCCGATTTCCTCGACATAATTGGGGATCTCGATTTCTTCCAGACTTTTGCAGTTAGCGAACGCACCCGCGCCGATGCTGGTTACGGAGTCGGGAATGTTTACTTCCACCAGATTCACACAACCAAAGAACGCATCCTCTCCAATTACTTTCAAAGTAGGCGGTAATTGTATTTTTTGTAATCCTGTTGATCTATAAAATGTATTGGGTTCTATGATTTCAATACCTTCTGAAAAGATAAGAGAAATCGAGGCTGTACATCCTGAAAATGCTGACTTTTCAATGTAATAAACACTTGAAGAAATAGTATATTCTCCTTCTCTTCCGGAAGGATATTGAATTAATACAGTCTGTTCTTTATTAAAAAGAACTCCATCCACACTGCTATAGACAGGATTCTCAGGAGCTACATGAATAGCTTTTAAATTTTCACAGCTGAAAAATACCTTGCGCCCAATAAAAGTGACACTGGCAGGAATTGTAATGCTTGTTGGAATATTCCTAAAATCAAGTGCATTATCAGGAATAGAAGTGACAGTGTAAGAAACACCATCTTTTTCCACTGTAGCAGGGATAGTAATATCTGTATCTTCTGTAAGGGCGATACTCTCAACACTTGCTGTTCCATCTGTATTATAAATATATTCAATGCCATATATGTTTCTAATTTTCCTATTTAACCACCTGCCATTCTGAATATAGGGAGCCCAGGATTTTTCATGGTCGGTATTGTAATAACTGGTCAATGTTTCTGGAGTGTCATAATACAAGGTAGGGGTACCCCCCGGACAACATCCTTTATAATAAACATGTTTTAGGCTGGTGCATCCATTGAATATGGAGTATTCCATAGAACAAACACGCTTACCGAACACTACATCTTTCAGATTACTGCAACCCGAGAATGCATATCTTGTAATATGAGTTACACTGTCAGATATTGTCACACTAATCAAATTACGGCAGTTTCCAAATGCGAAGCGGCCAATAGTAGTTGTGTAGTTTGGTGTTGTATAGTTTTTTTCCTTTTTTCCACAGGGATATTGAATTAGTTCTGTTTTGTCTTTATTAAACAATATGCCGTCTTCACTGCTGTAACTTGGATTGTCGGTATTTACTATTATATTAGCTAGATTGCTGCAACCATTGAATACTCCCATTCCAAAGGAAACAAGACTTTTGCCAATCGTTATACTGCTTAGATTGATGCAGTACTCAAAAGCGTCATCTTCTATAGAAGTTACGTTGTCAGGGATTGTAATACTGGACAGATTGATACAATGATCGAATCCAAAGCTTCTGATAGTAGTTATACTATCGGGCAATGTTACGCTAACCAGACTAGTGCAATATTGGAAAGCTCTAACCCAAATAGTTGTCACAGTATAGGTATTGTCACTATATATAACAGAATCTGGAATATTAATTGTTGTTGGTTCTCCTGAATATGAGACAACAGCAACAGTCCTATTCTCTGAATCTTCTGTCAATGTAAGGTATTCTATATCATTTATTGTGAACCGTTCATGTGTAACATCCGCATTTGCTGTAGGCAAAACGCACAGAAGGGCGACAATGAATAACGGAATGATCCAAGAGAACGTATCTCTTCCTATATGTTGTATCTGTTTCATAATTCTATGTTTATTTATAACCTTATAGTTCACTAAATGGGAAGCGGTGAAAAAATTCCCTGGAAAAGGGGTACATGCCCGAGAGAATTATTTTATTTATGCGTATTTACGCATTGATACAGGATAAATCTCATCATGTTCCTACTCCTAGGATTCACCACAAACCATAACCAGGAACGACAAGCCATACCCCAAATAGGCAGGGACCTGTATCATTTAACGGTTGGTAATTTTGGTGAAATTAAGGAGTAACCGCTTATTTCATCTTATGCAAAGCAATAAGATTATGTTATTCTTAACAATATTTCTTTTCTTCTGAGTGTCTAAACTCCAAGAATAGAACACTCACAAAATTAAATGTAGCGTATATATGCTTTTTTGTCAAGGGGAGGAAATAATAAAAATGAAAAATAAATATAATATATTGAAATACAATCAATTATATTTTTTTAATCCGCCTGGATGGAACGGCTGCCGGCTTCAACGGCGCGGCGGTAGTATTCGCTGGTTTCCAGCAATTCGGTGTGGGTGCCGACGGCTTCGATCTGACCGTCCACCAGAACGATGATCCGGGTGGCGTTGACCAGGGTCGAGAGCCGGTGAGCGATCATCAGGGTGGTGCGACCTTTGGCCAGACGGCCGAGAGCGTCCACCACATACATCTGATTTTCAGCGTCCAGCGAGCTGGTCGGTTCATCCAGGATCAGGATGGGGGCGTTTTTCAGCAGGGCGCGCGCCAGACAGAGCCGCTGCACCTCGCCGATGCTGAGCCGCGAGCCGCCGTCGCCGACCGTTGTGTCGTACTGCCGGGGCAGCTGCTCAATGAATTCCGCGGCATGGACCTGCTCCGCGACCTCTTTCATTTCCGCCTCGGTAGCGCCTTCGCGTCCAAAGAGGATATTATCCCGCAAAGTGCCCGGCAGGATCAGAGGTTCCTGGTGGACGACCGAGACATGGCGGCGCAGGGAATCCAGATCGTACCGGCGCAGGTCTATTCCGTTGATCTTCACAGAGCCTTGTTCCGGATCGAAAAAGCGGGAAATTAGTTTGGCCAGAGTCGTTTTGCCGGCACCGCTGGGGCCGACGATCGCCACGAACTCGCCCGGTTTCACACTGAAAGAAGCGTTCTTGATGATGGGGCGCCGGGGCTGATAGCCGAAAGTGACGTTTTCAAACTCGATAGAGAGACCGTTTTTACCCTGTGTATCCAGGGTGATCCCGTTGGCCGGAGAGGTGATCGCGGGCGGAGTATCCAGTATCTCAAAAACACGGGAGACACCGGCCTGAGCGTCCGCCAAAGTGGAACCGGCCAGGATCAGCTTCTGCAGCGGTTCATAGAACTGGCTCAGATAGGTGATGAACACGACCAGCTCGCCCACCGTCAGACGGTCGGCCAGCACTTCACGCGCGCCGGCCCAGATGATCCCGGCCATACCCAGCGAAAAGATCGTGGCCACAGTCGTTTGATAAATGATCTCGGTGGCATGCTGACTCAGGCGCTTGCCCCAGGCATCCTGAATAAAGACGTTGAACCTTTGCGCGACCCGGTTCTGGCGGACAAAGCTCTGGATGGTCGGGATGGTGTTGACTGTCTGCTGGATGAACGAGGCCACCTGGCTGTCGGCCTTGTGCGCTTCCATACTGCGGAGCTTCATCACCTGACCATAGACCCGGATGCCCAGGATGAGCATCGGCAGAGTGATGCACGAGATGAAAGTCAGCATCTCGTTCAGCTGCCACATCACCCACAGCATACAGAACATGGAAAGGAAACTGGCTGTGGAGGAGAACCAGACATGCTGGAAAAGTGTCTGGAAAGAATACGTGTCCCAGCAGACCCGGTAGATCACGTCGCCCTGTTTCTGATTGAGAAAATAACTCTGGGAAAGATTCTGCATCCAGTTGAAGACCTGCTGGCGGATCGTGCGCAGACCTTTCAGCCCGATGCGGATGACCACATAATTCTGGAGCGAGGTCACTCCGCTGTAGATCAGATGCACCGCGAAAATGGAGACCGCGCAGAAGAGTATCTGCCCCTCACGGTCCAACCGGGTGAACCACTGCCCCAGACTGCCCATCCATCCGGGCAGGGGATTGTTCCCCAGGACGGTATCCAGCAGCAGGGCGATGGGCCACGGCTTGAGGATGCCGGTGAACGTGCCCAGCAGCAGCAGTCCCAGCCCCAGACAGATCGCGCCTACCTGGGAGCGGTACAGAAGCAGTACCCGGTAAGACTGAACGAATTGCCGGGAGGACTTTGCTTTGTTTTTATTCTGCTGAGTGGAAGGGGGCGTTTCCATCCGGGTACAAAAAAGGCGCGCACCGGGCGCGTCTCTGAAAAACGTTAATCCTTTTTAGTGTTCGACTTGGATTCGGAAGAACCGGAATCCGTCTTCGTCTCTTTGGCAGAGGAATCCCCGCCGGAATTTGAAGAACTTGATTCAGAGGAATGATGGTGATGATGCTCGCCGGCCGGAGGCGTGGAAGAGGATTTGTAATCCGTACAGTAGAATCCGTGTCCCTTGAATATGATCCCCGCGCCTTCACCGATCAGGCGTTTCACATGACCTTTACACTTTTTATCCGGACAGACCTTGATGGGGTCTTCCGTCATTCTTTGAAAGAGCTCAAACTTCTTTCCGCATTTCTCACAAACGTATTCGTATGTAGGCATAATGTCAGATGGGGGTCGTATGACCCCCGCACTCTGACTATCCTCTCACAAATCCCGGATGGACGCAAGATTTTGAATCGGAAACAAAAAATAATACTTTGATAATGAATTGGTTATATCAGAACAAAATGATGAAGGAATAAAGAACGTTTTACTCTTCAAAAGAGCTTAATTTATTTTATCAGAGTATGTTACAAAAAAGAATGGAACGACGGCGGCAAGACCTGCTCCGGCAGCCGGGTGCGAAAAGAGCGTTCCGAGGGTTATTACCAGGTTGTTCACAACGCGCGGAAGCGGTAAACGCAGTGCTAGATGCTTTCTTTCAGCGGAGTTACGGAATTATTCACATCCGGCTGTGAATAAAACGGTGTCCCTGTCTGTTTTTATGTGAATAATTTCCGGTGATGGAAAGGGTTTTGGCGCTTTACTTTGGGTGGGTTTTTGTATTTGATTCTTCACGGTGTATTTAAAGAACCTGACAATACTCGGTTTCAAATCTTTCGCGGATAAGACCAGCCTGGACTTCCCGCCCGGCATCACGGCCATTGTGGGGCCGAACGGCTGCGGCAAGTCCAACGTGGCGGACTCGATCCGCTGGGTTTTGGGTGAACAGTCTGCTAAAGCCCTGCGCGGCGGCGAGATGGCGGATATCATCTTCAACGGCACGGAAACGCGTCGTCCCTTGTCCATGGCGGAGGTCTCGCTGACGATAGGTGACGTGGATCAGGAACAGCTGCGGGCGGCCAATCTGGAACTGCTGTTCAATGAAGTGACAGTGACGCGCCGCATCTACCGCGACGGGACTAACGAGTATTTCCTGAATAAGACCCTTTGCCGCCTGAAAGATATCCAGCAGTTGTTCCTGGGTACCGGCGTGGGGCGCACCAGCTACAGCATCATGGCGCAGGGGCACATCACCCAGATCCTGAGCAGCCGTCCCGAAGACCGCCGCATGATTTTTGAGGAAGCGGCAGGCATCACCCGGTTCAAAGCACAGAAGAAAGAAGCTCTGCGCAAACTGGATCAGACCGAGATCAACCTGGGCAAACTCAATGAGACCGTGCGCGAGATCAAGCGTCAGATCGGCTCCCTGCAGCGTCAGGCCGGCAAGGCTCGCCGTTACAAAGCCCTGGCGGAAGATCTCCGTTTTCTGGAGACACATTATAACCGGTACATTTTCGATCACGTCACCGAAGAACTGAATGAGCGTGTGGAGTCCTCCAAAAAACTGGACGAAGCGATCGAGCAGAGCAATCTGGATATCCAGTCGCTGGAAGGTCAGATCAGCCAGTCCCGCGGTCATCTGGCCGAGCTGGAACAAGCCGCGGCGGAACAGCAGAAACAGAGCCTGGAGACTCACTCCCAGATAGATGCTCTGCAAAAGAAAGTGGAGTTCAATCAGGAGCGCATTCAGGAAAGCTCGAACCGCATCACGGCCGCCACCGAAGAGATCCAGAAATCCACAGAGAAAAAACTCACCCTTCAGCAGGATCTTCACCAGGTTGTCCAGACCATCGAGGTGACCCAGCAGGAAGTGGAAGCCTCGCGCCAGGTGCTGCGGGAACGCTCTGAAGCGCTTCAGTCTGTAGAGGCTGCGCTCATCGCCAAGCAGACCGCGCTGCGCAATGTGCAGAACCAGCTTTTCAGCATCACCCAGAAGTTGAGCCGTACCCGCAACGAGATCAACTCTCTGGACATCCAGAAACAGGGAAACATCGTTCGTCTGGAAAAACTGAACAACGAGATCGCCCAGAACAAGGATGAGATCCGGAAACTGGAACAGAAGATCCAGGAATTCAATCAGACGGCGGAAAGCGACAAGCAGATCACCGATGAAAAACGGGCTCAGCTCCAGAAACTTCAGTCCGAATTGAACAGTTTTCAGGTAGAGAACTCCAAGCTGGGGAACAAACAGGACGATCTCTACCGCCAGATAGCTACCCGCAAATCCCGGCTGAATGTGCTGGAACAGCTCCAGTCCAGCCGTGAGGGGTTTGATGCCGGCGCGATGTCCATCCTGAAGAACGGTACCAAAGGCGTTTTGGGCGCGCTGGTGGACCGCATCCGCATCCCGTCCAAGTATGTCAACCCGGTGGAAGCGCTTTTGGGAACGCGGCTTCAGCTGGTGCTGGCGGAGAAGCCGAACACGGTCCGCTCTATTCTGGATCAGCTCAAATCCACGAAGAAGGGGATGGCCTCGATCGCTCCGCTGGATTGGGAACTGACCGCCGCGGAAGAAAATGAGACGGTTCAGCCGCCGCTTCCGGCCGAGGGCGAGACGGCTCCGGTACGAGTGCTGGATATCGTCCAGGCGGAGGAATCTATCCTGACACTCCTGCGCCGTTTGATCGGCCGGGCGTGGATCGTCCCGGATCTGACCGCCGCGACACGGTTCTGGCAGCAGCATCCCGGACAATGGGAGTTTGTCACGGGCGGATGCGAGATCCTGACCAGAGACGGTATTTTTGTGGGCGGTTCCCGCAAAGAAGTCCCGGTTTCCTCTTCCATTCTGGGACGCAAGAATGAGATCGCTGATCTCAAGACCGATATCCAGAAAGTAGAGGCCGAGATCGAAGAGGTACGCCGTCAGAGAGAGACGATCGCCGCCGGTCAAAAGAAATCTCAGGAAGACCTGCTCCGGCTCCAGTCGGAGATCCGCAGCCATGAAATGGCGGTCGCGACCCGTTTGGGCGAGTTTCGTGTTCTGGAAAATTCACTCCGCGGCATGAAGCAGCGTGAAGAGACCCTGAAACAGGAAATGACCCGCCTGACCGCTCAGGACGCGGAAAGCACGGCGCATCGTCAGCTACTGAGCGATCAGATCGTTGAGATCGAGCAGAAAGAAAAAGAAACGGCGGACAATATCTCGGAGATCAATTCTTCGGTGGATCAGCTTCGCCAGGAGCGGGACACCGCGCATAATGCCTTGACCGAAGTGAAGATCGCCCTCGCTTCCAAAGAGCAGTTCTGCAATACCCATCGTCTGCAAAAGAACTCGCTGGAAAACCAGATCACTGAACAGGAAAGACTGATCACCGCGCGCACTAAAGAGATCGCGCAGATACAGGAGAAGGTCGGCATCTGTCACGCGGAGATCGAGGAATCCAAACTGAAGATCGAATTTCTCACGAATGAATATGAGCAGATGAATCAGCGCATCGCGGATCTCTCTCAGCAGAAGAAAACTGTTTCCGCGGAGATCGAGGAACGCGAAGCCCGTTTGAAAGAACTGCGCGGACAGCTGAACCGCTCCCAGGAACAGCATGAAGCGCTGAATGTGCAGATCGCTCAGCGTCAAATGACCCTGCAAAACACGACCAGCCGGATGCAGGAGAAATACCAGCTGGATATCCTCACCGTGATCCAGGAGCCTTTCCGTGTGGAAGAAACCGAAGAAGGCGTCCGCATCTTCCGCAAGGATTATACACCCCGGAAAGAGACGGAGCCCGTCCCCGGTGAAAACGCGCCGGAAACGGAACCGGTCCCGCCGGAGCCGGTCGAGAACGGAGAATTCCCGCCGGTGGACTGGGATGTGGTAGCTTCATTTGTCCGCAAACTGCAGGAGCGCATCGATCAGCTGGGGCCGGTGAATCTGGTGGCTATCGAGGAATATGAAGAAATCGAACAGCGCTACAAGTTCATGACCGCCCAGCAGGATGACATGACCAAGGCCAAAGCACAGCTGCTGGACGTGGTGAGCCGGATCAATCAGCAGACACGGGAAATGTTCATGGAGACCTTTGAAAAGATCCGTCAGAATTTCCGCTCCATGTTCGCGACCTTCTTCCATGGCGGTTTTGCGGATCTGAAACTGGTGGACGACCGGGACGTTCTGGAGTCCGGCATCGACATCGTGGCTCGGCCTCCGGGCAAGCAGCTGAAATCGGTTTCGCTGCTTTCGGGCGGTGAACAGACCATGACGGCTGTGGCACTGCTGTTCGCGATCTATCAGGTCAAACCATCGCCTTTCTGTGTGCTGGACGAGCTGGACGCGCCTCTGGATGAGGCCAATATCGGCCGTTTTGTTTCTGTGCTGAAAACTTTTGTGGATTTCTCCCAGTTTATTGTCATCACCCACAGCAAGCAGTCTATTGCCGCGGCGAACTGCATCCATGGCGTGACAATGCCGGAGCGCGGTGTGACCAAGATGATCAGCATGAAATTCCGTGAGGGAACGGATGAACTGGTCAAAGAGGGTGAGTGATTCTTTTTTAAGGAATCACAGGTGATATAAATAAATTATTAAATAACAATAATTTATATATATGTGCGACCCGTACGTCTCCGAGGTTTGCCAAAAATTTCTACCTCATATAACGATTTTTTTTACGTCAAAAATCTCTTGACATCACAGCAGGTTATGAATAGTTTTCCCATAAGATAATTTTTGTCTTATGGATGCACAGGACAATCATCGGGGAAGTATCAAATCCGGCAATAAACTTTTTTTAGCTGGTATTTTGATTGCAATCATTTCGCTCTGTATTGCCGGAGCCTGGATACAACATGCTCAGAAACAGGCTCGCTCTGAACTGGAACAGTTGGAATCCAAACAGAAAGCGGAATCGGAACAGTTTCAGGCTCAGCTGAATGAGGCCAACTC
>JAEEGG010023753.1_pt1 | contig 11949 bp, 10 predicted proteins | sample 9134161 | NCBI WGS metagenome assembly JAEEGG01 (sample SAMN16246543, study PRJNA631951) | gut metagenome | biome: gut microbiome; feature: rumen; material: CR-attached | host: Bos | place: Iran: Karaj | collected 2018-10 | reverse complement strand
TTGACATTGACATCTCCTGCCTGCAGGAGACGGATCGGCAGGAGACACCTGCATTGGCCGGTGCCTTTATCCGCCACCTGCAGACCCGAATACACCCAACGCTGTTCCGACATGACTTCCTGCACCAACTTGAAAAACAGCTGGACATGTCCGGTCTGCCGCAGGAAAGCAGCCAGGCGGAACTGCTGCCTGCCATCCTGAAGGGATACCGGGAAAAGGATGAGGGAAAAAGTTGCGTGATTGTGCTGACAAAGGAGGAACTGCTGCTGCCCGTCTTGTACGCACTGCCGGAAGAGAAGGCCAACATCAGCATGGAATACAAGTTGAAGCATACACCAGCCTTCCCCATGCTGCACCATTTCATGACCGCCATTGAAAACATGGAACGGCTTTCGCCAATCCACGCCCGCCCCATGCTTTATCACCGGGATGTCCGCCACTTTTTTGAGAATCCGATAATACGGGAGCGGCTGATGATCAGCGGTTCCGCACCAGAATTCAGCGATAGTTCCACACTGTTTTATGATGCCGCCGCACTGTCCGACATGCTGCAAAGGGCGCAACAGGATTCCGACACTACAGAAATTTTGTGCCGTCTTTTTTTTGACACAAGGAACGCGCACTCCCTACAGGAGCGCATCAACGTCCTGCTCACCTTCCTGCAGCACGAATCAATGCCAAAACCATATCAAGAGCTGTTGCATCACCTGCAGACAAAAATACCGCCGCTTTTCGGTTTTGTTGCAGCGGATTCCCCAATGGACACCATTTCAGGCCGCTACCTGTTGGAAAGCCTTCTCAGCCGGATCTCCATCCCCTTCCAGAGTAATCCGGAAAGCCGGATACAAATCATGGGTATGCTGGAGACCAGGGCATTGGACTTTGACCATGTTATCCTGCTTTCACTTAACGAAGGGGTGATTCCAAATGCAAAAAAGAACCGCACACTGCTACCGTTTGACCTCCGGCAGCACTATCATCTCCCAACCTTTCACAACCATGAGGCCATCATGACCTACCATTTTTACCGGCTGCTGCAACGGGCAAAAAAAATAAGTCTATGCTACAACATGGACAACCGCAACGAAGTGCGTGAAAAAAGCAGGCTGATGCTTCAACTGCAGAACAGTTGGGAAGGGCTACCGAACATCCGGATCCGCGAAACGGTGGTGCCGCTGCCGATGCAGCCGCCTTGGGAAACCCCGCCGATTGAAATTGTCCGGACAACATCTCTGCAACAGCAATTGGAGAACCACATCTATTCCGCCTCCGCCATCAACAGTTTTCTGGAATGTCCGTTCTGCTTCTACCTGAAGCACCTGCTGAAAATAGCCCCGCCCGAAGAGCGGAAGGAGACCATCGGCGCGGAAATCATGGGCACAGTCATCCACAAGATATTGGAGGAACGGCTGCGGCCGGGAAATGACGGACCGGTCGCCGATGTGGACACGGCGGAGCTGGTGCAGACCTTCTGCAACGACAAGGTCACCCGGACCAAGTTGAACGAGAAGGAGGTCTCCCATGCGTCCAACCGGCTGGTGCTTGCACTCTGCCAACGCTACCTGAACGATTATCTGCAACGCTACCGGAAGGAGATGGCGGCAAACGCCTATCGCGTCATACAGGTGGAGGAGGCCATTACAGGCTACATGTTGCATGCCGGTGGCAAAGCCATACGGTTCAGCGGTGTCATAGACCGCGAGGAGCAGCTTCCCGACGGCACACTCCGCATCGTGGACTACAAGACCGGTTTTATGGACGCGAAAAAAATGAAAACCGCCACAATGCAGGAATTGACGGACGGAACCCACAAGGAGGCGTTGCAGCTGATGCTCTACATGTTCGTAAAACACAAAAGGGACCGCATTCCACGGTTGGCGGGGGAAATCATATCGCTCCAGCATCCTGAACAGCGGATGCCGCTCTCAATCGCAGGCAAAACCCTGTTTGACACCGAAGATTTCCAGGCTTTTGAAAAAGTACTTTCCGACTTATGGGAGGTACTGCTGAATCCGGAAAACAAGTTCAATCCCTGCAACGGATCCTACTGCAAACATTGCGACTACTCATCCTTCTGCACCCCGGAACCGGAATAATCCATTCCACCACCATAAACGCCGGAATGCCGGAGGACATTCTCCTGCTCCTCCAATGAGGCGGCATGCACCAGTTGCATCAAGGATTCCACAAAACGGGCATCCAAACCGAGAACTTCGCCCTGACGAACAGCATCGGCCAGAACCTCACGCCAACGGTCCATCTGCAGCAGCGGAAGACTTTTTTCCGCCTTTACAAGCGCTATTTCGCGTGAAACATGCATCCGGCGGGCAAATAATGCCAGAATCTCGGAATCAAGCTCGTCCAATTCCGCACGATAGCGTTGCAGGCTGCCGTCCGCAGCCGGAACTGTCGGAAAGCGCACTCCTGAAAGCAGCCGGGTGAATTCATCCGGTGTGATCTGCTGCGACGCATCGCTCAAAGCACAGTCCGGTTCCGGATGCACTTCCAACATCAATCCGTCAAAATCAAGATTCAGCGCCTGCTGCGCCACCTCGGCCAGCAGGGAACGGCAACCGGAAATATGGCTTGGATCGCCTATCATGGCCCATTCAGGATGGCGACGTTTGAATTCGATGGCAACATGCCACAAGGGGCGGTTGCGGTAAGGGGCCGCATCGGATGTTGAAAAACCGCGATGCACCGCCGCCAAATCGGTCAGACCTGCCTGCAGAAGCCGCTCAAACGCCCCTTCCCACAATTTAAGGTCAGGCGCAACAGGATTCTTCACCATCACGGACATATCTGTTCCCCGCAGCGATTCGGCAATTTCAGCAACCTGCTGCGGATTCACAGTGGTGCGGGCACCGAGCCAGCAGCAGCGGATGTCATGCTTCAGCAGCGCCGCCGCCTGATCAGGTGTGGCAATCTCCACACAAACCGGCAGACCGAGCTCCGTACGGATACGCTGCAGCACAGGCAGCGAGGCCTCCCCCATTCCGGCAAAACCGTCCGGTCTGGAACGCATCTTCCAACTGCCGCAACGGAACAGAGAAACATCTCCTCCCGCCTTCAGCGCCTTCGCAGTCTCCAACAGCTGCGCCTCCGACTCCGCCGCACAGGGGCCTGCAATCAGGATTGGTCTTGTGAAACCGGAAAAATTTGGATACATTTCAGATTACAGTCAGTTGACGGCTTAAAACCCAGCCCTTGCTGCCGTTCGGGAACTGCACCTCCACCCATTCGCCGACCTCATCCGTCAGACGCACCTTCATACCTTCATGCACGGTGAAAAGTTCCGTGCCGGAGGCGTCCGGCATGCTCCGCACCGAAACCGACAGGGCGGTGACAATGGCTTCATCGGTACGTTCCAGCGCCCTCTTCTGCGCAAAGGCCATACCTACACCCAATGCAAGCAGCAGAAGCAGGCAGCCGTCCAACACAAGCAGCCGGACACGGCGGTGCAAATCCCCTGCAAGCAGGAAGAGGGCCAGAACCGCGAAAAAGAGCAACGCGCAAAGGATGGAGAAAACCGCCCATCCCTTCTGTGAAAACAGATTGCGCAATGCGGAAAACCACCTTTTAAGGAACAGTTCAGGCAGCACCTCCATCTGATCCACCGTCTGGCTGTTCACAAAGGCGATGTTGGCCCGGATGTCCGCATTTGAAGGTTGCAGGCGCAAGGCCCTCTCATACCACAGCAGCGCCTCACCCAGCCGGTTCAGCCGATAACAGGCATTGCCCATGTTATAGTACAGATCCGCACTGACCGCATCATTTGCGACCAGCTTTTCATACAGACTGACAGCCGTCCCGTAATCCTTGCGACGGTAGGCATCGTTGGCCTCCTGCCAGAGTTTCTCATCCGACCCGGCCAGAACCGGTCCGGAAAGGAGCAGGCCGGCCAACAGCAAACACATTCCTATTTTCTGCATATTTCACTATTTTAAAAAAAGTCGGCCTTCCAGCCGACTTCATATTGCTTAAAAAGGCAGTTCATCCCCAGCATCCGGCAGCGGGGCATTCTCCGCAGGCTGGGATGCATAGGGCTGGGCGGATTGCGGCGGCATGTCCGAATAGCCGCCGGTGTATTCCGGATCGATGGCCTGTCCGCTCACCACCTGGATATTCCAGACACGCACATCGGTATACCATTTGCCGTTGTATTCCCGCGATTCGATGTTCACCGACACCTTGACCGGTGTGTTGACAGGAATCTGCGACACCTCAGCAGCCCTTTCATTCCACGCGGAGATGCATATTTTTTTCGGATACTGCTCCTCCGTCTCTATCACAAACTCCTGCTTGTTCCAGGTGCCGCGGGCACTTGTACCGCTCTGCTGCGGAAGCATCAGGATAATTTTACCTGTAAGTTCAACTGCCATGGCCTATTGCTTGACGATTTTTTGCACAGTGGCACCGGAGGCATTCCGGATTGAAACGAAGTACACACCTTGCGGCAGAGTCTGCAGCGACAACGAAGAGTTGCCGGCCTCCACCCTGCTTTCCATCACCTTTTTGCCTTCGGTGTTGAAGAAGGCCACCTGCGCCGGCTGCTCCAGGCCGCTGACCTGCAGCATATCCTTCACAGGATTCGGGGAGAGGGTGACCGCCAGGCGGCTGGCGTTCCGCACACCGGCCTCCTGCTTGTAATTAGAATAAAAGTACACGGTGTCCTGCTCGCCAGTGGTGACATCATAGGTGTAATAAATCCTGCCGTCAAGTTCATAATCGGCATGCGTGGAATCATACTCCACCCATCCGTACTGGGAAGCGCAGTGCGGTTTCTTCATCTGGTAGCTGTACTCAATCTTCTGCCGGCCGCCGATGAAGGCGCTGGCATCGATCAGATCGTTCTTCTGCGGGATCAACTCCATAAGCGTCGGCATATCATCCGCATTGTAGGCGGCATGGAGGTTCATGATGGGAGCGGTCATCATTCCGCCCATGGCACTGATGATCACACTCATATCGGTGACCACCTTGCCGGTATAGACCATATTGATAATCACATCCATCAGCATGCCCGCATAATCCATCCCGATCGTCATTTTGGTGGGAAGGCCGTCCGTGAAGGTAAAGAAACCGTTCATCGTTGTGGTGTCCACCATCTCCTGATAGGCTTCAAACTGGAGAATGGTGAAGGAGTCACAGATCATGATGGCCATGTCAATGATGCCGTTCGCCTCATCAAGACCCGGAATTTCAATGTTCTTCACCCCGTAAAAAGTCTCTATGCCGGAGACTACGGGATCCGCATCCTCATATTCGTAGTTGGTGCGGATGACCGTGTTGTTGCTGGTCAGATAGGTATAGACCGTTTTGGAGAGCGTATCCCCGTTCGGTTCCAGGGAACCGGTTTCCAGCACCTGGCCGTTCTTGGCATAGGTGTAGGTGATTCCATCCAGCGCAAATTCGCTGGATTGCTCCAACTGATAATCGTACACTTTGACGACGTCACCCTTTTTGTCCTGCACCGTAAACTCATACAGCAGGGAATCGGTGTAGCCCTTCTGCAGCACCACCTGTTTCTCCATCCGGTTGGGCATCAGGAGACGGAGCACCTTCTCCACCGGCATCTGGTACGACTGGGCACCCGCGCTCATGACGAAAAGGAGCGAAACGGACACCAAACATGCAAATCTTTTCATAACTGTTTTGTTTTTTCCTGCAGGTTCTGACTCAATTAATTGATTCATGCATCCTCCGGTGAACCCGCACAGACCGGGAGACCCAACATTTGAATTTGCAAAGATAGCGGTAATTTGGACACAAAAGCCCGTCCGACCGAAAAAAATTCGCCCTGCCCTACAGGCTATAGGCTTTCGCCATCTGGAGCGAACGCGCAGCCTCCGCACGGGCGTATGCCGCCATGTACCGGGCCGAGGGCATGAAGCTGCGGCTGCAGCTTGTGTCGCCCTTCAGCTGCCGGTCGCAATCCGCCAGCAGCAGATAACCCATGATTACGGCAGCCACAACATCGGTCTGCATCCGCTTGAAGTCATAGGCGCTTTCCGCAGTGTTCGGCAGTGCGGCCAATGCCTTGAAGTCCTCCACCGCCTCGCGCAGCATCGCACGCAGCGGCTCCAGTTCCGCATGGAACGGGAGTGCGTCATACTCCCCTATCTTGGTCAGGTAGGCTCCGTTTGAAAACCCCTTCTGTGCCGCGACCACCTGAAGTTGCGAAGTTCCCTCATAAATGCTCAGGATACGCGCGTCACGATAGAGCCGCTCGCAGGCGTACTCCTTCATAAAGCCGCTGCCCCCGTGCACCTGGATGCAGTCGTAGGCGTTGCGGTTGGCGAACTCCGAGGCGGAGAGCTTCAGCAGCGGCGTCAGCATGTCGGCACTGCGCTGCGCCCACTTGTAGGCGGTGCGTTCCTCCGGTGTCATCGGCCTGCCAAGATCCTCGTATCCTTTGCACAAATCCACCATGCGGGCGGTCTCGTACAGCAGAGTGCGGGTGGCGTCAGTGCGGGCGCGCATGGCTAAAAGAAGGTCACGCACAGCCGGGAAGGCGGCAATGGCCTGGCCGAACTGCTCGCGCTCAGCCGCATAGCGTTCAGCCTCGCGGCAGGCCGCCTCAGAAAGGCCGACCGACTGCGAACCGACACCAAGCCGCGCATCATTCATAAGTGTCATCACATATTTGATGAGCCCGAAACGGCGTTCCCCGATGATATGGGCGGGTGCGTTGGTGAAGACCAGCTCAGCCGTGGGCGAGCCTTTGATGCCCATCTTGTTTTCCAGACGGCGGACTGTAAGGCCGCCATCCTGCCTGTCGAACAGGAAATAGGAAAGGCCGCGGCCGTCCGTGGTGCCCTCCTCGGAGCGTGCCAGCACAAGATGAAGGTCGGCTCCGCCGTTGGTTATGAAGCGCTTTACACCATTGAGCCGCCAGCATCCGGCAGACTCGTCATAGGTGGCCTTCAGCCTTACAGCCTGCAGGTCGCTGCCTGCATCCGGCTCGGTCAGGTCCATTGAGCAGGTCGCACCTTCGTAGATGCGGGGCAGGAATTTGTCCTTAATGGCCTCGTCGGCAAAGGCGCGGACAGTCTCCGCACAATCCTGGAGGCTCCAGATGGTGGAGAATCCGGTGTCGGCGCGGGAGATGATTTCCGTAGTCATGATAAATGGGACGTATGGGAAATTCAGCCCGTGATAGCGGCGCGGCATTGAGATGCCCATCAGGCCGGCCTTGGTCAGCGTCTCATAATTCCGCTGTGTGCCTTCGGCATAGACCACTCGGTTATCCTCAATATGCGGCCCCTCATGGTCAACCTCCTCCGCATTCGGCGCGACCACATCACCTGCAATCTCCCCGACAAGCGAGAGGATGCGGTCGTAGTTTTCAACCGCCTCCGCGGCATCGGCCGGTGCGTCAGGATATTGCCCGTGCTCGGCAAAATCACGCTCCTTCATCGCCGCAATGCGGCCCATTTCCGGATGCGTCAGATAAAACTTGAGACTTTCGTTATCGTTATAGAAATTCATGTCGCTCGTAATTATTTTTTGTTTTTGTTGTAACAGGCAATCAGTTGCGGAACCACCTTGCAGGCGTCCCCGATGATGGTGTAGTCGGCGATGGCGTTGATGGGCGCATCGGGATCGGTGTTGATGGAGATTATCTTGCCCGACTGGTCCATACCGGCACGATGCTGCACCGCACCGGAAATGCCGCAGGCAATATATAGCTTGGGACGGACAGTCACACCTGTCTGCCCGATCTGGCGTTCGCCCTCGGCAAAACCCGCATCCACGGCGGCACGGGTTGCCCCCACCTCACCGCCAAGCGCCTGTGCCAGCTGGTGCAGCATCCCGAAATTCTCGCGGCTGCCCATGCCATATCCGCCCGAAACGATGATGGAGGCGTTCTTGATATTGATTTTCCGCTGCTCTATCTCACGTGCGACAATGCGTACGGCCTCATCCTCCTTTTTCAGGTAGCGGCCTGCATCCAACGTGACACACTCCCCTTTGTAGCCGGAGTCCTTCAGCTCCTTTTTCATCACCCCTTCACGGACTGTCGCCATCTGCGGGCGCGTCTCCGGATTGACGATGGTGGCGATGATGTTGCCGCCAAAGGCGGGACGTATCTGATAAAGGATATTCTGATAGGATTTGCCCTTTGCCTTGTCCTCATAGTCGCCGATTTCCAAGGAGGTGCAGTCGGCGGTCAGGCCGCAGCGCAGTCTGGAGGCGATACGCGGCGCAAGGTCACGCCCCACGCAGGTTGCGCCCATCAGCACGATTTCCGGCTTGCGCTCCCGAATCACCTCTGAAAGAAGTGCGAAATGCGGCAGGGTGCGGTATGGTGACAACCGTGGGTCATCCGCCTTCAGCACCACGTCCACACCGTAAGGATACAATTGTTTTTCAATACCATTCAACGATTCACCGCAAACCAGCGCCTCCAGGCGGCTTCCCAACCGGTCGGCAAGCTGGCGGCCTTTGGTGCAGAGTTCAAGACTCACATCCGCGATTTGCGCGTTTTCTGTAAGCTCACAATATATTAAAACCATGTTTTTCACTCTTAAGTTATTAACCGATGATGTGGTCTTCCATCAGCGAAACCACAAGTTCCCCGATGGCCGCATCGCTGTTTTCAATCCGTACCCCCTCCTTGTGCGCCAGCACGACGTTGTCGATTTTCTTGACTTTTGTCGGGGAGCCTTTGAGTCCCAATCTCTCCATTTCAGGTGAGATGGCATCCGCATTCCAGATTTCAGGCTGCGTTTTGGCATATTGCAGCAGACGGTGCGCATGCGGGTAGCGGCAGTCGGGAGCGGAAGCTGTTACGGTGACAAGCAGCGGAAGCGTCGCCTCCACGGTCTCCACCCCGTTGTCCAGACGGCGGGTCAGCGTGATGGTGTCATCCTTGAGCGACAACAGGCGTTCAGCATAGGTCACCTGCGGCAAGTCAAGCTTCTCCGCAACCTGCGGCCCCACCTGGGCTGTGTCCCCGTCAATGGCCTGGCGTCCGCCGAATATCAGATCATAATGTCCGGTTTTCCTGATGGCGCAGGCAAGCGCGTATGATGTGGCCAGCGTATCGGAGCCGGCAAAGCGGATATCTGAGACAATGATGCCGTTGTCCGCGCCGCGTGAAAGCGCATCACGGATAATTGAGGCGGCACGTTCCGGCCCCATGGTCAGGACAGTGACCCTGCTTTCAGGATACTTGTCCTTAACCTGAAGTGCCATTTCCAGAGCCTTCAAATCCTCCGGGTTGAATATGGCAGGCAGCGCCGCCCTGTTGACGGTGCCGTCCGCATTCATCGCATCAGGCCCCACATTCTGAGTGTCCGGAACCTGTTTGATCAATACGACAATCTTATAACTCATAAAAAAATATGTAATCGTGACAGGAGCAGCAACCGCCCGCGGACAAATCCCGCTACAGCTCCGCCCCATTTTTCTGAATTCAAATAAAAAGGCAGCGCGGCATGATTAGGCACACGCTGCCTTACAGGTCATTATTTCATGTTTTTTTCCAAATAACCGACCACGTCGCCAACGGTCTTCATCTTCTCCATTTCGGAATCCGGAATTTCGAGGGAAAACTCGTTTTCGAACAGCATCACAAGCTCGGCCACGTCGAGGGAATCGGCTCCCAAATCCTTGATGAAGTCGCTTTCCATGGTGACGGAATCTTCAGTAACGCCCAATTTTCCAGCGATTACACGCTGCACTCTTGTTAAAATCGTTTCCATAAAATACCTTTATTAATTAAGTTTTTTATTCTAATTTCTTATATTCTTTCTTACATATTTGACTACAATGCAAGGCCGCCGTCACAGCAGATGACCTGTCCGGTAATATATTCGGAAAGGTCGGAGGCGAGGAACAGCGCAAGTTTGGCCACATCATCCGGAGTGCCCGGACGACGCAGCGGAATCTCCTGTTTCCAGTGCTCTATCACCTCCTCGGAGAGCTGTTTGGTCATGGCCGTCTCGATGAATCCCGGAGCAATGGCGTTGCTGCGGATATTGCGGCTGCCCAATTCCTTTGCGACGGATTTGGTGAATCCGATTATACCGGCCTTGGAGGCGGCATAATTGGCCTGCCCCGCATTGCCGTTCACCCCGACTATGGAGGCCATGTTGATGATGGAGCCGCTGCGCTGCCGCATCATGACTGACGAAAACACCTTGGTGTAGTTGAACACGGAGGTCAGGTTCAGGCGGATGACCCGATCCCAATCCTCGGCTGTCATACGCAGCAGAAGCATGTCACGGGTGATGCCCGCATTGTTGACCAGCACATCCAGCCGTCCGAACTTTTCGGTGACAGCGTTGCAGACCTCCTTGGTCTGCTCAAGAGAGGAGGCATCTGCGGCAAAAAAGGCGGCACGGACACCCTTGGCCTCAAGCTCCGCCATAAGTCCCTGAGAACGTTCGTCCTCCCTGATATCTGTAAAAATGACATCGGCGCCGTTTTCGGCAAACTTCAGGGCTATGCTCCGTCCGATACCCTGTGCGGCACCGGTCACCAAAGCCACTTTCTGATCCAATAGTTTCATATTCTATGCTTATTTGTTTAAAAACACTTCGTTGGGAACCAGAGCGAAAGTCATTTCCGCACGGGCGCACAACTCGCCCCCGACGCTGGCCTCCGCCGCGACAAAAAACGACTTCAACTTCTTCTGGATAATTTTGGCCTTCACCTCCAGCAGGTCGCCGGGTTCCACCGAACGCTTGAACTTGACATGGTCCAGCCCGCGGTACAGCGGAGTGTGGCCGTACAGATCCTCCTTCATCAGGATGCAGCTCATCTGCGCCATGATTTCACACAGGATGACACCCGGAACAATCGGCCTTTCAGGGAAATGTCCCTTCAGGAAAAACTCATCCCCGGTCACCTTATATTTTCCGTAGGCGACATCGTCAATCTTAACGACCTCGTCCACCAGCAGCATCGGCTCGCGATGCGGCAGCACTGTTTTTATTTCTTCTCTGTCCATAACAATTTGCTGTTTTTATTTTACCGGACGCAACACCACACAGGCGTTCTGCCCGCCGAATCCGAACGAATTTGATATCACAATGTCGGCCTGCACCTCACGCGCCTGGTTGGGAATGTAGTCGAGATCGCATTCCGGGTCAGGCTCGTCCAGATGTATGGTCGGAGGCAGCAGTCCGTTTGTCAGCGAAAGCACACTGGCAACCATCTCCAGTCCGCCTGCGGCTCCGAGACAATGCCCCAGCATAGATTTGTTTGAGCTTATCATCGCCTTGCGTGCGCCGCTTTCGCCCAACGCCTGCTTTATCACCAGAGTCTCCGTCTTGTCGTTCAGCGGAGTGCCGGTGCCGTGCGCATTGACATAAAGCTGCTCGGAACCGTTGAAACCGGCCTCCTTCAAGGCGTTGGTCATGGCTATGGCCGCAGACTTGCCGTCAGCACGCGGAGCTGTATAATGGAAAGCGTCGCAGGTGTTGCCGAATCCGCAGACCTCGGCATAGATGTGCGCGCCACGCTTTTTTGCATGTTCATATTCTTCAAGGACAACAATGCCGGCACCCTCACCCATCACAAATCCCTGACGGCGCTTGTCAAATGGCAGGGAGGCCGCCATAGGATCGGTTGAGAGGGACAAGGCCCTGCTGTTGGCAAAACCGGCCATTGCTATCGGTGTGATGGCCGCCTCGGCACCGCCGGTCAGGATGGCGTCGGCATATCCGTGCATGATAGTCCGGTAAGCCTCCCCGATGGAGTGGGTTCCGGTGGCGCAAGCCGTCACGATGGGCAGGCAGGGCCCCTCAGCATGGTACAATATGGCGATGTTTCCGGCTGCAATGTTCGAAATCATCATCGGCACAAAGAGCGGTGAAATCTGGGAAGGTCCCTTTTCAACCAGTTTGGTGTGCTCGTTGTGGAAGGTCTGGATGCCGCCAGTCCCGGAACCGACATAGACACCGAAACGCTCCGGCTCGACCTCCAGCGCACTGTCCT
>JAEEGG010023752.1_pt1 | contig 11949 bp, 8 predicted proteins | sample 9134161 | NCBI WGS metagenome assembly JAEEGG01 (sample SAMN16246543, study PRJNA631951) | gut metagenome | biome: gut microbiome; feature: rumen; material: CR-attached | host: Bos | place: Iran: Karaj | collected 2018-10 | reverse complement strand
CATACCTATTCCTGTATGATTCTCCCCTGAACATCCTCGCGGTATTCAGCGGTGGGAAGTATTCGTCGGAATAGATGGTGTAGGCTTCCCTCGGATGGTCGGCAATATACTGGCGCACACATTCCATCACTTGATGGAGCTTCACCTTGGCCTTTTCCTCAGAGGTGAACTTATAGACAGTCAGACGGTTGTCACCTTGACAGCGCACGCTTTGCTCTACCCTTATAAATCCTTCAATAAAAGGAGTAGTCTCATCAATGGTATAGACATCGAAGGTGCTGTCGTGCACGCAATGTATCTTGTGGCGCTTGATGGTCTTGTCTTTGAACAATGGTTGTAAGGCCCGGTTGAGGGCATCGACGTTAAAGTCCTTGGTGGCATAGAGAGTTGTATCGACAATGGTGTTGACCCTGAGTTCCCCAACGCCGATGCGAGCCATACGCCATTTAAGTCCACGATCTGAGTCTGTATAACGGAAAAAGACCATTTCGGGCGTCTTGCCAGTACCATAGCTGTCATTTTCTGGATACTCAAATTTCTTAGGTATCGGGATGTTTTCGTAGGGTTTTAGGGCGATGGTGGTGATGATGGTGTCGTGCCCGTTCTGGTGATACTCGTAGCTATAGCTCTCGGCGGCATTTTCAGTCAGTTCGCTCAGCGTTCTGCGGATTACATGAAAAGCTTCGCGGTAAGAGCGCCATTCTGCACGAACGGCGCTGTCTTCCTTTGCATCGAGCAGCCTGCCCATGAAATCCTTGATGGGGGCTGGCCCGTCGTCATGAAGTCCGAAGTTGAATTCGTAGCGCTTGCGGAGCCCTTCCTGATTTTTATTGCTGAGGGTATAGTATTTCACTAAGCCCTTGGCCTTCAGGTAGGCATAGAGGCTCTCTAACTTCGGGTTGTCCTGGGCAGTGCAAGCGAGTTGCAAGAGTGCTAAAATTGCTAAAGAAATTATTCGTTTCATATCTTTTTCCCTGTTTTTACTTGTCGTTTTCTTCATACATTTTAATTAGTCGCTCGCCGCGTATGCGTATCTGGAGAATCTCTTCTTCAGTATTGATTTCCTCCATCTGCGGCATCTTTTCGTCGAGGCTTGCCAAAAGAAGTTCCATTCGCGTTTCTTCGCTCATCTGTACAGGCTCTTCAATGGACTCCTCCAGATAATTTGGTCGAGGCCTTTGAGCGGTTGCCCTGGTCTTGCGATGTTTAGGAGATATTGATTCTGCATGAGGTTGGATAGTAGTTTCAGTACTGAAGTCTTTCTGCTCAGGAATGCTATCCCCTTGTTTTCCTTCTACGGCTTTAGTCGTTTCGGCTTTCGCCACAATCTGTTCTTCCTTTGGCGCTTGCTCTATCGCCTTCTTTGGAGGTTTGAGGAATATGATTAGGAATCCTATTACGCAAGCGGCAGCCAGCCAAGGCCACATCCTGATAATGCGAGTCGGATGGTCTTCTTGGCGAGCCTTTTCCATCACATTCTGCTTAAGGGTGTTCGATGCCTTGAATTCGCATAGAGGCTTCAGCATTTGCTCAACGTCTTCAATGCTGTTGTTGAAGTTTTCCTCAAGTAAGTCTTTATCATTGTTCATGTCTTGCTTCCTTTCTTCTTGACTTGTTGTTGAATGTGTAAGATGGCATAGCGATAACGCGATTTTGCCGTTGCCTCTGGTATGTCTTGCAGCTCTGCAATCTGTTTGAATGTAAGGTTGTCGTAGCACTTTAGTCTTACAATTTCCGACTGCTCCAATGGAAGCGAGTCGAGCAGACGATTGATTCGTATGTACTCCTCATGAATCTGCCGGTCATTTTCGCCTGCCACATAGGTGGCCGTTTCGAGCGGCACGACCCTGAGTGGCTTTCGGCGCAGGTAGTCTGTACACGCATTGTTGATTGCTCGGATGAGATACTTTTCTAAGTTATCCATGCTGGTCTTCTCGCGCAATCGCCGGAACACACTCAGCAGCACCTCCTGTACCACATCCTCAGCATCTTCCCTGATGCCAATACGCATATAGGCAAAACGAAAGAGCCAATCTTGCCGCTCTTCGACAATCCTTTCCAGTTCCATCAGCAACTGTTCTGTTCTTTCGTTCATCGTTTTCTTCCTATTATGAGGTTTTATGGCCTTTTCCCACAAGGCTCTATCAATAGAAACGTAAAAATGGCAGAAAAGATTTAATTATTCTCCATTTTTTCATCAAACACATCATTTTGTTGCCAACTAAGTTACAAAAAGATGCACAAACAAGTCCTTCGTCGAAGCTTGAAAACAGGTTGACGAGTTAGTGGTTTAGAAAGGTTATTTTAAAATGAGGCAAATGAGGCAAATGAGGCAAATGCGCAAATATAGGTATTTTTTTTGTCACATTTGTCCCATTTGTCACATTACCCGAAAACACTGGGGGTTTGACCGATTTTACACCCAAAATACACCTAAAATACACCTAGGTATATTTTGCACACTTGCAGCAGGAGTGTGCAAAAACGTCGTTGCAAACACCCAAAACGTCTTTGGGGCTACCTTCGCAGGCAGCCCCAAAGCAAGTAAAAATGATGAACAAAATTTATCAAACGTTATACCCAAAAGGAACACATTACTATGAAAGGTCTCTCTTAGAAGCTGATGGGGCCGTGCCCCATGCAGCTTGTAGTCGTGAGGGCGGTGATGGCGGCGGTCAGCATCGCGACGATGACTTCAACGGCCTTTTTCTTGATGAGCGCCCACGCCTTCTCGCCCAGTTTGTCGAAGAACTTCAAGATAAACTTTTTTATAACTGAGAATTGAGAACTGAGAATTGAGAGGTATGATTAGCTTTGCTCGCAGTCTTCCTCCCCCCTTCGGGGGGATTAGAGGGGGCTTATTCGCCTCCGGCGAGATACTTGCCCTTCTCGTTAGAGAGGACAGCTTCGCCGCTGATAATCTTCTGAGCCAGGTCGGTGAAGCCCAGCATGCCCTCGGCGGTCAGCTTGGCCTGACGGATTTCGCCAGTAGCCTTGCAGAGCAGGCGGATGTTCTTGATGTGCTTGCCAATCTCGAAGTGGGCAGCGTCGGCACTGGACTTGCTGGTCACCTGAGCGGAGAAGATGCCGAGGTCGCCCAGCTTCACGGGCTGTCCGAGCAGTATCAGCTCCTTGATGCAGGCCACCATGTCGGTGAGAATGCCCTTGATGACGCCCTGGGAGTAAGGGGTGTTGTGGTCGCTCATGTGCTTAGCCAGCTCAGCCACTCCGATGGGGTCAGCGTTCTTCACGCGTCCGTAGACACGCCCGAACTGCTGGGAATTCTGGTTCTTGTTCTTGTAAAGGTTAATGTACAGCATAACAATTCAGTTTACGGGTTAATTACTAAGGTTAATTTCTCTCTTGTGTCTCATACGGCTCTCCGGAATAAGCCCCTGAATCACGTTACAAAGGTACGAAATTTATTTGAAACGCACCTTTGAATTTAACGTTCGTTAACTCATAAGGCAGCAGTTTTCTTGCGGATGAAAAGACCCTACCTTTATCCGCAGGTCGTACCGACCTACGGCTACTGAGAGGCGACCCCAGGGATCTTCTCCGGCGGTAGCCGCTCCCCTCTTGAACCCTGCCCTTACGGGGAGGGGCAGGGGTGGGGTCTCTAACTTTTTCCGCCGAGAGTACACAGACGATAAGTGATTCGCTGAGAGAAGAACATACGATAAGAGATTCGCCGAGAGTACACAGACGATAAGAGATTCGCTGAGAGAAGAACAGACGATAAGTGATTCGCTGAGAGTACACAGACGATAAGAGATTCGCTGAGGAAGTTACAGACCCCACCCCTACCCCTCCCCTTGAGGGGAGGGGAGTGCCATCCGGCTTCTAAAAAGAGCAGTTGGCCAGGGAATCTTCTCCGGCGGTAGCCGCTCCCCTCCCTTCAAGGGGAGGGGCAGGGGTGGGGTCTCTAACTTTTTCCGCCGAGAGTACACAGACGATAAGAGATTCGCCGAGAGTACACATACGATAAGTGATTCGCTGAGAGAAGAACAGACGATAAGAGATTCGCTGAGAGAATAACAGACGATAAGAGATTCGCTGAGGAAGTTACAGACCCCACCCCTACCCCTCCCCTTACGGGGAGGGGAGTGCCATGCGGAGAAGTTTAGGCAATGAGTCTGTAGCTGTCAAAACTGTGTGCGCATCTGAAAAGACGAACACGCCGTTTGAAAATTTACTGCCACTATGTCAGCAGAACACGTTCTTTCACCTGCTCTTCGTCGAAGCCACATGCCCCTGAGCATATTCGCGGGCCAGCATCCAGCCGTCAATCATGGCGAAGTAGCCGAGACTCTCCGTTCCGTTCTCCATGATGGCCATCGCCAGCCCTAACTTCATCCACGAGACGCCCTCCGCAGAGCTTGGCACGCCGAGGTAGGTGTCGAGTTCGAAATCTGCCTTCTCGCATACAAACTTGATGTAGCGGTCGGTCTTGTTCTCTGAGGGTGGTGCCCACCGCATGATGATGTCCTTTGGTATGTAGAGATGGTGCACGTGATGGTCGTTCCGAGTGAGCAAAAGGAAGGTGGCACGCCAGCCCCATTCCATCTCCGTAAACTGATTGCTTCCGAAACAACAAGCAAAAGGAAGTTTTTTCTTCTTCAGACAATAACTTGCACGCTTTCCCGAAAAAAGCTCAAAGGGTATATCGAGATGACCTGCGGTAGCCTCTTCTTGTCAATCAATTGGCGCGTCGTGAGTGCGCCCTGGTCGACAATTCTGCAAATTAGTTCCATAACATTTCTTTTGGCATCGATATAGCAGTTGGCACTTAATTATTCCGCATGGTACTCCCCTCCCCTCAAGGGGAGGGGTAGGGGTGGGGTCTCTAATATCCTTTCAACGAATCTGTTATCGTCTGTGTACTCTCAGTGGAAAAAGTTACAGACCCCACCCCTGCCCCTCCCCTTGAAGGGAGGGGAAAGGCTACGGGTAGGCGACCGCAGGTCGGGAATGCGGCTACCGCCGGAGAAGGATTCCTGTGACAACTGCTGTATTGTTGCCTTTCTTTTAAAGTTAATTGTAAGTTTTTTTTACGAGTCACTTTCTTTCATTTGGGACAAATGGGACAAAAATTTATACTTATTTTGCACCTCTGCGCGCCGTCCATGGGTGTGGATTTTGCGAAAGTTGAACTTTTATAAATATACATATTATAATATATATATTTATAAACCCATAAGTTCCAACTTGCGAATATAGGTCTGAAATTTTGTCCCGTTTGTCCCATATGCCAAAGAACTCGGGCGCAAAGGTAGACAATGTTCTGCTAAGGAACAAAAAAAATGTTAAATGCGAAGTTTTTGCAGTTTTTTTCCTTCGCGTGTGCGTACAATATTATATATACGCGTGTCGCGCAGTTTACGCATAAATAGGCCGAAAATCCGTAAAAAAAGACCCACAAAACGCATTTTGTAAAGTTTCGCGAAAATAGTATATTTCTTGCCGACACCGCTACTTCATGCAGAAATAGACTGGCTCCGCGAGATTGGCATGTTATTTTAAGCGTTTAATGCTGTCAGGTGTGTAAATTTGCATGGAAAGCGCAAAGTAAAGAAAAATTACCAAAACTGCACACTCCTGCTGGAGGTGTGCAAAGCTAGGTATACCTAGGGTGTATTTTGGGTGTAAAATCGCTCAAACCCCCAGTGTTTTCGCAGAAATCGACAAAATCGACAAAATCGACAAAAAAAAGTACCTATTTTGCACATTTCCTCATTTGCCTCATTTGCCTCATTTTAAAATAACCTTTCTAAACCACTAACTCGTCGGCTGCAAAGATACAATAATCTTCCGGCATGGCCAAATTTTGTTTAAAAATTGCTAATATGCATCGTGGCCCGAAAAAACTGCACAAAAAATTTGCAAATGTGCAGAAAAGGATGTACCTTTGCACAAAATTTTCAAAATTGTGCAATGAACACAATCCCATGTTTTAACGAATATATACGTCAAGCCATACTGAAGAACTGGAACGAGAACGCCCTGACCGACTATCAGGGCACTACGCTGCAGTATCATGACGTGGCACGCAAGATAGCCAAGCTTCACATCGCTTTCCAGAGTGCTGGAATCGTGCAGGGCGACAAGATTGCCATCTGCGGCAGGAACTCTGCTCACTGGGCGGTGACCTTTCTTGCCACGCTGACCTACGGCGCCGTGGCCGTGCCCATCCTCCACGAGTTTCATGCTGAGTCCATCCATAACATTGTGAACCACTCGGGCGCACGCCTGCTTTTCGTGGGCGACTACATTGCCAAGGAGATAGACCCGGCATTGATGCCCAAGCTGGAGGGAGTGCTCAACCTGCCCGACTTCTCGCTGATGATATCCCGCTCTGAGCAGCTCACGTACGCGCGCGAACATTTGAATATGATGTTCGGCTCAAAGTATCCCAGGGCATTCACCAAAGAGGATGTGAAGGTCTACGCTGACCAGCCCGAAGAGCTGGCACTCATCAACTACACCAGCGGGACGACGGGCTACTCGAAGGGGGTGATGCTTCCCTACAGGACGCTGAGCGGCAACATAGGATTCTGCATTCGCCGGCTGGGCGAGCACGTGAAGGCCGGCTCGGCGCTGCTCGACATTCTGCCCATGGCCCACATGTATGGCCTGAGCATAGAGTTTCTCTTCGGTTTCTGCAACGGCTGCCATCTGTTCTTCCTCAACCGTCTTCCCTCACCGTCGCTCATTGCCCGGGCCTTCACGGAGATTCGTCCCAAGCTCATCGTGGCCGTGCCGCTCATCATTGAGAAAATCATCCGCAAGCGCGTCTTCCCCGTCATGCAGACCCCGCGCATGAAACTGCTCATGGCCATGCCGGTGGTCAGGGACAAGGTACGGCAGAAAATCTGCGAACAGGTGTACCAGGCGTTTGGCGGACAAGCATACGAGGTCATCGTGGGGGGAGCAGCCCTGTCGAAGGAGGTGGAGGATTTCCTCATGCAGATAGGCTTCCCCATCACCGTGGGCTATGGCGCCACGGAGTGCGCCCCGCTCATCAGCTACAGCGACTGGCAGGTGCATGTGGCCGGCTCATGCGGCATCGCCGTCGACGGCATGGAGGTGCGTCTCTCAAACAACGAAATCCTCACCCGTGGACAGAACGTCATGCTGGGCTACTACAATAACGACGAGGCTACCAGAGAGGCCCTCGACAAGGACGGCTGGTACCACACGGGCGACCTGGGCACGATGGACGAGGAAGGCAACATCTTCATCAGGGGACGCCGGAAAAACATGCTGCTGGGTGCCAACGGGCAGAATATCTATCCCGAGGAGATTGAAGACAAGCTCAGCTCCATGCCGATGGTCAACGAGTGCATCGTCGTGCAGCGCGGCGAGAAGCTGGTGGCGCTGGTCTATCCCGACCAGGACGAGCTGATGCACTTCACTGAAGCCGACATGGAAGGCATCATGGAGCAGAACCGTCAGGAGCTGAACCTCAGGCTGCCCGCCTACAGCCGTCTCGCGCAAATACAGCTCATGAAAGAGGAATTCCAGAAGACACCCAAAAAGAGCATCAAGAGATACCTTTACCAATAACAAAGACAACAAGCGCTTATGAAAGAGATACCAAGCTACAACAAGCTCATAGAGCAGAGCATCATCGACCATTGGGACATGGATGCCCTGACCGACTATAAGGGACAGACGCTGCAATACCACGACGTGGCCCGCAAGATAGAAAAGGTGCATATCCTGTTTGAGAATTCGGGCGTGCAGCGCGGCGACAAGATTGCCCTCTGCGGGCGTAACAGCAGCCAGTGGACGGTGGCCTTCCTCGCCACGCTGACCTACGGTGCCGTCGCCGTGCCCATACTCCATGAGTTCACCCCCGACCAGATTCACAACATCGTCAACCACAGCGACGCCAAGCTGCTCTTTGCCGGCGACCACGTCAGCGGCAGCATTGACCCGGGACAGATGCCCAACCTGGAAGGTATCATCCGCAATACCGACTATTCGCTCGTGCTCTCGCGTACCGACAAGCTGACCTACGCCCGCGAGCACCTGAACGAGCTCTACGGCAAGAAGTTCCCCAAGTATTTCCGCAAGGAGCACGTGCACTATTACCACGAGCAGAGCCCCGACGAGATGGCGCTCATCAACTATACCAGCGGCACCACGGGCTTCTCGAAGGGTGTGATGATACCCTACCGAGCCATGTGGTCGAACTACGACTTCGCCTGCTCCGCCATGGGCAACAACCTGAAGCCTGGCTCGAGTGTCATCTCCATCCTGCCCATGGCTCACATGTACTCCATGGCCTTCGAGTTCAGCTACGAGTTTATACGTGGATGCCACGTCTTCTATCTCAACCGCGTACCCTCGCCGGCCATCATCGCACAGGCATTTGCCGACATCAAGCCCTCGGTCATCATCGCCGTGCCGCTGGTCATTGAGAAAATCATCCGCAAGAAAGTGTTCCCCAAGATTCAGACGCCACGCATGCGCCTCTTACTACAGATTCCCGTCATCGAGCAGAAGGTGCGCGACACCATCTGCCAGGAAGTGAAGAAAGCATTCGGCGGAAACTTCTTCGAAATCATCATCGGCGGAGCCGCCTTCAACCAGGAGGTTGAGCAGTTCCTCCACCGCATCAACTTCCCCTATACCGTGGGCTACGGCGCCACCGAGTGCGCTCCCATCATCTGCTATGAAGACTGGCGTTCGTTCGTGCCCGGCAGCTGCGGAAAGGCAGCGAAAAACATGCAGGTGCGCATCGACAGTCCCGACCCCGAGACCATTCCCGGCGAGATCCTCACGCGCGGCCTGAACGTCATGCTGGGCTACTACAAGAACGAGAAGGCTACACGCGAGACCATCGACGAACAAGGATGGTATCACACCGGCGACCTGGGCACCATGGACGAGGACGGCAATGTCTTCATCAACGGACGCTCGAAGAACCTGTTGCTCAGTGCCAACGGGCAGAACATCTACCCTGAGGAGATAGAAGACAAGCTCAACTCGATGACACTCGTCGTAGAGAGCATCGTCGTTCAGCGCGACTCCAGGCTCGTGGCACTCGTCCATCCTGACCTCGACGAGGCCGAGAAGCTGGGCTTCACCATGGAAGACTTGGAGGGTGTGATGGAGCAGAACCGCAACGGACTGAACCAGACGCTTCCTGCCTACGAGAAGATCAGCGAGATAGTAATCCACAAGCAGGAGTTTGCCAAAACCCCGAAGAAGAGCATCAAGCGCTACCTCTACACTTAAGCCCCCAAATAAGGAATCTACACATACGCCCCCCTCCTTATTTGATTTTCGTTTCAACTGACAATGGAAGGTTGTCAGACGAGCCGCCGACAAGGACGGTCATGCCGCCTGGCTCCAAAAGCCATGTCTGGGCAGGTTCGTCCCAATGGCAGAGGTCGGTGCGGCGAATAGGAATAGTAACCGTCTGGCGCTCACCGGCTTTCAAGGCTACTCGCTGAAAAGCCTTGAGTTCCTTCACTGGACGCTCAATGCGCGATGCAGGACGGGCCACATAGACTTGTGCCACCTCCTCGGCGTTGCAGTCTGAGGTGTTAGTAAGGGTGAAGCGCACATCGAAACCATCGGCAGAGGGCTGCACTGCCAGGTCACTATACTTGAACGTGGCATACGAAAGGCCGAAGCCGAAGGGATAGGCCACAGCCATCTGCTTCGTGTCGTACCAGCGATAGCCCACTAGCCCTTGCTCAGCGTAATTGGCCACGGGAGAGAAGTTCCTGCCGCGTCGCCCACGCTCCCCATTCGTCCCTGTATGACTATTCGCCCCATTGTTCACCAGCCCTACGAAGATGTCACCCTGCGGGTTCTCGGCCTGCTGCGGATAGCTGCCCGTAGCATAGGCCGGTACGTCCTCCAAGCGGCAGGGCCACGTCATAGGCAGCTTGCCTGATGGGGATATCTGCCCTGTGAGCACCTCGGCTAGCGCCTGGCCACCCATGGAGCCGTTGAACCACGATGCCACAAGCGCGCTGGAGACCTCGCTCACCGTCGACACATCGACCGGACCGCCGGAGACGATGACAGTTACGAGCCGCCGGTTCGCCTTGGCAAGGGCGACGGCCAGCTCATCCTGTCCCGAAGGCAGCGTGATGCGCTTGCGGTCGGAGCCTTCGGTCTCCACCTCACGGTTGTCGCCGGCGAAGAAAAGCACGAGGTCGGCCTTCTTCGCAGCCTTCACGGCCTCGGCCATCAGCGTAGCATCAGCGGGCTGAACAGGACTGAGACGTTTGTTGCGGCTGTCGCGGTCGAAGCTCTTGTAACCAGGAACGTAGGTCAGCTTCACGCTGTTGCCGAGCACGGTCTGCAGACCCTCTAGTGGCGTCACTTCACGGCGCGTCTTCACACCCGCCCCGACACCGCCGAGCGCCATCGTCGTCACAGCATTTTCGCCGATGACGGCAATGGTTTTAACGTGTTTCCGGTCAATGGGTAGCAATGCCTGCGCCTCGCTCTTCCCCTGCGCTACCGGCTCATTCTTCAGCAGTACAATCGAGCGCCGCGCCACCTCGAGGGCCGTTGCCATCTCCTCCGCATTGCCCACAGGCTTCGTGTTGGCCACCGCCTTATCTATGGGCTTCACCGTCAGGCGGACACGCAGAATCTCGCGGACACGCTGGTCGATGACGGCCTCGCTCACCTTGCCCGCCTTTACGGAGTCGAGCAGCGCCTGCCCCATAAAACGGTTGCCAGGCATCTCGACGTTCATGCCCGCCACAACGGGGTCGACCGTCGAGTGGACACCGCCCCAGTCGCTGATAACCATACCCGGGAAGCCCCACTGCTGACGCAACACCGCAGTGAGCAGGTGTGCATTCTCCGAGCACCACCGCCCGTTCACCTTATTATAGGCAGCCATCAGGCCCCAGGCGTCGGCTTCGCGCACGGCCATCTCAAACGGCCGAAGGTAAATCTCGTGCATAGCGCGGTCGCTGATGCGCACGTCTACCGTTCCACGGTAGTCCTCTTGATTGTTCAATGCATAGTGCTTCAGGCAGACCGCTGTGCCGTCATCCTGAGCGCCCCGTGTGTAGGCCACGGCGAGCACGCCGCTCAACAGCGGATCCTCGCTCAGGTACTCATAGGTACGCCCACCCGTCGGAATGCGCTGGATGTTGATGGCCGGACCAAGTATCATGTCCTTTCCCCTCAGACGAGCTTCACGGCTCATGCCCCGCCCGTAAGCGTAGGCCCACTCGGCACTCCATGTCGCGGCGAGGGCCGAACCCGTGGGGAAGAACGTGGCAGAGTCGGTCGTCAGGTGGGCGGAATTCCAGGAATGCGGCTCCATCTCCTCACGGATGCCAAAGGGACCGTCGGCATACTCCACGTCGGCGATACCCAGCCGTGAGATGCCCGCCGACGAGAACATGTTCTTACCGTGCAGCATTTCCACCTTCTCCTCGAGTGTCATCTGTTTGATAATCTCGTCAATCTGCGCCTCGTAACCCAGCAGCTTCGAGGAGTACGTCTGTGCTTGTACTGTAACGGCTGAAGCCATAACGACAACAGCAAAGATAGTCTTAATCCTACTCATATTCTCATTGTTTATTATTTTTCACAAATGCAAATTTACTAACTATTTTCAACAATCCGCTAGCCATTATCATTGTTTTGTGAAGCAATAGCGTTTTTTAACTTTTAGCTATCCGCTATGTATTATATGCAATCCGAATTGTATCCAGCGCACAGTTTGACGAGCTAACAAACTAATTGTTTCATCAGCCCCCCCAAAAATAATCTCCGAATCGCTTGCCGGTTCGGATTTCTTTTCGTATCTTTGCACCATCGCTAGTTGATGTAACACAGAAGAAGATGACTATAGCAAATCCTATTTACGACTCGGTGTTCAAATACCTGATGGAAGACGAGCGCATAGCCCGCACCATCCTGTCTGCCCTGCTGAAGGAAGACATCGTCAAGGTGGAG
>JAEEGG010023746.1_pt1 | contig 11952 bp, 13 predicted proteins | sample 9134161 | NCBI WGS metagenome assembly JAEEGG01 (sample SAMN16246543, study PRJNA631951) | gut metagenome | biome: gut microbiome; feature: rumen; material: CR-attached | host: Bos | place: Iran: Karaj | collected 2018-10 | reverse complement strand
GAGAGTTCGGCGGACAGGTCCACCACGTGCAGGAATTCAGCGTAAACGGAAGCGACAGAAAGGCCTGCGCTCTTGAAATCGGAAGAAAGTTTCTGGAGACGGAAATCCGACAGAGCCGGCGTACCACGTAAAATGAGCATTATAAACCTCGGTTTGATTTTTTTACGAGGGGAAATTTAGAAATTAGTAGACAGTAGGAAGTAGGAAGTAGGCAGAAATAATCACAACAAGAAACGGCCCGCATAGCGGACCGTTTCTTACAATTTTCTAACTCGTTGAGAGTCAAGCGATTAGCGCTTTTTACCTTTTTTACCCTTCTTTCCCTTCGCGGCCTTTGCCGGCTTTGCGGGAGCTTCTTCGACTTCTTCTTCAACTTCTTCCTCTTCTTCGCCTTCAACCTCTTCTTCTTCAGCCTGAGGAGCACCGAGGAGAGCGCCTACGTCAATAGACTTGAGCTTATTAAGAAACCACACATCCGATTTCTTGTCCGTTTCGACTTTATCAAAATGAGAATCAATAAAGAACAGAGAAGTGGCCTCAAAATGGCGCAAAATTTTAGCCTTATTGTTTGCGCCCTTTGTGGTCGGGAAATACTTGGCTTCGAGCTTAGCCATATCCTGTGAAGATTTTGCTGTCTGAATGCCTTCGCAAGCAAGTGCCCAAACAAGTTTATATGTCTCGTTCGATGGATTCAGATTCTGATCCAACTTCTGTTTAACGAAGCCAAAGGCATCTTTCGTTCTTGCATCGTAAGTTTCTCTCGCAGAAGACTCATAATGATGGGACTGAGCAAACACCAAAATAGCCATCGCCACAAGGAGAATCGTCAAAACAATAGATATATTTTTGATATTCATTTTATTTACTCCTTATTCGAATACGAATGCCTTAGGGGGTTCAACTTTGAAATTTTCATCAAACTTATACTCTACCAAAGCCTTGTAATCGTTCTCAGCAAGCTTACCCTTTACAAATATGAACTTGATGACACAATTTTTACCACAAGCGACTTCCTTCACACCGCCTTCATCTTTGAGAAGAAACTTATCCGCAAGTTTGGATCCATCCTTAATAATTCCTTGGTGCGCATCACTCATTCCTGAAGCGGACAACATGTACGAAACCTGCTTGTTCCTAGCATCTTGATCTTCAAAAATGCTCTTTACCATCGCATCAAAAGATTTTTCAGTTTTATTTCCGGTCAGTGTTGCATAAACAAGTTTCCATGCCATGCCATATTGATCCATCGTTTCCCAATAATCATACAGAACAGTCAAAGCTTCTTTTTTGTAAGCACCCTCCTGTTCCTTAACAGCATTGACGGCCTTGTCTTTATACATGCCTTTGAGAGCAAACATCACGACGACTAGCGCCACGATGAGCACACCATCGGCAATGGCCAAAATCTTGAATTTTTTCGTGTTCATATAAATTCCTTCATAGAGAATGGTTTTATCTAGAATTTAATCAATAATTAGAAAAATGCAAGCAATTTTTTTTTGATATTTGGTATATTAGGGCTATATGAGCGAAAATAACGAAAAAAATAAGCTGCCATCGCAAATTATTTTTGAAAATCTCAGGGAATTCCTGAGGGCGAAGAACGCCGCGCACGAATCCATCTTCAAGTTCCACTGGAAAAAGATGTGGCCGTTCAACCGCATTTGGCCGCAGGTCGACTATGAACGCATCGTGCGCCTGATGAGCGAAATCCGCAAGAACATCATCGCGCAGCAGAACCTGGTCATCGTGGCGAAGGAAAAGGCCGAAAGTTTTGAAAAGGCATTTTTGGACGCAGTACCTGCCTACCTCGAGGCGCTGGACAAGAGCTGCGTAGGGCTTGCGGACATCGCGCAGTGGAAGCAGGACATGCTCTACAAGAAAATCCACCACGAGGCAAAACTGGTGCGCGACTCGAAGGGCTACAACGAACTTTTGAAAACCTACGAGAAAGAACAAGCGGACTTGGTCCGAGCCGGAGCGTTCGTGCAGGCCGGCTGGATGGAAATTGCCAGTAAGGTCTAAGGCCATATGCCCGCAATCAGTGTAGTCATCCCGGTCTATAACACGGAGTCGTATATCGCGGACTGCCTTGCGAGCATTCACGGGCAGACCTTCCGGGATTTCGAGGCCATCATCGTCGATGACGGCTCTACGGACGGGAGTGCAGGCATCGCCAAGGAATTCACCAGGGAGGATTCTCGTTTCCGCATCGTGAGCCAGGAGAACAAGGGCCTTTCGGAAGCGAGGAACGCAGGGATTGAAGTCGCAGAGGGCGACTGGATTACTTTCGTGGACAGTGACGACATGCTCGCCCCGAACATTCTGCAGACGCTTTTCGATGCTGCAAGGTCAACAGGCGCAGACATTGCGTGCTGTGCCAAGCATTTCTTTGGAGACGATAATCTAGTCGCAGGCAACGGGAAGTTCGCGGATTCCGGTATCGGGATGCCCGCCGGAAGCGAGATGTCCGCCGGTATTAAACGGTGCGCGACGCTCTCCCCCGTCAAGGCACTTGCAAACGCGCTGTACCAGAACGACAAGCCCGACTATTCCGCATGGAACAAGCTCTATGCGACGCGCCTCTGGAAAACGCGCCGGTTCCCCGCAGGCAAGTATTTCGAGGATATGGCGACCATCCCGCAGGTGCTCCTGGACGCGAGACTCGTCGCATTCGTGCCCGAGCCGCTCTACCTGAACCGCAGACATTCCGCAAGCATTCTCGCGACCGCATACAGCCGCAAGAAGGCAGAACTTTTGGACATTGCAGAAGCGGTGTGTAGCCTGGTCGCAGGCAAGGGCGCATTGCTCGAAAGGGCGGCACGAAGCAACCTCTTCAGCGCAAGCTGCAGCATCTTGATGCGCACGGGCGATACGCCCGAATTCGCGGACTACCGCGACCGCGCATGGAAGCACATCCGGGAATTGCGACTGGGTGCATTGCTCAACCCGCGGACACGCTGCCGGAACAAGGCGGCGGCCCTGATTTCTTTTGCCGGGAGGGCAACGCTCGTGAATGCGCTACGGAGGCACGGATGATCCCGAAGAAGATACACTTCTGCTGGTTCTCCGGAGAGGCCTACCCCGAAAGCGTGCAGCGCTGCATGGATAGCTGGCGCAAGCACATGCCCGATTTTGAACTTGTCCACTGGGATGCCGAGAAGGCGCGCGCCACAGGAATCCCTTGGGTGGCAGAAGCACTTGACCAGAAACGCTGGGCATTCGCCGCCGATGCCGTGCGGCTCTATGCGCTCCATACCGAAGGCGGAATCTACCTCGATACCGATGTGGAAGTATTGCGCCCGCTTGAACCTCTGCTGGAGCGCCCGTACTTCTTTGGTTACGAGAACGGCTCCAAGCGTATCGAGGGGGCCGTAATGGGTTGCGAGGCTGGGAGCGATCCTGTAAAGGCGGCGCTGGATTATTACAGGTCACGCGAATTCACCTACTCGGAAAGCGACGTAGACAACATGGTGCTCCCGAATATCCTGCGCGAGGCCTTCGAGAAATTCAACCTGGATATTTTGCCTGAAAGCGCGTTCTCGCCCAAGAGCTACATCGACGGGAAGATTCGCGCGAAAGAAGAGACCTACTGCATCCACCACTTCAGTAGCGACTGGCGGCCCGAATCCGTGCGCAGGGGAATCCGCCGCAGGCAATGGCTATTCGCCACCTTCCCCCGCCCGCTGGCAAAAATACTCACGTTGCCACTTTCGCTGTGGACGAACCTCACTACCCTAGGGATGTGCGGGACTATCCGGAAAATTCTCAAATAATGAGACTAGGGAGGGGCTCGTACGACGGCCCCTCCCTAAGACCCTCCTGAAAAATACAATATAAACTTCGGCAAGCAATGCTTGCCTCGCGCATACGTAAACGTATGCGAATATAAATCCACATTCTAACTCAGGTTGTGGTTCGCACGGATTATTTGCGTGCGCACCTTACGGTGCCGTTTAGCGCTTCAGCAAAAAGCGCGGGATAAACAGCTTGGGGAATCGCTTCAGGAACGGGAGCGAGAACGACCACAGTTGCGGTAACTTGCGGAGGGCATCTTTCTTGTCGCGGTAGGCAAGCATCGAGAACCAGTGCGATTTCCAGATGTTGACCGCCTCCTTGTAGCGCGGGTGGTCGCTATAGCGTGCGAGCACCTTCAAGAACGTGCCGTACATGAGCGTGTTATCGAGCGACATGTTGTTGCCGTGCTGGCGGTAATAGCAGCACTTCACGGGCAAAACAGGCAGCGAACCGCAAATCTTGAAGAACTTGAGCCACTGGGGAAAATCCTCGAACGGGAATTCCGCATCGTAGGCTCCGTGCTCGCGGAAAAAGTCAAGCCGGATCATCTCGGAACAGCCGTGCACCTCCTTCTTGCCCATAAAGAACTCATCGAAGGTCACCCGCGGAACGGAGCGCGTGTACCGCGGGTCGCATTCCTCGCCGTGGTTGCCGTCCTTGTCCATCAGCACAATCTGGCCAAAGCACAGCGGGTCCTCGGGGTGCGATTCCAGGTAGGCGCTCTGCTTTTCGAGCCTGCCCGCGGGCATCATGTCGTCGGAGGCGAACGAGCAGAAATACTTGCCGCGCGCCATCGAGACAAGCTCGTTCATCGTCGCCACCACGCCCTTGTTAGGGCGATGCACGTAGGTAAAATGCAGTTCATCGCGCAGGCGTTCCAGAATCTCGGGAGAACTGTCCGTACTGCCGTCATCGACCACGATAAGTTCAAAAGCGACACCCTTCTGCGCCATCACCGAACGCACGGCCGCTTCCACGAACTTCTCGTGATTGTAACTAGCCATCAGCACCGACACGAGCGGCGGGAGTTCGCGCTGCTCCGTCTCGGAGCCCTGCACAAAGGCCTTCACGTACACGTTCTCGTCAATCTTCTCGGCAAACATGTTCGTTATGGAGTATTCCACTTGAGCCTCCTGACAGATACGGCAAGCGCGACAAAGGTCACGAAGTTTTCGAACGCGTAGGCAAACATCGGGCCGTGCATTTCAAACAGGCGAATACCCACAAAGGTACCGCCCGCAAACAGCAGGTTCGCGCCAACTTCAATTACAAGAAACAGTTTTGTTTCGCGACGGGCAATCAGCACCATTCCGAGGCACCACGCGCCCGAACGGAAGAAATCGCCCAGCAACTGCACCGGCATGTAGTCGGCCGCAGGGGCGTACGTACCCGAAAGGAGAATCGCCACCACGAGGCTGCGCCCGAAGTAGAGCGCAATGCAGAACAGCAGCGTAAAGCCCACCATGCGGGCAAATATCGGGTAGAATTCCTTGCGGAACGCTTCGCGCGTCATTTCCCGGCTGATACGCGGCAGTATGAGCACCCCGAGGATAGCCGAGAAAATGGAGGCAAAGAAGTCCGAAATCTTGTAGACGCCCTGCCAAATGCCCGCGGCGTTCCAGCCGAGTTCCGCCCCAACGAGCGAACGCACAAACATGAGTACCAGCGGGGCAATTATCATCGGCACGAGGCCCATCACAGCATACGACATCCACGGCCCGCGCGTATCGAGAACGGACTGCCGGAACTTGGCCAGGCTAAAACCCGCACGCGATGCCACGCGGGCAGCAAAGACACCCGCAACAATCGACTGCGTCGCGATGATGCTCAGTACCGAAAGTCGCCCCGTGTACAAGAATACCGCGACCCACAACATCTGGAAAAGAGAGGCGGCAATCTGGATAACCGCCCAGCGTTTCACGAGCCCGAGGCCGTTCATTACCGCAGAGCAGATGGTGACGATGTTGGCGGCAAGCATTCCCGGGAGCGCAAAGAGTATGGCCGCCTGCGCAAGGCGCGGATGCACCCCAGGCAACAACTTCTCGAGCGGAGCAGCGAAACAGAATATTGCCGCCAGAGCGCAGGTTATCACGGTAGCGTAAGTCGTAAGCCGAAAACCGCCACGCCAAATGCCGTACAGGTTCCTGAGGTTATCCTTGTTCTGTGCGGTAAGGCTCACCCAGCCGTTCTGCATGGCAAGGCTCGAAGTCGCCTGTCCGATGCTCATCCAGTTCATGAACTGGCCCACGCACGCAAAAGCGGCAGGGGGCAAGAATACGGCAAGCAACTTGTTGATAACGAAGGCACGGAGCGTGTTGAAGAGCGTCACCGAACCCGAGCCGAAAAACAGCATCCATATTTTAGAGGAGTGATCCACCGTCAGCCGCCTACTTTATTGGAAGACTGCGCGCAGTCTATTTCGCGGATAACCTGCGCGGGCACCCCGCCAATGACGACATTTGCCGGGAAATCGCCCGAAACTACGGCACCCGCCGCGACGACGGAATTCTTGCCGATGGTCGTGCCCTTCAAAATCATCACGCGGTCGCCAATCCAGACGTTGTCTCCAATAACGACCTTCCCCGTTTTCGGGCTTCCGCCGACGCGCTTTTCCGGGTCAATCTCGTGAAAATCGCTGTCGAGCACGGTCACCGAGGAGCCCACAAGCACGTTATCGCCAATCTCGATTCCCTCGCCTTCCGAAACAGCGGTAAAACGGTTGCAAATCCGGCAGTTCTTGCCGATAGAAATTCTCGAATCTGCGTTGCGCGGGTTCAAAAACTCGTATGTTGTCCAGAAATCCGCATCCTCGATAAATCCGAAGGTCGTACCCTCGCCCACCGATATGCGGCCCTTGCCTTCGCAGAGCACGGGAGCGACGGAGCAGAACTTGCCTTCGGGTTTCGCGGTAGAAATGCTCCTATAGAAGCACACGCGCGAGGTACGCACCAGCTTGCGGATGACTCTAGCAAACAAACTCATTCAGCGCTCCTATAATTTCGGTGACTTCATCATCCGTAAGCACCTGCGACACGGGGATGCTCAATACAGTCTCGCCCATCGCTTCTGCAATCGAGAACTTCGGGTTCGCAGGGAGCAAAAAACTTTCCCCCTCGGGGCCAGTCGCGTACGCCTCTTGCCTGTGCGGAGGAATCGGGTAAAAGATGAGCGTCCCGATACCGCGGGTTTCGAGATGCCTTTGCAGGGCATCGCGCCCCCGCCGGTCAGGCGTGCGCACCGTAAACACGTGCCACACGTGCTCCCTCGGGTCTGCAGGAATCTCGGGCAATCGCACCAGCGGGTTACAAACTTCACGCACGTAGCGGGCCGCAATTTCGCGCCTCCGCTCATTCCACGCATCAAGATGCGGGAGTTTCGCGAGCAGGAACGCTGCCTGAATTTCATCCAGGCGGGAATTCACGCCGCGGAACTTGTTCACATATTTCTGTTCAGAACCGTAGTTGCCGAGCATCCGCACCACGCGGGCAAGTTCGGCATCGTCGGTCAGAACCATGCCTGCATCGCCGAGCGCCCCGAGGTTTTTCGTCGGGTAGAAACTGTAGGCGACCGCGGCGCTTTTCATACCCGCTTCAGCGCTTTTCGAACCGGTGGGCATCTCCACGCAGGCATTAAACCGCGCACCGTGCGACTGCGCGGCATCCTCAAACACCAACAGCCCACGCTCACCCGCAAATTTCCAGATGGCGGGCATGTCGGCCAGGCGCCCGTAAAGGTGAACCGCAAGAATCCCGCGCGTTTTTTCCGTGCAGGCTGCAGCGAGCTTCGTCGGGTCGATATTGAAAGTCTTTTCGTCGGGTTCCACGAGCACGGGCACGAGCCCCGCCGCATTCACCGCAAGCACTGTCGCGATATAGGTATTCGACGGGACAAGAATCTCGTCACCCGGAGCTAGGCGACCAAGTTCAATAGATGCACGGAGCATGAGCGTGAGGGCATCGAGCCCGTTCCCGACACCCACCCCGTGCGCAAAACCGCAGTAGGCGGCAAATTCCTTCTCGAAGCGTTCGCAATAGGAACCGCGGATGTACCAGCCCGATTCCACAACCGCCGAAGCTGCCGTTTTCAAGGCCTCCATGTAGGGAGCATTCACCTGTTTCAGATCAAGGAAAGGAATCTTCATTACTGCTCCTTCTTGAACTTTAGGTATTCGCCGTAATCGCGCCAGTAGTCGCTCTCGTCAAACTCGTGCGAGGTGAGCACCAGGCAAATGGAACCCGAGGAGAACCCGAGTTCCTCAGCCCAGACTCCGGGTGGAATGTGCAGCCCGAAATACGGACGGTCAAGGCGGTAGACCTTCTCGTTCTCGCCATCGGAAACCTTGATGTCAAAGGCACCGCTCGCCGCGACAAGCAGCTGGTGGCATTCCTTGTGGGCATGTCCGCCACGCGTCACGCCGCCGGGAATATCGTACAGGTAAAAAACACGCTTGATATCGAAGGGAATTTCCTTCGAGTTCTGGATAGGCGTCAGGCTCCCGGAACGTTCGCTGATCCTCGGGAGTTCGATGAGCGAGCACATGTCGATACGTGCGTTTTTCAGGTCCAGCTCGTTCATTTGCGTACCTCGCGAATAAACTCGTCAAAATCGCGGATGTAGTCCTCCTCGGAAAAATCCGCCGAAGAGACCACTAGCGCAAGCGAGTTGGTCGAGAAGTTGTCGAGGGTCCTGAAGTGCATCGGGGGCAGGTAGAGCCCGTAGTACGAGCGCGAAAGCGAGTAGCGTTTTTCTTCGGTACCATCGTGCACCACCACGTCAAAGCTGCCCGAAAGCGCGACGATGAATTCCTTTTCCGTCTTGAACGCATGGCTCCCGCGCAGGCAGCCGCCCGGCACGTCGTAAATCCAGTAGGTGCGCCGGATTTCGAACGGGACATGCTTCCCCGATTCCAAAAAGCTCAAGTTCCCGCGTTCGTCAAGGAACTTGGGCAACTGGATTATCTGCGCTTTTTCTTCAAAATTCGGCATATTACGAAAGTAATATACAATTTTTTATGCGCCTAAAAATTCCATTTTTCGAAATATACAGGAGGGCCCCGCGTTGCCAAACCGCTTTTTTTGTATTTTTAGGGCATGTTCAGCGTTTTACCATACGATTCGCACCTGGAGGCGCGTTGGGACCGGTTCGTAATGAGCGAATCGGTGAACGGCACCTTTTTGCAGACACGCAGGTTCCTGAACTACCACCCGCAGGGGCGATTCAAGGACGCCTCCTTTGTGCTGGAATCGAGCGGCACGATTGTCGCCGCCTTCCCCGGCAACCTCACCGATGAAGGCGAATGGGTCTCGCACCAGGGTTCCACCTTCGGCGGGCCCGTAATTTCCAAGAATTATTACACCGCAGAGCGGGTCATGCTCATCCTGGAATGTGCAGAGGAATACCTGAAGGGCATCTGCAAGAAGGTCAGGATGCGCCCGACCTCGAGCCTGTTCTCGCTGGATTCGACCGCACTCCTGGAATACGTGATGGAGCACCGCGGGTACAGCCGCCAGACCGAACTGAGCGCCGTGTGCACGCTGGAAGCAGGCACCGACCCGCTAGAAAACTGCGAAAAGACATGCCGCTCGGTATTCCGCAAGTCACAAAACTTCAATCTCGAGTACCGCGAAATGAGCGACGCGGAAATGCCCGAATTCTACAGTCACCTGTGCAATCTGGAATCCAAGTTCTGCACCAAGCCGGTCCATACGCTCGAGGAACTGCTGGACCTGCGCCATAATCGCATTGCCGACGAGGTCAAGTTCCGCGCCCTGTGGATGCACGACCCTAGCGACGCGAAAAAAGGAACGTTTGTCGCCGGCATGATGCTTTTCGACTTTGCGAACGTGAAGGTAAGGCACGCGCAGTACATCGCCCCGAACATAAATATTCGCGAATTCCAGCCCACGACCGCCATGTACATAAACGTGATGCGCGAAGCCGCAAACGACGGCATCAGCAAGTTTTCGTGGGGAACATCCAACGGCATGGCCGGGGGCGCTTTAAACCTTCCCCTGTTCAAGTTCAAGGAATCGCTCGGCGCGAAGGCATCACTGAACCTGATTTACCGCAAGGAATTCTAGTCCTTCACGCAGCGGACGGAGTAAGCATAGGGGCTTGTGCTATCCCAAAAGTCTATTTCATATTGGGAAAAGTTCACAACATCTCGATCAGACTGGAAATATTCAACCGTCCAAAAAAACGCATCCGACCCAACGCCCTCATGCTGAAGTTTTCTCTCGCTATAATAAACGGAACCATCCGGAAATACGGAAAAGCCCAGGCCATCTGTACCTTTGACATTTCCGCCCCACTCCTCATCATCGATCCTGCTAGAATCCACATCCCAGCCGGTTGTTGACCGGAGTACGGCATTATTTCCAAACTCTTTGTGCACCCTATTAATCAGGTCTTGCCATTCATCTACCGTCGAAACATGCCATCCGGACGGGCAGGCTTCCTCAAGCGCACTCCACTTGTACAACCGGCCATGATTTCCTTCGAAACTGTCTTCCGAGTCAAATTTGAGGTTTTCCGCCATCCACCACTTACACGCTAGTTTTACGGTTTTGTAAACAAGACCATCACGATTATCGGTCACGGAACCATACTCGCAGTTGTCTTCCGTTTCTGTTTTGCAGAGGGTTATGGTCGGTTCACAACTACTACCGGAATCAGCGCTGCTACTGGATACAGCAATTGTATCGTCACTAATGCAGCGAACCGATATTTTTTGATCTATACGCGAATCCCCCACGGAATAACTGTTGCAAGCAAAATAGATTTCGTATGCTTGTCCTTCATAACTCTCCAAGGACATCCAGAATTTTGAGAAACCGTCTTTATAACCCAAGCTAACTGACGCTCCTGCAGGCAGTATCGATAAACCATAATCATCCGTACCATTACATTCATCACTCCAGCCTTTCGTAGCCTTATACATTTTCCCCCATTTTAGCTGATCATCTGTCATATAAACAATTTGTTCCCATTCGTCCAAATCCGGCAAATGCCAGCCTTCTGGGCAAGCGCTATCCATAGCCGCAGTCCATGTATAAAGACGGCCATACTTTTTGCAATATTCAAGAGAATCCATGTAGCAGGAGCTATTCTCCGTTTCGAAATTCAAATTCTCCGCCATCCACTTCTGCGAGCCAATCACAACCGTCTTGTAAATCTGGCCGTCGCGAGAATCCGTCATTTCCCCATAGCTGATATCCGGATTTAAATAATTCCAGTTTTCCTTGAAATAACTCGAAGAAGAAGCCTTCGTTTCACTGCTGGAGGATTTCTCCGTGCTGCTGGAGGATTTCGACGCGATACTACTGGACGACTGTTTGCTTGACGAGGATTCAACTTCACTAGAATACGAGTCTTCCTCGCCCGGCGAAACCGATGCACTGGAAGAATCGTCACCGCAAGCTGCAAGAAGTGCAAGCAGCGATACAAACAGGAATCTAATCCATATGCGCATTTTCGTCCTCCTTCAAGCCATTTTGTGTTCTTTAACCAAAAAATATCTTTTTTCTCGCCCTCGGGGCATATAAATGCTAGAAAAAACGTAATTTACGTGCCCCACCCCAAATTATAAGCCCCGGTAGTCCAAAAACGAGCTTTTGGGGCTTATCGCAACGGATCAGGATGTCTACCGTTTTACTATATTTATGCATATGAGTGAATATTTGCATAAATCCAGCATCGGCCCCGTAGAGCCGAAGGACTTCGTCAAGGACTATGGCGAGGCCGGTTTTGTGCTGGAAAACGGAAAGACGCTCCCCGCGCTCAACATCCGTTACGAGACATACGGCAAGCTGAACGCCGCCGCCGACAACGCGGTTTGGGTCTGCTCGCCCTTGACCGCCGACGCACACGCCGCCGGCTGGTACACCGAAAACGACAAGAAGCCCGGCTGGTGGGACGAACTCATCGGCCCCGGCAAGGCCATCGACACGGACCGCTTCTTCGTGGTCTGCAGCAACATTTTGGGCGGGTGCAAGGGCACTACGGGCCCCGCAAGCGTGAACCCGCGCACGGGCAAGCCCTACGGCAGCACATTCCCCACCATTACCATCGGCGACATGGTACATGCGCAGAAGGAACTCGCCGACGGGATCGGCATCAAGGAATTCTACTGCGTCATGGGCGGCTCGATGGGCG
>JAEEGG010023744.1_pt1 | contig 11953 bp, 11 predicted proteins | sample 9134161 | NCBI WGS metagenome assembly JAEEGG01 (sample SAMN16246543, study PRJNA631951) | gut metagenome | biome: gut microbiome; feature: rumen; material: CR-attached | host: Bos | place: Iran: Karaj | collected 2018-10 | reverse complement strand
TGTAAGCTGTTTGCCTGGCGAAGAAGACGAAGATACGGATGCAACAATAGATTTTATTAATAGAGTAATAAAAGTTGCTCCTTCAATATCATCTTTGTCGGCAACTTTTTCTGTCTTTGTTCCAAAGAATCATACGACTTGGCAAAATGAGCCTGCCCCAGAACAATATACAATAAAAAAACGAACAAAATATCTAAGAGAAGGCTTAAGTAAACTAGGTTCTTTTAAAGCAAATTTTGAAAGCCCACAAGATGTTCTAAGACAGGCTTATCTGGCAAAGGTAGGTCCGGAATTAGGTGAAGAATACGATAGACTTGCGAAAGAAGAACGAACTAACAAGCTATTTAAAAAGGGACAATTTACAAACTTAGATTATTAGTTGACGGTTGACAGTTGACAGTTGACAGTTGACCGTTAACCGTTAACCGATAACTATTAACCAATTAAAAATACTTATTGACCAAGACAACTAAAATAGCTTATAAAATTTAGTCAGATAACAAATTAAGAGCAAAAAACATGGATAATCGACCTATAGGAATATTCGACTCAGGAGTTGGCGGATTAACAGTATTTAAAGAGATACGAAAACTTCTGCCATTCGAAAACCTTATATATTTTGGAGATACAGCTAGAGTTCCTTACGGAAACAAATCACCGGTTGCTGTTCAAAAGTACTCTTTAGAAATAGCAAAGTTTCTTGAAATGCAGAATGTAAAAATGATTATAATTGCTTGTAATACTGCTTCTGCATTAGCTTTATCTACACTTAGAAATGAAGTAAGAATACCTGTAATAGGAGTTATAGAACCAGGTGTCAGAGCTGCAATTAAGTCTGCTCATAACAATAGCATAGCAGTTATAGGCACAAAGGCTACCATAACTTCAGGAGCTTATCAAAACCGTATAAAAAGATTAAGAAGCTCTATTAATGTAATAGCTGTTCCTTGTCCTCTTTTTGTTCCTATTGTCGAAGAAAACCTTATGAATACAAAAGTTGCTTCTGAAGCAATGGAAATGTATTTATCCGATTTAAAAAAGACTGATATAAAGTCTTTAATATTGGCTTGCACTCATTATCCATTGTTAAAGAATCAGATTAGCAAATATTTTGATGATAAAATCAATCTCGTAGATTCAGCTTATGAAACTGCTAAAGAAGTTAAAGAAACCTTAGAAGCAAGAAGAATGTCTACAGAACAGGAAACTTCTGGAAAAGAAAGCTTTTTTGTTTCTGATAGCCCAGAAACCTTTTCCAATATAGCAGCCAATTTCTTGAATCGCCCTATAGATGGTAAATGTGTTTTTCACCCATGGGCAGAATTTTGATTAAACGGTAATAAAATGGAAGAAGAAACCTCAAAACTTGGCAAAATTATATATAATCTTATTGATGCTATGTTTTGGATAGCTGATGAAACAGCTAGATGGTGGGAAATAAGTAAAATAACCATTCAGGTAAAAACCTTCCGAAGACAGAAAGCTGTTTTAAACAAATTAATCAAGGAAAACGAAAAGAAATCAATAGGAATAAGTGTTGCGCAAACAGCGGAACTGGCTTCGTTAAACGAAAGTATTTCAAAGCTTGCAGCCAAAGAAGATTTCTTAAAAAGTAAATGTTGGTCCTGGACACCATTTATAGACTTTACTCTTATATTTTTATTGTTTCTTTATGGGGTAATAACAATAAATCCAATAAAAAAGATACAAGACAATCCTCGAACCAATATAGGGGTATTTGGCGGTCAGATCAGCAGAGTAAGAGAATTACCATTTCAGGGGCACAGCATTATTACTGATTCAATTTGGTTTGATAACAGACTTTATGTAGCAGGTAATAATGGAGTAACAATAATAAATACTGTTACTGGGCAAACCCAGAATATAAAAGACCTTCCCCAGAATTTCTTTGCCAAAGATCTTCAGATTATCAATAACCATTTATTTATAGCTGGGTATTCTGGTGTATTTGAATACGAAAATAATGTATTAAAACCTTTATTTGATGAAAATAAACTTCCTAATAAGCTTGTAAACGCATTTGCTGTTGTTAATGAACGAAAAAAGCAATATTTAATAGGAACTTTAGGGGATGGGCTGTTTAGAACCAACGGAGACAGCATTATTCCTATTTCTAATACCAGTAATTACATAATTAGAAGTTTTGGTCATCAAAGACAAGAACTTTGGATTTTACATGATGAAGGTATTTTAACTGGAAATTCAGATAAGCTTACCAGTCTTGATTTGCAGGTTTTAGCTGGCAAAAAGACCAGATGTATGGTAACTACCGACAAGAATGTCTTTATTGGAACAGATCAGGGTATTGTAGCTGGTTATAGAAGTTCAAAAAACTGGGTTTGGACTATGCTTTCTTCTGTAAAGCCTGGTTTTATCAATGACATTATAAATGCCGGAGAAGTTCTTTTTATTGCATCTGATGAAGGTGTGTTCAGATACTATAAAGGGAAAATGGATAGATTATCTAGTATTCCAACTTACTCTCTTAGCTTATGCGATACTTTTTTGGCAGCTATTGGTAAATCTTCCGTTCTTTTCTACTATTTTAATTTTTCTGGCAATATTGGTAACAGCTCAATATTTGGCGTAGTTCCTGAGCTGGGAACCTATACCCCGACTTTACCAATTACAACTTTGCCTATGGAAGTCAGACCGAATTATAAAAGAATGCCAGAATATGGTTTAATTGAGACTGACGGAAAAGAACCTCTGACAGAAAGTGCTCTTTCAACAGAAAGTTATCCGCCAGATCAAAAGCCGATGGTCGAACTGCCTATTGAACTTCAAAGACCTGTATTTTCAGATATTACCAAATTTAATAACAAATATTTACTGGCTACAACCAATAGAGGTATATGGTCCTTTGATGGTGAAGTCTGGAAACAGATTGAACATAAGGGTATAGGAAATGCCAATAAACTTTGTTGTAATGAAAAACATTGTTATGCTTATAGCAGTGAATTTGGAATATATGAAATAGTAGATGGCAATACAAATCTAATTGTAGAGCCTAAAGAAACTAAAAATCTGAAGTATCTCAGTATATGTGATGAAGATACTCTTTTGCTTTTGTATTCTGATGGCAAGGTTAAAACTTTTAAGAATGGTGAATTCAATCTATTCTTTACAATACCTAATGAATTTGTAAACAATTGTCATTCTATCTGGAAAGTTATGGATCAGTATGTAGCTGTTCTGAATCAGGGCATTATGACTCATGAATCTAATGGAAAATGGAATTTGATGTTTTTCCAAGGCAATATAGATTCTGCAAAAATTGCTGATGTAATAAACCTTAATCAAAAAGTTTTATATATAGCTTTAAATGATGGCAGAATCTTTGAATATTACAACAATAGACTGCCTCTTTCCGGAATCGTAGCTGATCATCCAAATTCTATTAACTATTCTGGAAATCTTTGGGTAGCAAGTATGGATTCTCTTTATTTGAAAGAGAAAAATACTTTTATAGCAATTCCATTTAAGAGTAGAGATAGAATTCTAGGGGCTTTCCCTGATAATGAAAACAAAAATATTTATGTTTTCACGGCTTCTGGACTTAGAATTTTAAACAAACAAAAATAAAAATTCTTAATAATACAGCGGTAAATTACCGATAAGTTTAATATATCTATAAGCAGAATTTACATCTATGGCAAAAGAATATTTACCTGTATTTGCAGAAGAAATTTTCATCGTTAACCTTTACGGAACAGATGAAGAAATTTATGAATTCAACGAGTTAATGAAAGAAACTCATGTTGAAAAAAATCTTATGTCAATGACCCTCATCATTGAAGAGATTAAAAGACGTAATTTTCTGAAAATTGACTGGCAATGCTGTTCTAGATGCAGATACTACGCAAATTGTAAAATTAATTGGTATAGAGGCGAACGACATATGAATAATCGCCACTGTTGCACCTATTGTCAGAATTTTTGGGACTGTCATAGTAAATTCTGCAAAGAAAACAATTTAAGTGAAAAATCAGCAGAAATCTGCAAACAAAAACATGCCCAATAAACTAGCAAAAATATATAAAAATTTATTTTCATTCTTGTTTATATTATGTTGCTCTTATATAGCTGAAATGCCTTGTTATGCGGGTCTTTCACTTCAAGGTCCATCTGGTTTTGTCAATGTTCCTTCTTATAAAACTGTTCATGAAAAAGAAATTGAATTATCTGTAAAAGGCAGAATGTATGAAAGTTATAAGGGAGATAGAGCAAAAGATGGTTATATGACTACCTTTTCTTTTGCTTTTTCCCCGATAAAAGATGTTGAATTTGGTATACAGGCAGATTTAGATTCTGAATTAAGCAGAAATGATGTTGAAACTGACCCTAAGCTTAATTTTAAAGTAAGGCTTCCTTCTTTCGGAGAAGGAGAGTTTTCTCAAATGGCTTTTGGCGGCGTTTTTGACACAAATCCCAATAATTATCATACACTATATTTAAGCTTGGGTGGTTTAGGTATAGGTTGGAATTTTGGTGGTAACGAAGGGGTTGGAACAGCTTCATACGGAAAATATAAAAAAGGTAAAAGAAAACCTGAAACTCTTTGTTTGTTGTTCGGAGCTGAAGTTCCTGGCAGAAAACCTGGTGAAAGAGGTTATAAAAGCCAATATATAGTAGATTATAATGGTGACGTAATTTCTTTAGGTTGGAGATTTTATTCCCACAGAGGCTTTTCTGTTGACGTTCTAGGTTCAACCAAATCAAGCTACGATAATTTTTACAAATATAAACCCTTAACTGTAGGTATAGGTGCTAATTTTTAAAGCAAGACTATTGACTTTTTTTAGTTAAAAGTAGCATAATTTTTCCATACAATCCCATACGAATAGATATTGAAGGAAAAATTGTGCTGGGTATAACATTTATTGGGTCAGGAAGCAAGGGTAATTCTGCATTATTAGAACTGAACAATTCATATTATTTATTGGATGCGGGAATTTCATGCAAGAAAATCTGTGATTGCTTGTTGGAAAGAAATTTGACCCTCAATGAAATAGAAGGTATTTTCCTTACTCATGAGCACAATGACCATATAAAAGGTCTAAATGTACTTTTAAAAAAGGCACCGCATCTTAAAATATACTGCACACCAGGTACTGCTTCAGCTATTGTAGACAGAGGCATTCCAATAGAAGAATACTATTCTATGAAGTATGAAGAAGTATTTGAAATCAGTGGTTGCTTATGCACAGCTTTCCCTGTCCCTCATGACGCTGCCCAGCCTATGGGACTTCATATCACAAAAGATAATTATTCAATGGTTATGGCAACGGACCTTGGTTGTGTGACTCCAGAAGTTATAAAACATACTCAAGATGCTGATTTGCTATGTATTGAAAGCAATTATGATTCTGATATGCTTAAATCCTGCTCTTATCCTGGTTGGCTTAAACAGAGAATAAAAAGCAAAAATGGGCATCTTCCTAACGAAGGTGTGAGGGGTATTCTTTCCAGAATGAATAAAGTCCCTAAAAGTATAGTGTTGATGCATTTAAGCCAGGAATCTAATTCTAAAGAAAAAGCTCTAGATGCTTTAAATTCTTTCTTAAAATTTGATGGTTTGGAATTTAAAAACATGCATGTAACTGTTGCTAGTCAAGATTACCCAAGTGAACGAGTCACAGTTGGAAATGAATTAAATTCTAATCTCAAAGCGAAGTTATTAAATAATATTAATTTGAAATCATTCCGCAGAGGGGCATTAGGATGAAAATAGAAATTTTGATGCCCGGAAAAATACAGGATAAGCCTTATCAAAAGTTGGTTGATTTATATTTAGAAAGATGTTCAAAACGTCTTCCGGTAGAAATTATTAATTGTAAAACAGAGGATGAGCTTGTTAAACGAATTAGTGGCAAAGAATTCATTATTGCTCTTGATGAACATGCCAAATGCCCAGATACTAACGGGTTTGTAAAGTGGCTGGATACAAAGTTAAAGTCAGGTTGTAATCGCCTTACAATTTGCTTAGGAGCTGCTGAAGGGCATGACCCAAGAGTAAAGGCCTGCGCAAACGAATTTATTTCTCTTTCACCCTTAACATTAAACCATCAATTGGCACTTTTAGTGCTTGCAGAACAACTTTATAGGGCAATATCTATAATGTTTGGCGAACCCTACCATAAAGCATGATTATAATAGAAGACGAACACTACAGTACAATCAGCAAAGCAATAAAAGAATATGCAGGTATAGTCCTTGAACGTATACCTCAGAATCGTGTTGAGAAAAAAATAATAGACCAGATGAAGCAGTTGAACTGCCATAACATAAATGACTTTGTAGAACTGCTTAAAAACTGCAACAATAATTCTAAGATAATGGATAGCTTTATTAGTGAAATAACCATTAGTGAAAGCTATATTTTCCGTAATCCAAAGCAGTTTGAATATATGATAAACCAGTTCTTCCCAGAGTTCTTTAAAAAGACTAATTTTGAATTTCCTCTGAGAATCTGGAGTGCTGGATGTTCCCACGGAGAAGAACCATATTCAATAGCGATGATAGCCAAAGATTTTAAACAGAAAAATCCTAAGGCAAAATTTGTTATTAACGCTGGCGATATAGACAAAACTTGTCTTTTGGAAGCACAAAAAGGTGTATACAAATCTAAATCTATGCACGGCAAAATAGAATTATTCGAACAGAAACTAGGCTTTCATATTGGCAAACACGACAAGAATGGCAATTGTGCTATTTCTCAAGATCTTAAAGAAATGGTCGATTTTCATTGGCTTAATTTAAAAAATATTTCTAAACTAAAAATTATGCAGGGTTCAGATATTATTTTTTGTAGAAACGTGTTAATATATTTTGATGAAGTCTTAAGGAAAAAAATATTAGAAACTTTCTATCAATATTTGAATCCAAATGGCCTTCTATTTATAGGAGAAAGCGAATGTTTTTCATTCCCAGAAAAAACATTCGAACTGCTCGATACTAAAGGTAGTTACGCATACAGGAAACCAGGAAGTAAGTAGGATATGGAAGAAGAGAAAAAAAAGATACGTGTTGTCATAGTAGATGATTCTGCTTTTATGAGAACCGCAATAGAAAGAATGCTTAAATCCGATCCTTCTATAGAAATAGTCGGTTCAGCGGCTAATGGTATGGAAGCAATAGATAGAACAGTCAGATTAAAACCTGACGTTGTTACTATGGACGTTGAAATGCCTATTATGGATGGTTTACAGGCATTAAAAGAAATAATGCGTATTAGACCTACTCCTGTAATAATGGTTAGCTCTTTAACTCATGAAGGAGCAAAAGTTACATTAGATGCTCTTGATCTCGGTGCCGTAGATTATGTTCCGAAGCCTGGTTCTACTTTTTCCACAAATATACTTCAATTGAAGGGTGAATTGGTTTCAAAAATTCATAATGCTGCTGGAAGCCAGCCTCATTCTATAAAATTAGAATTTGCTCCAAAAACAACAGTTAAACGATTTGCTGTAAAAGATGATAGAATAACAAAAGTTATCTTTATTGGTGCTTCAACTGGTGGTCCGCCAGCGATACAGAAAATTTTATCTTCTCTAGATCCGAATTTACCTGCTCCAATTGTAATAGCTCAGCATATGCCAAAAGCTTTTACTGCTGCTTTTGCATCAAGATTAAATATGATTTGCAGACTAAAAGTAAAAGAAGCTTGCGATGGCGAGCAGTTACAGAATTCTATTGCTTATATTTGTCCAGGTGATCATCAAACAACAGTTAATAGAAGTCTTGAAGGCAAATGTACTTTTTCGGTTGTTTCAAACACTGTTCAAAAAGACCAGTTTGCTCCTTGTATTAATACTCTCTTCTTCTCGGCTGCCAAAGAGTTTGCTCATAATGCCGTAGGAATTATTCTTACTGGTATGGGTGAAGATGGTGTTAGAGGGCTAAAGAATATTAAGCTTATGGGTGGTTTAACCATCGCTCAAGACCGTGTTTCATCAGTCGTTTATGGTATGCCAAGAGCTGCTTTAGACCAACAGGCCGCAGTAAGAATACTTAATCTTGACGATATAGCCAACGAAATAGAATTATCTTTAAAATAGGCTAGAAAAATGTCTTTAAGCACGAAACTGAAGAGATTTAGCTTCAGACTGCCCCAAGGTGCAGAAGGAATGTTGTCGTTTTTTCTTATTATATGCGACATGTTCCTGCTGGATTATGTTTTTAGAAAGACTTTTTATCTCTGGTTATCAAGCGCTGGTCCAGTAGATCTTTATATTGCTTCTTATAATCAGGTTAAATGGTATCTATTCGCTTTTTATCTTTTCTTTGGAACAATATCCGGCCTTTTTCGTTTAAGAAGTCTTAAAGCCGCTTCAGACATAATATTCCACACAACTAGTTCTTTACTTTCTACTTTCATAGTTTTCAATCTTGTTGGCTTTATGTCTAGAAGTTTTGCTGCTTTGTCTCATAACTTCCCAAGACCAATTATGCTTATAGCTACTGCTATCAGTATTGTTGCAGTATTCTTAACAAGAATTATAATATCTAGAATCTTCAGACCTCACCCAAATCTTGTTAAAGCAATAGTAATAGGCGATTTGGCTGAAGGAAAAAGAATCATAAACCATTTCCATCGCAGAGGTGGTGTAAGATTTCGCATTGTTCGCTCAATGAAGTCAAGTGAAATAGATGAACTAGCATCAGAAGTCATATTCAAACATGTTCACGAAGTATTCGTAACAGATACAAATTTGAATCTAGATAAGTTTTGGGCACAGATTTACTATCAGAGAAAAGAAGAACCTCACAGATTTAACGTAAGAATATCCGTAGATCCTAGTAAAACAGCGGCTTCTATAGGTTTACACAGCTTGGAAGATTTCCCTTTGATTACAATTTGCTCTCATCCTTTAACTACAGTTCAGAGAATAATAAAAAGAGTTTTCGATGTTTTGTTCTCTATTTTTGCAATTATTATTACCTCTCCAGTAATGATTCTTACTGCTATATTGGTTAAGATAGACTCACCTGGTCCTGTTTTCTATAAACAAAAAAGAGTGGGGCTTAACGGTAGGGAATACGACGTCATTAAGTTTCGTTCTATGAGAATGGGCTCTGAAGCTCAAACAGGTCCAACTGTATCTACCGCAGATGACCCTAGAGTTTCTAAACTTGGCAAGTTTATTAGAAAATTCGGTATTGATGAACTACCCCAATTCTTTTTGGTATTAACAGGAGAAATGTCTGTGGTAGGACCACGTCCTGAACGACCTTTCTTTGTAAACGATTTTTATGAGTTTCAGGGAAGAAGGCTATCGGTTAAACCTGGTGTAACTGGTCTTGCTGCTGTAAACTCAAGATATTACCTTAAGTTGGTTGATAAAGTTACTTACGATTATTACTATCTTGATTACTACAGCATTCTTTTAGACATAAAGATAGTTTTCCAAACCGTTTGGGTTTTGCTTTTTGAACCTAATTATTCTAAGTAAACTATCAGCTTGTATCTTTAAGCTAAAGGTGGTACACTTTTATATCCTTTTTTAGGAGTAAATAATATGGCAAAAATTAATTCAAAAATGACTATTTCCGAAGTGCTTAAAGAAAAACCTGAAGCATCTGAAGTCTTACATGAATTTGGAATGCATTGTCTTGGTTGTGCTATTGCAGCAGGTGAATCTATTGAAGAAGCTGCTGAAGCTCATGGAATTAAATTAGAAGATTTATTGGCTGCTCTTAATAAATAACAATGCTTCTCGAACGTATCAACGAACCTAGTGATTTAAGAAAGCTCACTATAAATGAGCTTGAAGCGTTAAGCAAAGAAATTCGCGAACGTATAATTGAAGTTGTGTCAAAAAATGGCGGCCATCTCGCCAGTAATCTAGGTATCGTTGAGCTGACTCTTGCTATTCATAGAGTTTTTAATTCTCCTACCGATCAAATAGTCTGGGATGTCGGTCATCAGTCATATACTCATAAACTTATCACCGGTAGACAGAAAGAATTTGATACTCTACGTAAATTCAATGGCTTGAGCGGTTTCCCAAAAATATCAGAAAGTATACACGATTCATTTAATACAGGTCACAGCTCTACTTCCATTTCTGTTGCTCAAGGTTTGGCTTTAGCAAAAGAACAATTGCAACTTCCTGGTAAAACCATAGCAGTAATAGGTGATGGAGCTATGACTGGTGGGATGTCTTTTGAAGCTCTCAACTATATTGGTCACAGAAAAAGCAACGTTGTAGTCATATTAAACGATAATGAAATGTCTATATCTCCAAATGTTGGAGCTATGGCCATGTATCTGCATCGTCTCAGATTAGAACCTGCATATACAACTCCTAAAGATTATTTATCAAAAGTCTTGAAGAATATTCCTGGTTTTGGGACAAGACTTTATAATGTATTAAGCCGTATTGAAGGCAGCTTTAAGTATCTGCTTACTCCGGGAATGATATTTGAAGAATTAGGCTTTAAATATATTGGTCCCGTTGATGGTTATAATTTTGAAGTTTTGGAAAGAGCCTTAGTTAGAGCTAAAGATAGACAGGGACCTGTTTTGGTTCATGTTCTTACCCAGAAAGGCAGAGGTTATAAACCCGCTCAGGAACAAAGTAACAAGTTCCATGGTATAGGTCCTTTCGAAATAGAAACAGGAAATACCAAAAAGTCTGTAGATTCACCACCAACTTATACAGAAATATTTGGTAATACTATTTGTAAGCTTGCAAATGACAACAAGAGCATTATTGCTATCACTGCAGCAATGAAAGAAGGAACAGGGCTTACTAAGTTTGCTAACGAGTTCCCTTCAAGATTTTATGATGTTGGTATAGCTGAACAGCATGCAGTAACTATAGCGGCTGCTCTTGCTAAATCAGGTTTGAAGCCTTTTGTAGCTATTTATTCTACTTTCCTACAAAGAGCTTATGACCAGATTGTTCATGATGTAGCTTTGACCAATCAGCCAGTAGTATTCTGCTTAGATCGTGCAGGTTTGGTCGGTGAAGATGGACCAACTCATCATGGCTGTCTTGATATTTCATATATGAGATCTATTCCTAATATGCAGGTTATGGCTCCGCGCGATGAAGTAGAATTGGCTTTAATGCTCGAATATGCTTCAAAACAGAATACTCCTGTTGCTATAAGATATCCAAGAGGCTATGCTACTGGAACAAAAGACGAACCTTCTTCCAGACAACCAATCGAGACTGGTAAATCAGAAGTTTTAAAAGACGGGAAAGACTTGGCTTTTATTCCATTAGGTGCTTCTTGTTCTGATGCTTATAAGGTAATAGACGAGCTGGAAAAAAATAGCAAAATAAGCGTTAAGCTAATTAACCCAAGATTTGTTAAACCTTTAGATGAAAAAATGCTTTCGGATTTAATCGCTTCCAAATTACCAATAGTTACATTAGAAGACAGCGCTCTTGCCGGTGGGTTCGGCAGTATGCTTGCTGAAAAACTGTTAGACGCTCAAGCAACAAACAGACTTCTAAGATTTGGTTTGCCAGATAGTTTTGTTCCTCATGGGAGCTTAAAAGAATTAAAAACTATGCTTGGGTTAGACTGTCAGAGCATTGTAAACAAAATAACCAAATGGCTTAAAATCTAATAATTTGGTTTATATTATTCGTTATTTTCGTTATCCTCGTCGTTCAAGGGTTTGCCACAGTATTTGCAGTATTTTGCGTCTGCGTCATGCCCTTCTTTACAGCAAAATGGGCAAGTTTGAGTGGTTATATTAGTTTTAGGCGGAAAAATCATTTCTGAGGTTACTATTCCAGTTGGAATAGCTATGATTCCATAGCCTAGAAGCATAATAAAGAAAGAAAAAGCTTGCCCTAGCGGTGTTTTTGGCGATATATCACCATAACCAACTGTAGTAAGTGTAACAACGGCCCAATAAACGCTAACCGGGATGCTGGTAAACCCATTTTCAGCACCTTCTATAACATAC
>JAEEGG010023741.1_pt1 | contig 11954 bp, 9 predicted proteins | sample 9134161 | NCBI WGS metagenome assembly JAEEGG01 (sample SAMN16246543, study PRJNA631951) | gut metagenome | biome: gut microbiome; feature: rumen; material: CR-attached | host: Bos | place: Iran: Karaj | collected 2018-10 | reverse complement strand
GCGGATTTGTCAAATATACTACATATTTGTCTTTTCTCTTGTATTTTCTTGTAGGGATTGTATAATCTAGGTGTTAACAAAATGTTAACATGCTTCGTAAAATATTTATGTCCCAGGGAGGGTTCCTTGATGACGGCAAGCAATAAGTTGAGCAGGATTATTGCGGTCTTTTTATGTGTGGGTATGGAACAGGATATTTGTGAGCTTGATGCCGGTGAGGTGACAGTTCATGGATAAGATGAATTTTAAGAAAAACGGCATAAGTATCGTTGTTTTCCTTTTATGTGTAATTCTTTCAGCCAGTTCTCTGCTATTCATTAAATCAGAGAATGTTTCTGCGGCAGACCGCTATTCGTGGGAAGCATATGCAGAGAGAGATGACCAATGCATTATTCAATTCCGTTTCTGGAATCTGAAGAGCAATGCTACTGTCACGATGTCTTTTGATGTCGCCAAATCTACATTCCAGGTTTCCACTAAAGACAATATAAATTTTATTACGAAATCAGATGGGAAATTGAAGTTTTCAATCCCCAAAGCAAAAAATAATCACAATTACAAGATCGTTCTTAGCGAAACCGGATTAAACAAGAAAAGTGTAAAGCTGATTTCCTGCAAGATTTCCGAGCCTTCGGCTACAACCAAAGCCACAACGAAGGCAACCACCAAATCGACGACCAAGGCCACGACGAAGGCAACAACCAAAGCTACAACAAAGTCTACAACGGCATCTTCGAAGACGACAAATGCTACTTCGGCAAAAAAGAATTCTTCAAAGAAGGCTTCGACAGACAAGAAAGCTTCTGCGCCGAAGTCAAAACCTAAAAAGAAGTCAAAGATAAAGTTTTTTGCGCGTGAAACAACGACTGTTGTTACCGAGACGGAAAACAGCAGCAGTTTCATTCCTGTTGCGGCAGTAGATAACGGCGAGGGAACAACCACACTTGATCCTTCAGATCCCGAACCGACACCTGTAGAGGCAGCTCTTTCCCATACTGAAACGGGAAAGAACACAAAGTCATTTGCATGGCTTTGGATCGTACTTGCACTGACGGCTGCAGGTCTGTCATATCTCAGGGTAAGAAGCCTCATGAATCAGGGCAAAGCCGGCAAGGATCTTGTACTTGACTTTATTCCCGGCGTTGGCGATCTCGTTTACGCATATGCCGGAACCAGCAAGAATAATGCTCCGATCGCGGCAGACGCCCAGCACGGATACAGCTACAATCCTGCGGCAGGAAAGAAAGAGATCAAGATGCTCGAAGAGGAAGCTGAAAAGCCAGTTTTCAAGCCTGCGCACGAGCCCATCAAGCGTCCGAAGGAACTTTCAGTTAATCATGCGGCAGTAGCTGCTGCTGCAGCTGCCGGAACGACTGAGGAAGCTGCTGAAAAGGCAGAAAATCCGTTTAAGTTGGAGCCGAAACCCAAGGCGGCTTCGCCCTTCAAGCCAGTAGAGGGTCTTGAGCGTGCAGAAAAAGTAGATCCGAACAAGGTATTTAAGACCGAAGTCTCACATACGACTGATGAGATCATGACGTCAGCCTTCAAGCCGACCGCGGGCTCTCATCCTAATGAGAAGATCGTTACGTCTGCTTTCAAGCCTTCCGCCGGTACACATCCCTCAGATAAGATCGTAACTTCGGCAGTAAAGCCCACATCGAAATTCACTCCTCAGGGCAAGGTTGCCGCTCCGTCAAATGCTACTAGCGAAGCTGCAAAACAGGCCAGGGAGAGAGCTGAAGCAGCAAGGGAACAGCAGGCTATGCGTGCTGCAATGAGGACCGGAAGGTCGGTTGCCGAGATCAAGGGCGAGGCACCGAAGAAAGTTCAGCAGGTCCCATACAAGCGTTCAGCATTCTCAAGTAATCCTGCGGCACCGTCTGCATCTGCCATTGCCAAAGCAGAACCGAAGAGTGCTCCGGAAATATCCGCGGTACATGCCAAGGGTTCCGGCAACTCCAATCAGCTTGGAAACATGCTCGCAGGAAAATCACACAATAACAGCGGCAGAGCACCGGTCTGGGCAGCTCCCGGCACGGCATGCATCAACCCTTTCAAGCAGAGTGCAGAGGCTCAGGAAGAGGCAGTAAACGAAGCCGAGAACCAAGTGTCAAAGACAGAAGCTCCTGCCCGTCAGAGTTATGCGGATCAGGCCACGAGCCATAAATCAGCTTACTTCTCCAGATCTTCAGCATCCAAGGAAGCTCAGGCTGAAGAACCTGAACTCACTCCCGGAGCTTACGGCATAGTCCGTCCTGCAGCAAACGTAGAAGGACAGCATGTCCGTGACACGCGTTACAAGCAGGCGAAGGGTCAGGTATTGGAAGGCCAGAGACCGGCTATCATGGATCCGAGCACCCAGGTAGCTCCTACTGCAGTTCAGCCCGTTCTCGGGTTCAAACCCATTAACCCGCAGTAACCTGAAATACTACAGCCATGCGGCTCGGAAAGAGAATGGATATAGCGGCGGTTCCGTTTACCGGAGCCGCCGTTCTATTTTTCGTAAAGGATATTCGGCAGCGTTTTCATAGTGTATTATTAAATACAGAGACCATCGTCGGAGGTCATTTTGTCATGAACAAAAACATCGCGATAATCACAGGCGCTTCTTCCGGTATCGGGAAGGCTTTTCTTGAAGAGGTAGTCAAGGAACGCGGCGCTTATGGTTGTGTTCCTTTCGAGGAGATCTGGGCAGTTGCCAGACGCGAGGACAAGATCGTTGAGACAAAGGCCCTGCTTGGAGACGACCGCATCGTCCCGATAAAAGCGGATCTTGCGTCTCCTGAAGACCTGTCGGTGCTTGCAGACAGACTGGCCGCCGAAAAACCCGTCGTAGGTCTTCTTATCAACTGCGCCGGGACCGGAATGAAGGGTGCCGTTGAGGATCTTCCCGCTAAGACCATAGAGGACACGGTAGATGTAAACTGCACGTGCCTTGCGAAGCTGACCCGTATCTGCCTGCCGTACATGATCTCCAAAACACCGATCTGGACCGAGGACAACAGTCCCAGGATAATCAATATAGCTTCATCAGCGGGTTTCCTTCCGCAGCCGGGCTTTGCGGCCTATGCCGCCAGCAAGGCGTTCGTGATCTCTTTTTCCAGGGCGCTTTACTACGAACTGATCGATTACAACATCGTAGTTACAACGGTCTGTCCGGGTCCCGTAAATACAGACTTCCAACGTAAGGCCACTGGCGGGGTGCAGACTGAATTTACCGGCATCAGGCAATATGTCGTTGCGGATCCGGTAAAGCTTGCCAAAGCCTCTATCAAGGCTTCAAGAAGCGGAAGACAGATCCTTGTTTACGGCTTCTCGCAAAAGGCGCTTCACGTTGCTTCAAAGATCATCCCGACTTCCTGGATCATGTTTGCCGAGAAGGTCTTCATGCCTGTAGAGAAGGCATCTGCAGCCGTTGAAGAAGAGGGAAGTGTTCCTTATGTTCCCGAAGAGAGAAGGGAACTTGAGAGCGGAGCCAGCGTTGAAGGCATTCCGGCAGTTAAGCCCGAAACAGAAGATACGGCTGTTTCCGAGGAAGAGGAATTAAAGGCAGTTTCAGTTTCTGAACCGGAAGAAGAAACGGTGAAGGAACCGGAAAAGGATAAGACGCAGGGTCAGTCAGGTGACAAGACTGACGAAACGGCGTGATAACATTTTGGAGGCTTCTATATGAGTGCTAAGAACAAAGTTGAACCGACGTTTGCGAGTATTTACAGGGCTGTTGAGCAGAAAGCCGCAAAAACGAGATTCCTTAAGGATACCGCGACGCAGATCACTCTCAAGGGCAATCTCGACAATCAGCCGTTTTACGTAAAAGTTGAAGACGGCCAGGCGGAGATCGCTCCTTACGAATACATCAATGCGCCGTTCTACATCGATGCTGACGCTGATGCACTGACCGCTGTCCTCAATGGCGTCATGACTTTTGCATCGGCCGTAGCGCAGGGTTTTATCACCGTAAATGGCGATGCGGGACAGGCATATCTTTTCATAGTCACGCTCTTTTGAAAACAAAAAGACAATAACAAACGCCTTTCATGTGAGTTATAATCAGAGAGTATGGCTATCTGTTTAAACGGCATCTTTAAAGACAATATGGTGTTCCAATGGGGAGCTGAATTGCGTGTATTCGGCAACTCTGACAAGGCATGCACCGTCCGTTGCGAGCTGTTTAAGGAAGAATTTGAAGAACCCGTCTCCGTGGCTGAATCCGTGACTGAGGAAGACGGAAGTTTCCTGGTCTGTGTCAACCCGATAGAAGAACCTGACGGACCTTTTGAGATAAGGGTATCTGCGGAAGGCGAAGACCCCGTCATCCTGAAGAACACATATGCCGGTGAAGTCTGGCTTGCCGCCGGCGAGGCCAACATGTCATACCCGCTGGCAAGGACCGCATATGCCAAATATCTGATCCCCAAGATCGGCAAGACCGATATAAGATACTACAAAGTGCCTCAGGCAGGCTTTCTTGATGAGGCTTTGATCGCTGCCGAGGACGGATCCGAATGGGTGGAGGTCGATTCGGAGACCGCCGGCGAAATGAGCGGCGTTGCATTCTATTTTGCCCGTTCCATCGAATCGCGTATCGATGCCAAGATCGGCATTATCCAGTGTACTTTTGATGATTCGACGATCGACTGCTGGCAAAGCGTTGAGAGCCTGATGACCACCCCTGAAGGCAGGGATTATATCAGGGAATTTGACGAACGCACCTCTGAACTTACACCTGAAGAGTTTGATGATCTCCAGGCAAAATTCGACAAACGTGAGAAAGACTATAAGGAACACTTGGATTGTCTTCTCAGCGAAAATCCTAACCTTACTTATCTTGAGACGGATGCCCTTTTGGGCCCTGAACCCTGGCCGCCGCCGGTAGGCCCGAGGGCCATAAGACGTCCCGGTTCATTCTTTGAGTCCATGATCTTAAGGGTCGCTCCCTATACGTTAAGGGGCGTGATTTTCTATCAGGGCGAGTCCGACACTGACGGACATCAGACTGAATACGGACATGCTTTTGAGTCCCTTATCAGTGAATGGCGCGAAGTCTTCTTTGACGACGAGCTGCCGTTCCTTTTCTGCCAGCTTCCTATGTATATTTCCAAAGAACGTAAATACATGGGCTATGACGACATGTCCTGGCCGCTCATCCGTGAGCAGCAGCAGATAGTCGCGATAGACATAAGAAACGCATTCATGGCGGTCACGGTGGACTGCGGCGAGTTCAATAACCCTCACCCGTCCGACAAGAAGACTCCTGGTGACAGGCTTGCGCTTCTTGCGCAGAAGTTCGTTTACGGATTTGAAAATATCGAAGCGGTCGCTCCGTATATCATCGATGCAAGGCGCGGTGAAGGCGTTGAGATCACGTTCGGCGGAGACTATATGCTCCTCAACCTTGCCACCGGTTTCGGACCTGAGGATTCCGGCTTCGAAGTGGCAGGTGAAGACGGGGAATTCTTCCCTGCGGAGGCAACGGTCGATTTTGACGGAAAGACAGTCCTTCTGTCCTGCCCGATGGTCGAATACCCTTCAAAGGTCCGCTATGCATTCTTCTCTTACGGTCCTACCCCGCTCCATGCCCAAAACGGTCTTACCGCAACTCCTTTCCAGGTCCGCATCGACAAGGATCTGGGCGGTGCCTGATTTCCGGAGATCAATATGAATATAGCCTTTTTTACGCGCCCCAAGCAGGATGTAATCTTCGTCTATTCCGATTCTACAGTCAGGCAGACTCTTGAAAAGATGCATGCGACGGGTTTTACTGCAGTTCCCGTGCTTGACAGGGACGGCCATTATGTCGCGACGATAAGCGAGGGCGATCTTTTGTGGTTCATAGTTAAGGGTGAAGGCGGCGAGCCTCATACCTTGGCTATCGAGAACCTTGAGCAGTTCCGTCTGACAGATCTCCTTGACCAGACGAAGAAGAACCCGCCGGTCACCATCAGCGCATCGATCGAAAACCTCATAATCCGTGCCATGGAAACGAATTTCGTTCCGATCACCGATGACCGCGGGATGTTCATAGGCATAGTTACGAGACGATCGATAATCAAACACTTTTACGAGAAGAACATCTTTCCGCAGGAGTAAAAGAGAACAAACAAAAACGCCGCAGCCGGTAAAGCCGCGGCGTTTTTTCTGCCTGTAAGACTCAGTTTATTTGGCGATCTTGACCGTTGAAAGGTCAACGACGTACATAGGCCAGGTCTTGTAGCCTTCGATGCGGTTGCTTACGATCGTGATGGCCGTGGGGTCCTGAATGTAGACGTTGTTGTTGTCCTTTACCATGCAGCCCAGGATCTCGTGATAGTATTCAACCTTCTTTGCTTCGTCCTTTTCAGCGGGGATGAGCTTGAGAAGCTCGTCAACCCTGGAATTGGAATAGTTGAAGAAGTTCTTGGAACTGTCTGAAGCATAACGCTGGAGCACGTCGTAAGGTGCGAAAGCGCTGTCGACACAGATGACGGTCGTGTCGTAATTTCTCTTGTCGTGAACCTGGTCGAGCCATGTAGCCCAGTCGACCTGGTTGATCTTGAGGGTTACGCCGATCTTCTTGAGCTCTGCAGCGATCTCAACTGCCGCGTTGACGTGAGGAAGGTAAGATGAGCAGACGGTTACCGTTGTCTCGAAACCTGTGGGGAAACCTGCCTCTTCAAGAAGCTTCTGAGCCTTCTCAACGTCATAAGTATATGTGCCGTCGAGGGACTTGTCGTAGTACTTGCCCATGGCGGGGCTCATTGCTGTGGTGAGCTCAACGCCGTTGCCGTCTGTGGAAACGGAGATGACGTCCTTCCTGTTGATGGCATAGTTGAAGGCCTCGCGAACCTTGGGATTGTCAAAAGGCGCGACCTTGTTGTTGAGAATGAAGATCTGAGGCATGTTGGAAACGTTTGAGTCCACCTTGAACTTCGTCTGGTCTATCTGCTTTGCACGGTCGGAAGTGAAGTGAGGGAAGATGTCGATGCTTCCGTTGGTAAGTTCGACCATTCCTGCATCGATGTCAGCGCAGATCTTGAAGACTGCCTTGTCGATGGAGGCTTTTGTTCCCCAGTAGCCGTCAAACTTTGAGATGGTTACGTTCTGACCGGGATTATATGAATCGAACTTGAAAGGGCCTGTTCCGATGGGCTTTGTCTGGCATTCCTCATAACCGGAAGGGATGATGCCGACCGTGAAGTAGCTCAAAAGCTCGCTGCTCTTTTCCTTGAGCTTGACGACGACCTTTGAAGCGTCATCGCTGCTGACGGAGACTGCGGAAACTACCTTAAGCGCGTCAACGGGTGCTTTTTCCTGGCCGGGAAGAAGACCTGCGGCGCGGGAGAGCGAGAAGACGACGTCTTCAGGCGTCATTTCCTTACCGTTATGGAACTTTACGCCCTTGCGGATCGTGAAGACATATTCATCCATCGAGTCGGAAAGCTCATAACCTGTTGCGAGACAGGGATTGAGAACTCCGTCAGAATCGAATTTATAGAGTCCTTCATATATGTTGAAGATTATCTCACGGTCACCGGCAGCGTTTACCGTATGAGGGTCCAAAACGCTGGGTTCCTGTGTGATGCCGACTGTTACGACGCTGCCTGCACTGGCGTTCTTGGAACAGCTGCAGACAATGCCTGTTAAGACAAGTGCCGAAAGCAATAATGCAAAGGCCTTGCGGGAAAACTTGTTCATGTAATAATCCCCCCTGAACTTGATTTATATAATTATAAAGGCACGTTTGATACTATCAAAAAGGCAACGCACACAAAAAAAATCGGGCGAAAACGCTTTATATATTTATGTTTACTAAAAATTCAAATTTATAGAGTCAAAAAAATAAAACTTTTCAGTTTTGAGGGAGTATAATAAAACATGTTATTTATGAGCCGTTATTTAACACGGCCGAAATCAGGGAGAACATATTATGAAGAGATGTCCGGTATGCGGTGTAATGATGGGTGACAACGTTGCCCGTTGCTCAATGTGCAAATACGACTTTCAGAAGGCTTCTCAGGGTGACGTAAATTCTGCGGCTGCTGATGCCAAGAAGGTTCTTGAGCAGAAAGAGCAGGAAAAGATCGCCCGCGCCGAGGCCAAGAGAAGCGAAGAAGAAAAGCGCATAGTTGAAGCTATGGAAAAGCTCGAGCGCGATTATGCCACGATGCAGGACAAGTTCAATTCCGAAAAGCTTAAGCTTGATTCCGAGTTCTCGGCATTCCAGAAGAAGAAGCTCGATGAGAAGATCGCTCTCGAACAGACAGTCGATACGATCCGCAACGAAGTAGGCGAGGCACGCGAGAAGCGCGATGCAATGCGCAAGGAAGCGGATTCCATCGTCAAAGAGGCTAAGGAAAAGACCAAGAAAGAGCACGACGAGATGATCGCTGCCGCCCAGGCTGAGCAGAAGCGCATCCTTGAGGAAGCTCAGCGCCAGACTGAAGAACTCGCCATCCAGGTCGAAAAAGAATACAAAGAAGCTATGGCCAAGCGTAATGAGCTGGTCAAGCAGGCTGAAGAGATCCAGGCGATGATGGACAACGCCGATAAGATCAAGGCCGAGAAAGAGAAAGAACTCAAGGCTATCGAAGCGAGCATCGACAAGCTCAACGCAGATTTCGAAAAAGAGAAGGTCAGGATCGCCGAGGAGTCCAAGAAGGTCTCCATGGAGCAGGCTTCCGAAGCCCTCAAGATAAAGGATCAGGCTGAAGCTGAGCGCGACAAGGCAAAAGCTGAGACAGAAAAACTCATCGCAGCTGCTAATGCTGAACGTGAGCGCATCATCGCAGAGCTCGAGGAGCGCAACAAGCAGGCTCAGAGCGAACTCGACGGATTGACGGATCAGGCCAGAAAGGTCATGGCTGAAGCTGAGGAAGCTGCTGCAAAGCGTGACGAGATGAATGAGCAGGCCGCTGCAGCAAGGGAAGAGCTTCAGCAGCAGGTTGAGAGCGTTAAGGCTGACCTGGCCGCTAAGGAAAAAGAACTCGACCAGAGGATCAAAGCGGCAAATGCTGATCTCGAGGTCGTAGAAGCCAAGAAGAATAATGCCGAGGAGCTGACAAACCAGTATCAGGCTGAGCAGAAGAAGCTCGAAGGCGAGATCGCAGGTTTGAAGAGCGATCTTGACGAGGCTAACCGTATCATCGCTGATTCCAAGAAGGCAACAGTGCTCGCTGAGGCTGCTGCTCAGGAGATCGTTCTCAATGCCGAGAAGCAGGCCGTATTCCTCAAGGAGTGCGCTTTGAGCGAGAGCGAGAAGGGCTCCATGATGAAGCAGATCGAAGAATTGGAAAATCAGATTAAGGAGAAAGAAATGGAGAAGGCTGAACTTGAGAAGAAGCTTGCAGCTCTCGACGAGTCCGTAGCAATGCTTGAGAAGAGAGTCAAGGAAGGTGGTTCCGGAGCATCGGATGGTCCTAAGGAATACAGCGTCGAGCTGGTTGGACACAACAGCATGTCAGAAGTCGACGTCAAAGCTCTTAACGAACTTCTCAAGAAGAAGGCTTCTGAAGGATGGAAGCTTGTTTCCACGATCGACGATGACGGAGGAAAGCTCCTTTCTTCCCTCGGAGGCGCTGAGACCGCTTCACTTTCAGGCGGATCCTTCAACACCAAGGAAGACCGTCTCATCCTTATCTTCGAGAGACCTGCTCAGGATACGAGAAGAGTCAGATAAGATCTTTCAGAACAATTTGAACGGTGAGAGGCTGCGGTTCGCAGCCTCTTTTTTTCGCCCGTCAGCCATTAAAATCAAATGCACAAAAAAAGTTGGAAATATGTTTGCCGTTTTGTGGAATTAGACTATCAAATATTTTATAATAGGAAAGTTATTGAAAATTTGAACCCAAGGAGGAATGACTGATGGAGATTTATTCCGCAGACAAAATTCGCAATATCGCGCTGTTCGGACACGTCGGGTCCGGAAAGACGACACTCGCAGAGGCTATTCTCTATTACACCAAAGCGATCAATCGTCAGGGCAAGATCGTTGACGGCAACACGACACTGGACTATGATCCCGAAGAGATCAAGCGTCAGATGTCAGTCAGCCTTTCCGTAGCCTGCTGCGAGTACAAGGGCAGCAAGATCAACATCATCGACACTCCAGGTGACTTCGATTTCCTGGGTGAGGAGATGAGCGGAATAAGGATCGCCGATTCAGGCGTCATCATGATCTCCGCAAAGGGCGGCACGTCCGTCGGTTCCGAGAAAGCTATCAGGCTCTTGAACGGCAAGAAGGTTCCTTTCCTGTTCTTCATGAACAGAATGGACGAGCCTAATGCCGACTTCGAAGCAGTAGCTGCACGTATGATGGAGCGTTACGGTTCTTCAGTCATCCCGCTTTCATTTCCTATCATGAAGGACGGACAGATGACGGGCATCGTCGACGTTATGAATCGCAAGGCTTTCAGCATCGACAAGGCTACAGGCAAGTTCGTTGAGTATCCGCTTCCCGAAGAGTACAACGAGAGAGTTGACGAGCTCCAGAATAAAGTTAACGAAGTCGTCGCAGAGGCTGACGACGCTCTCATGGAGAAGTTCTTCGCAGGCGAGCCTTTCACAGAGGACGAATTCCGTCACGGCGTACATGCCGGTTTCCGTGAAGGTAAGCTCCACCCGATCTACTGCGGTTCCGCATACATGAACTGGGGCATCGACTTCCTGCTCAACTGCATTTCGAAGGATACACCTCCGGCAGGCAAGAAGCCCGCTCTTGAAGCTACTCTTCCTGACGGCAGCACACAGATGGTAGGATGCTCCATCGACGATCCGCTCGCAGCATTCATCTTCAAGACCATCACCGATCCGTTCGTCGGAAAGATCAGCATCTTCAAGGTCAACGCAGGAACACTGCGCGCAAACTCCACAGTCTATAACGCTACAAAGGGCAAGGACGAGAGGATCGGCGGATTGTTCTATCTGCGCGGCAAGGAGCAGATCGCAACCGATAAGGTTACCGCAGGTGACATCGGTGCAGCTGCCAAACTCGCAAACTCAGATACCAACGATACGCTCTGCGACAAGGCTCGCATTCTCGAGATGCCTAAGATCAAGTTCCCTACACCCGTTCTTTCAAAGAGCATCGTTCCCGATAAGAAGGGTGAGGAAGACAAGATCATCACAGGTCTTACAAAACTCGCAGACGAAGACCGCTGCTTCAAGGTTGAGACCAACCCTGAGACAAAGCAGATGGTCCTCTCCGGTTTGGGCGACATGCAGCTCAAGGTCCTCATCAGCAAGCTCAAGAGCGTTTACAACGTAAACTGCACACTCGATGCACCCAGAGTTCCTTATCGTGAAGCCATCCGCAAGAAGGTCAAGGTCCAGGGTAAGCACAAGAAGCAGTCCGGCGGTCACGGTCAGTACGGTGACGTTTGGGTAGAGTTCGAACCCAACTACGATTCCGAAGAACTCGTATTCGAAGAGAAGGTCTTCGGCGGCGCTGTTCCGAAGAATTACTTCCCGGCAGTCGAAAAGGGTCTCCAGGATTCCGTAAAGAAGGGTGTCCTCGCAGGCTATCCCGTAGTTAACCTCAAGGCCACTCTGGTTGACGGTTCTTACCATCCGGTAGACTCTTCCGAAATGGCATTCAAGATCGCTGCAAACCTCGCTTTCAAGGCAGGCATGACAGCTGCAAGCCCGGTTCTCCTTGAACCCATCAGCAAGGTTGAGGTACATATCCCCGAGGATAAGCAGGGCGACATCATGGGCGACATGAACAAGCGCCGCGGAAGAATCATGGGCATCGATGCCGATGAGTTCGGTTCCGTAGTCAACGCAGAAGTTCCTACCGCTGAGATGCTCGAGTATGCTACAGACCTCAAGTCAATGACTCAGGGCCGCGGCTGGTTCGCCATGGAGCACGTACGCTATGAACCCGCACCTGACGAGATCGCTCAGAAGGTCATAGCTGAGGCTAAAGTCGAGGAAGATTCGTAATCGTAACATTACTTTGCTCGCTAAGGTCCTCCGCG
>JAEEGG010023740.1_pt1 | contig 11954 bp, 12 predicted proteins | sample 9134161 | NCBI WGS metagenome assembly JAEEGG01 (sample SAMN16246543, study PRJNA631951) | gut metagenome | biome: gut microbiome; feature: rumen; material: CR-attached | host: Bos | place: Iran: Karaj | collected 2018-10 | reverse complement strand
GAGGAAGGCCTGTAAGGTCTGCAATTTCTTCAGCGGGATATATCTTTTTTTTGAACATGTTGATTGCGGTTTGGATGGCTTGTTGTTGGGCACCCTGTTGCATACCTTCTTCTTTTGCGTCTTTCCTTATATCACGGTCATGTAAATTCATAGACAGATATAAACTCCTAAATTCATCATCTTGTTTTATCTTTTCTACCATTGCAGATAGATAGTTAGCAAAATCATCCTCACCGGTTTTTCCTGTATATACATAGCTCAGGAAACTGCGGATCCATTCGTCTTCTTCTTTTTCGTATGCACTTGCATTATAAACCACCTTGGTTGTTTTGTCATTAAGATTTACGTCAGCATTCTCAGAACAAACGGTTTTGAAAGTATAACAGGGAAGTCCATATTGTTTTTCATTTTCGTCTTTAAAAGGATCGTTCTTGCAGATAAATAGTATATAGCTTTCTTTAAGCATGGAATAATCATCCCCTTTCATAAGATTGTCAATGTCTATCATGCTCTGATAATAACGCGTACGTTTCCCAATAGCATCGCGAGACCTGGCCTGCATTTCAACATCTATGACTCTGTCCGAGTTTTTGACATAGACATCCATTCTTATTCCCTTGCTTGTATAGTACGGGGCAATTACTTTTTCAAGCTCGGGATAATCAATGTGGTCAACCTGAATGTGAAGCAGGTGCTCTACAATTTTTGAACAGGCTGTTGGGTCATGCATTACCGCCTGGAACATTCCGTCATCGGTAAAGGTCAATTGATCGACTGGTTTTGGTTGAAAATTATTACTCATAAAAACTCCTTGAGAAAAATTTCTCTATAGTTAATATGGAAAAAATTTGGGGAAATTAGGAAGTAAATTTGCAAAAATTCGAAAAAAAAGTGAAAAAAAAAGCCCGTGGGTGGGACCACGGGCTTTTGTACAAGTTAAGAATTAATGATTAGCGCTTGCTAAGATAGATTTCTACATCATATATACCTTCAAACTTAGCAGTGATCTTGTACTTTGTCTTTTTTGAATCTGTGTTGATTGTAATTGTAGTACCATCAACATTATCAACAGCAACTAAATCATCAAAACTGATAAGGCCGCCGTCAGATATACCCATATATCCTTCTTGAATAGCTTCTTCAGAAACTTTAACTTCAATTACCAGATAATCACCATCAAGGAAAACATCTGTAATAGTGAATCCTTCTTCATCAACCTCATTTGCAGCAGCTGCCTTTAACTGATCTTTACTTGCACTCTTGAATAGTTCTTTTGCATCTTCATCAAGCTTCATTTTTTCTTTAAACTTAAAAGCCTTTACAGCAAGTACATTAGAAGAAACTTTACCCCAACCATACTCTTCAATAACAGCATCATAATCTTTGCCCATTTTATAAGTTATTGTAAAATTCCAGTCACCATCAGACAATTCAACTTTGTCGGCTGACTTTTTAACTGCAGAATCTTTAAACAGTGCTGGAGAACCAGCTGACATTGGATCAACATCCTGCTTACATCCAACAAACAATGCACCTGCTACGAGCAGGAGACCCAAAATTTTTACCAATTTTTTCATCAAAAACCTCCTGATTTTGTTTTGACTTATAAGAATAATTATAACATAAAAAAAGCAGAGTGCAAGGTTAAAGTGTATGCGAATTGTATTGACGTTTTATTCTGCCAGTTGGGCTTTGAGGTCGGCGTAAAACTCGGGGAAACGTTTTTCAAGAATGACAGGAGCGCCTTTGAGGTCCAAAAAGCAGTGGAGGCTTGTGGCGGTAAATACAACCTGGTCGTTGCACTTAAACTCATAAGCCAAGGTAAGCTTAACCGCAGAAAGCTTTTGCACAGTTACAAAAACCTGAATCACATCGGGGAAGGTTGTAGACTTTTTGTAGTTGCATTCAATTGACATAACAGGGCTTGCAACACCCTGCTCTTCCAGCTTAATAAAGCTCCAGCCAAGCTGTTCCAAAAAATCAATGCGTGCTTCTTCCATAATGCGCACATAATTTGAATGGTGCGTAATGCCCATCTTGTCCGTTTCGTAATAATTTACTTTATGTTCATAAGGTTTTATTGTTTTCATTCTTCTTTTTTGACATTTTTTAGAGAATTTGTCAAGGAAAAATCATAAAAGATACTCCCCTGACAAATTCCACGCACCAGGCAAAACCTTTTACTCTTCGGTGTAAAAATGATTTGCAGGTTCTTTATTCACATACCAGGAAACAGGAGACTTATTATCAGAATTACCCGAACCGCTGTAAGAACCGTCGGAGCTTCGGACAGTTATGATATAGACATAACCGTTTTCAAGCTTTGTGGTGGTGTCGGTACAATAGTAGTTTCCGTTCCAGGCCACATTGCGGATATTCAGATTCGAAAGTGAGGTTCCTTCCGTAAAGCCGGTAAAGAAAGCAGAAACACCGCTTGCAAGAGTATAATCATCTGCAGTTATTCCCGTATCAGTAAGCTGAATCTGTCCGTTGTAAACACGCAGAGTTTTTCCAGTCTGATTTACAAATTTTACAGTCGGTGCCAGATCACTGTTATCATTTGTTGCATCCCCATACAAATCTGTTGTAAAAGTTGTAAGGTTCATAAACGAAGCAGTGTCATTTTCTGTGCAGGAAGTTTTGTTGGAAATTGCAATTATGTTTCCCTTGTACTTGAGCTGCTTTTTGTAAACAACGCGGTAATCATAATTTCTGTTTGTCTGAACCGGAACACTAACCTGCTTGGCCATTGGCGCAATTACAGCATAGGCCTCTCCCGACGAATCAATTTTTTCTACAGAAACCCAATAGCTTGTGTGGTTATTAAAAATCCAGGTTGCAGATCCTGTAAGATTTTCCGGCGAAACAGAAACAGTATAAGCCTGAATATCAGAATAATACACAAGCACACTTGCCTGAACCGCAAGGTCCTGATCCATTTCAAACGCATCTTTAGAAACCGTAACTATACTGTAAAATCTTCCGGGCTCAAGCATAACATTAATTGAACTCAAAGATGGAATAGTTCCAATATAATTCTCTCCATCAACTGAATCGGTAAAAACAAGAACCGAAGTATTTGCTTCATTTGTAAGCGTCAAAAGTCCCTTTGAATTCTGTTTTCCCTTAGGGTAATTCACAAAGTCCTGGTAGACCGTCCCCTCATAAGGATCCTTCCCCGTAATTTTGTCCACAAAACTACAACCAGACAAACCTACAAGCATTGCGACCATAACTGAACAAGTCAGTAAACGATTGAATCTTTTCATAGTTGACCTCCATTCAGCGGAACTTGACAATTCCGTCTTACGATATAGAATATACTTGGCGACTGTTCCCAATGCACGGGAATACAATAACCGGAGGTTTTATGGCAGTTGATTTTACAGAAAAAGCAAAGCGCTATCAGGCAATTGACGAGATTATTGCAAGTGGGCGCAAATTAAAATGGAACGAAATTATTCATGAGCTTGGCACCAAGTACAACATCAAAACAAGCCGCACTTCTTTTTTCCGTGATATTGGCGAACTACAGGAAAAATACCAGGCCCCGATTGATACCGATTTTGAAACGAACGGATATTTTTATACAGATCCAAAGTACCGCCTCCCTCGTTTTTACACCGATGAAAATGCCGCCAAAGCTGCCAGGCTCATCAAGACGCTAATGGATATGGTTAAGGGCAACCCACTGTATAAAGAGGCGCAGGAGGTTTTTGAATCGCTTGCAATTGAAAACCATGATTTGACTATTGAGAATATTAAGATAAACAAAAGACCGGATAATGACAGAATTATTTTTGTGGGGGCGCCGAATCCAAAAATTCCGGCAGAGACCTGGCGCATTATTGATAAAGCTTTGCGAGAAAACCGTGTAATAACTTTTGACTACATTGCAAATAACGAGAAACAATCTAAGGTGCGAATGGTTCAACCCTGGCAGCTCATTTTTGATGACGGCAACTGGAATCTTCACGGATTGAATGTAGTAAAACACGTTGCCCACAGATACACTTTGGAAAAAATGAAAAATTTAAAAATAACAAATGACACCTTTACCCTGCCTGATAATTACGATTTTAGAAAACTTACGCGCGGAGCTTTTGGCTGCATGGCCGACAAAGATTTTCTTGATTACAAAATCCATCTCCACGGCTATGCCGCAAGATATGCCAAAAACAAAGTCTGGGGCGACAACCAAACCGTCACCCCCGACAAAAAAAATCCCGGCCCCGACGGCGACGGTATCATCCTAAGTTTTAGAACCAATCAACTAATGTGCGTCCAACACTGGGTCTGGAAATGGGCAGATGAGGCTTGGCCGATTGAACCTAAGGAATTGGTGGAGGATTGGTTGGAGAAGAGAGAGAAAGTAAATTTGATAGAGCTATAAGTTGGATTAAACCACATATCTATTATATAATCAAATTAATGACAGTTTTAAGGAAAAAAACACTATGAAAATCATACTCATCCGTCATGGAGACCCGAATTACGAAAAGGACTGTATTACTGAATTGGGGCATAAACAGGTAAAGGTTGCGGCGCAGAGGCTTTTAAAAGAAGAAATTGATGAAGTTTATTCTTCGCCACTTGGACGGGCTAAACAGACTGCGCAGGCCTTCTTGGATGCCTCGGGCATTGGCGACATGAAGATTCTGGATTTTATGCAGGAGATTCGTTTTGGACAGGAAGGAGCCCTGTATGATAACAGATGGAATCCGTGGCTTGGAGTAAATGCGCTTGTAAAAGAAGGAAAAGACCTTAAGTCGGACAACTGGCGCGAATATCCTGTTTTTAAAGAAAACTTTGCAACTATAGACTCGGACAAAATTGCAACAGAAACTGACCGCTGGCTTGCCACTTTAGGCTACGAACGCCAGGGCCAGTATTACCGCTGCACAGGCAAAGAGATGACAAAAAAAACAATTGCAATATTCTGTCACGGCGGTTCGAGCGCGGCTTTTATGGCACGGGTTTTGAATCAGACTTTTGCGTATATGTGCGGAGTGCTTATGCGGTTCCCACATACAACAATTAATGTTTTAAAATTTGATGATACGCCTGGCGAACTTACACTCCCTGTGATTGAACTTTTGAATGATGCACGACATCTTATGGATGTAAAATAAACCGCCTTGTCGCCCCCCCGAATTTTCAGTATATTATAACTATGTTGTTAGATGTAACTAATTTGAACACAGGTCTTGAGGACGGAAAACAGATTCTCAACGACCTTAATATACAGATTGGACAGGGAGAAACCCACGTTCTTATGGGACCAAACGGAGCCGGAAAATCTTCGCTTGGAAACGCTCTTATGGGAAACCCTGTTTATAAAATTACCGGCGGAAAGATTCTTTTTAAAGGTGAAGATATAACCGACTACAGTTCTGATAAACGCGCCAAGCTTGGAATGTTCATGAGCTTTCAAAGCCCGCTTGAAGTTCCGGGAATTAGTCTTGAAGCTTTTATCCGTTCTGCAATTCAGCAGAAAACCGGTGAGCATGTAAAGCTGTTTCAATTCCAAAAGGAGCTTAAGCGCTGCATGGAGCTTTTGAATATGAATCCCGACTATGCACGCCGCGACCTTAACGTAGGTTTTTCTGGTGGGGAACGCAAAAAGAGCGAGATTCTCCAGCTTTTGCTGCTTAAGCCTGATTTTGCAATTCTAGATGAAACAGATTCTGGCCTTGACGTAGATGCCATCCGCTTTGTTGCCAAGGGAATTGAAGAATGGCGCCGTCTTACAAACGGTTCGCTCCTCATTATCACTCATACGACAAAGATTCTGGAAGGCCTTTCTGTAGATAAAACACATATTATTGTAAAGGGCCACATTGTTAAAACTGGCGACGGTTCTCTTTTCAAAGAGATTAATGAAAAAGGATTTGAAGATTATATCAACTAATATATGGAAGAAAAAACAAACATACAGGATATAAACCGTGAGTTTTATGACTTTAGATACGAAGAAACCGAAAAGGATTTTTATCGTATCGAAAGCGGACTCACTCCCGAAATTGTAACTAAAATCTCTGATGAAAAAGGCGATCCCCAGTGGATGCGTGAGTTCCGACTCAAATCGCTGGAGCTTTATAACCAGCTTAAGGTTCCAAAGTGGGGACCTTCAATTGACGGGCTCAACATAGATAACATTGCAACCTACGTTCGACCAAAAACCGAAATGAGCGGAAAATGGGAAGACGTCCCGGATGATATAAAAGAAACCTTTGAAAAGCTTGGAATCCCGGAAGCAGAACGCAAAAGCCTTGCAGGTGTTGGTGCCCAGTATGACAGCGAGTTAGTTTACCATAACGTACAGGAAGAAGTTGCCAAGCAGGGTGTTGTTTACCTTGGTTTTGAAGAAGCTTTAAAATCGCCTGAATGGGGCCCTATGGTTCAGGAATATTTTATGACCCTGATTACCCCACGCGACCATAAGTTTGCAGCTTTGCATGGCGCAGTATGGTCTGGAGGTTCATTCGTATATGTTCCAAAGGGCGTTCATCTTTCGTTCCCGCTGCAGTCTTATTTCCGTTTGAATGCACGCGGGGCCGGACAGTTTGAACATACACTGATTATTGTTGACGAAGGCGCAGACCTTCACTTTATAGAAGGTTGTTCTGCACCAAAATATAATGAAGCAAACTTACACGCAGGAGCTGTAGAACTTTTTGTAAAGAAAGGTGCACACCTCCGCTACTCTACTATAGAAAACTGGTCTAAGAATATGTACAACCTTAACACCAAGCGTGCCAAGGTTGATGAAGGTGCCAGCATTGAATGGGTAAGCGGCTCATTTGGAAGCCACGTTTCATATTTGTATCCGGAAAGTGATCTTGTAGGTCGCGGTGCAAAATCAGAGTTTACAGGAATTACCTTTGCGGGTAACGGCCAGGAACTCGATACTGGTGCCAAAATGGTTCACCTTGCTCCTGATACAACAAGCCTTATTTCTACAAAGTCAATTTCCAAGGGTGGTGGAGTTAGCATTTACCGTTCTGCAGTTTATATAGATAAAAATGCGGTTGGCAGTAAAACAAGCGTATCTTGCGAAAGCTTAATGCTCGACAGCGAAAGCCGTTCTGACACGATTCCGTCCATGGTAATTAAAACCGACGAATGTGATGTTGGACATGAAGCAAAAATCGGACGCATTTCCAACGACGCAATTTTCTATCTTATGAGCCGTGGTATCCCGGAAGATGAAGCGCGCAGCATGATAGTAAGCGGTTTTGCAAACCCGGTAAGCAAGGAATTGCCGCTTGAGTATGCAGTTGAAATGAACAATCTCATTAAGTTAGAGATGAAGGGGTCTATGTGATTGAAAACAAAACAGAAATAAACACAATACCATACCTCACATGGAGCTGGCTCAAAATAAACAGCGACACTGTAAGCTACGATTTTACCCTTACAGAAAACACCGGAAAAGATATTCAAATTCCAGAAGGTGTTTTAGTCAGCAGCGGAAAGACTGTAAAGACACAGCTTGAAGAACCAAAGTTTTCTATTGGAGAGCAGGCCGCCTCTCTTATTGCAGACGCAGCACCTCAAGGTAAGATTTATACAATAGAAAAATCTACAGGAGACAAGCCTCTTATTATAAGAATTGCGGCAGACACAAACAGCGCAACACATCAGATTATCCATGCCAAAGCGGGAGTAACTGCTAAGGTTATAATTGTTTATGAGGGCCGCCCTTCGACAGGCTCAGGGACCCCAGCTATATCAGGCATTATCACCAAAGTCTATGCCGAAGACGACGCCCAGCTTCATATTTCAAAAGTCCAGCTTTGTGGCAGCAATGTAAACCAGATAGACGATACTGCCGTAGTATGCGGCGAGCGTGCAAAGGTAACACTCACTCAGATTGAACTTGGCGGTTCGCACATAGATGCAGGCTTCCATGCAACACTGGCAGGCTATCAGTCTTCATTCTATTCTGATACTGCCTATATCTGCCAGGGCACACAGTACCTCGACATGAACCAGGTTGTAGTTCACAAGGGAAAGAAAACTGTCTGCGACATGAAAACTCATGGAACCGCAAAGGACGAAGCAACAAAAACTTACCGCGGAACAATCGATATGGTAAAGGGTTGTAACGGCTCACAAGGCAACGAAATCGAAACTACTCTGCTCCTTTCTCCAAAGGCAGTCGTAAAAGCCGCTCCAATAATTCTTTGCGGCGAAGAAGATATCGCAGCCGAGCACGGTTCAACAATCGGAAAACTATCTAACGATATGCTCTTCTATATGAACAGCCGAGGCATTGATCAGAAGACTGCAGAAGAATTACTTACAAATGCAAAAGTTACAGCGGCAGCAGCATCAATCGAAGACGAGGACATAAAATCCGAGATTCTGGAGTACATCAATGGAAAATAAATACAGAAAAGACTTTCCTTTTTTCAAAGCAATAGATGAAAACGAAGCCGGTGAAAACAAGGGACTCATATATTTTGATACTGCAGCTACGGCACAGCGTCCTTTCATTGTACTTAATGCAATGACACACTTCTATGCAACAGAGAACGCTAACCCTCTCCGCGGCCTCTACTCTCTCAGCGAGCGCGCAACCATGGCATACGAAAATGCCCGCGACACAGTTGCAAAATTCATAAATGCCCGCGAAGCTGCAGAAATTGTATTTACCCGCAATGCTTCAGAAAGCTTAAACCTTGTTGCTTACAGCTGGGGGCTCAACAACCTTAAAGAAGGTGACGAAATCTGTGTTTCAATTATGGAACACCACTCAAACATTGTGCCATGGCAGATGGTCTGTAAAAAAACAGGTGCAAAGCTTGTATTCCTTGAATGCGATAAAGAAAGCGGCATCATAAGCGACGAAGAAATTGCCGCAAAAATCGGACCACGTACAAAGGTTGTTTCAATAGTTCATGTAAGCAATGTACTTGGTGTAACAAACCCGGTAAAGAAAATTGGTCAGGCAGCTCACGCTGCTGGCGCAATTTTTATTGTAGACGGTGCTCAGTCTGCCCCACATATGAAGGTTGATGTTCAGGATTTTGATGCAGACTTCTTTGCAATGAGCGGACATAAACTCTGCGGTCCAATGGGAATTGGAGCACTTTACGGAAAGCGTGCTTTGCTTGAAGATATGGAGCCATTCCTTCGTGGCGGCGAGATGATTGAATATGTTACCCGTGAAAAGGCAACCTGGGCCGAAGTGCCCCATAAGTTCGAAGCAGGAACTGTAAGTGCCGGAGATGCAGTTGGAATGGCTGCCGCAATACGCTACATTACCTCTGTAGGTCTTGAAAATATTGAAAAACACGATGCCCAGCTTGCCTGCCGCATTATTGAAGGAATGAAAAATATTCCCCATGTAAATATAATCGGTCCTAAAGACGGCAATAAGAGATGTGGAATTGTTACCTTTACAGTTGATGGCGTACACCCTCACGATGTTGCAACACTCCTCAGTGAAGAGCATATTGCAATTCGTGCCGGTCACCACTGCGCACAGCCACTCGGCCAGTACCTTGAGCAGACAGCCACAGCAAGAGCCAGCCTCTACTTCTACAATACAGAAGAAGAAGCTGATATTTTCTTAGAGAAACTCAGTCATCTCAGAGAATGGAGCGGCTATAAAGAATAGTGTCATTCCCTGGCTTGACCAGGGAATCTAGACATGACAGTGATGCCTGGATCCCCGGGTCAAGCCCGAGGATGACAATTTTCATCATTTCAAGTATATTAATTTTATGGACACTAAAGATGCCTATAATCGAAGAACCGTTAAAAATGAAGCGCGAAAGAGGTTCATTTAGGTTCATCGACAAAACGGCACAGAGCGAGATTTATCGAGCGACTTTATTAAGGAGTTCTATTATTAATGGATACCAAAGAATTATACCGTGAAATCTTAAACGAACACAACATAAACCCTACTCACAAGGTCGCAATGGACTCGCCGGACTTCTGTCTTGAAGGCGTGAATCCTAGCTGTGGCGACCAGATAACTTTGCAGCTCAAGCTTGGTGAGGACGGAAAAATCAGCGATGCCAGCTTTACAGGCAGCGGATGCGCAATCAGCCAAGCCTCAGTTGATATGATGGCTGACCTTGTAATTGGTAAAACAAAAGAAGAAGCCCTTGCCCTTGCAGATATTTTTGACCGCATGATTAAAAGCGAAGTTACAGAAGAAGATCTCGAAAAGCTCGATGAAGCAGCAGCGCTTCAGGATATTTCGCATATGCCAGCACGCGTAAAATGTGCAATGCTCGGCTGGAGAACTATGAAAGAAATGCTGGGAGTAAAGGCCTAAAGGCTTGAAACAAACCTCATTTTATGATATATTATTTCTACTTCGGCGCTTTAGCTCAGCTGGATAGAGCAACTGCCTTCTAAGCAGTAGGTCGACAGTTCGATTCTGCCAAGCGTCAAGAAAAATGCCCGGTTTATCCGGGCTTTTTTTTATTCTATTGAAATCTTCACAGAACCAAGGGCTACTACATTACTGTACAACCACGAATAGGTAGAATCCTGAGCAACGGCGACTGCAAACAAACTGACATAATATTCTTCTACTGCTTCGGTAGTAGAATAACCATAATCTGCGTCAGCATTCTCGCCACCTTTTGGCAGTTGATCAGAACTTAGTTCCTTAAAACTAAAATTAGGATTTTTTGGAATGGAACGTACAGGCACACCAAGCTTAGTTCCGTCAACAGTAAATTCTGATAAATAATCATGATAATTAGAAAGGCGTATTCTTATTTTCCGTCCGTATCCAGTATTTGGAATCAGAATATTTGCACCAGGATTATCAGAACTACGTAAAGGCTGAAATTTATAAGTTTCAATCAAACGGCTGGCAGATTGATTTGCAGTGCTCTCATTATTGGCAGCCGAATTAATATTTGAATATTCAGAACTTAGCTTTGAAGTACTATCATAAATTTTATAATAAACTTCTGTACCAAGAAAAGTAACACCATCATAATCATTTTCTACAGTAAAAAATTCAAAATAGTTATCTGGTTCATCAAGATTACTGTAGCTTGTTTCATGATACACAGATGGAGGATCAATTACATAAAATGTATCCAGACCGCAGCCTGTCAAAACAAAGCTTAGGTTAAATAAAATAAGACACCCTGCAAGTAAGAAATTAATAAAATTACTTTTTTTGCAGAATGTCTTATTCATATATATCAAATTTCAGAATGGTTTATTCTATTTTTCCCTCGTTTTTGAGAGAAATAAGTCTTTATTTTGCAAGTTTAGCCCATGAATCACTTGGGAAGTTATCGTTCAATTCTGTATAAGCAGCAGCTGCTTTTGCATAATCAGCTTTTGCTTCAAGAATACGACCATAACTAAACATAGCATGAGTTCTCATAACAAAATCATTGTTGTCTGCAGCAAGCTTGTAGTTTTCCAAAGCTGCGTCAGCGTTTCCAAGATTCTCGTAACATGTTGCGAGATTGAAATATGAAATTGGTGCAAGGTATGATTTCTTTGCCTTAGCGGCAGCATCTTTCCAGTAGTTTGCAGCATCTTCATATTTTTCCTGTCTGAAAGCGAGTTCAGCACAGAACATATTAGCACGAGCACCAACAATTCCGCCCTTCTTTGCAAGTGGAGCAGCCTTTTCCAATGCAGCAGCAATTCTTGATTCTACTTCTGAATCTTCAAGATCAGAACTCTTGCTTGTCAATTCATAAGAAATTTCATCAAGAGCCTGAAGATTTTTAGCCTTGTTAGATTTTGCAACAGAAGCAAAAACGATATAACCAATTAAACAACAAACAAGTACAATAAGAATTGCGATAAAGACTTTTTTGTTCTTTTCAATAAAACCGGCAAGTTTTTTGCTTGCTGTTTCTTCTTCGTAATCTGCCATTTTATAAAATCCTCAAATATTGATTTTCTTTTTTTACTGCCTTCGAATGTGCAGTTCATTCATTAATCTTATCACA
>JAEEGG010023739.1_pt1 | contig 11954 bp, 7 predicted proteins | sample 9134161 | NCBI WGS metagenome assembly JAEEGG01 (sample SAMN16246543, study PRJNA631951) | gut metagenome | biome: gut microbiome; feature: rumen; material: CR-attached | host: Bos | place: Iran: Karaj | collected 2018-10 | reverse complement strand
TGCGGTCAGATGTTTTTTTAAGATATATCATTCCCCTAAGTAATCGCACGGGAATGCCAAAAGTGAATAGAGAACAAGTAGAAGGATTTGCCTGTCCATTACCTCCTAAGTCAGAACAAAGCAAGTTCGTAACCATCTACCATCAGGCCGATAAATCAGAATCTTTATATCAAATTAAAATTGCAAGCTAATGGATTGGATTATCAATATAATAAAAGATGTTATAGGATGGCTTATTCCGAGAATGCAGGTAAGGTTCGAAATAAATATTTTCGACAGGCATCTTGTTGTCAAGAATATAAGCAAAAAGATGGCATATAATGTACAAATAACTGGTAGTGAAGACACTTTCTGGGTGTTTGGATTCCATAAAAGCATGAATTTTGAACCAGGCAGGGAGGTTAAAATACCATTTACATTAGTCGGAGGTCATAACCCTCATGGAACTGTAACAATAACTTATTCAAATAAAAAAAACAAAAAACAAAAGGAAATCAAATTTCCAGTAACAGTATAAGATATGGCATACTTTAATGAAGATAACACCGTTGAGCAGATGCTCATCAACGCTGCTGGTAAATGTGGCTGGATTTATGTTGAGCCACAGGAAATGCCACGTCTGCCCGACGAGGTGTTAGTAACGGAATGGCTGCTTACAGCCTTGAAGAAGTTCAACGACATCACAGACGATCAGGCAGCTCAGGTAATTTATCGCCTACGTGCAGCTTGCAGCATCGGCACCAACTACGAGGAACTGATAAACGCTAACGACCGTTTTCGTCGTCTGCTGTTTGAGGAAAACTCCTATCCTTTCGGCGAGGATGGCGAGAATATCAATATCCGCTTCTTTAGCGACAAGCCAGCAGAGAATCGTTGTGTAGTCACCAATCAATGGGAGTTCCCTCGCAAGAGCAAGGAGGGCGGCAAACGTCTCGACCTGGTATATATCATCAATGGCATACCGATGATAATTGGTGAAGCTAAGACACCAGTCAAATCTTCTGTGACATGGGCTGATGGTGCCACGGATATTCTTCACTATCAGAAGAGCATACCTGAAATGTTTGTACCAAACATCCTCACTTTTGCCAGCGAAGGACGCGAACTGCAATATGCAGGTGTAGGGTGCCCTGTGGATAAATGGGGCCCTTGGTTTGCCGATGAAGACAGACGGCACGGGACACTCGAAGACGTAGAACACAACTACATTTCACTGATAACGCCAGAACGGGTGCTTGACATTTATCGTTATTACACGGTTTTCACTGGCACCACAGGTGGCAGAAAGATAAAGATAGTATGCCGTTATCAGCAGTATCTCGGTGGTGAGGCCATAGTGCAGCGAGTGCTGGGCACATACCGTGCTGGAAGGGGCCCGAGAAAAGGACTCATTTGGCACTTCCAGGGTTCTGGTAAGTCGTGGTTAATGGTGTTCGCAGCTCAGAAACTACGTCGTCAGAACGACCTGAAGGCTCCGACTGTAGTAATTGTAGATGATCGTATTGACTTGGAAGACCAGATTACAGGTGATTTTACTCGTGCAGAGATTCCAAATGTAGATGGCATCTCCTCAAAAGAAGAATTGGAAACGAAGATACACCAGCGCAAGATTCTCATCACAACTATCTTCAAGTTTGGTGACTTGAACGACGGTGAGGTGATAGATGACCGTGACAATATCATCCTGCTAATGGACGAGGCACACCGCACGCAGGAAGGCGACCTCGGAAAGAAGATGCGCACAGCATTGCCCAATGCTTTCTTCTTCGGATTAACAGGAACGCCCATCAACCGCAATGACCACAATACCTTTGCATGCTTCGGTAGCGAAGAAGACGAGTATGGCTATATCTCGAAATATACTTTCCAGAACTCAGTCGATGACGGAGCTACGCTGGAGCTGAACTTCAAGACGGTTCCTGTTGAGATGCACCTTGACGAGGCAAAACTTCAGGAAGAGTTTGATGCGCTGACCGACCAGATTAGCGAGGAAGACAAACAAGAACTTGTTCGACGCACAAGTGTAGAGGCATTCTTTACGGCAGAAAAACGTATCAATGATGTATGTAAATATATCGTGAACCATTTCCGTGAGTATGTGGAGCCAACAGGCATGAAAGCTCAGGTAGTGGTATATAACCGTGATTGCTGCGTGAAGTACAAGAAGGCCATAGATGCTTTACTTGGAACTGATGACCAGACAACCATCGTGATGCATACTGCCGGCGACAAGGCTGATGAGTATAAGGCATATAAACGTAGCCGCGATGAGGAAAAGAAACTGCTCGACCAATTCCGCGACCCGCTATCACCACTAAAGTTCGTCATCGTGACATCTAAACTGCTGACAGGCTTTGATGCACCCATCCTACAGTGCATGTATCTTGACAAGCCGATGAAGAATCATACGCTGCTACAGGCAATCTGTCGCACTAACCGCACTTATAACGAGAACAAGAAGTGCGGACTGATAGTTGACTTCGTCGGTGTGTTCGAGGATGTTGCCAAGAGTCTTGCCTTCGACGAGGAAAGCGTAAAGACCATCATCAAGAACATGGATGAGATTAAAGCGCTCATTCCGACATTCATGCAGGAGTGCATTCAGTTCTTTCCTGGTATTGACCGCACTATTGGTGGTTGGGAAGGTCTGACAGCTGCACAGCAATGCCTGAAGGAAGAAGGTGTGAAGACCAACTTTGCACGCCATTTCGCACGTTTGGCAAAAGCCTGGGAAATTATTTCGCCTGACGAGTTTCTCGCTCCATATTCAAGCGATTACACATGGCTGGCACAGGTATATCAGAGTGTACGTCCTGTAAGTGGCGGTAACCTTATTTGGACTTTGCTCGGTGCTAAGACCATCGAGATTATCCACAATAACATTGATACCATCGACATAGGTACACCACTGGAAGATCTTGTTGTGGACGCTGATATCATTGACTCCGTATTGGAAGATGAGAAAAAGCGCGAGAAGAAGATTATCGAGGTGGAGAAGATGCTGAAGATTCGACTGGGTGAACATAAGGGTGACCCGAAGTTCAAAAAGTTTGCCGACAAGCTGGATGAACTGCGCGAACGTATGGAGCAGAACTTGATATCGAGCATTGACTTCCTGAAACAACTGTTGCAGATGGCCCGTGAATTGCTGGAAGCAGAGAAGGAAATAGAGAAACCGATGGACAAGCGTGCTCAGGCAAGAGCAGCGTTGACCGACCTCTTCCAGAGCATCAAATCTGAAGAAACGCCCATCATTGTTGAACAAGTGGTGAACGACATCGATAATGAAGTGGTCAATATCATCCGACAGTTCAACGATGCATTCCAAAGCGTTACTGCCAGACGTGAGATAAAGAAGAAACTACGTTCTATCCTTTGGATCAAGTACCAAATTAAGGATAATGACGTTTTCGAAAAGGCATATAACTATATAGAAATGTATTACTAACCACAATTAAAAAGAATCAGGTATGGATAGTAAATTTTCGTGGGTACCACTGTTTGAGGAACTTGCGACGAAGTTGCTCATTTACAAGGATGACCGCACACCATTAGTGGATTGGATATATAAGGAGTTGGGTACTGTAACAAGAGATGATGGAAAATCCTTGGTCAACTATCTACATCAGCAAGATGGCTCCAAGATTGTTGATATAGACCCATTCTCCGTGTTTGGTATATTCAACCGTAATATCAAATGGGAGAACCGCACAGCTCTCCTTGAAAAATTTAAAATGCATTTCAGTCTTGAATCGGAAATACCGACGGACTTTAACGGCATACCTACACTTGACCCCCGACGAGCATTCTTTTTTTCGTGGGGGCCTGATAATGATGTGGTTATTCATAACTTGTGGGCACTTTATGAAAAAGTAATCAAAGGCGAAGACATTGAAGGTGCTTTTAATCGTGTACTCGAAGATGGATGTATGCCAAAGTACAGTCTGACCATGACGTTGTTTTGGATCAGCCCTTCGAACTACATCTCTCTTGACTCACGCAATAGAGCCTATCTGTCCACCATCGGATTACCAGACGACTATCCAACGTTCAACTATTTCATATACAAAGAACTTTTGGACAAGATCTTGCCTACTGTACAGGCGCATAATCTCCCCATCAACTCTTTTTTGGATTTCTCCCATGCTGCATGGTCAGCGGCGACCGAATCTCCTCGTGTATGGATGTGGAGCGGAAACAAAGATACTTTCAAATCAAATATTCTCGCCGTGGGTTCTTCGGCTAAAGGACAACTGGGCTTTTCTATATTTAAGTCTAAAGAAGACTTGGGCAGGGCTTACCGTGAAGTTGTCGGCAATACAGATGTCAAGATCCCCTATGCTTATTGGGACTTCATCAAGAAGGTCAAGGTTGGTGATATTGTTGTAGTATTCTCAAATCATAAAGACAGTAACGGCTTCGCGCATTATCTATATGGTTGGGGACGCTTCAATTCTGAATGCTCATTCATAAGTGAGGCAGAGAACCCCGTACAGCGTTCCGTTGATTGGAATCTTCCACTTCCTGACTCTGTTGTTGAGGAGACAAAGACAAGAAATCAGATGTTTTTCCATTGCGTAGAAGGTATCGAAGCAGACAACATTATACGCCTGCTGAAGATTTCTTGCGACAAAGATATAATTCCTGTAGCAGCACCTAATTCTTCATCAGAATCTTCATCCACCAAATACTGGATGTATGCACCAGGAGAGAATGCATCGAAATGGACTGACTGCCAAAATGCTGGAATGATGTATCTTGGTTGGGATGACATGGGAGACTTTAGTCAGTATTCTTCGATGGAAGAGATACAAACTAAGATGCAGGAGGTTTACAATAAGCCTGAAGCTTCTTTTATGAATGACCGTTTGGCTTTATGGGAGTTTTGTCGTGTCATCAAACCTGGTGACATTGTTTTTGTAAAGCAAGGCAAGACAAAGATTATTGGCCGGGGAATTGTGACTGGTGATTACGTCTATGATGAAGCACGCAGTTCATACAAGAATTGCCGGAAGGTGAACTGGACTCATATCGGCGATTGGGATGCACCACATGATACTGTTCTGAAGACTCTCACTGACATCACGAAATATCCTGACTATGTGAAGGACTTGGAGGCTCTGTTCTCTAACGATACACCACAACCAACGTCAAAGAGATATTGGTGGCTTGTGGCGAGTCCCAAGATATGGAGTTTTAATGACATGAAGGTTGGAGAAACCCAGGATTATACATTGTATAATGACAACGGAAACCGTCGCCGCATATTCCAAAACTTCCTCGATGCGAAAGAAGGTGATGTGGTTATTGGGTATGAGGCTACTCCTACCAAACAGATTGTAGCATTAGCGGAAGTAGAAAAAGCGAATGATGGACAGTTTATCTTCTTCAAGAAGACAGAAACATTGCCTTCTCCCATAGACTATTCTGCCATACGTACTATTCCCGAACTGGCCAATATGGAATACCTAAAAAATCCTCAGGGATCATTTTATAAGCTGACGGAAGAGGAGTATAACATCCTAATGGATTTGATCCGTGAAGACAATCCTGTTCGGGTGGAACAACATAATCCCACATACACAGAGGAAGACTTCTTGAATGATGTCTATATCAGCAAAGAGGCTTACCAACGGATGAAAACCCTCCTGCTCACCAAGAAGAACATTATCCTTCAGGGTGCTCCAGGTGTTGGCAAGACCTATTCTGCAAAAAGACTTGCCTATTCTCTCATGGGTGAAATAGACAAGGCTCGCGTAGAGTTCATCCAGTTCCATCAAAGTTACACCTACGAAGACTTTATTATGGGCTACAAACCCAATGAAGAAGGAGGCTTCTTCTTGAAGAAGGGGGTATTCTACACTTTCTGTAAAAAAGCAAAAGCAGACCCAGAGCGGCCTTACTTCTTTATCATTGATGAAATCAACAGGGGAAACCTAAGTAAGATATTCGGCGAACTCTTGATGCTCATAGAGAATGAGTATCGTGGTGAAACCGTCAAACTGGCATACAGTGATGAAATGTTTGATGTTCCTGCAAACCTATATATCATAGGAATGATGAATACCGCTGACCGCAGTTTGGCCATGATAGACTATGCCTTGCGGCGTAGGTTCAGCTTCATAGATATGTGTCCTGGTTTTGACTCTGAAGGGTTTAAAAAATATAAGGATACTCTTAATAATGAATTGTTTGACAGAGCTATTGACGTGATTACCATGTTGAATGATGTAATTGCGAAAGACGATTCTTTGGGCGAGGGATTCTGCATCGGACATAGCTATTTCTGTAACCAGAAAACTTTCTCTGAAGAATGGCTTCGAAACGTCATCGAGTATGACATCATTCCGATGCTCAGAGAATACTGGTTTGATAATGATGCTCAATTTGAACAGCAGGCTACAAGACTGAAATCTATCTTCAAATGACCGAGGATAAAGGCATACTGATTCGCAACATCTTCTATATGCTGACATACGCTTTTCAAGAGCTGAGTCAGAATAACTATGAGAAGATTGCCACTGAGGACTTCGACAACATTCATGACTTGTTTGCCGAAATCCTTTCAAGGGGTGTTGCTTATCAGCTGAAGCAGGGCCTTAGGAGGGAATATGTCAGTAGGCATGAAACGATATCAACACTGAAAGGTAAGTTGGACATTGATGGAAGCGTCAAGAACTTAGTGTCCAGAAAAAGACTTCTGGACTGTGATTATGATGAGCTTTCTGTCAATAACATCTTCAATCAGATTATCAAGACGACTGCTATCCTTCTCGTAAAGCATGGGGAGGTCAGTAAAGAAAGGAAGGGGACACTAAAGAAACTGATGCTCTATTTCTCAGAAGTCTCGATTATTGACCCTTCTTGCATAAGGTGGTCAACGCTGCGATTTGACAGGAATAGTCGTACCTATAGAATGTTGATGTACATATGTTTCTTTGTCCTCGACAATCTGATTATGACAACGGAAAGCGGTGAATATGCCATGCACACATTTTCCGATGAACATATGAGCCGGCTATACGAGAAGTTTATTTTGGAATATTACAAGCGGCATCATCCTGAATGCAAGCCAAGAGCTGCGCAGGTCAAATGGAATTTTGATATGGATCAGGTTTCCGCAGAATCATCCGCTGTGCTGCCAATCATGCAGACTGATATATTCTTGGAAATAGGTTCCCGAACGCTTATTATAGATGCAAAGTATTATTCTCATTCTCTTAGTGAACATATTGGGAAGAACGTGCTTCATACCAACAATTTTTATCAGATTAACTCCTATGTCCTTAATTACGATGTAGAGCATACTGGAAAAGTTGATGGAATGTTGTTATATGCCCAGACACAGGATGAAGGCGTAATGAATTACTCATACCCACACAGAGATGGAAATGTGTTTTATGTCAAATCATTGGATTTGAACCAAGACTTCGATTCAATAAAGGCCCAATTAGAAAATATTATCAGCGATATAGTATATTAGTTTACATATTATTATGTCACAAAACAAATATATAGGTACTAAAAAAACTGTCCAGCTAACTGGGCTTTCAACGCATGAAATATACGACCTTATTCATAAGGGTACACTCCAAGCTCACAAAGCTCCTAAAAGCGGCTGGCGTATTTCTACTCAGGCTTTGGCCGATTTAGGACTAATTCAACAAGAAGCAGGCCTCGTAATTGAGAAGCCTTTAATTGAGGATGGTGTTTCTTATGTTGCTGATGAAGAGCATTACACACAGGTCTTCAAAAGAATGACAGAGGTAAAGCACAGCTTGAAAATAGCAACAGCAAATCTCAAGAACTTTAGCGTGACCGTTGAGAATGATGGCACAAATGAAACACTTCGTTTATGTGATTTCTTTCTGTCGCTTGTAGAGCGTGGAGTTCACGTTCAGGTGATTTGCATGAAACCGTTTGGTTTTTACCTCTACACCAAGGAAAATTGTCCTCAACTTCTAGACAATTCTCTTTTCGAATTACGGTACAATGAGCACAACCATATGAAGATATTCATATTTGATGATGAGCGTGCGTACATCGGCTCAGCTAACATAACCAGTGCTGCCATTGGCAAACGTGCAAGCGGGAACAGGAACCACGAAGCAGGAATGCTTGTGAGTGGGGCGAATATGATGAAGTCTCCACTACAACACTTTGAAAAGGTTTGGAATGGTCCTGACATTCTCAAATCATCCTGGAAACGATTCGCCACAAAAGCAAAAGATTTAGATAAAGAACTCAAAGAGAAATTTGGCAGATGACAGATGTCGGAGATAATGTCGGAGGTAATGTCGGAGGTCGAAATGCAACCAAGTTCACTGAAAGGCAGAAGATTATATTCGGTCGGCTGATAGAGACTGGACAAATAAATGTCCTAGATAATGTCCTAGAAAATGTCCTAGAAACATCCGCTTCGCTTGCAACGCATTTCAAAGTTGATGTAAGGACTATCCGCCGCGACCTAAGCGTTCTACAAACCAAAGGCTTTATCCTTCACGATGGGCCTGACAAGGGTGGACGTTGGGTTGTTGTAAAAGGATAATTGAGAGTTTCATCAGACAGTTTACTCGTATTACTGATATTACTGAATAATATGCCGAAAAATGGTTTGCGAACAAAAATAATGAGATTTGCGAACAAAATGAGTGAATCAATTATTGCAGAAAGATTATATTGGTGTTCGCGAAATGCAATTTTGTTCGCAAATTGTTCGCAAAACAAAGAAAAAGGAGCTACATTTTTAATGTAACTCCTTGATTTTCAGTGTGGACCAGCCAGGGCTTGAACCTGGGACCTCCAGATTATGAGTCTGTTGCTCTAACCAACTGAGCTACAAGTCCGGCTGAGATGAAGTGTCTCAGAAACCGATGCAAAATTAGTGTATTTTTTTTGTTCGGGCAAATTTTGCGGCGGTTTTTGTGCGGGTGGGGTTGGAATTGGGGGATTGGCGCGGTGCGGTAGAATTTTTTCGTTTGAAATTTTGGTGTTTCAATTATTTGCGTTAACTTTGAGGCGTAAAACTTTAAATTTGTTTATTATGGCTTATAAGATTATTGACATCGAAGGTGTCGGTGATGTGTATGCAGCCAAGCTTGTGGCTGCGGGTATTGAAAAGGTTGACCAGTTGCTCGCCAAGGGTGCCACTCCTGCCGGCCGCAAGGCTTTGGCTGAGGAGACGGGCATTGCCGACGGTTTGATTCTGAAGTGGACAAACCATGCCGATTTGTTCCGCATCAAGGGCGTTGGTCCCCAGTTCTCCGAATTGCTCGAAGCCAGCGGTGTGGACACGGTGAAGGAACTGAAACACCGCGTTCCCGAGAACCTGCAGGCCAAGTTGGAAGAGGTGAATGCCCAGAAGCATCTGGTTCGCCGCGTGCCCGCTTTGAAAGAAGTGGTGAAGATGGTGGAACAGGCCAAGGCTTTGCCCGCTGTAATGACTTATTAAAAGTAACGGGGCCTGCGCGGCGCGTTTCGGACGCGGACGCGAGGCCATTGTTTTTTGTTTTTGGGAGTGTGGTCCGGTGTTATGCCGGACCACTATTTTTGTATTTCGTTGCGATTTTGACTCCTTCGCGAAGGCGTCGGCGGTCAGGTTTCAGCACTTCAGCAAACGGTTGTTTTACGACGGGGTTTGGATGTGGCTGGACAAAGGCGGCGTTTCGGGGTGCAGAAACGGCGTTTCGGAAGTTTGAAGCGCCGCTTTTAATGTCCGAAACGGGGCGTGGCCGGGCGGAGATGTTAAAACCGGGCGGCGAAGTTTCGGTTTTTTCCGCGTTTTTCAAAACAGAAAAGGGGCTTTCCTACTCATTTATTTGTATTTTTGCATCAGAAAACGAAATATCCATGGCATCGCATACAAAGGATTACCTGAAGTCGGGCCTGACGCCGGCTGCGGTCGAAGCAGCGCGCAAAGCGCATGGCGTCAATGTGCTCACGCCGCCGAAACGCCCTTCGGTGTGGAAACTGTATTTTGACAAATTCCGCGACCCCATCATCCGCATCCTGCTGTTGGCCGCCGCCCTGTCGCTGGTCATCGGACTGGTGAACGGCCAGTTCGTGGAGACCATCGGCATCGTGCTGGCCATTATCCTGGCCACGAGCATCGGTTTCTACTTCGAGTACGACGCGCAGCGCCGTTTCGAGGCCTTGAGCCGCATGGGCCGCGAGGAGACGGCAATGGTGGTGCGCGACGGCCAGGTGGTGCGGATATCGCGCAGCGAAATCGTCGTGGGAGACGTGGTATTGGTGGACCAGGGCGAAGAAGTGCCCGCCGACGGCGAACTGCTGGACTCGGTGAACCTGATTGTTGACGAGTCGTCGCTGACGGGAGAGATGTCGTGCCCGAAGTCGGCCGACCCCACGCGAGTCAACGCCGAAACCACGTTTCCGGGCAACCGCCTGCTGCGCTCGAGCATGGTGCTCGACGGCCACGGCGTGATGCGCGTGGACAGCGTGGGCGATGCCACGGAAATAGGACGCGTGGCCCAGCAAGCCGCCGCCGACACCCAGGTGGTGACACCGCTCAACGCCCAACTGAAGCGGCTGGCCCGCATCATCAACAAATGGGCCATCATCGTGTCGCTGGCTGTCTTCGTCATCGGCAGCGTGCACGGGCTCATCACCCACTTCACCGCGTTCCACGAAGCCACGGAGAACGTGAAATTGGAGGCCGTGCAAATTGTCCTGAAAAACTTCATGCTCGCCGTCACCCTCATCGTGATGGCCGTGCCCGAAGGCCTGCCCATGGCCGTGACGCTGAGCCTGGCGCTCAACATGCGGCGCATGCTCAAGACGAACAACCTGGTGCGGCGCATGCATGCCTGCGAAACGATGGGCGCCATCACCGTGGTGTGCACCGACAAGACGGGCACCCTGACACAAAACCGCATGACGGTGTCGGAACTGCATCACGACGAAGCCGACGCCCCCCTGCTCATTGAAAACATCGCCACCAACGCCACGGCACACCTCGGCAACGACGCCGCCGAAACCGGACTGGGCAACCCGACGGAATGCGCCCTGCTGCGCCACCTGCGCCGCATGGGACACGAATACCTGCCCATCCGCACCGCCGTGCCCCTGGTGAGCCAAATCTCGTTCTCGACCGAACGCAAATACATGGCCTCGCTGGTCGAATCGGCCGTCACGGGCCGCCGCGTGCTCCACGTGAAAGGCGCACCCGAGGTGGTGCTGGCTCTCTGCAAGACCGACAGTACCCAAAGCGAAAAGACCGGTGCCCTGCTGTCGAAATTCCAGTCCTCGGCCATGCGCACCCTGGCTTTCGCCTATAAGAAAGTGACCGAAGCCGACGGCAACGACTGCCAGGCCCTGGCCGAAAGCGGCGGACTGACCCTGGTGGGCCTGTGTGCCATCACCGACCCCGTGCGCGAGGAAGTGCCCGAAGCTGTGAAACGCTGCCTGGACGCCGGCATACAAGTCAAGATCATTACCGGCGACTCCTCGGGCACCACGCTCGAAATAGCCCGGCGCATCGGCCTGCTGACCGACAGCGACGGCGACGAAAGCCACATCACCGGCGCAGCCTTCGCCGCCCTGAGCGATGAGGAAGCCCTGCAGCGCGTGGGACAAATCAAGGTGATGAGCCGCGCCCGGCCCGCCGACAAACAGCGCATGGTGCAGCTGCTGCAGAAGAGCGGCGAAGTGGTGGCCGTCACCGGCGACGGCACCAACGACGCCCCGGCCCTCAACTTCGCCCACGTGGGACTCTCCATGGGCAGCGGCTCAGCCGTGGCCAAGGAAGCCAGCGACATCACCCTCATCGACGACAGTTTCGGCTCCATAGCCACCGCCGTCATGTGGGGACGCAGCCTCTACAAGAACATCCAACGCTTCATCGGGTTCCAACTGACCATCAGCCTCACCGCCCTGTTCATCACACTGGCGGGAGCCATCGTGGGCGTGGAAATGCCGCTGACGGTAGCCCAAAT
>JAEEGG010023736.1_pt1 | contig 11954 bp, 7 predicted proteins | sample 9134161 | NCBI WGS metagenome assembly JAEEGG01 (sample SAMN16246543, study PRJNA631951) | gut metagenome | biome: gut microbiome; feature: rumen; material: CR-attached | host: Bos | place: Iran: Karaj | collected 2018-10 | reverse complement strand
TTTCGCCTTTTTGTTATTGGGAGCCGCCCTTTTATTTTCAGGATGTCACTCCCCGAAAACCACCACACAAGAAGCCTTCTTTACTTGGGAAGACTCTTATCATCGTCATATCCAGTTAGATACGGCTCCACAGCGCATTGTCTCCATCTCGCCCGCCATCACGGAGGTCATGTTTCTTGTGGGAGCCCAGGACAAGCTGGTCGGCATCTCCGACTTTTGCAAGTATCCACCTGAAACCGAGAAGATTACAAAGATTGGTGGAATGCACAACATCAACTTCGAACAGCTACTCTCGCTCCATCCCGATGTGGTGCTCATCGGTTCCATGATTTCGCAGAAAGACGTAGATGCCATCGAGAAAATGGGCATTCCGGTTGTCTGTATCGTGGAGGAATCTTCGTTGGAAGGCATGGCGGAAATGATGGAAGTGGTCGGGCGCATCACGCAACAGGAGGAAAAAGGGAAGGCCGAGGCGGAGAAATGGAAGGCAAAAATCGCTGAGCGAAAGGCAAATGCGCCCGATCCCGAAAACCGCAAGTGCGTATATTACGTAGTCGGTTTCGGTGACGGCGGCGACTTCACCGCCCCGAAAAAAACGCATATTCAGGAAATCATCGAACTCGCAGGCGCACGCAACGCCGGCGACTCCCTCACGGGCTGGAACATCAGCCGAGAATATCTTTTCAAAATCAACCCCGACATCATCCTCGTGCGCAACGAAGACAAAGAGGCATTCCAATCACGCTACCCCTACACGCTTTTGGACGCGGTGAAAGCGGGACGTGTCTATGGCATCGAAAGCGGCTGGATCGACGTGGTCTCCCTCCGCAACATGAACGCGGTGGACTATATTGCGGAAATCTGCAAGACAACTCGGACAACCAAGACAACAAAAGAGTAACAAAAAAAAACGGGAACAGTTCCCTATCCCCGTAATTATCCATTATCAATTATCCATTATCAATTAATTATTCGACTGCCTCCTTCAATCTCTCGGCATTCTCCGCCACCTGCAGTGCCTGCATCACCTCCTCAATGTCGCCGTTCATGAAATTGGCGAGATTGTACATCGTATAGTTGATGCGGTGGTCGGTGACGCGGTTCTGCGGATAGTTGTAGGTGCGGATCTTCGCGGAGCGGTCGCCGGTGGAGACCATCGTGCGGCGCTTGGAAGCGATTTCGTCCAAATATTTCTGGTATTCTCTTTCAAACAAGCGGGTACGCAGCACGCGCATGGCCTTTTCGAGGTTTTTGATCTGCGATTTTTCGTCTTGGATGGAGACCACGATGCCTGTGGGGATGTGGGTGAGGCGCACGGCGGAGTAGGTGGTGTTCACGCACTGGCCGCCGGGACCGGAGGCGCAGAAGGTCTCCTTCTTGATGTCGCTTTGTTTGAGTTCCACGTCAAACTCGTCGGCCTCGGGAAGCACCACTACGGAAGCGGCGGAGGTGTGTACACGGCCCTGCGACTCGGTTTGCGGCACGCGCTGCACGCGGTGTACGCCCGACTCGTACTTCATGATGCCATAGACGCCGTTGCCGGTCACGGAGAAGTCGATCTCCTTGTAGCCGCCCACGGTACCTTCGGTCATGGAGAGCACCTCGATTTTCCAACCCTTCTTGTCGCAGAAGTGCTGGTACATACGGAACAGGTCGCCGGCGAAAATGCTGGCCTCGTCGCCGCCCGTGCCCGCGCGGATTTCCATCTGGGCGTTCTTGCTGTCCTGCGGGTCAGAAGGCAGCAGCAACAAGCGAATATCCTCCTCAAGCGTCTCTTTTTCAGATTGATAGGTATCCAACTCTGCTTTGGCCATCTCGCGGAATTCTTCGTCCTTTTCGTTGGCGAGAATGTCTTTCGCGTTGGCAATATTGTCGATGACATCCTTATATTTCTTATAAGCATCCACCACGGCCTGCAAATCCTTGTAGTCCTTGCTCAGTTTGACATAGTTTTTCATGTCGGACATCACGTCCGGCTTGGTGATTTCCTCGCCAATCTGCAGCCAGCGTTGGTAAATGAGCTCTAATTTATCCAGTAAATCATTCATATATAAGCCTTTCTGTCTTTTCTAATTCGGGTGCAAAGATACACTTTCTTTGGGAATTGTGAGTAGTGATTAGTGATTAGTGAATGGAACCCTTACGAATCACGATTCACTGCTCACTATTCACTACTCACTATTCACTGTTCACTAAAAAATCGTACTTTTGCCGCCGATTTGCAAAGGTATGCTAAGATACATCGTCAAAAAGATCGGTTATGGCCTGCTGCTGATGCTCGGGGTGACGACACTTGTGTTCTTCCTGTTCACGGTGCTACCGTCGGACCCGGCGCGCATGATCATGGGACAGCGCAGCGATTTGGAAACCGAGGAGGCTATCCGCAAGGAGATGGGTCTTAACCTGCCCCTCGGGGTACAGTATCTCGCCTACCTCAACGATGTTTCGCCGGTTTCCTGGCACAAGACCGACGACGCAACCTCTTTCTTCTATCTCAATGACGACAACTACCACTATGTCAAGCTGATACCGATGAAAAAATCGGCTATCGTGCTGAAAGCGCCATACTTACGAAGATCGTACCAAAGCAAGCGTCCCGTGACGGAAATCATCGGCGAGGCGTTCCCGAAAACGGTGCTGTTAGCGGTGGTCTCCATCGTTTTCGCACTCATCGTGGGCATTATCATCGGCATCTTCTGCGCCCTGAAGAAGGGAACCTGGTTTGACAAGAGTGCCTTGGTGGTCTCGGTGTTGGGGATGTCGGTGCCGTCGTTCTTCGCGGCCATCCTCTTCGCGTGGGTCTTCGCCTTCCTGTTGGCCGACTATACCGGACTCAACATGTTCGGCAGTCTATATACCGTAGATGATTATGGCTCAGGGCAATACGTCAACCTAAAGAACCTGATTCTGCCCGCATTGACCTTGGGTATCCGTCCGTTGGCGGTGGTCATCGAGCTGACGAAGAACTCGCTTCTGGACGTGCTGTCGCAGGACTACATCCGCACAGCAAAGGCGAAAGGCTTGGCACAGAAAACCATTATCGTGAAGCACGCGCTGAAAAACGCACTGAACCCAGTGGTGACGGCCATATCGGGCTGGTTGGCCGGATTGCTGGCCGGCGCGGTCTTCGTGGAGTACATCTTCGACTGGAAGGGCATGGGCGTGGTCATCCTCGATGGCCTTGACAAATACGACTTCCCCGTGGTGATGGGATCGCTGCTGTATGTCTCCATTATCTTGGTCATTATCAATATAATATGTGACATTATCTATGGATGGCTCGACCCGAGGGTCAGTCTATCGTAGGAACTTTTCAGAAACGTCCCTACGGTCGAATCGTGCAGCATCCGAATAGTATTTTCATGCCATTTTTTCAGAAAAAAATTTTTTTTCAAAATAAGTTATTAATAGTCAGCATAAAAAAAATATTAACGCAATTTTGTTAATAAATATAGCCATCGACCAGAGGAAAAATCCAACACAATTATCTATTTTAGCAAACTGAAAGAAAAAGCGTTCTGCTTGTCGTAACTTTTTGATTGTTAGTGTAATGCTAACATTTAAAATGTATTAAAACGGTAAAAGGGACGATTTTTCTACATGTTGGAGATAATTACAAATCAAGAAAAAAACCAAACCTAAACCGCCGTAAAATATGAATAACGATTTATCACTTTTCAGTACAGTTGATAATGATGATGTTGAGCAGCAAACCATGAATCAGAAGCTGCAAGATTCGATGAGTGAATTGATAGCCAATCGAAATTCTGTGATGCAGAAATATGCGCAGGAAACAGAAGCCGTGCTGGAAGAAGAAAAGGCAGAAGAGGCCGCTCCCGCCGAGACAGTGTTCAAGAAGGAGGAGATTTTTCAGGATGTAGCCCGCTATTTCGGTGGCGACGAACTGGCTGCTGGGGTTTGGATTGACAAATATGCGCTGAAGAACGCCAATGGTCAATTGGTGGAACATACGCCGGAAGATATGCACCGTCGCATGGCACGCGAGTTTGCTCGTATAGAACGTCGTTATGCAAACCCGATGAGTGAAGAACTGATTTTCAATTTGTTTGATCATTTCAAGTATGTTATTCCTCAAGGAAGTCCCATGGCCGGTATTGGCAACAAATACCAGGTGGTCTCCCTTTCGAACTGCTTCGTCATCGGCAACAGCGGAAATTCCGACTCTTACGGCGGCATTATGAAGATGGACGAGGAACAGGTGCAGTTGATGAAACGGCGCGGTGGTGTGGGTCACGACATGTCTGACATTCGTCCTGCAGGTAGCCACGTGCAAAACTGCGCACAGACCTCCACCGGCATTGTCCCCTTCATGGAACGGTTCTCCAACTCTACACGAGAAGTGGCACAGGATGGCCGTCGAGGTGCCTTAATGCTCTCCATTTCCATAAAACATCCTGATGCAGAGCAATTTATAGATGCAAAAATGACGCAAGGCAAAGTTACTGGAGCCAATGTCTCCGTCAAAGTGGATGATGAATTCATGCAAAGCGTCCAAAACCATACCTCTTACACCCAACAATATCCCATTGACAGCAGCAATCCCAAGGTTTCCAAGGAGATTGATGCCAAGAAATTATGGGACAAGATCATCCACAACGCGTGGAAATCCGCCGAACCCGGCGTCCTCTTCTGGGACAACATCCGCAGAGAGTCCATTCCGGATTGCTACAAGGACGAAGGCTTCGAGACGGTTTCCACCAACCCTTGCGGCGAAATCCCGCTCTGTCCTTACGACAGCTGCCGTCTCATCTCCATGAATCTCTACAGCTATGTCGATAACCCCTTCACCGAAAACGCAGTCTTCAACATGCCGCGTTTCCGCCAGCACGTACAATACGCGCAACGTCTGATGGATGACATTATCGATCTGGAACTGGAAAAAATCGATGCTATTCTCGCCAAAATCGAGAGCGATCCCGAAAGCGAAAACATTAAACGCGTGGAGAAGGAACTCTGGCTCAAGATCCGCAAGCAGTCGCTGAAGGGTCGCCGCACCGGACTGGGCATCACAGCCGAAGGCGACATGCTCGCCGCCCTCGGACTTACCTATGGCACCGACGAGGCCAACGCTTTCTCCACGGAAGTGCACAAGCAGCTGGCCCTCGCCGCTTACCGTTCTTCTGTCACCATGGCCAAAGAACGCGGCGCATTCCCGATCTACAGCTGCATCAAGGAGGGCCACAACCCCTTCATCCAGCGCCTGCGTGATGCAGACCCCAAACTCTATGATGACATGATCCGTTACGGCCGCCGTAACATCGCACTGCTCACCATCGCACCCACAGGCAGTGTAAGTATCTGCACCCAAACCACTTCCGGTATTGAGCCCGCCTTCAACGTGGTCTATAAGCGTCGCCGGAAAATCAACCCAAACGACATGGCTGCCAAGAAGACCGTCGTGAAAGATACCGTGGGCGACATGTTCGAAGAATACATGGTGTTCCATCACAAGTTCGTGGTATGGGCAGAAACCAAAGGCTACACACTGGAGCAGATGAAGCAGATGAGCGAAAAAGAAATTTTCGCCCTCGTGGAGCAGTCCCCCTACTATAAAGCCACCGCCGCCGACACGGACTATATCAAGAAGGTGGAACTGCAGGGGTCTGTGCAGAAGTGGGTTGACCACTCCATCTCCGTCACCGTGAACCTTCCCTCGACCATCACCGAAGAGGTGGTTGGAGATCTTTACTTGAAAGCGTGGGAGGTGGGCTGCAAAGGCCTCACCGTCTATCGTGAGGGTTCCCGCGACGGTGTGCTCAACTCCCTCGACCAATCCAAAAAGGAAGAATCGAAGGATAAACCCAAGAACTTCAAGCGTCCGCGCGAACTCAATGCCGATGTCATCCACTTTAAGAACAACAACGAGGATTGGGTGGCCTATATCGGACTTTATGACGGCAAACCTTACGAGATCTTCACCGGAAAAACTGGCGACGAAAGTTTCCTGCTTCCCAAGTGGGTAGATCACGGCACTATCGTGAAAAACCGCCACGACGACGGCACCAAATCCTACGATTTCATTTACCAAGACAAAGCCGGTTACGAGGTGATCTTGCGCGGTTTGGACCGCTGCTTCGACCAGGAGTTCTGGAACTACGCCAAGATGACCTCCGCCCTTTTGCGTAATGGCATCCCTGTGAACCATGTCGTGAATATCATCTCCGGCCTCAACTTCCGTCAGGAGAGCATCAATTCGTGGAGAAACGGTGTCTGCCGCGCTCTCAAGAAATTCATTCAGGACGGCACCAAGCAGAAAGGTGTGGAATGCCCCAACTGCCACCAGAAAGACACGATGGAGTTCAAGGAAGGCTGCCTCACCTGCTCGAATTGCGGATATGCCAAATGCGGAAATTAAAAACATTGCAGAGAAGCGCCATGGCACATCTCTACAACTTCAATAACCCATAACCTATAACCAATAACCATTATATGAGCGATTCGCAACAGACAGTGTTCCTATACGTTCCGTGTCAGATGGACTTGTTCCAGGCGGAGACGGTCTCCAGCGTGATTACCGTCCTCAACCGTCTGAACCAATTCTGCCACTATGACATGGAAAACACATGCTGTGGCCGTCGCTTCTTTATGGAAGGTGAATTGCAATACGCTAAAAATCTTGGTTATCAAGTTATTAAATCCTACACAGAGTATTGCGAGCTGCACAAGACAAAGTTTCCTGTCGTCATCCCCGATGCTGCCTGTGCAGGTTTTATGCGCCGCCATTTCGACCTAATTCTGAAAAACGCTACGCTTCCCAATGAGCTGAACTCTTTTGTCAGCAATGTCCGGGAATTGTGTGATTATATTGTCAACGTGTTGCATGTTGAATCTTTGAACAACGTGTTCAGACACAGGGTATTCTATTTCAAATCCTGTTCCGCAAAACACCTATATCCTGACAATAACACACCTGAGATTTTACTCCGTAACACGAAGGGATTGGATTTGATTGAAGATACCGAGACGAAAAACTGCTGTTGCGGGGCAAACGGCCGATTTGCTATGCTCAATCCCGAAGCCGCCGAAAAGATGACTGGTGAGATTGTGCTTAGGGCCTACAACCAAGGGGCGGAATATATCACCTCAACGGACATTCATTGCCTGCAACTTTTAGATGCCTACAAAATGCAGCATAACGTGGATGTTGGAATCATCCACATCGCTGACATTCTCCGAGGTGAAGAGTAACTTTCAATGTACAATGTATAATGTACAATTAATAAAACCAATCACTGCTCACTAATCACTATTCACTGCTCACTAATCACTATTCACAAAAAAAATGTATCTTTGCCCTGCAATATTTACGAAAGTAAAAAAGTAATCATCAAATTATTGAATATGAAAATACTAGTCCTAAACTGCGGTAGTTCTTCCATCAAATACCAACTGTTGGAAATGGAACCGCAACCTGAATTATTAGCTAAAGGTTTAGTGGAACGCGTCGGTTTGGAAATGGGTGAGTTCACCCACAAGCCCGTCGGCAAGGAGAAATGCTATGTGCAAACCCCCATTCCGACCCACGAGGAAGGTATCAAATTGGTTCTCAATATGCTGACTGATCCAGAACATGGTGTCATCAAATCTCTTGATGAGATTGGCGCAGTGGGTCACCGTGTGGCCCATGGTGGTGAGTTCTTCAAAGAAAGCGTAGTTATCGGAGACAAGGAACGCGAAGAAATCGCAAAGCTCTGCGCCCTGGCTCCTCTGCACAACCCCGCCAGCCTTACCGGCATTGACGCCATGAAGAAATTGCTCCCCAATGTGAAGCACGTCGGTGTGTTTGACACCTCCTTCCATCAGACCATGCCACCTGAGGCTTTCCTGTATGCACTTCCGTTTGAATACTACAGCGAGAAAAAAATCCGTAGATACGGCTTCCACGGCACCAGCCACAAATATGTCGGTCCGAAGGCCGCCGAAATTGCCGGTATTCCTTACGAGAAAGCGAAAATCGTGAGCTGTCACCTTGGCAACGGCGCCTCCATCTGCGCCATCAAAGACGGCAAATCTATTGATACCTCCATGGGCTTCACTCCGGTGGAAGGCCTTGTGATGGGTACCCGTGTGGGTGACCTTGATGCTGGTGCTCTGCTTTACATCATGGACACGGAAGGCCTGAACACCAAGGAGATGAATACCCTCATCAATAAGAAGAGCGGTCTGCTTGGCATTTCCGGCAAGAGCGTTGACATGCGCGACATCCGTGCCGGCCGCGATGCGGGCGACGAACGCAGCACCGATGCCTTCAACATGTTCGCCTACCGCGTGCGCAAGTACATTGGCGCCTATGCAGCAGCCATGGGTGGCGTTGACGTGATCCTCTTTACGGGCGGTATCGGCGAAAACGCCTGGTTCCAACGCGAGAAGATTTGCGAGAATCTGGAATGGATTGGAGCGAAACTCGACCCCGAAGCCAACCAGAAATACTGTGGCGAGGACGGCATTATTTCAACTCCCGACTCCACCACCAAACTCGTGGTGGTCACCACCAATGAGGAATTAGTCATCGCTACAGACACTTACAATCTGCTGTAATAGCCTTACCCTAGCAATAGGAAGAGACTGCCCTGGATGGGCAGTCTCTTTTTTTTGTCTGAACCAAAAAAATTGCTATTTTTGCACGCTTAAAAAAAGTTAAAATGACGAACGAACATAAATCTTCGACAATCGTTCCGCGCAGCAAGAAATTGCGCGCCCGGTACCGCGTGGCGGTAATCGGCAGCGGCAGCTGGGCGACGGCCATTGTCAAGATTATTTCGGTGAATCTGGAGCACATCCACTGGTGGGTGCGCAAGGAGGAGGTCGCGGAAAGCATTGTCAAATACGGTCACAACCCAAAATATCTCAGCTCTGTCTTCATCAATCCTGATGATGTTAAGGTGAGTACAGACATCAAAAGCACGGTTTCGCGTGCCGACTATGTAATTATTGTCACCCCGTCAGCCTATCTGCACAAGACATTGGAGCCGCTGAAACGCTCACAGCTTTCAAAAAAGAAGATCATTCTCGCCGTCAAGGGTATTGTGCCGGAAACCATGCAACTCATCAGCGACTACATGCAGTCGCAGTTCAAAGTGCCGATAGAGCAGCTCTGCATCATCAGCGGACCGTCACACGCGGAGGAAATCGCGCAGGAGAAGTTCACTTTCCTGACCGCCGCTTCCACGAATACAGAGCTGGCGGAAACAGTCGCGAAATTCTTCACCACCCGCTATTGTCGCACTTCCGTCTCAAACGATGTAATGGGCGCTGAACTCTCCATCGTGCTGAAGAACATTTACGCCCTCGGCGCGGGCATCTATAGCGGTCTCGGCTACGGTGACAACTTCATCGCCGCCTACGTGGCCAACTGCCTGAAAGAGATGAAGTACTTTGTGTCTCAGGTCTATCCGAACGAAAACCGCCATATTTCTGATTCTGTATATCTCGGCGACTTGTTGGTGACCGCCTACTCCACCTTCAGCCGAAACCGTCTGTTCGGCATTATGATCGGACACGGTTTATCCGTTCGCGTGTCGCTTTTGGAATTGCGCATGGTGTCGGAAGGATACACCGCCTGCCGCTGCGTGCATGAAATCAACAAGAAAATCGGAGCCAACATCCCCATTGTGGAGACCATATACGGCATTTTATACGAAAACAACAACGTCTCGTCTGAAATGAAGCGTATAGCCGAACATTTTGTCTAATGATCCGTTTCCTGCAGCATTCTGAAATTGACCCCGAAAAATGGAATCAAGCTATTCGCAACAGCTTGTCTCCTAATGTATTGGCAGAATACGAATTGCTAAATCTGCTCACGGACGGCGATACTTGGCACGCACTGGTCGAGAACGATTACGAAGTGGTAATGCCCCTCCCGACCCGGAAAAAAGGAGTGTTAAAATATGTTTACACGCCCTTCTTTCTTCCGCAGATGGGCATTTTCTCGGAACATGAAATCACACCTCAAAAAACGTCAGATTTCCTGCATGAGATTTCCAAACATTTCGTTTTGGCCGATGTGGTGATGGATGAAAAAACGGAATTAATACATACGGAACACGAGTTTATTTCTCATTCGCTTTCGTTGCATATTGCTTATAATGAGCTTTATAGCCAGTTCCATGAAAACACGAGGCGGAACATTAAAGCGGCACAAAAGCAACAGGTCCGGGTGACAGTGCAGGAAGAGAAGATAGCGGACATTATCGCTCTTTTCCGCACAAACAAGGGTTCTGAAGAAGCGGTACATTTCCGAGAAAACGATTACGCAAGATTACAGCATGTGGCCGATTACTTGTTGGGACACAATCTGTTGGAAGTTTACGGCGTTCGTACTGTGCAAAACGAATTGGCGGCAGGTGCCCTATTCGTGAAAGATGGCAACCGCCGCTGGTTCTGGTTCTCCGGCCGCGACAACAGCCTTTCGGAAAGCAAGCCCATGTTCCTGCTCCTCGACACCTACATCCGCGACCACTCGGAATCAGACCTTTATCTCGACTTCAACGGATCCTCCAATCCGAATGTGGCGCGGTTGTACCAGGGCTTCGGCGGCAAACGCTACACCATCCCGTTTGTGCGGCAATTCAAGAACCGGTTTTGGAAAATGGTGCTGTCGCCGTTTATTGATAATATTAGATAAAAACGTAATTTGTCGTAAACATTTGATCTTTACCCTTTATTCATTTTTGCAGGGAGAATTCTATCCACAATCACAACGTTCTCTTCAATGTGATACACATATATCCATCGGCGATTATGTGATACCAGTCGTCGAGCATTAGGATGTATTAACAATAAGGTTTTAGAATTTGTGCGAGAAACACAATCTGCATAAACAGAAAGTGACTTGATTTCATCTCGCATGGTATTAGCATAACGAATAGCCCCCTCTTCCGACATCAAACCTTTCAAAAAAGCCCGCAATTCTTGCATATCACGAAGTGCAGCTTTGCTGATTCTTACCTCATAGATTCGCATAATCTGCGTGAATTAGAGAGACCAATTTGTCAAAATATTCGTCAACAGATAAGGTTTTATCCTGTATGTTTTCTTCCACAGAAAAGGATCTGTCCGATGGGAGAAATTGGTCGTTCACAGTGTACGGCGCCACTGGTTCTTCCACTTTATTTTGTTCTTTTTTTGTTCTTTTTGTTTTCTTCATTTCTTTTTATAATTACAGCTGCAAAAATACAAAAATAATAAAAGGGAAAATAATTTTTCTTGAAATTTTTTTTAATTCATAACTATTTGACCCCATAAGAAAAGGCGCCGCAACCGCGACGCCTTTTCTTGTACATTTAAAGCCAACAGCTAAAAGCTAAAAGCCAATAGCTATTTGATGTTCGGCTCTTCAAGTCCGAGGTGCTGTTTCTTATCGACAGCCTTCAGGATGATGCCGAGAATGAGGGCTGCGACACCCAAGCAGGCCAGCATCACCAACGGCCAGGTGTAGTTGTAGGAAACGGCGGCCGTTTCTGCATCAATCAAACCTTCGTTCATCTGCGAGATGACATCTTGGTTCGTCTTGTCCAAAACCTTACCAATGAGCAGCGGGAAGAGCCACAAACCGATGTTCTGGATCCAGAAGATGAGGGCGTAAGCGGAACCGATGATCTTCTCGTCAACCAATTTCGGGACGCTCGGCCACAATGCGGCAGGCACCAATGAGAAGGAGGCGCCTAACACGAGGATGGTCAGATAAGCCACGATAACACCGCCAGCGGCGTTGCCCTTGAACTGCGGCAGAATGAACGCGAATGTCAAGTGACAGATAATCAGCAACAAAGAGCCAATCATCAACATGGAAGCGGCTTTACCTTTGTGGTCCACATAGTTACCGAGAATCGGGGTGATGGCCACGGCGAGCAACGGGAACACGGCGAAGATGGTCTCGGCCGTACCGCGCATGTAACCCATCCAGCAATAGACAATCAACGCCACGACGG
>JAEEGG010023732.1_pt1 | contig 11957 bp, 7 predicted proteins | sample 9134161 | NCBI WGS metagenome assembly JAEEGG01 (sample SAMN16246543, study PRJNA631951) | gut metagenome | biome: gut microbiome; feature: rumen; material: CR-attached | host: Bos | place: Iran: Karaj | collected 2018-10 | reverse complement strand
GCCAGAATCTGTGTGCTGTAGGTTGAATTGCATTGTGAGAAAAGCAGAACAAGTTGACTATTTTTCCTTCTTCTCTTCTTCCTTAACGGAGAGGTCGATAGGGTTCTCCACTTTTTCGTTGAGCAGAGCGAAAGCAAGCACCTCGTTGACGTTCTCCACGTAGTGGAAAGTCAGTCCTTCCACATACTTTTCAGGAATCTGTCGTATATCCTTCTCGTTTTCGTTGGAGATGACGATGTCGGTGATGCCGGCACGTTTTGCGGCGAGAATCTTCTCCTTGATGCCACCTACGGGCAGCACTTTTCCTCTGAGAGTGATTTCGCCGGTCATGGCGACATTGTTACGCACCCGCCGTTGAGTCAATGCCGAAGCAATGGAGGTGGCGATAGTGATACCAGCAGAAGGGCCGTCCTTGGGCACGGCACCCTCTGGTACATGGATATGTATGTTCCAGTTGTCGAACACTCGGTTGTCAATGCCGTATTTATCAGCGTGCGCCTTGATGTATTCCAGTGCCAAGACGGCCGATTCTTTCATCACGTCACCGAGGTTACCCGTCAGTGTGAGTTTACCTTGTTTGCCCTTGCTCAGACTGGTCTCGATGAAGAGTATCTCTCCGCCGACGCTTGTCCAAGCCAGTCCGGTCACCACCCCTGCGTATTTGTTGCCTTGGTATTTGTCGCGGTTGAACTCAGCAGGGCCGAGGTAAGTTTCGATGTCGTTGGCATCGAGGCTTACGATAGGAGTTAACACATAATCTTTCTCCTGCTGGAGTGCTATCTTCCGCAGTATCTTATTGATTTTCTTGTCCAGCTCACGTACACCAGACTCACGAGTATAATGTTCAATCAGTTCCTCGATAGCATATTTGCTGAACTTCACTTCTTTCTTCTGCATACCCACATTCTCCAGTTCCTTGGGGATGAGGTGTCGTTTGGCTATCTCAATCTTTTCCTCGGTAAGGTAGCCGCTGACCTCAATCAGTTCCATACGGTCGAGCAGTGGAGTAGGGATAGCGCTGATGTTGTTGGCTGTAGCGATGAACATCACCTTGGAGAGGTCGTAGTCGACGTCGATGTAATTGTCGTGGAAGGCATTGTTCTGCTCAGGGTCGAGCACTTCAAGCAAGGCAGACGAGGGGTCACCGTTGAAGTTGGCCTGAGAGACCTTGTCGATTTCATCGAGAATGAACACAGGGTTTGAGCTGCCAGCCTTTATAATGCCCTTGATGATGCGTCCGGGCATCGCTCCTACGTAAGTTTTCCTGTGTCCACGAATCTCAGCCTCGTCGTGAAGACCACCCAACGACACACGCACATACTTGCGTTTCATGGCCGTCGCGATGCTCTTGCCCAATGATGTCTTGCCCACGCCTGGAGGGCCGTAGAGGCAGATGATGGGGCTCTTGAGGTCGCCACGTTTTTTCAGTACGGCAAGGTACTCGAGGATTCTTTCCTTCACTTTCTCCATGCCGTAGTGGTCGCGGTTGAGCACACGCTCGGCGTTATTGATGTTGAGGTTGTCCTTGGTGTATTCGTTCCAAGGGATGTTGAGGAGTGTGTCAAGGTAGTTGTACTGCACGCTATAGTCAGGTCCTTGCGGGTTGAGTCGTTCCAGTTTGTTCAGTTCCTTGACGAAGAGCAAGTCCACCTCTTCCGACCAATCCTTGGCCAGTCTGCGGTTGTTGAGTTCCTCGATGTCGGGGTCGTATCCATTTCCAAGTTCCTCTTGTATGTTACGCATTTCCTGCTGGAGGAAATAGTCACGTTGCTGCTTGTCGATGTCTTCCCGAGTGCGCATTTGTATGTTGGCCTTGAGCATGGCGAACTGGAACTCCCGATTGAGGATGCTCAAGAGTTTGTAGGCACGTTCTGTGAGGTTGTCGATACTAAGCAGCGTAAAACGCTCCGAGTTCTTGATGGGCAGTGAGGAACTGATGAAGTTGACGAGAAACACCCTGTTGTTGGTGTTCTTGAGTTCAAAGGTTGATTCCACAAGCGACCCATTATGCGACTTGACGAACTTATCGGCCATTTCCTTGCATGAATCGACCACGGCCTTGAACTCATGGTCGTTCTTGTCGGGAATCTGTTCAGGTCTTTTCTCCACTTTGCCTTGCAGATAGGGGTATTCATGGTCGATGCTCATGAGTTCGATACGTGTGAGACCTTGAATGATGGCAGTGTGGTTGCCATCAGGTAGTTCAAGTGTGCGTAATACTCGTGCAGCGACACCAAGGTTGTTGAGGTCGTTAAAAGTGGGGCTTTCCACCGAGTCGATGATTTGGCTGAAAACGCCTACAATCATGTTCTTGGAGTAGGCGTCATTGATGAGACGAAGCGACATCTCCCTTCCCACAGCGATAGGCATGATGACACCTGGGAACAAGGTCATGCTTCGGAGCGGCAGGACCGGCATCATCTCTTCATCATCTATCTGTACATCGGAAAATTCCTCTTCATTGCCTTGGTAATCGGCTATCAACGAAATCACGCTTTCACGTTTGCCTTGCGGCATTTCGTAATATATGTCTTCTTTCATATTCGTTTTTATCCTTACCTTAAAAAACGCTTTCACTAATTTGGGGTATAAAGTTACCTCCCCTAATTTCAGTGCAAAGTTACGAATAAATGCTTGAATACCCAAAGAAAAGTTTTTTTTTCTCTTTCATTTGGTGTTATCGTCAAGAATTGTTTACTTTGCAGAGTGCTAACCGACATCAAATGTCATATACTTAACTATGGGAAGTAAAAATGGAAGTAAAAATGGAAGTAAACTCGCTACGCTCATGGGAGTTATGCGCTACGCACAGGACAATAGCATTTAATTGCAGTAGTATCGTCCAGCACGAAAGTGCTTAATTTCCAGCCAGCAAACTGGCTTAACTCCCGATTTAACTCCTTTTTATAACTTCCGAAACTTTAGTCATATACTTAAGTGTCAGAGTAAATCAATAAACATTATGAGCATTATGAGAAAGACTTTTATTTTCTTGTTCTGTTTTGTGGCATCTGTACATATCGCCTATGCACAGGACAAAATGCAAGACATCCGCCAGCGATACGCATCGGCTAAAGAGTACATAGAGACCCATAAGGGGACGAATCCCAATGATGGTGCGGATTATGCTGATTATTATCATTTGAAGGGTCAGCAGATGATGCCAGGTACAGGCGGTCATCAAGATGATATTTTCATGTACTGGTTTGAGCGCGAGGAAGACAAGATTTATCCCTCGCATTACCTCAACTTCGCCACAAGGAAATACAATTTCGCCGCTCTCCAGTACTATGAGGAGTACCTTTACGATGCGAGTGGCGAGTTGGCCTTCGCTTATATTCACAATCCTTATTGGTCGCCCGATGGCGAGGGTGAACAGAAAGAATACGAGTTCAGGTTCTATTTTGATAGAGGCAGGATGATACATACAGTCATCAAGAGCAGAGCCAATGGCCAGCAGACTTACAAGGAAATCCAAAATGGCTCGAAACTCGACCCCCTCTATGTTGATGTACGTGAGAAGGCAGAGTATGATGCTGAGAGAATTCGTCAGATGTTCATCAACATTGAGAAAGTGACCTATGATTATGACGAATAATTGAATTAAGAGTTAAGAATTAAGAATTAAGAGTTAAGCCTTTAGGTTTTAGCTGTTAGTTTATTTTGGAAACAACTTATCACAACAAATAACAATAGGATATCCCTGACGGGATATAAGATGGGGCCGTCGCGGACGCGACGGAACAACAGAGAACAACAAGGACAGCTTCTAGGTTTTAGCCTTTGGGAGGTAAGAGTTAAGAAAAATGCCGCAGACAACAAGTCGGCGGCATGAGAACATACAGAAACTCATCAGAATGCGTGAACCTTCATGGCTTCTTGTAAGTTGTGGGGTAGCGCATTTCTGTTTAGGAAGAGGTATGTGGTGTTTAAGGTCATGTAGTCGCGCGACATGTACCATATACCTTTGTAAGCACCAGATTCTCCCCAAGAGTTTTTCACCATGTAGTAGGGCTTGCCGTTTTCATCTACAGCCTTGCCATAGATAAGCATGACATGATCGTAAGTGAAGCGCCAGTCATCAAACTGCTCCTGCCGCATCTGCTGGGTAGGCGTCAGACCATCGGGCAGTATCGCCAAGCCAGTACGAGTGAAGTCACCAGATACGTCACCGCCCCAAGCCACCGTATAGCCAGCGTCAATGGCCTTATCGAGCACTTCCATCAACTGGTCAATGGGAATGTTGTAACTGGGTTTCAAGCGCCATTTATAAGGAGCCTCAATAATGAACCATTTGTTGAGTGGATGATGAGTGAAACTCGTCAGACTGACATATTCATCGAAGTCAAGCCCCAATTGGTCGGCGAACGACCTTGGTGTATAAGTCTTACCTTGGTAGGAGAAAGTCTCTGGACATTGACCTATGTACGACTCAATGAGCGCCTGAACATTATCTTTCCAATGCGGAGTGGGTTCCTTGGCACCTTCTTTCACGATGCTGCGCACAGTTCTCTCCAGTTCAGGGAAGAACACCTTGAAGTTGGCCAACGAGTCGCCCGTCAGCGACCCAGGAGCGGGCATGGCGTTCTCCGGGCAGATGCCATGTTGCCGGATAACCTCTAAGACATCGTCGCAAGAACCACCCTCAGAAATCTGGCTGTAGCCATGCATCCTCACATAATGTGTGGCACAATCCATATAATCCTTGTTCACAACAAACATCTCACAGAGGTCGTAGGTTTTGCCTGTGCGCCTCAGGATTTCACTCTCGAAGTACCCGAGTGTAGCGTATGCCCAGCAGGTGCCACTGCGATTCTGGTCTTTGACTGCAGTGATGGGTAGTTGTTTTACTATTTTGAACTGTTTGTTTTGCTGTGCCATCAGCGGCATAGACAGGCATATTGCCACAATGAATAATAAGTTTCTCATTTGGGAAAGTATTGTTTTTTGCAAAGTTATCTTTTTATTTTGAAAGACTTATTGAATTCATTGATTTTTTGTAATTTTGCATGGATGAGAGAGTAATGATGAAAGTGGTATACCAATCGATAAGCTATAAGGAAAATGAAAAGTTGTCTGAAAAAAGGCTGCGGATGCTCTTTGTTGGCATTAGCTGTGATTGCCCTAGCTGCAGTTGTTGTTGCCTATATCTTCAAACCTAAATGGCATGACGAGTATGGCGAGCGGTTTGTGGATATAGCATACGGAGAGCGTGTCCACAACACATACGACCTGTACTTGCCCCATGAATCAGCCCGTAAAGACAGTCTGGCACTCATTCTCTACATTCATGGTGGTTCATGGCTTGGTGGTGACAAGAAAGACCACCATGGTGATTGCTACAAATGGGTGCAGGAAGGATACGCCACAGCCTCGATGAACTATAGCCTTCTGAATGAGGACAGTGTTTCGCTCATGACCATGCTCGACGAGATAGAGCGTTGTATCCGTCATATAGATAGTTTTGCACTCCAAAAAGGCGCCCATATCCGACAGATGGCTATCGCAGGCACTTCGGCAGGTGGTCATCTGGCCATGTTGTTTGCCTATAGCCGTCGACATCCGTTGCCGATTAAGTTTGAAGCCATCAAGGTGGGTCCTGCAGACTTCCGCATACTTTTTCCTTACGATGAGAAAGCAGATAAAAAGGATGTGGAGAATTTCGTGTTCAGTTGCACGGGCAAACGCATGGATGTGTCAGGGGCCTCTCGTGAATGGATTGACAGTATCAAACTGGTGGCATCGCCCGTCAGCTATATCACTGATTCAACAGCATTGCCAGCCATATTCGCTTACGGAGAGAAGGACGGTATCGTGAAACCCGCCCACTATCATGCTTTGCAAGCTCGATACGACAGTCTTGGCAAAAGTTATGATTTGATAGTGTATCCCAACTCAGGTCACCCATTGTGGAATGATAAAGACTGCAGTGAGCGCTATGAGAAGACGCTGAGTGACTATTGCAAGAAGTTTTTCGGATATTAGTGTGTAGCCACATCTCTCCATCGTACAAAACCTGGATGAAGTTTTTCTTTTCAGAATAATCCCAAACATTACTTAATATGACCTACTCAAAATCATTTCTCACCGTATTTCTTTCATGTGTTTCCATCATGTTTCTTTCGTCGTGCGACGGACAAAAATGGACAGAGCGTCAAGTCGGTTCTTTTCATCTCGTGGAGCAGCAAGGCGGTTCAACCTTGAGTTATACCCCCTCTTCAGGAGTCACACTGCTGACCCACGATGGATTTGCTTTCAAGGACCTCAACCGCAACGACTCCCTCGATGCTTATGAAGACTGGCGGTTGGACGCCCAGACCCGTGCTGCCGACCTTGCGTCCAAACTGTCGATAGAGGAAATAGCAGGTTTGATGCTGTATAGCAGCCACCAAGCAGTACCAGCCAGCAGAGACATGGCAACAATCGATGCAGAAGGTGAGGAAAAAGATTCTATATTATCCGCCCTGTCCTATGAGCAGAAGAAGTTCTTGAACGAAGACCACCTTCGCGCCGTATTAGTCACAAGTGTTGCGAGTCCCGCTGTGGCGGCCTTATGGAACAACAACTTACAGACATACGTGGAAGGCCTTGGTCATGGCATACCTGTCAACATCAGTTCTGACCCACGTCATGAGGCAAATGCCACTGCGGAGTTCAACGCTGGCGCAGGCGGGCAAATCTCCCTATGGCCCACATCGCTTGGACTGGCCGCATCGTTCGACCCTCAACTGATGCATCGTTTCGGTGAGATTGCTTCAGAGGAATACCGTGCCTTAGGCATTGCAACCGCTTTGTCGCCCCAGGTCGATATCGCCACAGAGCCAAGATGGTTCCGGTTCAACGGCACTTTTGGCGAAGACCCGAAATTGAGCACCGACATGGCAAGGGCATACTGCGACGCTTTCCAAACCACACCCGAGACAAAAGGATGGGGAGTGAAGAGTGTGAACGCTATGGTCAAGCATTGGTATGGCTACGGAGCTCAGGAAGGAGGACGCGACTCTCATTTCGCTTCGGGCAAGTTCGCAGTCTATCCAGGCAACAACCGCGATATGCACAAACGAGCTTTCACCGAGGGTGCATTCAAACTTGATGAAGGCACTCAGATGGCATCCGCTGTGATGCCCATCTACAGCATCTTGTGGAATCAAGACCCATCGGGCGAGAATGTGGGTGGCAGTTACAGCAAATGGATGATACAGCAGCAACTGAGGAATGAAGCCAAGTTCGACGGTGTGATTTGCACCGACTGGGCCATCACCAAAGACATGAAAGTGCTTGACAGCCCGATGGGAGGCAAACCCTGGGGAGTGGAACACCTGACGGAAGCCGAGCGCCATTACAAGATATTGCAGGCAGGTGTTGACCAATTCGGTGGGAACAATGAGATGGGTCCCGTGTTGGAAGCGTATCGGATGTGGTGTGAGGAATATGGCGAGACCAGCGCAAGAGAACGTTTCGAGCAGTCAGCCCGCCGTTTGTTGCTCAATATGTTCCGCGTGGGTTTGTTTGAGAATCCCTATCTCGACCCAGCAGAATCGCAACGGATTGTGGGTCGTCCAGATTTCATGGAAGAAGGATTCAAGGCTCAACTCAAATCTGTCGTGATGCTCAAGAATCACAGCAATGCCACATTGCCAGTCGATAAAAAGGCTAAGGTGTATGTGCCTAAACGTCATTTCCCTGCTATTCCAGGCATGTGGGGAGGTGTATCAGAGGAGAAGACCGTGGAACCCATAGACCTCGCGCTGGTGGGGAAATTTTACGAAGTGGTGAATGACCCCGAACAAGCAGATTTCGCTCTCTGCCTTATTCAGGAACCGAGTAATGGTTTCGGATACAGCACACAGGACGTGAAAAATGGCGGCAACGGTTATATGCCACTCAGTCTTCAATATGCCGACTATACAGCCACAGACGCCCGTGCAGTCAGCATCGCTGGTGGCGACCCGATGGAAAAGACCACCAACCGAAGTTTCAAGGGGAAGAAAGTCACCACTTACAACCGCGATGACATGACCATGGTAGTGGACACAAAGAAAGCCATGGGCGAGCGTCCAGTGGTGGTTGTAGTGGAGACAGGTCGTCCTATTGTGCTTTCGGAAATTGAGCCTTTCGCCGATGCCATACTCATTTCATTCAATGTGCAGCATCAAGCATTGCTCGACATCATTTGTGGGAATCATGAGCCATCCGCATTGCTTCCGATGCAAATGCCAGCTGACATGAAGGCGGTGGAAGAACAACAAGAGGACGTGCCACGCGACATGCGCTGCTACCGCGATTCCGACGGCAACACCTATGATTTCGCATTCGGATTGAACTGGAAAGGAATCATCAATGACGAACGTGTGAAGAAGTATAAATAGGATTTAGGTTTTAGCTTTTAGGTTTTAGCTTTTAGGTTTTAGGATTTAGGTTATTTTGGAAACAACTTAGCACAACATTAAACAACTGAGCTTTCTCAAGTTTCGGATTTAATGAAGTTGTTGTATATCAGCGCCCTGAAAGGACAAGAGCATTGAAGCATTTATCGTGCTTTTGCCCTTACAGGGCGCGGTTATTACGTTTCAAACCCCCAGGGCGTTGCCCTGGGCTGATGGCTCGATGCCCTTACAGGGCGCATGTACCCACCATTACCAACCCAGGGTGATGCATTGGGCTGATGGCTCGATGCCCTTACAGGGTGCATGTACCCGCCATTACCAAGCGAGGGTGATGCATTGGGCTGATGGCTTATTGGCCTTTCATACTTTTGCCCTTACAGGGCGCGGTTATTACGCTTCAACCTCCCAGGGTGATGCATTGGGCTGATGGCTCGATGCCCTTACAAGGCGCATGTACCCGCTATTAGCAACCCAGGGCTTGCCCTGGGCTGATGGTTTATTGGCCTTTCAGGCCGTACTAATGTAAATCCGAAATTTCTGGAAATAAGTAAAAAAATTTCTTGGTCTGGTTGATTATTCCATAATTATATTTATATTTGCAGTAAATATACTAAAAAACACATGATTATGAAAAGACTACGTTTCCTATCTTTTCTGATGCTGTCGGCTACAGTATTCATAGAAGCCTCCGCCCAGAGTTCAATAGACTTTATGCAAGCCCAAAAAGTGGCGGACTGCACCATTGTTTTCGATTTGACCGCTCCAGGGCAGTCTTTTCCCGTGAATTGGGGTATGGACACGGCTTGGGACTCGGAAGGCAATGTACAGCGAGGCATCAATTATATCGGTAAGGAAAACTTTAGTACGGGTCGTCTTTCCTTTCAACCGACTTACCTTGTGAAGACCAATGATGACGGTACATACGAACTGACCAACACCCAAAAGCGGTTTCTTCAAAGCCGAATCAACCACTTGAGGCTCACAGGAGTGACCGAGGCAAACATCAACTGCGACAACGGTGCGATGTCGAGTGAACTGTCAGACGGTTCCACTGGATTCAAAAACTATACGAGGAAAGTGGAGGAGTGGTACAAAGTCATCAAAGCCAGTGTGAAATACTGCCAAGACCAGGGAATGAAGATTATCTCTATCTCGCCTTACAATGAACCCGATTTGGACGAGAACAAGTACTGGTGGAAGCAAGATTTCATCGCTATCTGTCGTTTGATACGCGAAGACCCCTTCTTCGACGGCATTCGCCTCTGTGGAGGCAACACCCTCAACTGCGACCGTGCCTGGGACTGGTATGTAGACCTTCGTGATGTCATTGATGAAGGAAACACCCACCAATTGGCCGGCGCCTTTTCCACCTACGCCAACTTCTTCTCGAAAGTGCGTGCTGAAGGCAAACTGGCGACCAACGACGAGCTTCACAATGTAGGCGAGGCCATCGTAGGTGTGAACTATGGCATGCAGACAGGCATTTGGTGGGGCTTTGACTCTAAGGCTCGTGGTGAGTTTTGCCGCGACAGCCAAGAAGGCGTTCGCATCGGATATGGCGAGGACCGTGGCCACTGGACATCTGGCGCCGTTTATCGCAACGAGAAGACGGGTGAGGTTCATGGTTTCCTCGGTTCGTCGGAACGCCAGGCCAACAATTCCACCTTCACCTTCCTCAGTGTAGGCAAGGATATGTTCTTCAATGATTATGGTCCAACACGTTCGTGGACATACGAATTGCCAGGCGGCACAGGCTACCAGCAAGGTCAAATCAACGCAGAGTTGTTCGTCAACATCATGAGTGGTGAGGATGTGGCTCCAGGCATCATCAACGGCACATACCAGATAATGAACCTCTCATCGAAGAAACTGGTTACGATGAACGGAACCGACAACATCCAGTGTGTCACCCGCAAGACTTCGGGAACCTCCCAACACTGGGAGATAAAGCCACAGAAGCTTAACGGTGACTGTTCGTTCCACACCATAGATAACGCAGGCAACACCTCTTACCATCTCAACTTGAAGAACTGGAACCTCCGTTCCGGCGCTACAATCATTTGCTGGCGTGGCGACCATAACGACCTTGAACAATGGTTCTTGAAATATGCCAAGGACGGATATTATTATATCATCAACCGCTACAGCAACAAATACCTTTATTGCCCCTCGACCAACTCTGGTACAGTCCTTCAGGTGGTTGACCCACCAAAAGAGGATGTCACAGAAGGAGAGTTGAAACGCTTCCTCTGGCGCTTCCAGCCCGTTGAAGCCAAATGCGAAACGAACGCTCCAGAGCCACCCACTGCACTTTTCACCACTCGCCGCCAAGGCAGCATCAGCATCCGATGGACTGCCCCTGAGGACGAAGACCCACTTACCTACACTATATTACGTAGTGACAACGGCGTTTGGAACACCATTGGACGTGGCGACACTTTGACATCTTTTGTCGACAACATCGCTGTTCCTGGTCACGAGTATTCCTATAAGGTCATCGCAGTGGATTATGCAGGGAACCGTTCCGTGGCTTCGGAAGCCACAGACCCTGTGACACTGATTCCAGACGAAGGACTGATTTGCCAATTGCAGTTCGACGGTAATCTTGCCGACAATACCGCCAATCATCTCGACGCTTCGCTTTACGGGACAGAACACTACTCGACGACAAATCTCTTGAAGAAATCGGGAATATCGGCCCTGAACCTCTCCGACCAGAAGAGTTACGTACAATTGCCATATTCGGTTGCCCAGAGTGATGCCATGACTATTGCGATGTGGACTCGTTTGTCTACCACAAGTGACAGCTGGATGCGATTGTTCGACTTTGGTAACGGCACCGACAGTTACTTCTTTCTCACTCCAAATAATGGCTCGGAGATGAGTTTTGTGATGAAGCCATCAAATGGAGAGGAGCAGAAACTCGGAACCAGTAAATTGAGGGCATCCGTATGGAGGCATGTGGCTGTGACCATCAATCCTATCTCTGAGGGCAAGGTCGCAGTACGTATTTACGTTGATGGTGAGGAAGTTGCTGCTTCCGACCAATTCACTGTCCGTCCCTCCGACATTCAGCCTTCGGTTTGCTATCTCGGTCGAAGCCAATTTGCCGCCGACCCATTGCTGAAAGCCTATTTCGACGATGTCCGTATCTACAATTACGCCCTTTCGGCCGAACAAATCATGGCCATCACCACAGACCTTGAAGGTATGGCTTCCGACTATGTTGACCTTGCAGAAGACAGTGACCCATCAGGCATAGAGAAGGTGAAAAGCGATGGCATAGAGAATGGTAATCAGCCCGAAGCGGTGTATGACCTCAGCGGCCGTATCGTACAATCCACTCCCAACTCCGGAATCTATATCCTCCGTTCTTCGGACGGAACACGGAAAAAAGTGCTTGTGAAATGAGTGATGATTTTGGAATTAAAAAGGGAGTTAAAAATAAAAAGGGAGTTAAAAAGGGAGTTAAGCACTATCGTGCGGACGATAGTAGTAAGAATTAAGAGTTAAGAATTAAGAGTTAAGAAAAAATGCCGCAGACAACAAGTCGGCGGCATGAGAAGATAC
>JAEEGG010023731.1_pt1 | contig 11957 bp, 11 predicted proteins | sample 9134161 | NCBI WGS metagenome assembly JAEEGG01 (sample SAMN16246543, study PRJNA631951) | gut metagenome | biome: gut microbiome; feature: rumen; material: CR-attached | host: Bos | place: Iran: Karaj | collected 2018-10 | reverse complement strand
TGCAAATATTGCATACTGTATGTGCGGAGGTGTGCAAATGACTGAATTAAAAAAAATAAGAAGCGAAAAGCATCTGTCACAGCAGGATGCGGCGAAGTTACTGGGTGTTTCTCTGCGTTCGTATATAACATATGAGAATGATGAGGCGAAGACCGACAGTATAAAATACCGTTTTCTGCTCCATGAACTCGGACAGATCAATAAGATGGACGAGGAGCATGGCATTCTGCAGAGGGAAGATATTATCAGGGGATGCAGCGAAGTTTTTGCAGACTACGATATTGATTATTGCTATCTTTTCGGCTCGTATGCGAAGGGGAAGGCGGCGGAGACCAGCGATGTGGATCTGATGATCTCCGGCCAGGTTACGGGGCTGAAATTCTACGGACTGGTCGAAGAACTAAGGGAAGCACTCCACAAAAAGGTTGATTTGTTGGATGTTAAGCAGCTTTTAAACAATGAGGAATTGTTGAACGAGGTACTAAAATCGGGGATAAAGATTTATGGATAACATTGAAGGACGATATACCGGAACTGCTCGAAGCGATTTCAGAAGGTAAAAACGAAAAATGAAGAATAATAGGATTGTGGCTCTGACCAAGTTGTCAGAGGATAGAAAGGCGGAGGTTCGGGCGCTGGAGGCGCTGTGCAGGGAAGCGGACGGGACCGAGGCGGTCGCGGAGCTGTCGAACGAATTGAATTTCAGCCGCAGGCTTAAATGCTTTTTCCTGTACTATGAGGAGAGCGAGCTGATCGGATTCATGGGGATTTTCTGCCCGGACGGGAAAACAGCGGAGATACAGGCATTTACCGCGCCCGCGAGGCGGCGCATGGGTGTGTTCACGACACTGCTCGAGCCGGCGGGAGAGGAACTGAAATACAAGGACGTAAAGCAGGTGTACTTTGTCGCGGAACCGGTGTCCGAGGGCGCGGTGCGGACTGCGGAAGCGATGGGGATGAAGAGATGCTACTCGGAGCTGGTGATGAGGCTGGAGAGTGATGATCGCGGCGGCAAGAATATGTCCAAGCGGACCGATGGTGATGAAGGCAGGAGTAACAACAGGACCGGCGGCGGGGCAGGTCGACCGGAGGGAACCGACGGCACCGGGGAGAATGCAGGACCCACAGACAAAAGAACCGTCCCCGTGTCTTACTTTACGCTGTCGTGCGCGGCGGACGAGGGCGGCCTGAAATACACTCTGTTTGACGGAGATGAGGAGGTCGGGACCGCAGGCGTGTACGAGGGCGGACGCGAGCTGTTCATATACGGCGTCGAGATAAAGGAGAACCTGCGCGGGCAGGGCTACGGAGCGGCATTTACGGAGCTGCTCATCAGGGATCTGAAGCGCAGCCGGACGGGCAAACAGATAAAGCTGCAGGTGAGGAGCGACAATGTTCCCGCGATGAGGATATATGCGAACTGTGGATTTGTGATAGAATCAGAGCGGATATATTATTCGCTGAAATGACACGTTATACCCATTATACCCTTGACTGAATTACAAACAAAGGGTATAATGGGTATAATAGTTTTGGCTGAAGGAGGTGAACGAATGGAAAATGAAGATATCTACGGGAAAATAGCCGAACTGGAGCGAGAAATAGCGGTCCTGCCCGAGGGCAGCATATCAAAGAAAACGATCCGCGGAAAGGACTATTATTACCACCGGATAACACGGGACGGGAAACGGACAGAAAAATACGTGAGTTTCGGGGAGCTTGAGGAGCTTAACGCCGGGATTCAAAAAAGAAGGGCACTGGAAAAGGAACTGAAAAAACTGGAAAGTTCGGTGCAGAAAGAGGCGCAGCACGGAAAAGCTGTTCGCACAGACAGATCGGACGGTCTTGCTTTCAAAACCACAGTCAGGATCGGGAAACAGCTGGAAGCGCAGATTGAGCCAACTAGAAAATATAAGAAAAGAGAATGCATCGGTATTCTTCGTGATTACGTAATGGGGCCGCATCAGGATAAGGTTCTGATCATATACGGACTCAGGCGGACCGGAAAAACAACGATGATCAGACAGATACTCACGGAATTATCGGAGGAAGAGTTTTCGAAAGCGGCATTCATACAGGTTTCAACGGGAGATACATTATCAGCCGTGGATGCGGATCTGAAGCTTCTTGAGAAAAACGGGTTCAGATATGTCTTTGTCGATGAAGTTACATTGATGGATGATTTTATCGAAGGGGCGGCACTCTTTTCTGATATTTATGCCAGCAGCGGAATGAAAGTGATCCTATCGGGAACCGACTCGCTCGGATTCGCATTTACCAGAGAGGAACAGCTCTATGACAGATGCATATTTCTGCATACGACATTTATTCCTTATCGGGAGTTTGAGGGAGTGCTGGGGATCCGGGGGATCGACGAATACATTCGCTACGGCGGAACGATGAGCCTGGGCGGCATAAATTATAACGCCGACACTCCGTTTTCTGACTCAAAGCATGCAGAAGAGTATATTGATACGGCAATCGCAAAGAATATTCAGCATTCGCTGAAGGCATATCAATACGGCGGACACTTTCGATTGCTTCTGGATCTGTACGAGCACGGTGAACTGACAAATGTGATAAACCGTGTGGTTGAGAATATTAACCACAGTTTTACAAAGAGTGTGATCGAAAAAACATTCAAGTCGCATGACATTTCCGTGACGGCCACAAATCTGCTGAAGGACCGTGAGGCTCCCATCAATATCCGGGAACATATGGATATCGACGAGGTAACGCTGGGCATGAGGCGGATGCTGGACATACTGAATAAAGAGGAGCAGAGCATAGAGATCGAAGAAGATCATATGCGGCAGATCCGGGAGTATCTGACCATGTTGGATCTCATCATGGATATTGAGCTGGAATATCTACCGGATGTGAGTCAAAGCAGCAAAGTCACGGTTGTGACCCAGCCCGGCATGAGGTATGCACAGGCAGAAGCTATTGTTGAAAACATGCTGCTGGATGCGCGGTTTAACGATCTGTCGGCAAGAGAAAGGCAGCGGATACTGGACAGATTATTGTCTGAGATCTGCGGGAGAATGATGGAGGATATCGTTCTTCTTGAAACAAAGCTTGCCTGTCCCGATAAGAAAGTATTTAAGCTGCAGTTCCCGGTTGGTGAGTTTGATATGGTTATATGCGATCCGAAGGAGCTTACGTGCAAAATATTTGAGATCAAACACAGCAGCGAACAGGTGCCTGAGCAGTACAGGCATCTGGAAAATGAGGAAAAAAGTGCGATGACAAGTCACAGATACGGAGACATCGTAGGAAAGTATGTGATCTACCGCGGGAAGACGGATACCGGAGGAGAAATAGAATACCTGAATGTAGAGGAATACCTTAAGTCATTAGGAGGAAAACATGAGAGCATTTGAGAGATTTGTTGAGTACGCAAAGGTGCACACGACATCGAGCGAGACGAGCGGGAAGCACCCGAGTTTTGACGGGGAATTCGCGCTGGCAAAGATACTGAAGGAGGAGCTGGAGCGGATCGGCATGCAGCAGGTGAGGACCGACGAGCACGCGTACGTGTACGCGATGCTGCCGGCGACGCCCGGGCACGAGGGTGCGCATCCGATGGGATTTATCTCGCATATGGATACATCGCCCGATGCGAGCGGAAAGAATGTAAATCCCGTGTTCCACAAGAATTATGACGGCAAAGACGTCGTGCTGCCGGCGACCGGCGCGGTTATGAGCGTCGAGGCATTCCCGTTCCTGAAAGACATGGCGGGCGAGACCCTGATCACGAGTGACGGAACCACGCTGCTGGGCGCGGACGACAAGGCCGGAGTGGCCGAGATCATGACCGCAATGGAGACGATCATCAACGAGAACAGGCCGCACGGCGAGCTGTGGGTGGCATTTACGCCTGATGAGGAGATAGGCGAGGGCACCGATTTCTTTGACCTGCCGAATTTCGGCGCGGAGTACGCATACACCGTGGACGGCGGTGACGTGAACTGCCTCGAATACGAGAATTTCAACGCGGCATCGGCAGACATCAGGATAAAGGGATTTTCCGTGCATCCGGGATCCGCGAAAGATACGATGATCAACGCGTCGACCGTTGCGATAGAGCTGCACTCGATGCTGCCCGCGCACGAGAGGCCCGAGGAAACCGAGGACCACGAGGGATTTTTCCATCTGACGGGAATCGGCGGGCACGTGGCCGAGGCCGAGATGAGCTACATCATCCGCGACCACGACAAGGCGCGTTTTGAGGAACGCAAGGCGCTGATGGAGCGCATCGCCGCGGATCTGAACAACAAATACGGCGCGGGCACGGTAACGCTCACGCTGAAGGACTCCTACTACAACATGCTGGAGCAGATCAGGCCGCACATGCACCTGATCGAGAACGCCGACAAGGCCATCCGCCGCGCGGGCATGACGCCCGTGACGGTTCCGGTGCGCGGCGGTACGGACGGCGCGAGGCTGTCGTACGAGGGCCTGCCCTGCCCGAACCTGGGGACCGGCGGATTCAATTTCCACGGCAATTTCGAGTGCATCACCGTCGAGCGTATGGACCGCGCGGTGGAAGTGGTGCTGAATATCATAGAGCAGTACGCGGGGTGAAAACCGTTAGGGAACATTCTGCAATAAACTAAATAAAAAAGTTCCCTAAAGAATTGACATTTAGGGAACTTTTTGCTATTATTGAGATATGAAAGTTCCCTAAAGGAGGGATTTATGAGCAATATTGAAGATATCAATACACTGCTGCGTGAAAAGGCAGAGCTGGAAGCAAGACTGCGTCTCATGCCATATGACGGATCGCCTGAAATAAAAGAAAACGGCAGTGGGAAGTATCTGTATATCCGGAAGCGCATTGGCGGGAGGCTTACGTCAAAATATGTCGATGTTTATTCCGAGGACCTTTATCAGCTGTTGCTTCGCAATGCGAGAGAAGCCAGAGAGATAAACAAATCGCTCAGGAAAATAAACAAGCAGCTGGCCGAATCAGGCTATTCCAAAGCAAAGCTGACGGCAGAAGTGATCATGAATCTCGACATGGCCAGAGCCAATATGAAAGCCAGTATATATGATCAGGCAGTATTGGAAGGGGTTTCGACAACATTTCCGCAAACTGAGGAAATAATCGAAAACGGAATCATTAACGGAATGAAAGCCGATGATGTGCAGAAAATCCTTAACCTGAAGCACGCCTGGGAGTTTATTCTGGATGAGGATGTTATTCAGGCAGACAGCGATTATTATGTTTTATGCCATATTGCAAGGCTGGTGAATGAAGGACTCTATGCAAATGGCGGGAGAATACGCGTTGTGCCGGTGACTATCGGCGGATGTTCGTATGTACCGCCGATCCCGATTGAATCCGATGTTAAGGATGAGATAAAGTCTATCGTCAATGCGGACGGAGAAGACATTGACAAAGCAATACAAATATGCATGTATTGTATGAAGAGGCAGATTTTCATAGACGGTAATAAAAGAGCATCGGTTATCTTCGCCAATCATTATCTGATCTCAAAAGGGAAAGGGCTGCTGATAGTACCCGAAAAGCATGTCTCAGAGTTTAAGATGCTTCTGGTGAAGTATTATGAGGGCGAAGATATAAGCGTGATAAGAGAGTTCCTGAAAGAAAAGTGTTGGGTAAGGATAAACGGCTAAAAAAGAGTCGAAGGAGCGTAGGAAATGGCTGAGGAGATCATGGTTTCGGTGGTGGTGCCGACCTTTAATGAGCGGGAGAATGTCGCGATACTGTGCGAGAGGGTCGATGCGGCGCTCGAGGGAGTGGAGCATGAGATCATATTCGTGGACGACAGCAGCGATGACACGCCGAAGATCATTGCGCAGATACAGGCGGAGAATCCGCGTGTACGGGCGTATCACAGGGAGAATAAGACGGGGCTGGCGACTGCGGTCATCGAAGGCTTCGGGATGGCACAGGGAAAGTATATAGTCGTGATGGACGCAGATCTGCAGCATCCGCCGGAAATACTCAGGCCCATGTACGCCGCGATAACCGCGGAGGGGTGCGATTTCTGCATTCCGAGCAGATTCATCCCGGGCGGGAGTGACGGCGGACTCAACCTCTACAGGAAGTTTGTATCCGCGACCGCGAGATACATCGGAAAAGCGATGCTGGGCTCGATCAGGAAGGTCTCGGACCCGACCGGCGGGCTGTTCATGTTCAGGCGCGAGTGCATTGACGGCGCGGACCTGCGGCCGATCGGATGGAAGATACTGATCGAAGTGCTGGCCATGGCGAAGTATGACAGCATCTGCGAGATACCGTACACCTTCTGCCAGCGTGAGCATGGCGAGTCGAAGCTCTCTGCGAAGGTTACGAAGGAGTACCTGCAGCAGGTCAGGATGCTGCGCAAGCGCGAGGTAAAACGCGGAAATGTGCGCGTCGTGCGCGTGAGCCCGAAGAGGCTCGCGGAGCTGGCTGCGGAGGGGAAACAGGACGAGAATCCGGCTACGAAATAGGACAAATAATAAGGGCTGCACATACCACGTGCAGCCTTTTTAACACTTGCTTTTTTTGGTTTTTTTAGTATAATCTTTATATGGATCGACGGCGAGAAGCCGCAATTTCCAACATCTATTTATTTCTATATTTTTCTGATTCATTTCAAAGGGGCTTTCCCTGAATGTATCACACTTTTTTGCAGGGGAGCGCTTTTGGATACAGCGTCTTTTCTGCTATGACTTTTTTGAGCCGCAGAGCGGCAGAAAGGACGGTTTATGGCTAAAGCCTATGAAGAATTAACGTTTTCTGATGATTTTGTATTTTGCAAGGTACTGAGTACAGATTTGGAGCTGTGCAAGGACATACTCCAGATGATACTGGATGTGAAGATCAGAGAGGTCCGTCTCTCCGAGGCGCAGAAAACAGTAGAGATCACACACGATGGAAGGGGAGTAAGACTCGACGTATATGTCGAGGATGACAATAATACTGTGTTTGACCTTGAAATGCAGCGTCGGGATTATAGTGATCTGCCGAAACGCAGCAGGTATTATCAGGGAATGATAGATCAGAATCTGATCGACAGAGGTGCTCTTTTCAAAGACCTGAAGCGCAGTTATGTGATCTTTGTATGCCTTAAGGATCATTTTAAGGCCGGACTTCCGATGTACACTTTTGAAAATATATGTCTGGAAGATCCGAGTATTAAGCTGGGAGATGAAACAACGAAGGTCTTTCTAAATGCGGCGAGTGAGGCAAAAGATATCCCGCCGCAGCTCAAAGAGTTTTTTGATTACATGCTGACACAGAAACCTACAGGCTCGCTGACTGAACGCATAGATAAGAATGTGCGGAGTGTGGCGACAAATGAGAAATGGAGGCTGGAGTATATGACACTGGAGATGAAGATGCGCGAAGAGCGGGAAGAAGGCCGCGAAGAAGGCCGTTCGGCTATTATAGAGGCTCTTAAGGCTCTTAGCAGCGGAAAAAGTGAAGAGTATCTGCGTGAAAAAGGTTTTGATGAGGAAACCATTGTCATGGCCCAAGAATATCTCAAAGAGAACGGAACGAGAGGATAGGCAATGCTTGGAAGGGGATAGTGATCAGGGCTGCATATATGTGCAGCCCTTCAGAGAGAAGCCACAGGAATCATTCCTGTGGCTTTTTTGGTAATAGTTCGCTATGTTCTTGTAAACTTTGAATAATCGTATTCGTAAAAATCTGTCCGTGGAAATCGAGTGTCCATAATAACTATTCTGGGATAATTCTCTTTAGTTGCATTAAACAACTCAGTATATTTATATGGCATAAACCATATTAAAAAATCACACTCGGAATCATAAATTGGTTGCAGGATGTTTTTGTCCATCCAAGGCTTATAAAACGTCAATGGTTTTGTAGAATCCCACAAAAGCATCCACTGTCCTGATGCGGGATGGGGACGAACTTGACCTTGAAAATAGTTTTCGGTTTCGTCATATACAACCAATCCTTTAAGTGCAATATCAGGATGTTTATCCATCCAGATTTCCCGTATCTTATTTGGATGTTCATTCGATCCTAAGTGTTCTTTGGTTACACGTTTAATATTTTTAATATAATGAGTTATATTGTGTATCTCATCTGAACCGTAATCTTTATCAATACATACTAACTTATCTAGAGACTGTGGACAGGATTTAGCAATCCAGGATTGTTCAACTCTCTGCTGCATATTCCGTTCAGCAATCATAGTTGGATTATAGGTCTTCTTTATTTCAGAATCATTTACTCGAAATATGTCAAACATTATATTCATTTCAGAGGAGTAAAAATCAGGTGGTAGAGCATCATGTCCACTATTATCAGTTAATTCATGAAAATGAGCGATACACCTATAAATACGCCTTTCAAAAGCATTCCCGCTCAACAATAATGTTGAATCTGGCGATAACTCAAGTTGTAATACTTTTATCTGATTTAATTCACTGTCAAGATACATAGATCGCCAACCTTTCGGTGTGATATATATTTTGGCGCTAGTCGTTGTTCTGATCAAGATGCAAAGTTTTAATATAATCACTGCCTCCGAACAGAATGCGATCAACAAGAATGCGGTTTTCATCGATTCTGTAGAATGCAATATAAGCCTTGAATACAACAAAATAGAATCCGGTGAAGATATCTTTGTAGCAGAGCGGAGAACCGGAAGCGGGATAATCAGACATTCTTTCAATGGCATCCATAAGATCTGCGATATAACGGTCTGTGATATCGTAACTACGTGATGCCTTAAATACTTCCTGATAAATACGGTCCAGATCACTGACCGCTTTGGTAGAATAAGCTATTTTATACTTCATTTCTTTTTTTACGGAAATATGAGCGCACCTCGTCTGATGAGATGTAGCCGTCCTCTTCACCGGAACGCTTTCCATCATTTAACTCAGACAAGAGGCGGATCATAGCTTTAGCCTTTTCAAATTCTTCATCATCAGCAATATCACGGATAGTATATTTCCCTCTGCCATTAACAGTAAGGTAAACCGGCGAACCGGCAGAAACTTTTTCTAACACAGTGTTATAATTCCTAAGATCGGAAACGGGACTAATATGTGTCATGGAATCACATCCTTTCAGCATACAATGAAAATGGTAATGTTCGCTGCAATGCTATTGTAACTCCTGACAGAAGGGAAAGCAATATTATTCGTAAAAAATTACTTAAAATATTAATACTGAAATAACGATAAATATGAAACGGGAAACAACTAATTATTTACTATCTTTTATGAGTTCCTCATACTTAAGTTGGTATTCCAGCAATCTGGGGATGTAAGAAGGCGGCGTACGGCGCCCTGACTCCCAATCTTCTAATGTGCGGACCGGAATAAGTGCGTAATAAAGTATCCTTTTGGGTATTGTAATGCTCCCGAAAACGTTTTACACTTTAAACAGATAAAACGCCACAGCACAAGAAGGGCTGTGAGGAAAAGGGTAACCATGCATATCATCATACTATCCGGGGGTTCGGGGAAGCGGCTGTGGCCGCTGACCAACGAGCAGAGATCAAAGCAGTTCATCAGGTGCCTGAAGCGCGAGGACGGGGAGCGGGAATCCATGCTCCAGCGCGTGTACAGGCAGATCAGGGAGATATATCCGGAGGAGCGCATCACCATTGCGGCGAATGAGGCGCAGACCGGAGTCATCAGAGAGCAGATCGGGGACGAGGCCGATATATCCGAGGAGCCTTGCGGACGCGATACATTTGCGGCGATAGCGCTGGCGGCGGCGTACCTGCACGATATCAAAGGAGTCGGGCGGGACGAGACGGCGGTCGTGTGCCCGAGCGATTTTTACGGAGATCCCACATTTTTCCTGCTCCTGGACAATCTGGAGAATGAAGTCAGGTCCGGCAGATGCGACATGGCGCTGATCGGCAAGAATTCCGAGGCGGTCAATACCGAATACGGCTACATCCTGCCCGCGGGCAGCGAAGCCATCTCGGACGTACGAGCATTCATCGAGAAGCCGGACGCCGGCAGGGCAAAGGAAGTCATAGAGCAGGGCGCGCTGTGGAACTGCGGCGTGTTCGCTTTCCGGATCGGATTCGTGCTAGACAAGATGCAGGAGATAGCGGGATGCGCGGAATACGCGCGGTTGCTCGAAGGCTTCGCCGGACTGCCGAAGATATCATTTGACAATGCGGTCGTGGAAAAGCTGTGTGAGGTCGGCGCGGCGCAGAGCAGGATCAGAGTCGTGAGATACACCGGCGCATGGAGAGACATCGGGACCTGGGGCGCATTCACGGAGATAATGGATGAGCCGGTGCAGGGGAATGTGATAACCGATGAGTCGTGCAGAAATGTAAGTGTGATAAATGAGATGGATGTGCCCGTGATGGTCATGGGCTTGGAGAATATAATAATAACTGCCACAAAGAATGGAATCCTCGTGGCAGCCGCAGATAAAAGCGATAATATCAAAGAATACGTCGGCAGGCTAAATGAGACCGACAGAAACAAAGAGTAGGCTGATTATCAGCGGTTGGAAATCAACCGGATCGATCAGTCCGATTGAACTCCGAGACAGTCTGGTGCGTCTAAATCCCGCGCGTTTACATATCCGCAGAGGAAGAAAAACGCGTAGCCGATGAACCAGCCATAGAACATCAGACGGGCCTCGGCCATATTTGCAGTAAGGTACGCGAGGATCAGGATCGTGGCGAGTTTCAGGGACTGATTGCGTCCTAAGAATATGATCTTAAAGCACTTTACCGCTACGATGGTCAGGAATACGAGGAATGCGATCAGCGCAGGGATACCGAGACCGCAGCCGACTTCGAGAAACTCGTTGTGAGTCTGATCGATGAAGCCGAGAGACTCCTGGATACCTATAGGAGTCAGGCCGGAGAGCAGAGGACGCACGGTGAACAGCAGGCCGACGGCGATCTCCCAGATAACGGTTCTGTTTGAAAGAGTTAAATCATTAGGGTCAAATACCGTACGAGTATCCATACCGATACCGCCAAAACCCATAACTTTCCCTGAGTATAACTGATATACGGGAGTGCGAAGCAGCGACATAGCGGCACCTGCAGCAATCGCAGAGGCGACACCAAGCAGTACACTCGGAGCGAGTTTTAGCCTCTCACGGACATAGCGGAAAACAACGAGCCCGACGAGACACGAAAAACCGACCACTCCGGCGACGAGTGCGGTGCGGGAGTTTGAGAGCACCAGTATAAAGTAGTTGACGAGACAGCAAACAGCATAGATGGCCTTCAGGGCTGTTTTCTTTGTCCAGAATATCATGCAGAAGCATAGCAGCATGAAAACCATCGCGATAGCACCGGTTTCGTTGCGGTTGCAGTTTAGCTCGAGATGCGTGCCCATATACATGCCGATATGTCCCCTGGGATAGAGATGCAGCATATTATTGGACAGGATGACGCCGAGAACAAATACCATAAATGCCGACCACAGGAGCAACAGGGCGTGGAATGAACGTTTATGCAGGTCAGTGAAGCCACGGCGTGCTGTGTATCTTCCGAGGATGAATATCAGGACAGCAGCTTCGAGATCAGACATATAAGTGGAATTTTCGGTGATGTAATCTCGGCCCGAAGAAAAGCCCATACATACACATGATATCGCGAAATATGCGAGCATTATGAGCAGCATGACCAGATCGGCGCCGAGTTTAAACTTCGGCTTATAATACAGATAATGAGCGGCTGCAAAGACAATTACTATGCTGAATATGATCAGATCAATGTAGTCCAGATAGAGGGTTTCGGTAATGTATTTGATCAGTGATATGAGGACGTGAAATACGGCAGCAGTCCAGCATAAACCTATGAGATTAGAGGAAGTAAAGAGTTTTTTCATGATGTCCTCACAGAGTCGTAGTGGGCATAAGCCCCGAAGAAAATATAACGTAAAAATCCACATTCGTAAAGTGGTAAAGGAGAAAGCAGATCATGGACAACAAGGCAGTGAAAACAAAGATTCCGATCCTCGGTGCCTTT
>JAEEGG010023730.1_pt1 | contig 11957 bp, 5 predicted proteins | sample 9134161 | NCBI WGS metagenome assembly JAEEGG01 (sample SAMN16246543, study PRJNA631951) | gut metagenome | biome: gut microbiome; feature: rumen; material: CR-attached | host: Bos | place: Iran: Karaj | collected 2018-10 | reverse complement strand
GGTCAAAATTGTGAGAATCCATACATATTTTTCTGAAAAAATTGTGAGATTTCATACATATTTTGCTGAAAAAATTGTGAGATTCCGACAAAAGTAGTATTTTTGCGCTTGAAACAAGACAAAAATTTTGAGGAAAATGGAGTCGAATTATAGGGTTTTTAAGCGCAAGATTTACGATGAAATGCTCGAATGGAAGCAAAGTCGGGATGGTGCCACGGCATTGCTCATCAAAGGGGCACGGCGTATTGGAAAGTCCACCATCGCCGAGGAATTTGCACGCAATGAGTACGAAAGCCACATTGTGGTTGACTTCGCTGATGCGCCACAAGCCGTTTGGGAAGCCGTGGAAAATATCTCCGACCGCAACAACTTCTTCATGCAACTCCAGTTCATTTATGGCGTGACCTTGCATGAACGACGATCAGTAATCATCTTCGACGAAATCCAGAAATGCCCTGCTGTGAGGCAAGCCATCAAGTATTTGGTGAAAGACCACCGTTATGACTTCATTGAAACGGGGTCGTTGCTTTCCATCAAGAAGAACACGAAGGACATCGTGATTCCGAGTGAAGAGACGCGACTGACTATGTATCCGATGGACTACGAGGAATTCCGTTGGGCATTGGGCGATACAACGACCATGGCTTTGCTGCAAACCGCTTTCAACGACAAGCGATCTCTCGGAGATGCCTTGACCAGGAAACTCATGCGCGACTTAAGGCTATACATGCTTGTGGGCGGTATGCCACAGGCTGTAGAAACCTACCTGGACACCACCAATTTGGCGGCCGTCGATGCAAAAAAACGCGAAATTATTGAACTCTACAACGACGACTTCCAGAAAATCGACCCTTCGGGAAAAGTCGGAAGGCTTTTCGGCGCTATACCGTCACAACTCTCGAAAAACGCCTCGCGATATCAAGTGACAAGTGTTTTGGGACGCAGCGAAGAAAAAGACGCGATGGAGGAGATGTTGAAAGAGTTGGAGGACAGCCTGACCGTCAATTTCGCACATCACGCTGACGACCCCAACATTGGGATGCCCATGCACGCCAACTACAACCAATACAAAATGTTTGTTGGCGACACTGGCCTATTCATCACTTTAGCCTTTTGGGACAAAGCGGTGACCGAAAATGTCATATACCAGAAATTGCTGACCGACAAGTTGTCCGCAGACCTTGGCTATGTCTATGAAAACCTTATAGCCCAAATGCTTACCGCAGCTGGCAATCGTTTGTTTTATCACACATGGCCGACAGAAAGTGGAAAGCACAACTACGAAATCGACTTTATCCTATCCCGGGGAAACAAAATTTGCCCTGTCGAAGTAAAATCATCAGGATACAAAACCCACGCCTCGCTTGATGCCTTCAAGGCCAAGTTCTCTTCCCGAATTGGGCAAAACTATTTGGTTTACTCAAAAGACCTTCGAAAAGACGGCGACATTGTTTTGGTGCCGGCTTTTATGGGGATGTTCTTGTGATTCGGGTCGTGTTGCCGGTTTTGGTGTGAGACAAAAGTTTTGCTTCATACCAACTCCCATTCCAAATATTTTGATTAAATTTACGGCGAGATTTTTGATTAAAAACTAATCAAAATCGTTTGAATGATCGCCGTCCATTCATATAACAGCCTGTGCTACGGCACGATGCCGATTGCGGACCTGGTCGGGAAGGCCGCCGCAATGGGCTATGCCGTCTTGCCTTTGACCGACATCAACACGACGATGGGCGTGGCCGATTTCGTGGTGGAATGTCAAAGGAAAGGTGTGCGGCCTGTCGTGGGTGTGGAGGTGCGCAACGGCAACGAACTGCTTTATGTGGCTTTGGCCAAAAACAACGCAGGCTTCGCAGAGTTGAACCGCTTCTTGACCCATCATAACCTCATTAAACAGCCTTTCCCCGAAAACGCACCGGATTGGGAACAGGTTTTCGTGATTTATCCTTTCGGGAAACGAAAGCAGAACTTGCTGAAAAAAAACGAGTTCCTTGGTGTGCGTTTCTCCCAACTGACCAAACTATACAACTGCGAATCCTTTGAAAAACTGGTCGCCATGCAACCCGTGACCTTTGCAGAGGATGGTGATTTTCAATTGCATCAGTGCATGAGAGCCATCGACGAAAACGTGTTGATATCGCGCCTGGAGCCTGCCGCTTGTGCCACTCCCGACGAGATTCTCTTGCCTGCCGAAAGGCTGAAAACGACCTTTACACTCTATCCACAACTCATTGAAAATGCGGAGCGTATCTTGAACGAGTGCGAAATCAACTTGGACAACAGCGTGAAAAACAAGCGCACTTTCACGGGCAATGTCTACGACGACCGCGAACTGCTACGCAAGCTGGCTTTCGATGGCATGATGTACCGCTACGGCGCAGCCAACAAGACCGCTTACCGCCGCATTGAGATGGAGTTGAACATTATCGAACGGATGGGTTTTTGTGCCTATTTCCTCATCGCCTGGGAAATTGTGAAATTCGCCATGTCGCAAGGCTTTTATCATGTCGGGCGCGGCAGCGGAGCCAATAGCGTTGTGGCTTATTGCTTGAAAATCACCGATGTAGACCCGATTGAGTTGGGTTTGTACTTCGAGCGTTTTCTCAACCCCAAGCGCAGCAGTCCACCCGACTTTGACCTCGATTTTTCATGGAAGGATAGGGACACGGTCATCAAGCACATCTTTGATAAATATGGCCAAGATCATGTGGCTTTGCTTGGCGCGACGGTCACCTTCCAAAGCAATTCGCTTTGCCGAGAATTGGGCAAGGTGTTCGGCCTGCCCAAAGGCGAAATCGACCTGATGGAGCGCAACTCCGAGGCTTTCGCCCGTCAGAGTGAGTTGGGGCGTCAGATTCTAACCATCGCCGAACGCCTCCGCGACTTCCCACGCCAGCGTTCCATCCATGCCGGCGGCGTGTTGATTACGGAAGAACCCATCACCAACTTTGCCGCCCTCGACCTGCCGCCCAAAGGCTTCCCGACCACGCAATACGACATGTATTCCGCCGAGAAACTGGGCTTTGAGAAAATCGACATTCTCAGTCAGCGGGGCATCGCCCACATCCGTGAAGCGGTAGAGATGGTGGAGCACAGTCGTGGTTTGCGCATTGACATTCACCAGATTAACGCATTGAAACAAGATGAATTGATTCGCCGCCAGCTGCTCAAGGCCGAGACTTGCGGCTGCTTCTACATCGAGAGTCCAGCGATGCGCGGGCTGCTGCGAAAGTTACGTTGCAGCGATTACAAGACTTTGGTCGCGGCCAGCTCCATCATTCGTCCAGGTGTGGCCAAGTCGGGGATGATGCGCGAATACATCAACCGCTTCCATCATCCTGAAACAGTGGACTATAAGCATCCGTTGCTGAAAGAACTTTTGGCCGAAACATACGGCGTGATGATTTACCAGGAGGATGTGCTTAAGGTGGGGCATTATTTCGCAGGCTTGGACTTGGCAGAGGCTGATGTGTTGCGCCGCATGATGGGGCACAAGATGCGCGACAAGTCAGAATTTGAGGAAGTTACCAAACGCTTTTTCGACAACTGCAGAGCCAAAGGCTATCCTGATGCCTTGGTGAGCGAACTTTGGCGGCAGATTGAGTCGTTCTCGGGGTATTCCTTCTCCAAGGCACACTCGGCATCGTATGCCGTGGAAAGTTACCAAAGTCTCTATTTGAAAAGTTACTATCCGCTTGAGTTTCAGGTAGCTGTGATTAACAATTTCGGTGGTTTCTATCAGACATGGTTCTATTTCAACGAGGCGCGGCGCATGGGGGCAAAAATCCACCTGCCTTGCGTCAACCGCAGCGATTATCTCACCACCTTGAACGGTCGGACGATTTTCATGGGGTTTGTGCATTTGCAAGGGCTAGAGCAAAAATTCGTTGAGCATTTCGTTGCCGAGCGCAAAGCACATGGACCTTTTGCCAGTTTTGAGGATTTTGTTTCAAGGGTGCCTTTTTCGTTGGAGCAACTTGTTTTGCTTATTCGCGGCGGAGCATTTGGCTTCACGAGGAAGGCCAAAGCTGAATTATTGTGGCAGGCACATTTGAACAAAAGTGATGGCAAAAAGGAACAACCGGAAACACTTTTCAAACTTGAAAACCAACATTTTGAATTCCCGGATTTCCAAACCAATGCCTTGCAAAATGCTTACGACGAGATTGAACTCTATGGCTTCCCCGTTTCCATGACTTGGTTTGATTTGCTGAAAACCAACTTCCGAGGAGAACTGATGGCCTGCCAAATGTTGCATTTCGTCGGGCGGCGTTATCGGATGTTGGGCAAGTTGGTGACGGTGAAATATGTTCGCACCTGCAAAGGTGATACGATGGCTCTCGCCACCTTCGTGGATGCCACGGGTGAGGCCTTCGATACGGTACATTTCCCACAAGTGCTGAAGGCTTGGCCTTTCCAAGGCGACGGTGTTTATCTGCTTTTGGGCAAGGTGATGGAGGAGTTTGGGCAGCCGACGTTGGAGGTGGAGAAAATGGCGCGACTAGGGTATAAGACGTTGCAATAGCATCTATAAAAGGCTTTTTTTACAAATGATTGGAAAATACAAGTGTCAAATATCCAATGTTTTGTATCTTTGCACCAATTATCAAACCACGATGAAGAGAAAACTAATTCTATCCATATTGTGCCTTTTTGGGTTGACATTGAGCATGTTGGCGCAACAGAAAGGACAAGTCACGGGCGTCATTAAGGATGCCGAGACCAACGAAACTTTGATAGGCGTTTCCATTTACGAGGAGAAGTCGCAGTTGGGTACCACAACCGACGAGAAAGGCCAGTATTCCTTGGATTTGCCATACGGCGACCACCGATTACGCATTTCGTATATTGGCTATACCACCGTTGAGAAGAAAGTCAGTATCGGCAGTAAGCCATTGACACTCAACATAAAGCTGTATACCGAGTCGGAGCGACTGTCGGAGGTGGAAGTCACCAGCGAACGCAAAGACCGTAACGTCACCGCCATGGCGATGAGTGTGCAGACCCTCGACATGATCACCATCAAGAAGATTCCCGCGCTGATGGGCGAAGTGGATGTCATCAAGAGCATCACATTGCTGCCTGGTGTGGTGTCGGCATCGGAAGGCTCGTCGGGCTTCAGTGTGCGCGGCGGCGCCACCGACCACAACCTTATCCTTTTGGATGGTGCCCCGATTTACAATGCTTCGCATTTCTTGGGCTTCTTCTCAGTGTTCAATAACGATGTCGTGAAAGACGCCACACTTTACAAAGGCGATATTCCTGCCAACTTTGGCGGACGCCTTTCTTCTGTGCTCGATGTGACGATGAAAGACGAGATGCCCAAACGCTTTGGCCTTCAGGGTGGTGTGGGCTTGGTGACCAGCCGCCTGATGCTTGAATCTCCCTTGTTCAATCATAAAACCTCCGTGATGGTGGCAGGCAGAACTACATACGCTGGTCTCGTGCTCCCCTTCGCTGGTGAGAACTTGAACAAGTCAAATATCTATTTCTATGATGTGAACGCCAAGGTGACTCAGTCTTTGGGCAAAAACGACCGTTTGTTCCTTTCTTTCTACCATGGCCACGACGAGTTCAACATGCAACAGATGATAGGTTTGGGTTACGGCAACACCAGTGCCACCTTGCGCTGGAGCCATATCTTTTCCGATAGGCTGACCTCCAACCTCTCGCTCATCGGCTCACGCTATCGTTACAGCATTGATTTGAACTACGAACCATACGACTTTTCCATCAAGGCAGGCACCGATGCTGCCAGCCTCAATTACGACTTCTTCATGCATTGGAACGAAAAGCATGTGTCGAAGTTCGGCTTGACCACGGGATTCCAGTCTTATCTGCAAGGCGAGGTCGATGACCGCGGTGGTGCTTTGTCGCAGTACCTCCAGATCGACCAGTCGATGTCGGTGGCACGCAAGGCCCTGGAACACGCTATCTATTTCTCGCATGACTACACACCCACACCGCGCCTCAGCTTCCGTGCAGGCTTGCGGTTGTCATGTTTCCAGAATATCGGTGCCGAGGACTTCTATGTCATCGACCCTATACTGTATTCCATCTCCGACACAATCCATTATGGTCCGGGAAAGGTGTTTAACACCGAAATCAACCCCGAACCCCGTGTGGCAGCCATGTATCAGGTGGATGAGCATTCTTCTGTCAAGGCATCGTATTCGCGCACGGTGCAATATGCCCAAGTGGCTTCGTCGGCGACGGGAGGCCTTCCCTTCGATGTTTGGTTCCCCGTTAGCCCGAACGTCAAACCGCAAAAATGCGACCAGTTTGCAGTGGGTTATTTCCGCAACTTCTTGAACGACGGCCTTGAGACCTCGGTGGAAGTGTTCTACAAGAACATGAAGAATGTCATTGACTTCAAGGACAACGCCATCACATACGGCTATTTGTTGCTCGACGGCGAGCTGCGCACGGGCAAAGGACGTTCCTATGGCATTGAATTACTCGTCAGAAAGAATGTGGGCAAGTTCACGGGATGGATTTCCTACACCTATTGCCGTACTTTCCGCACCATTAAGGGCATCAGCCATGACCAGGAGTATCCTTCGCCTTACGACCGCCCCCACAATTTCGTCATCGTCGCCAACTATGACATCACGAAACGTATCAGCGTGGCCGCCAACTGGATTTACAACACGGGTCAGCCCGTCACCTTCCCGTGCGGACAATACACCATCAACGGCATGACCTACGCGGTGTATAACGGCTACCGCAATCAAAGCCGTTACCCTGACTATCACCGTCTCGACCTGTCGTTCACCTGTAAACTTGGCAAGCTGGACAACCGTCGTTGGCAACATGAAATCAACCTCTCGGTTTATAACGCCTACGCACGCCACAACACTTGGGCCATTACTTTCGACCAGGATAACAGCGGTGCCATGGTTACCAAGAACATGTATTTGTTCTCTGTAGTGCCTTCCATTTCCTATAACTTCAAATACTAATCGTGATGAAGAGAGGAGTTGAAATATTGCTTATTGGCTTGATGATGATTGCTGCGGTGTCATGCACCGAAGAGTTCATCATTGACGTCGAGGAAGGCGAGCGCATGATTGGCGTGGAGGCATATTTTTCCAATGAGATGAAACAGCATGAAGTCGTTTTGAGTTATACTGCCGACTTCTACAATACGGATGAGATTCCAATGATTAGCGGCGCGACGGTTTTTGTCACCGATGGCGTGGATACCATACCTTACATTGAGGACCAAAACAACAAAGGCCACTACTTTACCGATGTGGTTGCGGGAAAGAAAAACACGGTTTATCGTCTTTGCATCGACGTCACCAATGCGGATGGCGAAGTGACACAGTTATCGTCGGAATGCCTTGTTCCCGACAACGTAGAATGTATTGACAGTCTGGTGATTAAGCCTTTCAATGGGGGAAATGATTCCATTCCTACCGTCTTTTTCGGTGATACGATTGAGTGGGTCTATCCTTATTTTCAAAGCCTTCCCGACCCCAATATCGTTTACATACCCATCGTTTATAAGAACGACACGATTCTCAACGACACGCTGATGCAGCAGATGACCATACCCGTTGGCGGTTATGCAGGTTATTATATCAACGGACCCGAGATGCAAGCAGAAAACAAGGAAATCCCTGTTTTTTATTTCAGGAAGAAAGATCTCAAGGTCGGCGACCGTATCCGTCTTGACCTGCGCAGCATTCAACCCGAATATCTGTATTTCTATTACAGTGTGGCGATGTCGACGGGCAGCAATCCTATGATGGGAGCACCCGCCAATGTGAATACCAACATCTATCCCACCGAGAAGGCAGTAGGCTGGTTCCTGACCTCCTCATCCGTTTCGGTGGAGACGATTTTCGTTGACAACTATTTTAACACGGAATTATATGAAGAATAATGTAATATATTGGCTGTCAGTGCTTTCTGTGTTGTTGTTTTCTGCTTGTACAGAGGAGATCGTCATGGAGGTACCTGAGGGGAAGAAGCGGCCTGTCATAGAGGGCTATTTTACGGATGAGTTGAAAAACCACGAGGTTATTCTAAGCTATTCTTCGAAGTTTTATTCCGACGACATGGAGATGATTTCGGGAGCAGAGGTGTTTTTGGTTGAAAGCAGGCAATACCAAGGACATGGAGACACGATATTTCTCTATGAACGTTCCGACCGTCCTGGACATTACTTTACGGACTCAGTGGCTGGGACTAAAGGCCGTTGGTACCATTTGGAGGCTATAGTGCAGGAAAACACACTTTACGACACCCCAATCCGTATGTATGCTGATGCCAAAATGCCCAATAATGCGAGCGGCATTGACTCGATAGGCTTATTGCCTTTGTTGAATGAAGAGGGAATTCCTTTTGTCGATGAGAAGGCCGCTGTTTGCATTTGTCCATATTTCCAAGCCTTGTCAGACCCCGAGATTGTGTATAACGTGGAGTTGTATCTTAATGGCAGCCGTTTCAAGAATCGTCCTTCCAAATTGTTTCAGTTGTTCCAGATGCAAGGCTATGCTGGTTATTATTTCAACGGTCCTGAAATGTTGAACAACAACATTCCGATTCCCGTTGGCATCATGAACAAGTCCTATCTTCACGAAGGCGACCGCGTCAAGGTGAAACTGTTCAGCATCTCGAAAGATTACCTGTATTTTCTTATGGGCCAAAAGCTGGCTATAGGTGTGAATCCCGCCATGGGTGCTTTCCCCGCTATCACTACTAATGTGTTTTCAAATTGCGATGCCATTGGATGGTTTGCCACCACGTCGGAAATAGAAGGAGAGGCGGTTTATCACGAATCGGCTTTTGAAGAGGAATAAGTGGAAACAACAAAGGTATAAGAAAAGGCGACCTCGCAATGACGAGGTCGCCTTTATCGTTTTCGGCAGGTTGGCGATTATTTCACGACCACCTTTTCCACATGGACTTGCGTGCCATTGGTGAGGCGGATGAAGTAAATGCCTTTTGTCAGGCTTTCAACATTGATTTGTTCAGTGCCTTGGGCTTTGCCGTTGGCCACAACCTGTCCCATGCCGTTGTACATCATATAGGTGAACTCGCTGTCGCCACCGTTGATGTAAAGGATGCCGTTGGTAGGATTCGGATAGAGGGCGAAGGTGTCGTCGCTCTCCTCGATGCTGGTGAGGTCGACGATGACGCACTCAGGATTCGAGGTGCCTTCAGCATATTCGGCAATAACGCAGTAGGTGTAGTTGATTGCCATGTCGGTTTCATCCACATAGGACGTTCTTGAAGTGCGTCCGATTTCGAGGCCGTTACGCATAACGATGTAGTTTTCGGCATCTTCTGGAGCATCCCATGTCAGCGTGACGGATGTCATTTCAATTTCAGCGGTGAGGTTCTCGACCGGGGCGAAACTGGTGGTAGGCGTTGCACCACCTGCGCAGTTGCAGTCAAATTGATGCAACACGCCTCCGTTGGGGTTGCTGGCAGTGTAGATGGTTTCGCCAGATTCATACTTCACCGTGAAAGAGCATTCGTAGGTGTAGTTGCCTCTGATCCAAGTCAAGGTGACGTGGACACCATTGCCGATTTCAAGGCTTTCGGTCTGCGAATCGCCGTCCTCGATGGTAAGCTGGACATCGGGTGTGCCATCGCTGAAGCTGAGCTTCAAGGCGTTGCCGTTCCAGCCATCACCCCATGAGTCTGTCATTTCGACGATAACAACACATGAGTTCTTTAACACCATGGTGCCTTCGGCAATCAGCTCGTCGTCGGCTTGCAAGGTGAAGTTAATCTCGATTTGTTCTGTCTCCGGGCATTGCTCGTCAATGACGATTTGGAAGGGGCAAACAGCAAGGCCTTCTGGGTCGATGGTGCCGACTTCAATGGTGTCGTTGAGGATGGTGACATACTCGTTTTCGCTAAAGATGGTGGCAAAAGCATGAGTGGCCATGTAGTGTCCGATGTTCTGGAAGTTGGCCACGAGACCCACTTCTTCGCCAGGGATGAAACTACCGTCCCAACTGGCCCCAACATAGTCGAGGATGGCTTGACCTGCGGTGACGAAGACCTTGCCAGTCCAGGTGTTGGTGTTGTCGGTCATGGTGACGTCAATCTGGAAACGGGTGCCATCAATGACATGTCTGTCAATGATGAAGCTGAAAGCGTTTTCGAGTGTGACAGTTTCGTCGGCAGCTACCGCTTCTGCGGTGGCAGTGTCGTTGATGAAGGTCAGTCTCGGGCTGGCGCACGACAGGGAGATGGTCACAGGACCATCGGTCGGGTCGACACCCACATTCTTGAACGACAAGGAAAGGTCGGTTTCCTGATAGACGGCCGTGGAGTTGGGAGTGCTGCCGGTCACGCTGAGGTAGGGACCCTCGGCGGGGAGAACCTCTATAGGCATGATTTCGGTCACCTTGTTGTATCCAATCACCGTCAGGGTGGCGGTGCCCACTTCGTTCAACGGGGCAAAACTGAGGGTGCAGGTGCCATTTGCGATGTTGCTGCTGCAAAGGACTTCACCATTCATTGTCAAGGTTGCGATGCCGAAAGCGGTGTTCTCGGCAGTCAATTCCATCGAGCTCATGCCCAGCATCAAAGCGGCAGGCGAGCAAGAGATGTTCATACTGACGGGGTTGTCGGTGCGTACCATCAGGCTCGGGTCACCGAAGAGGATCCAAGTGTTGTGCGTGGCGCCGTTGTCGGAAGGAGCGGCATCCAGGATATACATGTTTCCGTTCAGTGAAGCACCACCAAAGGTGTGGCAGTATTTGTCGCTTGACTTCCATTCGGTCAGGATGTTAACCATTTCGTCTTGTCCGTACATGGGCGGCTGCCAAGGCTGTAAGATCCAGCTGAACATACCACCGATGGCACCAGTGGGAACACCCGTGTCATTGTTCGTGGCTCTCAGCCAAGCTTCGCCGAAGCAAGTGCCGTCGAATTGGCCGTTGTTGCAAGCCACTGACCAGATGTAGGGCCATTTGTTGTCATTCACCAAGGCATTGACGTGGCTGTTGCTGTAGTTGGCAACGCCCCAGCTCGTCTGTGAACCGTGGTTGCAGTAGTTGATGACGCTGGCACCAGCATTGACATCGTTGCTGATGGCGTTGGCGCTTGTGCCACTGCCCACACCGCTGTATTGTTGCGTCACGGTTTCATAAGTGTAGTGCGACAAGGTGTCGCGGATAAAGTCCATGTGTACGTAGTCGGCTTCGCCAAAGTGACCGTTACCGGCACCTTCGTCGGCGGCGATACCGATACCCTTGTTGAGCCAGGTGAGGCCTTCCGGCATGTCGCGCTCATAATACAACACCTTGTTGACGTGGGTCTCCACATCACCGATGCTCTGCACTGAGAAACGGCCGACGAGGACTTCGAGGTAGTAGTCATTACCTTCCAGTTGGCCAAACCAGTTGTCGGAGCGTCCGTTGCTCATCGAGTGGGGCGTGATGTGGTTGTAGTCACCAACGAGGAGGATGTAACCCAGATAGTGGTCAGGATCGTTGTAGATGCCTTGGATATAGCTCTTGATCTGGGTATCATTGTTGCCGCCGGCTTCGGTCACGCTGACCATCGTGGTTGGACGGCCCGATTGGTTCTTCCAATCCACAAAGGGTTGCATGGCTTCCATGTATTGGTCGGCACAGATGACCAGCATTTCGCCATGGTCCTGAAGGAAGGTGTACTTGGCAGCGCTTTCAGCATAGTTGATGAAGCGGTGGCTGTAGGCAGCATCCATCTCAGCCGACATCTTGCTGTTGGCTTTGCGGGCTACCTTTTGGTTTACGCCATTGTCGCTTACTTTCTTCATGGCGATCGTCATGCCGTGGTAGACGCGCAAGGTCTTCGTCACAGGGTTGTAGGCGAAGGGACGCACCATGATGTTCTGGCCACGGAAGTCGCGGATGATGTAAGGTGTCTCCAGATAGGCTTGGGCAGCCGGATAGAAAGCATCTTGGTTATACATGCTTCCATAGGTGTAAGGCATGGTCGCAGGG
>JAEEGG010023728.1_pt1 | contig 11957 bp, 5 predicted proteins | sample 9134161 | NCBI WGS metagenome assembly JAEEGG01 (sample SAMN16246543, study PRJNA631951) | gut metagenome | biome: gut microbiome; feature: rumen; material: CR-attached | host: Bos | place: Iran: Karaj | collected 2018-10 | reverse complement strand
CCGCAGTCGCGCCCTGCGCTCAAATGCAACCGCAACCTCAGCGATTTTTCAACGAATTAAAATCGCACCCCGGCGATTCGTTTTCAACGTTTTCTACGCCGCCGCCAGAATTGTTCCGCACAGTATTCTCATTTCGCCTCCTCGCATTCCGATTTTGATGGTTACTAGTGCCTTTTCCACGCTAATTTTATACAAAGTCCAATGCGCCCGCATCAACTCCTACTTTTGGCTATGCACGGCCGTACTGTCACGCCGACTCTACGAGAGGGTCGTCGATGCCGCGCTTTTCCAGGTCGTAGTTGACGCCCACGTAGAACACAGACAGGGAGGAGTCCATCCACAGGTTGCCGTATTCCTTCGTCGGCGACTTCGCGGCGGCGCATGCGAGAAACGAGTCGAAGTTGGACGCCGTCTTGTCTACGTACATCCCCTTCCCGCCCTCGATCAGCGTTGGGAAATCGAACACGCCCGTAGTCGGAACCCTGACTCTTCTTTCAGCCGTTTCCATGTCGCATATTCTATCAAAATCACCGGCGTGCCTCAACGGAGATTCCTCATTTTGCGGGCACCTCTCTTTCCATGCTGCAGCGACGCCAGAGCCAATAGGCGGCGGAGGCGGTGCCATTCTTCCAGAGGTCGTCGATGACCATTGCCCTTCCGTTCACGTACATGAGGCCAAGCCGGCCTTCCAGCGCCCGCACCGGCTCGTCAGCAAGGGCAATCGGGCGCAGGGCGGAGAAACCGCCGGCGTTGTCGGCTGGCACCTCGTACCAGACACCGCCGACGTAAAGAAGGTCGCGCTCCGTCGCGATCTCGCGGCAGATGACGTTGGTGTCTCCGTTCACGTTGGGGAAGCGCCATGCCTTGCCGTTGTCGTCAGTCACCGTGACGACTGGGTTCTTTCCGTCGAGCTTCGGAATCTCGCACCGGGCCGGACCGTATGCAAATCGCGCCACCGCGCCCTTCGCGTCCTCCAGGCACTTCACGCGCACCCAGTCCCCGTCTTCGAGGAGCTCGTGCCTGACCGGCGTGCCGTCTGCAGACGTGAAGGAAAACTCCATCGTCTCGTATCCAGCGTGGAGATACGGATCGGAGATGTCGCCCGCCTTCACGTCCTCGTCCAGCCACACATACCCTTCGCCGGACGGCGGACCGAAGGACTTGAGGTCTTCCGGCTTCACGAACCACAGGTTGGACTGCGACTTTTTACAGCGCGGGGCGTCCTTCTTAAGTCCGCGCTTGCCAAGGAACTCGTTCTTCGCCTGGTCGTCGCAGCCGAACACGATCCTGTCCCCCCAGCGGCAGAAGTCGCCGATGACCTTGAGATAGGTGGAGATCGGCCGGAGCCCGTTCGGGCTCGCGGGGGAGAACCCCTTCGGGAATTTCCAGAACGTGCCGTGCATCGTCGCAAGGAACGTGCCGTCGCCGAACCCGACATCGCGGATGCGCGGCCATTCGGTATTCCAGCCGTGGGCGCCGTCGTACGCATGCGACGCCTTGGGAAGCCTGTAGTACGCCCACTCCGTCCCGTTCGTAGTCACGCCGAGGATCACGCTCTTCGCGTCCCAGCCCAGTGCCCAGACCGGATTCGTCCTGGGATGTTCGTTGCCGTAGATGCCGTCGGGAGTCGTGATCTCGGTGAACTGGCAGCGGCGGATCGTCGTCCAGTCGCGTCCCCTTTCGTTCCACCAGGCGAGCACGCCCGAAGGAACGAATGGGTCGCGTCGCGCCGCTGGGCTGTCCTCGCCGTTGTTCGCCACGAACACGCGTCCAAAGCCGGAACACAACCCCTTGCCATGGTAGCCGGGAACGTGCGTGACAGGCGCGGAATCCCAGCCATTGGGCAACGGCATTCCAAGCTGCTCCAGATACCTGGAAATCGCCTTGTCGTTCTTGCCGTTTTCGCGGACGAGAGTATTGACTTCAAGCGTACGCATGTCGAGTTCGTAGAGCCCAGTCTCCATGGTCGCAACGTAAACCTTGCCAGGATCATCAAGATGTCGCGCCGCGCCGGTGAGACGTCCCGGCATCTTCGCGGGCGGGACGACGCGCACGTTCCCCCTCGCGTCGATCACGTACGGCCCTATCAGCAGCTGGTCCGTCTCGCGGTGGACCAAGCGGTTCGCGGGAGTCCCGCCGACCGATCCCGCGAACGTCTCGCGCGACAGGTCCGGCTTGAGGCGGTAGAGCTTGTCCGTCGAGCCGACGGGGCCGTGTGGTCCATAGGTGATTACCCAGAGGTCTCCCGCCCACGGCACAACTGCGCCGGTCCCACATTCGCCCTCATCGTTGAACATCGCAAGGTGCGGATAGACGCCGGACACGCAGGGCATGTCCGAGTTTGCCGTACTCGCCGCCTCGGCTCCAACCTCTCCATGCGCAGCAAGCGCAACCGCCGCAAGAATTGTTCCGCACAGTATTCTCCGTATTCTCATTTTGCCTCTTCGCCTTTCGATTTGATGGTTACTATCGACTTTTTATCGAATTATCCATGTAAATTTTATACAAAACCCAATACGCCCGCGTCAACCCCCACTTCACCTGGTGTGAATTGTAGGCTGCAGGGCTGGGGTGCGTGTGAATCAGGACGGGAGCGGGCGTCGACGGATCATGCGGCGCGAGCAGAGTCCGTCGGACGCCTTCAGCACGACCTCGTTCTCCCCTTCGCGCAGCGGCACGTCGGACCAGGTGACGACCTTGACCGAATCGGGCGACTGCGTGCCGACGACCTCTCCGTTTACGACGAGCGTCACTGGACCCGCGTTGCAAAAGCCGACCACCGTGCAGACGGCGTTCGCCGTCTCCTCCGCACGTTGCGAGCAGACGTGCAGCACAGGCTCCTTCGACCAGTTGGCCTTGTAGAAGTAGAACACGTCTTTCTTAACCGCGCGGTCGCGCGTGACGAGCCCCTTGTCGTTGATGCCGTTCTTGCCGCCCTCGCGGCGCGCGTCCGCCGCGAAGTCGAACATCGCCCAGATGAACGCGCCCCATATCCTGTCGTCGGACGTGATCGCGCGGTAGTCCGCGGCGTGCAGCTTCACCTGGTTCTCCTCGGGATGGACCGGCCCGCCCGGATCGAGCCGCCCGGCTGGCAGCGGGTCGAGGTGCTCGAACGGATTTCCCCCCGCGCCGTACTCCGCTATGCCGAGGATCTTCCGCCCAGAGGCCGCGAACCAGTTGGAGAAGTCCTCCTCCATCGTCGTGTCGCCGTACCAGCCGGGATACGCGTTGAACGCGAGCTCCTCGGGAATGTCGTTGAGGGCACGCTTCGCCGGCCGGTCAGACGCGGCGACAACCGGACGCGTCGGATCGGCCGCCTTCATGACGTCGCGTACCTCCGCCAGCATCCGCTCCATCCATTCCTCCTCCGCCCTCTCCGGCGGCACGTCGTTGTATATCTCGTTGAAGACGCTCCACGCGAACACGCACGGATGGTTCCGCCGCTGCGCGACCATCTCGCGCGCCTGCGCGACGAGGTTGGACCTAAACTCGGGCGAGTCCGTGAGCCAGTTCGTCGCCGGAACCTCGCTCCACACCAGTATTCCCTTCTCGTCGCAGATATCGTAGACGTGTCCGCTCTGCGGATAGTGCGCGAGGCGAACCGCATCCGCGCCTACTTCGGCGATCAGCGCGAAGTCGCGCTCCTCGTCCTCGCGCTTCGCCGCCCAGCCGCACAGCCCCGCGTCCTGATGCCGGTTCACGCCCCTCAGCCTGCGCCTGACGCCGTTGAGGTAGAAACCGTCCTCACGGAACTCGACGGTGCGGAAGCCGAAGCGCACCTTCACCTCGTCTCCGCTCGCGATCCTGAACGTCTCCTCGTAGAGTTTCGGATTCTCAGGCGACCACAACTCCGGATTCTCGATCTTGAAGTCGCACTCCTCGTCTGGTCCGCCGAGGACGCGTATCCGCGCGTGCACCGTTCCGTCCGCCTTCGCGTCCACCTCCACGCCGCATGCGCCGTCCGTCACCGGGTCGATGCACACCTGCGGCGTCTCGATCCATTCCACGTCGCGGTAGATTCCGCCGAAGAGAGTGTAGTCCGCAGAAAGCGGCGCGACGTCTGGACTCCACCTGTTGTCCACGATGACTTCCATCACGTTGTCCGACGGCTGCAGGAGCCGCGTCACCTCGAACGCAAACGCTGTGAACGCGCCCGCGTGGCGCCCCGCGAACTTCCCGTTCACGTAGACCTCGGCCACGCGCGAGACGCCCTCGAAGCGGATGAACTGGCGCCGTCCTGCGGTCGGATCGGGAATCGGACGCGAATAGCGCGCCGCCTTGCGGACATACGATTCCGCGGCGATAGACATACCGCGCGCCGGCGGCGCGTCGCCTTCCGGAGAGCCGTCAGCTCCGTCCACGTCGTTCCACGTGTGCGGTATGCACACCTCGTCTCCGTCGCAGAGCCACCCCTTCCCCGACAGCGACACCACGCTGCGCGGCGCATCCGCCGCGGCGGAAAGCGCGGCCAACGCGCATGCCGCCGCCATCATAGTTTTCATTTTCATAGTCGCATTCCTCCTACCACACTCCGTTCTTCCGTCCTTCATACATCGTCTCGCCTATCTGCCGCGCCGCGCGGACGAGCTCGCGGTACGGTCTGTCGCAGACGTCGACGAATCCAACCTGGTACGCCTCGCCGTCGCCGCGTCCCTGCAGCGGCTGGTCGCGGTACTGGAACCAGTGGCATCCCACGATGTTCGGATGCATCAGCGCGCCCTCGACGAAGCGGCGGTACAGCCTTGCGCGCTCCGCCTGCGTCCCCGCCGGACACAGCCCCGCACTGAACATACCGCGGTCGATGCAGCCGAAGTGGAACTCCGTGTGCAGGATCGGCTTGTCGTATCCGTTCCCGCTCAGCATTCCCTGCGGCACGTTGTACAGCGAGTTGCAGTATCCATTCACTGACACGACGTCGCAGAACTCTCCCGCGGCCGAGAGGAGCGCGGACGACTGCCTGTAGCCGACGAAGCGGCATCCGAGGTAGAGCTTGTTCGGGGCAATCGCCTTCACAGCGTCGCGGCACGCGCTGAAGTACGCGCGGTAGAAGTCCCTTTCGTTTGCGCCCGATGCCGACAGCGCGCCCGAGAGTGGCGGCTCGTTGTCGATGAAGAAGCCGATGCACATCGGATCCGTCAGCGCCTTCTTGAGCGCGGAATCAGCCTCTGCGGACGCCTTGACCGCCGCCGCTAGGGACGACTTGAAGTTCGACGCCATGCAGTCGTACCATCCGTAGTTCGAAAGCGCGGGCACGCTGGAGTTGCGCGAGTATATCGTGCACACATACGGCTTGCGCCCCTTCGAGTACAGCGCCCCGGCGCTCCAGTTGCCTATCGTGTTGAGCCCCCACGAGTTCATCCGGTCGATGAGGAAATCGTAGTACGGCGACTCGTAGCTTGATGTGCCGAACTTCTTCTGGAGGTTCCACAGCGTGTACGACATCGTGCCGTTTCGGTTGACGTCGCTCGTGTACCAGTCGCGGTGGGTCGGACCGTACGTCGCATCCGTCATCGTGCGCGCGACGTTTACGCCGACGGAGAAGAAGAGGTGTCCCTCGGGGGTGACGAGCCACCACTTGCCGTCCACCTTCTGCGTGCGGAAGTGCCCCGTCGCCGCAAGCTTCGGTCCGTTCTTCCATCCGCCGTATGAATCCCACGAATCAGGTGCCTGCTTAAGCTCTGCGCGCTCGCTGGCGAGGTCCTTTGCGAACTCGTCGTCGCTCGTCACCTTCTCTGGCCAGGTGTCGTGCACAAACTGCCCGTACTTGTCGACGAAGGGAAGGTACTTGTCCGGATCGACCGCCCTTTCGCGGCGCGGCATCTGCACGAGCCGCAGGTTCGAGAGCCTGCAGTCAGCGACGTAGTTGAACTCCTGCTCGTACGGCCACTGCATCTTGACCGCGATCTCGGTGACGTGGTGCGTGTCTATCGAATACACGCCGCGCGCACCGTCGGGATAGTGGTATATCTCGGCATGCGGGAGCAGAAGCATCATCGTCCCCTTCTCGCCCGGGTTGAGGGCGATGCCGGTGTTCACCGACCTGTTCTGCGCAAGCACCGCGGCGGCATGGTCGTCGGAATCAGTGACAACCCCGCCCGCCGCGACATGCATGGTGAGGCGCATCTGGCGCGTCGTGGACAGGTTCTCCACGTCAAGCGCGAGGTAGCGTCCGCGCGAGAGGTCCACGCCCTCTTCGGACGTGAACGAGAGACCGGAGTTCCACTCCGCGCTCGGCAGCCTAAGCCGCACCGAGCCGTCGTCGTACTTCGTCACCTGCGCCTTGTAGACCGGGGAGAAGTCCGCCATCGAGAAGTCGAGCGGATCCGGCTGCGGCTCGCCGATCTTGATGAAGAACCCCCTCCGGTGCTGGCGCTTGACGACGCAGTTCTGGAAGAAGGTCACGGCCTGGTGCTCCTTCGCCCACGACGAGCCGGCGAAGCCGACGTATAGCCGGTCCGGCCAGCCGGAGAGCGAACGCCTGTCGATCCTGCGTCCGTCGAGGTAGAGCGACAGCTTCCCCTCGAGCCGCTCCAGCCCTATGCGCGCCGTGCGCGTGCCGAGGTTCACCGACTTGTAGGTCGTCAGCTTCGCGCCCTTCGTCGCGCGCATCTGCGCCATGAGGCGTCCGTCCGCAAAAGAGCGCACCGCGGTTATTGAGCGCGACGAGGCGTCTGTCGGGTCCTCGCGCACGCAAAGTCCGATTCGGCGCCACACGCCGCGTCCGTCGTTGTAGCCCGTCGGAATCGACACGTTCGCCTCCAAGAGGAAGTCGCCTTCGATCGGACGCGCGAGGAAATGGACCGCATCGGAGGTTAGCCCATTGTCGAACGAACCCTCCCCGGATGAGGCGAGGAACACGAGGTTGAAGCAGTCGGGCGAGTAGCCGCCGTGCGAGAGCGTCCCCTCGAGAATCGAATTGCCCGCGATGGTCGAGCCTATGTCGTAGTCCCTCCACTCCCCGAACACCCCGGCGGAGTCAAGCCTAACAGGCGAGTCGGCGCGGCGCGACGTCGAGAGCCACGCCTTCGGCACGGCGCGCCATCCGCCGCCGTCGTGCCGCTGGATCTTGAACGAAAACGAGCCGCTGCCGGAGCCGTTGGCCTTGCGCCACATCACGGAAATTGGATACGCCCGTCCGGCGACGAGGCGAATCCATCCGCTCTCGTCGACGCGCGTCTCCGTGACGCGGTCGAAGTCGGTGAATACGTCCGTCCCGGCAAACGACATCTTCGCGCACCCGTTGAGGTATTCCTGCCGGAAACGGTAGTATCCGCTTTCCGGAACGGTGAGCGCCCCCTCCCAGATGCTGAAGAAGTTCTGGCTGCCTGCGGCGAATCCGTTGTCCGCGACATACGCGCCGTCGGACACGCTCCATGCGTCTGGTATGGACCCGAGCAGCGTCGCGTTCGGAGTCGCCGCGGACGGGCCAGACTGCCACGACTGGTATATCGCCTGGAAGAGTCCATTCCCGGAAAGCTCGAGCGGCGCACTGCCGACGGAAACCTCCATGTCTCCGAGCGCGAGCTCGCCGCCGGAGAATATCCTGGACGCGGGGGCGGCGGTAACCGTGACCTGCGCGCCGGCGTCGCCTGACCAGGCGCGGAGGACGCACGAGCCATCCCGTCGCGTGTTCGCGGAATCCGTTCGCGCCTCCACGCCGCCAGGCACCGATTCAACGGCGGAGACCTTCCAGTACGTCACGGGCGAGGCGTAGGAGTCCGACCACCACCAGGAGCCGGCGCCCATGCGCTCCGCCGCGCGGATGCGCTCCTCGGCGGCAGTATCCGTCCGCACGCGGCACGCGATCGTGCCGTCCGCGCGAGTCTCCGCCTCGAGATGCGCGGAGACGTCGACGGGGATCAGCGACAACGACGAGAAGCGCGCGACGTCGGTCTCGCCAAGGGCGCGGGAGAACACGCCGAATCCCACGCGAATGTCGCCCGCCCACGCATCGGAGCCGGAGAACGACCCGCACTCATCCCATGTGCCGCGCGTCGTGACGTAGTGCGCGGAGATGACGGACCCTCGCCTGACGAGCCTGAGCATCACGTACGATCCAGCCTTGAATGTCATCGGGAAGGACGTCGCGCGCACGGCTCCGCCGGAAGTCTCCCGCACCGCGAAGACGAGTCCGTTCGGACGCACCGCAACCGACACGCCCGGACACGACGCGTCCGCGAGATCCGTCCTCGCGACAAGCGCGGCCGCGCCCTTCGCCGGAACGCTCACCGTGGCCATGAAGACGAAGTCGCCGTTTCCGCTCGGCGCTGTAAGCGTGTCGATCTCGTCGCCCGAGTACATGAAGCCACGCCCTGCGCCTGTGACGGAGAACGACTTGTTCGTCGGATTGTACTCGACTCCGCCGTGCACCGACGGCGCGCCGTGCTCGAAGAAGGTCCAGGGCTCTGGAACTGGCTCGAGGTGGGTGCCGGAGATCCATATGGTCTCGCCCTTGTCTTCGTCCAGCAGCCTTATCTGGCAAAGCTCGCTTCCCGTTCCCTCCCTGAACGAAAACGAGATGGGATATCCCCTTCCGCCCTCGAGGTCGAACACATCGCTCTGGAACTCGCGCCCCGACGAATACGCCGTCTGCGACACGGCGACCCTGCCGGCGAGCATCACGGAGAGCGCATCGTCCGCGATTATCTTCACGCGGTAGCGTCCCGAAGTCGGCATGCGCAGGATTCCGTTGCCCCTCACCTGGAAGTCGTCCATCCGCAGGAGTCCGTTCTTTGCGGACTCAGGGAAGCGCCTCGCGCCGTCGACGTCCCACGGCTTGTAGTACGTACTCCTGTTCACGAAGGAGCCGCACACCTCGCCGTCCTGCACGAAGGTGACCTGCATTCCTCCGATTTCGGCGGCACCAGCCGCCAGGCCCATCGCCGAAGCGAGGGCAAAGATGGCGATTCTGTTCATTTGAGGCCTCCTACCAGACGCCTTTGCGGCGCTTTTGGTACATAGTCTCCCCGACCATCCGCGCGCTGCGGCACAGCTCTGGATACGGCCTGTCGCAGACGTCGACGAATCCTATCTGATACGCCTCGCCGTCGCCGCGTCCGAGAAGCGGCTGGTCGCGGTACTGGAACCAGTGGCAGCCGACGAAGAGCGGATGCTGCAGGCATCCCTCCACGAAGCGCATGTAACTGCGTCCGCGCTCCGCCTGGCTCCACACCGGCGCGAGGCCCGGCTTGAACATTCCGCGGTCGAGGCATCCGAAGTGGAACTCTCCGACGAGAATCGGCTTCTCCTCGCCCTTGCCGAACATCCTGTCGGATATGTTGTAGACGGAGTTTGCATACGCGTTGACCGTGATGACGTCGCAGTACTTCGCGGCGGTGCGCCAGAGGAGTCCCGGCTGGCGGAAGCCGACGAAGCGGCTCCCGAGGTAGAGCTTGCCGGGCGCGAGGCGGTTGAGCTCCTCGCGGCAGATGCGGAAGTAGAGGTCAACTCCCGCGGCGGCGCGTCCCTCGCCGACGTCGGGGATCCAGCGGTGGAACTGGAGCTCGTTGTCGATGAAGAAGCCGATGCACATCGGATCCTTCGCCGCGTGCGCAAGCGCGCGGTCGGCGGCGAACTTCTCGCGTATCGCAGCGCGGAACTTCTGCTCGAAGTCAGGCGCGGAAAAGTCGTAGAGCTGGAACTTCTGCATCCGCTTCACTCCCTTCGCGCGCTCGAGGACGCTCAGCACGTACGGTTTCTTCGACTTGATCGTCAGGTCGCCCGAGCTCCAGTTGCCGATGGTGTTGAGGCCCCACGAGTCGAAGCGCTTCAGGACGAAGTCGTAGTATTCGTCCTCGAAGTCCTTCCTGCCGAACTTCTTCTCGAGGTTCCATATCGTGAACGCCATCTTGCCGTCCTCCGGCACGGGCGACTCGTACCAGTCCGGATGCAGCTTGCCGTTGGAGATGTCGGTCATGACGCGAGTGACGTCGAGCCCGACGGAGAAGAAGAGGTGCCCCTCCGGCGTCACGAGCCACCACTTGCCGTCGACCTTCTCGGTGCGGAAGTGCCCCGTGGCCCTGAGCTTCGGTCCGTTCTTCCATCCGCCGAAGCGGTCCCATTCCTCTGGCGCGCCCTTGAGGTGCTTGCGCTCCGCGGCGAGGTCCTTCGCGAACGTCTCGTCCAGCTTCACCTTGAAGCGCCAGTCAGCGCGGGCGAACTGTCCGTACTTGTCGACGAACGGAACGTACTTCGCGGGATCCACCTTGCGCGTGAGGTCGGGCGTCCCCTCGAGCCTCAGGTTCGAGAACCTCAGGTCCGCAAGATCGTCAAGCTCCTCCTCGTAAGGCCACTGCATCTGGAAGTGGATGGACGTTACGTGCGAGGTGTCGATGACGTACGGACCGCGCGCGCCCTCGGGCGCACCGTATATGGACGGATGCGTGAGAAGGAGCCGCATCGTGCGCTTCTCGCCCGGGTTGAGTCCGATGCCGGTGTTGACGGACCGGTTCTTCTTGAGGATCGCGACAGCGTGGTCGCCCGAATCGCCGTCCGCCCCTCCCGCCGAGACGTGCATCGTAATGCGCGACTGGCGCTTCTTCGAGAGGTTCTCGACGTCGACGGCGAGGTAGCGTGCGGACGAGAAGTCCTCGCCCTTCGCGGACTCCCACTTGATGCCGGTTCCCCATTCCGCGCTCGGGAACACGACGCGCACCTGGTTCGTGCCCTCCCGCTCGACCTGGGCCTTGTACACGCCCTTGAAGTCCTGGAGAACAGGCGCCGCCGGGCCCGCTAACGCGAGCACGGCGGCGACGGAGGCAAGGATCGTCCTTGTCATTGGCGTGTCTCCTACCTGATGACCACCGAGAATCCAGGCTTGCGCTGGCACTCATAGCATCCGACATCGATCTTGTCGAACATCACGCGCGCGCTGCCGGCGAGATCGACGGAGGGAAGGAGCGTGAGACCCGTGAGCGTTCCGGCATTATACGCGGGAGAGGCAGGACCAATTCTGAAATCTCCTTTTGCAAAATCCTTGAACACATTCTCAAGCTCAACGTCCGCATCCGTAAGATTGCCGACGTATGTGCCATGCTCCGTGTCCATCCTGACAGCCGTGTACTTCTCCTTGCCCGTCTCGTAGTTGCCGACCACGAGATTGTTGCGGAGACGTCCGTACCAGGTCGTGCAGTATATGCCGGCCGAGTCGTCCGCGAGCGAGCCCTCGACTTTGTTGGCCACAATGGTATTGTTCTCGATCTGGGTGTTGTCGTTGCTGCCGCAGAACCTTATTCCCGCCGTGCCGGCCTTCACGTCGCCGGAGGGCTCGTATGTGTTGTACGCGACAAGGCAGTTGGAAACTCGTCCGTTCTTCGCGTTGTACTGCACGGCTATGGCTCCGCCGGCGTAGCTGCCGCTGGTGGACGATCCCTGAACGGTGTTGTTGGAGATGACGCAGTGCGTGAGCGTGCCGGCGCCTGCGAGCTCCACGCCAGCGCCGGCGGCATTGTTGCCGTCGGCAACGGCAAGTCCGCCGCGAATGACGCAGTTCGACACCACGCCCAAGACGAGGCGCAGGTTGCCGCCGAACTGGTTCTTCACGCAACCATTCTCGATCGTGATGTTCTCGATGCGCCCATTGGCATTGTTCAGCTCCATCGTGCGATGGTAGTAGGTGTTGGGCGTCGCAGTGGTATTGCGCACGATGACGTCGTCGGGCTTTGCACCAAGGCCGCGAATCGTGATGGCCGTGGAAACCGGAATCTGGTCGATTGTCTCATGCACGCCCTCTCCAAGAAGGAGCGTATAGCCGTCCAGCGAAGCCTGCACCGCGGTCTTGAGATTGCCATAGCCCTTCTCCGGGGTGTCGTACGGGAAAGTGCCGCCAGCAGCGTTTCCGGGCGTCACGTACACGGTGGACGAAGCGACGCGCACATAGCCGACATAGGTCATCGCCGCCGATTCACTCTCCGCCTCGTTGACAGCCGACACAAAGACCGTGTACACGCCAGGGGTGG
>JAEEGG010023726.1_pt1 | contig 11959 bp, 10 predicted proteins | sample 9134161 | NCBI WGS metagenome assembly JAEEGG01 (sample SAMN16246543, study PRJNA631951) | gut metagenome | biome: gut microbiome; feature: rumen; material: CR-attached | host: Bos | place: Iran: Karaj | collected 2018-10 | reverse complement strand
GTCGTCCTCCCCGGGCACGGGATCCGTGCCGGGTGCGTCTGTGCCTTCACCGGTTCCGGGACCGGGGGCGTCGGTGGCTGTGCCCGGGTCGACGGCGGTAGTGTCGCCCGTGACTTCTGCGGTATTTCCGCCCGGAGCGGACGTGCCCGAGGGCGCTACGGTAGTGCTTTCGGGGTCGCCGCTGCCCGTGCAGGCGGCGCAGAGCGCGCAGAGCACGGTCGCAAGGACCAGACAGATCGCCTTTTTCAAGACCTTATTCCTCCTTCATTGCCGCCGCAGGCGGCACTTCATTTGCGCGAAGCGCAACTTCATTCGCGGCGCAGCCGCGTCTTCATTGCCGCCGCAGGCGGCACCTCATTTGCGCGCAGCGCAACCTCATTCCTTCCCCGCTATCCTCAGATACCTTCCGTACGCCTCGTCGTAGGCGGACCTGTCGGGATCCGGGAGGTAGGTCGAGGCTCCGAAGGAGCGGGCGACGACCTCCCTGCCCTCCGCGATGCTTCCGATCTCGCCGAGGGCGATGAGCTGCATTATGATGTTTCCGGCCGCGGTCGCCTCGGCTGGGCCGGCAATCACCGGCAGGCCGGTAACGTCGGCGCTGAGGCGGTTGAGCTCGGTATCCTTCGAGCCTCCGCCGACGATGTTTATGGCCCTCGGCGCGTGCCCGGTAAGAGACCCGATCGTGTCGGCCGTGTATCGGTAGCAGAGCGCCAGGCTGTCGAAGATGACCCGGACGGTCTGCCCCGGCGTCTGCGGCACCTTCTGCCCGGTGCGGGCGCAGTACCCGGCTATCCTGGCAGGCATGTCGCCCGGCGCGGTGAACACGGGGTCGTTGGGATCGATCAGCGACCCGAAGGGCTCGGCGGCGGCCGAGGCTCCGGACAGGTCGTCGAACGACAGCTCAAGGCCCTCGCGCGCCCACTGCCGGCGTGATTCCTGCAGCAGCCAGAGACCCATTATATTGCGCAGGAAGCGGACGGTGCCCCCGGCCCCTCCCTCGTTCGTGAAGTTGGCCCGCCTCGCGGCGTCGCCTTTCTCGGGCGCGCGGAGCTCGGTGCCCATGAGCGACCAGGTGCCCGAACTTATGTACACGAACTCGCCGGCCTTTTCCTTCGTGGGAACGGCCAGGACCGCGCTCGCGGTGTCGTGCGACGCCACATTGATGATCTTTATGCCTCCGTACTCCGGAAGGGCCCTGCCTAAGACGTTGCCCGGCATGACCTCGGGGGCAAAGAGCGTCTCCGGTATGCCGACCGCGTCAAGCACCTCCCGGCTGAGACGGCCCGTCCCGGCGTCTAACAGCGCTCCCGTCGAGGCTATCGTGTACTCGGTCGCCATGGCGCCGGTCAGGCAGTAGCCGAACCAGTCGGGCATGAACAGCAGGGTCTTTGCCTTCGAGAAGATCCCGGGGTCGTCGCGCAGCTCGGCAGCCAGCTGATACACCGTGTTGAAATTCAGCGACTGGATGCCTGTGATGCCGTAAAGCCTCTCCCAGGACATGAAGCGCGAGAAATGCTCCGTTATTCCGTCCGTCCTGGCGTCCCTGTAATGGACCGGGAATCCCAGCGGCTTCCCGTCTCCGTCCAGGAGCACGTAGTCGACGCCCCAGGTGTCGACGCCCGCCGATACCGCGCCGGCCGCGGCTCCGCGTGCTGCGGCGTCGCACACGTCGGAGCGGAGCCTGTCCGCGTTCCAGCGCAGGCGGCCCCCGACGGTCACGGGATCGTTGCGGAAGCGGCTTATCTCCTCGAGCTCGAGCCTGTCCCCGTCGAAACGGCCTATGATGCCGCGTCCGCTGGACGCCCCGAGGTCCACGGCAAGTACGGATACTGTCTTCTTCATTGCGGTCTCCTCCGGCGGTTTTGTCTGACTCCCGGCGCACCGGGAAGGGTCCCGGATAGTCCGGGAGGTAAGCACGCTAAAAGCGCGGCTATTTCAGTTCGATGACGGTGACGCCCGAGTCGCCCTCGCCGTACTGGCCCTGACGGAAGGAGGCTATTCGCCCGTCCTTTTTCAGCTTCTGCCACAGGGCGTTTCTCAGCGCCCCCGTCCCCTTGCCGTGTATAAGCCTTGCGGTGTGCAGGCCGGCCAGAGTGACGTCGTCGATGTACTTGTCGACCTCGGACCAGGCCTCGTCGCCGGTGAGCCCGCGCAGGTCGATCTCGTCGGACACCTGGCGCAGCGAGACCGTCCCGGTGTACTCGCCGACCGTCTTCCTCTCGCCGGAGGAGTCGGTGACGGTCACCATGTCGTCCATGAGCTTCAGGTTGGATATCTTCGTCTTTGTCCTTACGGCACCGACCTGCACCGACACTCCGCCTCCGCGGTCCGGGTCGGAGAGGACCATGCCCTCCTGGCGCAGATTCTTAAGCCAGACGCGGTCCCCCTTATGCAGGGGCCTCGGAAGGACGTAGCCGGCGTTGGGATCGGGCTCCGGCTCGTCGTACTTCTCCTCGTTCTCGCGTATGTTCTCCCTTATGCTTTTGCGGGCGGCCTCGAGCTCCTCGCCGAAGCGCTCGGAGTCCTTTGCCTTTCTTACCTTCTCGAGCTGACGGAAGACGTACTCGCTGGACACCCTGGCGCCCTCGACCGTCGCGCGGGCCTTCTCCCTGGCGCTCTCCAGCACCCGGTCGGCCTCCTTGAGTTTGCGGGCGATCTCGGCCTCCGACTGCTCGCGGTACTTCTCGTAATCCTCCCTCATGCGGAGGGCCTTCTCGCGGTTCTTCTCCTCCTCGACGCGCGAGGCCTCGAGCTTGTCGATCACGTCCTCGAAGCGGCGGTTCTCGGTGCTTATCTCGCGCAGGGCGCTGTCGACGATCCGTTCGGGCAGGCCGAGGCGCCTGGATATGGCCAGGGCGCACGAGCGGCCCGGCGTGCCTATGTTGAGCCTGTACGTCGGCCTCAGCGTCTCGACGTCGAACTCGCACGAGGCGTTGGTGACGCCGGGGGTGCTGAGCGCGTAGGTCTTGAGCTCGGCGTAATGTGTGGTCGCCGCGCAGAGCGCTCCGACTCCCCGCACCTCCTGGATTATGGCTATGGCCAGGGCGGCTCCCTCGACGGGATCCGTCCCCACCCCGAGCTCGTCGAAGAGGGCCAGGGAGTCCGGGGTGAGCTCGCCGATGATCGACACGATGTTGACCATGTGGGCCGAGAAGGTGGACAGCGACTGCTCTATGCTCTGCTCGTCCCCGAGGTCGACCAGGATCTTGTCGAAGACGCAGACGGACGACCCCTCGGCGGCGGGGATGTGAAGGCCCGACTGGGCCATAAGGGAAAACAGGCCGAGGGTCTTGAGCGTGACGGTCTTGCCACCCGTGTTGGGGCCGGTTATCACGAGCGTGTCGAACTTTCCGCCCAGGCGCACGTCCACGGGCACTACCCTGTCCTTCGGGATTAGGGGATGCCTTGCCCGGCGGAGGTCGACGGTCCGCCGCTCGCGGGAGATCCTGGGCCGTACGCCGTCGTAGCCGGCCGAAAACTCCGCGCACGCGAAGACCAGGGCCAGCTCGTCGATGTTCTCTATGTCGTACACGAGTTCGGCGGACATCGCGGCCACCTCGGCCGACAGGTCGTACAGGATCTTTTCGATCTCGTGCCGCTCGGCGCTCTCGAGGCCGCGCAGCTCGTTGTTGGCGTCGACCACGGCCATGGGCTCGATGAACAGCGTCGCCCCGGACGAGGAGGTGTCGTGCACGAGGCCCTTGACCTCTCCCCTGTATTCCGCCTTCACGGGGACGACGTAGCGTCCGTTCCTTATGGTAACTATGTTCTCCTGCAGGTACCTGGAGTACATGCCTCCGGTGTACCTGGACAGCAGGTCTCGGATCTTGGCCGTCACCTGACGGATCTTGCGGCGGCAGTCTGCCAGCTCGGGGCTGGCGTCGTCGGCAATGACGTCCTCTGATATGATCGTCCTGTATATCCTGTCCTCGAGCCTGCGGTCGGGTATGAGGCGCTCGAAGACCTCGTCGAGGACGGTCTCGCCGGTGCGGTTGACCTTTATGTAGTCGATAAGGCCCCTGCACGTGCGGAGCACGTTCCCGACGTCCAGGAGCTCGCGCGGGGACAGCATGGCCCCCTTCGCGGCCTTCTCGCAGTGCGGCGATATGTCCCTGGCGCCGCCGAAAGGAGGCATGCCCTTTTCTCTCATAAGGCCCGCAGCGTCGGAGGTGCGGCGCTGCATGGCGTCGACGCGTACGGCGTCGTCGTCGGGGCATAGCGTAAGCGCGGCGTTCCTGGCGCCCTCCGTGCGGCAGAGCTCGGCCAGCATTGCCCGGATCTTGTCGAACTCGAGCAGGGCAACGGTTTTTTCGGGTAGATACATTACAGTTGAGAAACCTCGTGATAGTATTTCAAAGAGTTGAAGCCGGTCCCCAGGTGCGAGAGCAGGTAGGTCTCGCAGATCCCGGCAAGGTCGGACAGGTCGTCCGGGTCGCGCAGCTCGAAAGAGAGCATGCTCTTCATGGGCACCTCGAGTATGTAGCGAAGCGCGGCCGGGACCTGCCCCCTGAGGGGAAGGTAGACGGTGCGCGTCCCGAAGGCGTCGGTGGGGACCTCTCCCTCCGCGGCCGCCGCCGGGCCGGAGCCCGCGCAGGAGGCGCATATGAGGCCTCCGTTCATGACGTCCAGATAAAAGGCTTCGGCCCGTTCCGCGCCGCATACGCGGCAACGGGACAGCTCCGGGGAGTACCCGGAGCAGGCGGCCGCGCGCCACTCGAACACGGCCTTAATCTGGGCCTCGGGGCGTATGTCTCTCGTCAGTGCGAAATAGGAATTGAGAGCGAGGCGCAGGATGTCGCCGGCGGGCTCCCCGGGGCCGCTGAGCTCCATGCATACGTCCGCTATGTACTGGGCAAGGTAGAGCCTGCCTATGTCGGCGCACAGCCCGGTGAACGGCTCGATGACCGACGCCGAGCGCAGCCAGCGCGAGTCGGCCGAGCTCTCGTGGATCTCGTAGTTTGCCCATACGAAGGCCCTGCAGGCGGGCATCACCGGGTTCTTCAGCGACTTTGCCCCCTTGGCGATCACGTTGAACCGCCCGGCCTCCTCGGACAGCAGTGTGAGGAGCTTGTCGTTGTCGCCCAGCGGGAGCTCCCTTATGACCAGGGCGTTCAGCGAATAGTCGCGAACGGACATCAGTTCTTTTCTCCCCCGTCGAGATCCCTGCGGTCGTAGCCGAAGTTGGCCACCATGCCGGCGGATTCCCTCCAGTTCTCTTTGACCTTGACCCACAGGTCGAGGTAGACGCGCGTCCCCGTGACCTTCTCGAGCTCCTCGCGGGCATAGGTGCCGGTCTTCTTGAGGATCTCGCCGTTCTTTCCCACTATGATGCGCTTGTGGGAGGCCCTCTCGCAGAAGATCTCGGCGCGGATGGAGGTCAGTCCCTCCTCCTCCCTGTACTCCTCGATGACCACGGCTATGCCGTGCGGCACCTCCTTGTCCAGGGCCCGCAGCAGCTTCTCCCTTATGATCTCGGAGGCGTACTGCCTCATGGTCTGGTCGGTCGCGGAGTCGTCCGGGTAGAACCACTCGGACTCCCGCAGGAAGGCCGAGAGCTCATCAGTGACCTCGCCGACGTTCTTTCCGCTCTTCGCGCAGACCGGCACCACCGCCGCCCAGTCGAAGAGGGCCGCGTAAGAGGCTATGGTCCGGGCTATGATCTCCCGGTCCGCCGTGTCGATCTTGTTCAGCACGAGGACGCCCGGGGTGCCGCTCTTTCTCAGGTACTCCGTGACTTCTTTCTCCGCGTCCGACGGCGCGCGCGTCACGTCGGCGACGAGCATCACCACGTCGCCCTGCCTCATGCCGGCTCCGGCCGCCCTCATCATATAGTCGCCGAGGCTGTTGCGCGCCCTGTGGATGCCCGGCGAGTCTATGAACACGTACTGGTCGTCTCCGCGGGTCAGTATGCCCCTGATGCAGTTGCGCGTGGTCTGGGGCTTGTTGGACACTATGGCGACCTTCTCGCCGAGTATCCGGTTCATAAGCGTGGACTTCCCCGTGTTGGGGCGCCCCACTATCGATACAAAGACTGTTTTTTTCATAACGCGTTCACTTCTCCGGAGCGACGGCAACGGCGCCGAGCCTTTTCATCACTGCCCTCTGCCGGCGGCGCATCCGGAGCTCGTCCTCCGGCCCGGTCTCGTGATCGTAGCCCAGAAGATGAAGGACGGAATGCACCGTGAGGAAGGCCACCTCGCGCTCGAACGTATGCCCGTACAGCTCGGCCTGGGCGCGGGCCCTCTCGAGCGATATGACTATGTCCCCCAGCTGCAGCCTGCGGCCGTCGAAGGCCGAATCGAGGTGCCCGGGCTCGGCCTGCGGGAACGACAGCACGTCTGTCGCCGAGTCCTTCCCGCGGTACTCGCGGTTGAGGCCCCGCATTATCCTGTCGGACACGAAGGTGACGGAAACGGCGCAGTCACGCCGGACCTTCTCGCAGGCCAGCGTCTCCGCTATAGCGCGCCTGACGAGCTCACGCAGCTCCGCCGTCGCCTTCTCCCTGCGGCATCTCACCGAAAAATCAACTGTCAGTTCCATATCGTCCGCCGCGCGTCAGCGCCTGACCCGGTACTGCTTGTACCCGGGGCGCCCGCCCTCCGCGTTCCTGGCGGTCTCCTTCTCATATTTGTCGTAGGCGAGGATTATGCGCTGGACCAGCTTGTGCCGGACGACGTCGGCGTCCGAGAAGCGGTGAACGGCTATGCCGTCGATCCCCTCCAGGATCTTCACCGCCGACCACAGCCCGCTCTTCTGCCCGTACGGCAGATCGGTCTGGGTGAGGTCGCCGGTGACGACGGCCTTGGAGTTTGTCCCGAGACGCGTCAGGAACATCTTCATCTGCTCGAAGGTCGCGTTCTGCGCCTCGTCGAGGATGATGAAGGCGTCGTCGAGGGTGCGGCCCCTCATGTATGCCAGCGGGGCGACCTCGACGATCTGCTTCTCCAAGCTGCGCTGGTAGTTCTCGGGCCCCATCATCTCCGTCAGCGCGTCCTGCAGCGGGCGGAGGTAGGGGTCGATCTTGCTCTGGAGATCGCCCGGCAGGTAGCCGAGCTTCTCTCCGGCCTCGATGGCCGGGCGTGTAAGGATGATCCTGTCGACCTGCTTGTCGCGAAGCGCCTTGACCCCCATTGCCACGGCAAGGAAGGTCTTTCCGGTTCCGGCCGGGCCGGTGCCCAGGATCACCGTGTTGCTCTTTATGGCCTCGACGTACTTCCTCTGACCGACGGTCTTGGGCTTTATGGGCCTGCCGCGCGAGGTCACGCATATGCAGTTCTCGTCGAACGAGTCGAGCTCGGCCCCGCGCCCGCGGCGGACCATATCTATGACGTACAGCACCTGCTGCTCGGTCAGCGATTCCGACGCCGCGGCCATGCGCGACAGCAGCCTTATGGTCTCGGCAGTCTGCGCCACGCGCTCGGCGTCGTCGCCGCTTATGAGCAGGGTATCGCTGCCCTCGTCCGGATCGCCGCCCGAACGGTTGTAAACGGTCACGCCGAAGGCGTTCTCGACGGCCTTCATGTTAGAATCGCCCGAGCCGTACAGCTCTGCGGTCAGAGCGGCGCTCCCGATCTTGACTGTTTTCTGTTCCATACGGAACTCCCTTTCCGGCCGGCATCGGCCGGCACGACATTATTCCCGTCGCGGTTCGTTTTTTTCGCGCCTGTGCGGATCCTGTGCGGATCGTAAGGATCACCGCACGCGAGCATAAAGACCGAGCTGTTCGACCGAGAGCGAAGGATCGACCGATCTCAGCAGCGAATCTAAGCCGTCGGCGATCTGTTCCGCTCCGTCGCCCAGATAGTATCCGTATCCAAGAGCATCAAGGACCGACCCGATTGCTGCGGGCTCGCTGAGCGCCAGCCTTGGGTAGCCGGGCTTTCCGTCGAAGAGCCGGAAACCGTTCGAATCGGGAGCGAGATCAACAAGAACGAGCGACTGATTAATCATTCCCTTCGGCCTATCGATACTGATCGCGATCCAGAGCGTCCCGTCGGAGTTGTTCATGGCAACGACCAGTTCCACCCGCCTCGTTTCTACCGTCTCCGCTCCGCCGTTATAGACAGCGACGTTGATATCCAACTCTTCGGAAACGTATTTCAGGCTGCTGATGAAAATGGTGCCGTCTAGGGCGGCATTCAGGGTCATAGTGAACCTGTCTGCGGGATCGTGCTTCGGCAGCGTGGCCTTGATCTTTTCGATCGCCTCCGCCCTGATCACGGGATCCCAGACCGGTGACGGGGCTTCCGTCTGCGCTGAAGGCTCTTCCGTCTGCGCGGAAACATCTTCCGTCTGCGGCAGGGCGGCGCCTGTCTGCGCTGATGGGTCCCCGCTATCGCCGCTGACAGCCGTGAGGTCTCCGGTCAGCTCCGACGGTGCTGCGGCCTGCGTTCCCTCGGACGCGCCCGAGGTCCCGGTATGACCGGACGGACCGGAATATGAGCACGAAGAGAGCAGCACGGCAGCGGCGATGATCAAAACAACGGCAGTCTTTTTCATGAACGTCTCCTTTCGGGCCTGCCCCGGAAGCCGATCTATCACAAAATGGCCCGGGGCTCCGGGACACGCGGGAAAATGCGTACTGAACGCGCCCGCGATCATACCCTCATGTCTCATATTATACCATCGGAAAAACAAAAAAACAATATGCAGTTGCTCTCCGCGGGGAGCGGAGCGATTTTATTTTTCCCGTTATCTCCCGGTATAGTTATCCGCCGGCTTCGCCCCCGGTCTTTCCCTGCGCCTTTCCTTGACAAGGCACGGCAGTTTTGCTATAATGATACCGAAATAACCAAATGCCGTGCGCCGGCTCCGCCGGGCGCGCACACGGAGAAAAAATGATCGATTCTGTGCTTTCCGGATCCGTTTATTCGGGCTTCTTCCTCGACAGTCTGGGGTTCGGCTACCCGGTGCTCGCGCTGGCGCTGGCGGTGGCGGAGCCTCTCGTCTGCGCCCTGGCGGTCTTTCTGTTCCTGCGCAGAGCAGTCATAAGGACCCGGCTGCTGACCTTCGCCCTGAACGTCGCCGTTTACGAGGCGCTGGTCTTCCTGGTCTTCTCGGATCTCCAGGGGGTCCTCGACGCGCTCGGGGGCGCCGGCTCCGTAAAGGTGCCGGACGTCTGCGGCTTTCTCTGCTCGCTCTGCGCCGCGGTCGTCTGTCTCGGGCTCTCTGTCCTGATGTGCGGGAACGGAGTCATGAAGTTCCGCGGGAGGCTGTCGGCCTTCATACTGACGGCGGTCTTCGCCTTTGCCGAAGGAGCGGCGGTCTTCGGCTGCTACGAGGTCTCCCTCGGCGGATACAGCGGCTATTCGCTGTCCGAGGTCTTCCCCTTCCTGTCCTTCCTTCCGGCCCCGGTCGCCGAGTCCGGGACCGATACCGTCGCCGGGGCGCTGTTCTGCCTCTACGTCGTCTGCCTGTTCCTCTGCTTCCTTGCCAACCGCAACGCGCGCGAGATAGCCGAGGGTGAAAAGAAGCTCCGCGAAGAGGCCTCCGTCAGGCGCCACGGCCTCTCCGAGGACGCGGCGGCCGAGCTCTGCTGCTGCGCAAGCTGCCAGCTGGCCGTCGAGCTCAGGTCCGACTCCGGCGCCGTCCTGTGCGACCGCAAGGGCATAGTCGACGCCTCTCACATCTGCCAGGACTTCGTCTACGACCCGCTGAAGCGCCGCCCCGTGCGGGGAGCGTCGCCGTATCATATGAAGAAGGATGAGGATGAGAAGGAATGAAGCTGCGCGCTGTGCGCGCAAATGAAGTTGCCGGCGGAGCCGGCAAATGAAGTGCCGCCCCGCGGGCGGCAATGAAGGCGCGCTGTGCGCGCAAAAGGACCGGCCGCCGGGCGTTTCGCGTCCGGCGGCCGGTCCTTTGTCGTTGCGTTTTACTCGGCCTTCTCTTCGGCCGCTTCTTCGGCCTTTTCTTCGGCTTTCTCTTCAGGCTTGTCTTCGGCCTTCTTTTCGGCCTTCTTCTCAGCCTTCTTCTCGGGCTTCTTTTCGGCCTTCCTGCCGGCGGTCTTCCTGCCGGCTTTCTTGTCGGCCTTGGCTTCCTCTTCGATCTGAGCCTCGGTCTTCACGAGGGTTATGAGCGCCATCTCGGCGGCGTCGCCCCTGCGGGGCCCGAGCTTGTAGATGGCGGTGTAGCCGCCGTTGATGTCCTCGTAGCGGGGGGCGATCTCGTCAAAGAGCTTTTCCACGACTTTTCTGTCGGTAATATATGCGAGCGCGGCGCGACGGCTGGCAAGCGTGTTCTGCTTGCCGAGCGTGACCATCTTGTCGGCCATGGCGCGGAGCTCCTTGGCGCGGGTCACGGTCGTCTCGACCTTGCCGTACTTGAACAGATAGGTGACAAGACCGCGGAGCATCGCGTTTCTGTGGGCCGTCGGTCTGCCGAGTTTTCTGGTTCCGGGCATCTTACTGCTCCTCCTATTGATTATTGAAATGGAAGTGATAGAGGTCAGCGCTCATTCCTCGTCCTTGCGCAGCGTAAGGCCGAGGGATCTGAGTTTGGCGATGACTTCTTCGAGCGACTTCTTCCCCAGGTTGCGGACTTTGATCATTTCGTCCTCGCTCTTGCTGACCAGTGCTTCCACGGTGTCGATGCCGGCACGCTTCAGGCAGTTGGAACTGCGCACTGACAGGTCAAGCTCCTCAATGGTCATCTCAAGAACCTTTTCTTTCTCCTTCTCAGGTCTCTCGACGATGATTTCGGCGTTCTTTGCTTTCTCGGAAAGATCGACAAACAAGTTGAGATGCTCGTTGAGAATCTTGGCGCCGAGGGAGATCGCTTCTCTTGCCGTGATGGTGCCGTTGGTGGTGACATCCACGGTAAGCTTGTCGTAGTCGGTGATGTTGCTTCCCACGCGGGTGTTTTCGACGGTGTAGCTCACGCTGTAGACCGGCGTGTAGATGGAATCGGTGTAGATCAGGCCGATAGGAGCGGACACGGTGGAGCCGTAGACGTCGGCGTGGATGAGCTTGTTGCGGTCCTGCGAGACGTAGCCGCGGCCGTTCTCGAAAGTGAGCTCGATGAACAGACGGGCGCCTTCCGCCAGGGTGGCGATGTGGTGCTCGGGGTTCAGGATCGTGATATCGGAGTCCTGCTTGATGTCGCCGGCGGTGACGTCGCGGGGTCCGGCCGCTTCGAGGATGGCGATCTTCGGGGCCTGCGTGTGCAGCTTCGCGACGATGCCTTTCACGTTGAGCACGATCTCGGTGAGATCCTCCGTGACGCCGGGAAGGGCCGTGAACTCGTGAAGCGCGCCCTCGACCTTTATGCTGGTGACGGCGACTCCGGGCAGCGAACTCATCATGACTCTGCGGAGAGAATTGCCGAGAGTCGTGCCGTAACCGCGCTCAAGAGGCTCGACGATGAACTGACCTGTCCTGCCGTCTTCGCTTATGTGAGCGACCGTAATGTTGGGCTTCTGTATATCTATCATTCCGGTTATACCCTCCATATGACAGTATTCTTTTGCGCAAACCTTGCGCTCCCGGTCTCATCCCCGCGGGACGGACCGGCGTTTCAGATACAGCGGAATTATTTGGAATAGAGCTCGACGATAAGCTGCTCGTTGAAGTCGAAGCCGACGTCTTCCCTGGTCGGGAGAGCCACTACCTTGGCGCAGGCGTTTGCCGCGTCGATCTCGAGCCACTTCGGGGCGGTCCTGCTGCCGATGCCTTCGGACAGAGCCTTGAGGGCGTCGGACTTGAGGGCGATCTCGCTCACGCTGATGACGTCACCGACCTTGACGGAGTAAGAGGGGATGTTGACCTTCCTGCCGTTGACCTGGATGTGGTCGTGGAGGGTGAGCTGACGGGACTCGCTGCGGCTGAAGCCGAAGCCCATGCGGAACACCGCGTTGTCAAGGCGCCTCTCAAGGAGAACGAGAAGGTTCTCGCCGGCCATGCCGTTCATGCGGGCTGCCTTGTCGTAGTAGTTCCTGAACTGGCGCTCGAGCACACCGTAAAAC
>JAEEGG010023724.1_pt1 | contig 11959 bp, 8 predicted proteins | sample 9134161 | NCBI WGS metagenome assembly JAEEGG01 (sample SAMN16246543, study PRJNA631951) | gut metagenome | biome: gut microbiome; feature: rumen; material: CR-attached | host: Bos | place: Iran: Karaj | collected 2018-10 | reverse complement strand
GCTTCGTGCAGGGCATCCTCGGCCGGGTGGAGAAATACAACAAGCAGTACCGCACGAAGGACGTGATGTTCAACTGCGAGATGATTCCCGCCGAGAACGTGGGTGTGAAGCACGCCAAGTGGGACCGCGAGGACGGCTACTTCGTGCCGCGCGACTGCTACAACTCATACTTCTATGTGGTGGAAGACGACTCGCTGAGCGTCATCGACAAGTTCAAGCTGCACGGCGCACCCTACATCGAGCATCTCACCGGCGGCTCGGCCCTGCACATGAACCTGGAGGAGCACCTCTCGAAGGAGCAATACCTGCAGCTGCTGCGCGTGGCCGCCAAGGAGGGGTGCAACTACTTCACGTTCAACATCCCCAACACCGTGTGCAACGACTGCGGACACATCGACAAGCGCTACCTGAAGGAGTGCCCCCACTGCCACTCGAAGAACATCGACTACATGACCCGCATCATCGGCTACCTGAAGCGCGTCAGCAACTTCTCGCAAGCCCGACAGGAAGAGGCCGCACGCCGCTACTATGCCACAGCCTGAAGAAAGGACAGAACAACTGTTTTTTGACAAAACAACAAAACAACACAATAACGACTGGACAACAGAACGGACATAGTAGCAGGTAGAAAACTGAGCTATACATCGGAAAGAACGGGGCAGCAACAGTGAAAACTGGTGTTGCCCTGCTTTTTTACAAAAAAATTTGGTTAGTCAAAAAAAATAGCTTATCTTTGCAAGTGTATAATAAGTAATCAACCAAACATACATGAAAACGAAAGCAATACTTGCATTACTCTTATGGTGGTCGATGTCAATTGGCGCACTGGCGGCAGGCCAGGGCGTGCTGATTGTTGGCCTGACCGACGGGAACACCCTACGATTTATGGTACCGGTTCAGAATCCCCATGTGGGTTGTTCGTTTGGGGTGATGAAGATAGACTATCTTGCAGAGGGCAACGAGGCCCGACAGCTTCAGTTCGAGCGCGACGCAGTGGCATACCTGAAGATGACCACGGCGGAGGAGCTGAACCTTGAAACCATCGAGGCCGACGAGAGCCGCATCAGCTTCGACCTGACACGAAGCAGCGTGGTGCATGTGAGCGGACTGAAGGATGCCGACCGGCTGCAAGTGTATCGCATCGATGGCAAGCGTGCAAAAGCCATCATCAACCGTCGGGGCAGCGAGGCCACCGTCAGCATCGATGGCGAGCAGCGTGGCATCTACTTGGTGAGCGTCAACCATTGTTTCACCTTTAAACTGATGAAGCCATGAAGAAGCCTTTGCTACTACTGACCCTCGTGGCGCTGGTCACCCCCGCCACCGCCCAGGAATACATCCTCGTCGACGACGACGTGCCCATCTTCTCCAGCGATGTGTTGGAGATAACCTACGAGACAGACGAACAGTTCGGGCAGCGGCTACTGCCAGGCATCCTCGCTGCCGACCCGAAGACACAGCTCTTTAGCCAAGCCCTACAGCTGACGGGGTTAGCCGACACGCTCCGCTGCTACTGGTATGCCGACTATACTACGCCCAGCGAGCCGAGGTATTACTACAGGTCGTATGTCTGGAATGAAGTGGCTTGGTTCAATGAGCACCGCTACAAGAACTTCACCGTCTTTGCCGAGACCGACGATGTCTTTGCCGCGCAAGGCATCGGCAACATCGAGCAGTTGAAGGCCTACGCCAAGCAGGTGTACGACCCCGTCTTCCCCGACGATGCCGCAATCAGCGACCCCACCGACCGCCGCAACTCACTCAACCGCTTCGTGGCCTACCACATCCTGCGCCACGGCAGCACCTATTGGTATCTGACGTTCTACGACGGTAAGATGACCGAAAGGTTTGTAGACGCCACCCTAACCGACATCAACGTGTGGTATGGCACTCTGATGGAGCAGGGCGTACTAAAATTCAGCTACCCACTCATTGGCAACGACAGCGGTGTCTATCTGAACCACCGAGGACTGGGCACTGAGCCCGACAAATACGGCAAGCAGGTGCGCGGGGCAAAGGTGGTGGCCGACGGCGAGCAGGGCTTCGACCACCCCTGCTTCAACGGCAACTACTTCTACATCGACCGCATACTGGCCTACGACCTACCCACACGCGACGACGTACTGGGCAGCGAGCTGTGGCGAATGGACTTCAAGACACTCTCGCCCGACATCATGAACAATTATCAGGAGATGAGGGGTGACTACTTCATGACTGACGATCCCGGCAGCACTCATAGTGGTCACAACTACATCTACAAATGGGATGCCATGGAGAACATCACCGGCCACTCGCCCGAAGCGCCTGGCTTGGTGGCACGCAGGACTGTCGCCAATTTCTATTGCTGGCAGGGCGACGAAATCAACATTTTTGGCCCATTCGACATCAATATCCAGTTGCCCACCCTACCCCCTGGCGAGTGGGAGGTGCGCATGGGCTTAGCGGTCACAGACATGCGCCCCAGCGTGAATGTCTACCTAAACGGACAGTTGACCATCGACTCGCTTGTGCTTTCCCGAGGCTACTATGATGCCGATATGCCTTTCGGCCAGACTCCCCTGGGGGCGGATATACTTGCCTATATGGAAACGCATGTGTTCACCGTAGAGCAGCAGGGCGACAGTCTCTTCCTGGTGACCGACGTGAAGACGGGCGAGCAGATGCTCACAACGGAAGACCCGTACAAAAAGATGTATAACGGCCCCTACCTATTTTATACCGGCGTACTACATGATGCCATCATTGCCGGCTTCATCGGCATAGACTCCACAACGGGCGAAAGCATCGACTGGTCGGAGCGAGCCAACAACTATCGTGCACAGGCCATCAAGGACTACACCGCCACGCAGCCAAAGGTGATGCATGCACCGAAGGCGTGTATGCGTTTCAATTCAGGTGGCCACCAATTCAGTTTGTTCGATGATTCACAATATTCACTACGATACGTCCTGGGGCACATCGTCAGCGATGGTAGAAACCGCAACACGCTGCGCATAGAGTGGCGTGCCGCATCGCCATACAGCAGCGCCAAGGAGATGATGATCGACTACTTTGAGTTGGTACCCAAGGCCGTCTACGACAACCAAGAGATACCCGAAGAGTGAGGAAGGAGAAAAGCAACATGAAAAAAATCATAGCGATTATCACAGTGGCCTTCATGAGCTGCTACACAGGAGCCTTGGCACAAGATGTCATCGTGCTCCACATGAAGGACGGCACCACGCGCCGATACGTGAACGGCGTGAAGGAGCGCACCGACATCAACTTCTACAAGCATGCGCCCACCACCACCTATACCCCCGACTATACCTCCACCCACGACAACGGCTACCAAGTGGCGTGGAACGTGAACAGCGTCTGGAAGATTGACGGGGAATACACCGTGGGTATCTTCTGGGAAGACAGCGTGCCCAAAAACTTCAACCCCCGACATGGACTCTGCTTTGGCACTAAGCCCGGACTCACGGTGGACAACTGCGAGCAAAAGGCCTACGCCGAGGATGTCACTCTGCGCGGCATCAATATCCACAGAGACATGATGTCGAACATTTTCCCTTATTGCCACTATCTGGTCATAGGCGAAAAGATGACTAACAACATGAGCATGAGAGTGCCCTACAACAATTCGGACTCGTATGCCGAATTTTATTTGGATGTTTCGTCCAACCATCTCGCCACCCATTTGGAGCGTGGCGCCACCTACTACTACCGCACCTTTACGGAAGGACAAGTGCTGGAAGACGGAGCCATGAAGAGCGTGGTGTTCTACGGCCCCGAGCGCAGTTTCCGCGTGCCCCGCGTGATGGCCGACTACGGCTATTTCCCCTACGCCCAAGGCACGCCCGAAGCTATGGCCGCCTTTGCCCATCATTTCCCCCAAGGGGTGACAGCGCCCACATGGGCAGAGATTGATGCGCTGTGGAAGCAGTGGAGGGAGACCGCAGAGGGAAAGCATCTCGACCTCTCAGCCGACATCACCAGCGACCAGTTCGATGATGGCACAGGCTATCGCCTCAACCGCATCCCCGACGAGTTCTACACGTGGCTCGCCAACCGCGAGGTGGTCATCGACGCCTTCGACGACCTGGCGGAAGTGAGCTGGGTCATAGAAGCGCATGGCGACACATTGGCGACGGTCAGCATCGAGCTGGTGACGGGGCTCGACTCCATACCAGGAGGGAAATACGTACGATTCACACCCGTGGTACCAATGGTTAACCACCGAGTCATCTACCGCAGCAACGAGGTGGTGCCTGGAGTGAAATACAAGCTCGTGGTGAATTTCGCCCCCGAAACGCTACCCAACGCCACGGTCAACGACCTGCTTCCCACGCTTATCCGCATCGTGACCAACCCCATAGAAGGCGGGAAAGACACCGTCATCGTCAACAAGCATTATGTGCCAGCCACGCACATGAGCACGTATGAGAACGATGACTTCAACATCCGGCAAATGGGCACCAACCTGAAGATAGAATCCCGTATCACAAGCGCAGAATTAAGAAACAATAATTACAACCGAATCATGCGCATCGCCCAAATGCGGCTGGTGCCATATAAAGAAGAATAGAAACAAATGGAAAACCTAATTGTGGTGGATGCGGAATACGTAGACCGCATCGCATTTAACCTGATTGTGAACTTTGAGCGGATGCTGGAGCGGCGCGTGCCCGAAGCCGACTTGGCCGTGTGGCTGGAGTGCCTGGCACTCGACGGGGGGCTGGCCGATGGCGACGCCGAGATACAGGTGGTGCTCATTCACGAGAAGGGGAGCAAGCGCCTGACGAACTTCTGCCCCGGACACTATGAGGACGAACTCAACGGAAAGGCTTTCAAGGGAAGGCAAGGAGAGTTCTCAATCACCACCGTGCAGACGGAGGAGATGGCCAGCAAAGAGAAACTGCTGACAGAAACGCTGCAGCTGGCAGGGCAGCAGCCGAAGCTGAACACGCTGATGGTGGTGGCCCCCGAGACCCTACTCGCGGGCGCCAAGCGGATGCTGCTTCAAATGTCCAACCCGGCATGCCGCACCACGCTGTTCACCCTGCAGCCTATGATAGCCACCTCTCTGCGCCAAGAGTCGCTTGGCTATTCGCTCATGGCCGCTCTGGGCATCAGCGGAAAGGAAATCGACGAAAGGCTGAAGAAAGAAAAACAACCGCACTCTACTCACCTCTCACCACTAATGAAGTCTTTAAATTAGTAAAACAGGGAAAAACAAGAATAACCGAGAAAAAACAAATCAAGCGCAAATGAAAAGGTTTTTATCTGTGTTATTGGTTTTCACCTGTTTTCCTAAATTGAAAAAAAACTTGTAAAGAACACGACTTGATTGATAATCAAATCTTCTAAAACCGATATTTAAAGTTTAAAAGCAAAAGGAATCATGTTAGACAAAATCTTTTCGCCCGAGACCTACAGCATGCTGGGTCAGTGGGCATTGGGCTTCTGCAAGAACCTTCTGGTAGCCATCATCGTATTCGTCATCGGCCGGTGGATCATCAAATGGGTGAAGAAGCTGGTGGTGAAGATGCTGGAGCGCAGCAAGGTCGACAGCTCGCTCTATTCGTTCCTCACGAGCATCGTCAACGTGGTGCTGTGGTTCACGCTCATCATCATCATCATCTCCATCCTGGGCATCGAGACCTCGTCGTTCATCGCCCTCTTCGCCTCGGCTGGCGTGGCCATCGGCATGGCACTGAGCGGCACGCTGCAGAACTTCGCCGGCGGTGTGATGATCCTGCTGTTCAAGCCCTTCAAGGTGGGCGACTACATCGAGGCACAGGGATATGCCGGCACGGTGAAGGAGATACAAATCTTCAACACCATCCTGCGCACCAACGACGCGCAGACCATCATCATCCCCAACGGAGGACTCTCCACCGGCTCGATGAAGAACTACTCTACAGAGCCCTACCGCCGCGTGGACCTCACCTACCAGTTTGCCTACGGCACCGACCTGGAGCAGGTGAAGCAGGCCATCAGCGAGATTCAGCAGCGCAACCCCCTCGTGCTGCAAGGCCCCGTGAAGGACAGCCCCGTGGTGGCCGCCCCGTGGATAGGCTTGTCGGAACTGGGCGAGAGCGGCGTGGTGGTGAACACCCGCACGTGGTGCAAGAGCGCCGACTACTGGGCCGTCTACTTCTACATGAACGAGACCGTCTATCAGGAGCTGAAGGAGCGCGGATTCATGTTCCCCTTCAACCGCATGGACGTGAACATCATCAAGAGTTAGGAGTTAGGAGTTAGGAGTTAAGAGTTAGGAGTTAAGGAGCTGAGACACGCGCGCAGCCCTTCCCCCCGTCATTGTCGAGGGGAAGGGCTGCGCATAAAGTGCGTGGGAAGACGAACTCGCAAGCACCAGAAGCGGTTGAGCGCATCAGCGCACCGCTTGCTCTTGGCACAGCTTGAAGAACTCGTCGCGCGTTTTGCAAAAGCCACGATAGGCAGCCCTTGCCATCCCGAATCTTGCTGGATGCTCCAGCTTTGTCCATGCCGCCACATCGAATTTGATGCGTGTCGGATAGCCGGCATCGGCAACTCTTTTCAGGTTGGCTTTCGTCACCTTATAGTAGCCATTGATATGTCCGCCAGGAATGATGGGGGCGATGTAGCGCACCGACTGGATATCCTTTGATTCTTCCATTCCTTTCCTTCCCATGACAACCGACGAGGCCGTGCCGTTGATGATGGATTGCGCGTCCTCATTCACTCGCTCATCTATCGTCAGTATCATATAGATGGCATCCTTTGGCTCTTCTGACGAATAATACAATCCCTTTTGTGGAATGCTGTCGCTAAGAATCTCTGTCGATGCCTTTCCTATCAGCTCTTCTATGAAATGCTCCAATAGCTTTCTGTTCTCCACATCATTGGGCCTCAGTGGGAAAGCTCCGATGTTTACCTCGTCGAGTGATTGCTGGAACTTGGCCTTCGCCACCTCCACCGGGTCGCCATTGCCTGGAAACAGGATATAGCCGCCTATCACTTCCTTCTTCAGCGCCGTGTCGCCATCCTTGTTGTCCTTATAGTAGATGGCATCGCGATAGCGGTGCATTTGGTTGATGGCATCATCGGGAGGAGTGTCTACACCAGCATCCGTTCTGTCGTTGATACGGTATTTGGCATCAAAGAGATAGGTCATCTTCATGCCCTTCTCGATGTCATCTTTCGTCAGTTGCAGCACGATGTCGGGCTTTTGTGCTACGGTGGGAACCACCAGATGCTCCATGCTGATGGAGTCGTTCTCCTTGTCGGTATGCTTGGGGTTATAGACGAGTTCTGCCAGCTCCACGCCATCTTTCCTGAAGAGGATTCGCGAGTGCTCTCCCTTTCCCAGTTCCCATGTGAACGCCCCATTCATCTCCATGCGGTTGCGATGGTCCACATCCACATCGAGTCCCAACTGCTCTCCGATGATATGGCTCACCTCGATGAAGCACCATATCTCATAGAGCGTGGCAATATCCTTCGACTGCAACCTATACATCCCATCGTTGAGCGAATAGGCGCGTCTCAGCAGCTGCCACGTCCTGTAGACCTGACTATAGCCCGTGGCCCTTTGCAGCACCAGACTTTCCTGAGTCAGCCCTTTGAGTCGTCCTACGGTTCTGAAGAATGGATTGCGCTGCAAGTGGTTCAGCGTCTTCTCCATGTCGTTCATCTCCTGCTTCAGGGTGTCCGAGGTGTTCCTGATGGCTTCAATGCGTTTCTTCAGCATTTCATATTTGGCCGTTATCTGGGTGAGCGCATATTTCAGGAAGCGGTTCTCCTGCGTGTCGTTCGACTGAATATGTTCCTCCACGCGATACAGATGGGCCTGCTCACATCGGTGCTCAGCCAACTCGTTCTCGATGTTGGCTGGCACCCGTTTCAGCTTGTCTGCCCTCAGATAGACCTCATAGCCGCGAAGTCTGCGACGCGGCCTTTCTATGATGCTGCGACAAGCCTTCACGAATTTCTCCTGCTCGCCAGCAAAGATGCTCCACCATATCAGCTCCGGCGTGTCGCCTTTCGTGTCAGGCGCGAAACCGTGAAACGTGCGCTTCATGTAGTCGAGCGACAGCATGCGGTATTCGGCCTCGATGTCCTCGATAATCTTCTTCCAATGCTCGTGGTAGTTCAGCTTGGTGCTCAGCACCTCGTAGCCCAGTTTGAAGCGCCGCTGCTCCTTACCTATATGATATATGAGTTGCAGTTCGCTCCGTCCTATCTCATTGCCATAGTTGATGAAGCCGGCCAGCGTATGTCCTCTGAAACTGAATCGGTCGTTGTCGGTTTGGAGCATTGAGCCAAACTGCGCCTTGCTGACATGCGAGCCAAACTCCACCCAGATGGGATATTCGGCATTGTCGAAGAACACGGCCTGTGCCTGTCCTCCGTTTTCTATCGGCTCATCGTTGAGCGTGGCTGACTTCACGCCCTCCGTCCACGTGTAGGTGGTGAGCAGATTCTCTCTGCCCACATTCCTTACCGCCTTTCCCCAGATGGCTTCATACTTCGAGCACTCCACCCACATGGTGAAGTCCTCATGGCGTATCGTCAGCAGGTCCATAGCCTTTTAGCTCCAGAAACAGGTATAGCCGCTCTTCAGTTTTCGCTCCATCTCGTCGAGCTTCTTCAGCGATACGGAGTCCTCTGTTGTGATTTGCTCGCCCAACTGTTCCTTGACGACATTGGTAAGTTGCTCCAACAGATTGCCAATCTTGTCGGCATCGCCCTCAATGCGCGAAAGAATCTTCATGTTGGTAATCTCGTCCAGCGCACGATTGACGACATCGGCTTCCGACTCTCCCTCCTGCTTGTATGGCAGATTATTCACCACATATAGCAGCACCTCGTTCCTGGTGCGATAGGCAATCTTGAAGGGTGTCCCCTCCAGCACGTTGTTTATCTTCTGCAAGTAGGCAATGGCCGTATCGCAAACGCCTTTGTAGGTTGAATACACATCAACGCCCACAACGGCCGTACCAATCAGCTCCGCTGCTCCGAGCTTGCCAATCCTCTCATATCGAGCATCAAGGCCTCCTTTCAAGTCCACCTCATTCATCTCGATGGTCATAGCCCTGTCGAGCACCTTGCGGGAGAACGAGAAGGTGGTCTCGTCCATGTTGACAGTACCGACAACGATAAGGTTGCTTGGGATGCTCAACCGCTTACCGCCTTCTTCGGTCAGGTATTCTTTGCGCAGGTTGTCGTCGTCGGGGAACAACTGGTCAATAAGACTTTTATATTCCTCCGTATTGGAGTAGTCTACAATTGGGTCGGTTGTGATGGTGCCATCATCCTGCCGTTTCCTGCTTTCAACGACACTGAGATACTCTGCAAAATACTGCTCAACAGGAGCAAGGTTCATTTCATCAAGACACAAGAAGTAAGGAATTTCCGGGTCTTGTATGGCTTTCACCATGAATCTGAGGAAAGGACCAACCACATAGCGCACACCATCTATCCTGCTGACATAGCCAATCAACTCTGACGAGTCGTGCCAGTTGGGCTTCACCTGCACCATCTCGAAGTTCTTTGGCTTCTGAGCCTCATATTCCTTGGAGCCTTCATCCCAACAAGCTCGAGCCAACTCGCGAACAATCCGGCTCTTGCCAGTACCTGAGATGCCCGCAAGCAAAAGGAAAGGCTTGGACTTGATGGCGGTGATGAAAGGGCGGTATAAGGCAGAAATGCTTTCCGTATTTTGAGGTATATTCTCAAAGAGTTCAAAGTATTCTTTCTTTGTCATCTTGTATTTTGTGTTTATTATTTTTTTGTAATTTGGAAGGAGCGAGACATCAAATCTTTCTTCATCTTTGTTTATAATATCAACTTTTAGCACCTCCGAATAATTATTAAGAGCATTTGCTATAATATCATTTACGACAAATGGTTCATCAGAATCTATTATCTTGCGAATAATTGTTTTAAGGTCATGCTCATTTGGGAATTGTTCAAGTTGATGTACTATAGACACAACAAATTTACTATCATTAGTTGTTTTAAAACGGGTATAAGGGTTGATAACTATAAGATTTCTCATCCAATGATAAATATAATCTTTTGCTTCTTGCAGAGAAATATCTCTATCAAACCTAGGGTAATAGTTAATACCATCAATATAATATAGTCCCCATTGCTCAGGTGCTTGGTGCTCATTTTGGAACCAACTTTTTCCCATAATACTACGAAATCGAGACTCAGTCATTATTTGTTTTGGCAAACGTTTAACATAACGACAAACCATTTCAGGCGTAATATTTGATACGCGACAAATAATGTTAGAACCTTTCTTTTCTGATGTATGTCCACTCATATAATTATAATGCTCCTGTATTTATTATTTCTCTCATAATAGCTATCAATACATCTACAACAATCGAGTTACCCGCTTGTCGAAGTGTCTGCATTGACGACACAGCAATTATAAAGTTATCAGGGAATCCCATCAGTCGCAAAGCTTCTCTATCGCTGAGTTGCCTCAATACTAATGGATTCTTTTTGACGGTAATATAGTTGTCAACTCCTGCACGATGATGTTGTGTCATCATCTTCATCAATGTACGTGCTATTGGGAGGTCGGTCTCCGTGGAAGTCTTATAATTTGCCGTTCCTCCAGCCAAAACGTATTTTTGAACAGCTGGTGACAGAGTGAATTTATCGTCAGGCTTTCCTGGTACTTTTTCAACAATTAGCTCTCCTGTTTTATGGTCGTAGTTGAAATGCCCAAAGGCACAATTATCTTCCAAGAAATCCTGCATGGTGTATTTAAGTGGTACAGGTTCAGGATAAACGTAGTCATCACATTTAATGTCCTCTCTTATACCTACCACAAATATTCTTCTCCTGTTTTGGGGAATACTATAGTCAGATGCGTTTAATATTTGAGGTTCGGTAATGCGGTAGTTCAAATCATCTTTGAAGACACTTTTCATCACCTCCCACGTATGCCCATTGTCATGAGTGGTCAATCCTCTGACATTTTCGTAAACAAAAACGCGAGGTTGAGTTTCCTTTATAATTCTTGCGAATTCATAGAACAAAGTTCCTCTTGTATCGCTAAGTCCATATTGTGCTCCTACAGCTGAGAAAGCCTGACAGGGGCTACCACCAACTAGCAAATCTATATTGGCATTCTTGTAGTCGTTACCATCCATAAAACGGATGTCAAGGTGAAAGTCATTCAAATCAATCAAATGCCCATAATTTGCAAGATATGTTTGCTTAACAAAATTAGTTTGCCTGCTTCTTTTCTTATAAAGATTGTCGACGAACTCTTTCTTTTCTGTCTTGTTTGGCATTAACCGAATCTTTTTTCTAATATTTTCCGCTATTTGGTTCTCTTTTTTGCCAAGTTCCTCTAGTCGGTCGATATCTTCTTGTCTTTTAAGTTGCTTCTTGCTTCTAAGCTTCTTTAATTTTGTATATTCCTCCAGCTCTTTGCCTTCAAGCAGGTTTAACTCCACATCACCATTATCACAGGCAAAGACTATATCATAGTCAATGCCCATGCGATGAAGAGCCTGCTCAATCGCTCCAATGCCAGAGAAAACTGTTGCTAATTTCATTCGTCAAATACTCCTGTTTTTATCAGTTCTTTCACTAGTGCTATAAGTACGTTGACAACAATAGAATTACCGCTTTGTCGCCACATAACATTGTCATTATGCAACATTACAAACGAGTCAGGAAAGCCCATCAGACGCAAACATTCTCTAGGAGTGTACTGTCTTATTACTCCTCTCTGACCACTCCATTCTCCAATATATGCACGTTGTAATATCTCAGGTGTATGCTTAGAGGATAATGCCTCGAATAAAAAGTCTCCATTCCAGTTAAATTGCTGGTTGGCTTTTTGGCATTTTTGTATTGTTCTTCCAACTTGAGCTCTTGAAGGATGTGTAGTAACGAATTCAAATCCTTTTTGCCCTAAGTAATACTTCGCAGGGACGTTTTCGTCAAGAAAATCCCT
>JAEEGG010023723.1_pt1 | contig 11959 bp, 10 predicted proteins | sample 9134161 | NCBI WGS metagenome assembly JAEEGG01 (sample SAMN16246543, study PRJNA631951) | gut metagenome | biome: gut microbiome; feature: rumen; material: CR-attached | host: Bos | place: Iran: Karaj | collected 2018-10 | reverse complement strand
CAATTCCTACATCCTCGAAGTCGGCAACTTCGGTTACAACCGCGCCTCCAGCTACACCCACCGAACCACCTACCTCTCTCGCAAAACCCTCTCCTTCCGCTACCGCCTCACCGACTTCCTCCGCCACCTGGCCATCGCTCCGCGCACCTCGCTGAAGGTTTTCGGAAGGACGCTGGTGATTGGATTTAAGGCGGTGGGGAGGGGGGAGTAACAAAACACAGTAATTCGATTAGTTGAATATGGAAAAAAAGTATTGTGATTTTATGGACGAAATAACTGCTGATGATCTTTATGAAGGTCTTCTCAGTTATGGGATGTTCGCTGACAAACTGCCTCCTATTTTCACATCGGTTCCTTTTTTTGATTACTGTCAGGCTAGTAGTCCCGTTTTCTCAGACTCGGAATGGCACGACTATGTTTTCTATAGTTCAATGCGGAATATAAATATTCCGCGGACATTTGGTATCCCGACGCCGATGAAGTATCAACGTCTTTGCCTGGTTTTAAAAGATACTTGGAATGAATTGAAGCTTCATTTCCATGATAAAACTGATAAACAAGAGTATCGTGTTAGTAGACTTCATCTCAGAAAATTAATGGGAAAGAAGGACTTGTTCGAGATGAACTATAAAAACTGGTATACTGATGGAAATCCTGAGACAGGGCTACTTTTTATTGAGTCACAGGGTGCAAGCAAGTATATAGTGAGAGCTGATATTTCGACTTGTTTCCCAAGTATCTATAGTCATTCGCTTCCTTGGGCCTTAGTGGGAAAGGATGAAGCCAAAGCCAATTGCAAAAATGATCGTCTTTGGTATAATAAGATAGATGCTGCATGCTATACAATGAAAAACGGGGAAACTCATGGGTTGCTTATAGGACCTAAAGCTTCAAATCTTTTGTCAGAGATAATTCTTACCGCGGTAGATAAAGAGTTATATGAGAAAGGATATCGTTACTATCGTTGCATAGATGATTATGAATGTTATGTTGAGTCTTACGAAAAGGCTCAGTGCTTCCTCCACGATCTAGAAGATGTTTTACGAGAATACGATCTTCCGCTAAATCATAAAAAGACAGCCATTCTCTCTCTCCCTGTCGCACTGTCAGAGAATTGGGTTCATCGGTTGAATAGCTATATGGCGATTACTAAAGATAGTATTACATATAATGAGGTTAATGCCTATTTGGATTTAGCTTTGAATCTAGCTGTGGAGACGGGCAATTCTGCCGTTCTAAACTATGCAATTAAGTCCTTGGCTGGCAAATCTATGACGATAAACGCGAAGAAGCTTGCCGCGAAGCGCATTTTACATATGTCAGATATATATCCATATCTTGTTCAGCTGATGGATAATTACGTGTTTGCGCCGTTTGAAGTCGAATTGTCTGATATTAAAACTTATGCAGATGTGCTATATTATGATTCGAAAAAGTCTCATAATTACGAGGCAATCTGTTACGCTATTTATTTTAGTCTAAAACACGGATTTCTATTAGAGGAACTCGATATTGACTGGGTCATGAAGCAATCCGATTGTGTCTTACTTTTAATGACTTGGCTGTACTATCTAAAGGTTAATCAAGGTAATGGAAAGGCGACTCAGTTGAAACCCTTGTTGGCTGAAGCGAAAAGATTGCGAGATGTTGACATGGACCGTTACTGGCTGTTTTGTTATGAAGTATTGAATTACGGCAACCTTAATGGTTACTGGAAGGGCTTGAAAAAGGCTGGGGTTCACTTTATTAAGAAATCATTTTGAATAATCTGATTGCATTTTCACGAAAGTAAAACGAGTAACTGGATATTATTGATAGATTCCACATTCATTTACGGTACGGATGAGGCAGTCGCACATTAATAGTGGGGCAAGAAAATGTAATTTGTGTGTTAGTCGCATTGTCGTTAATTGTTTGCACGTTGAAGTGGAATAAAACTTGTATGAAACGCGAATACTCGCATTTAGGTGTATATTAGGATTGTATTTATAATTAAAGAAGCATACAATAGAGGTTTTATGAAAGAACAAATGGTTATCGTCCAATTGAGAGGGACAATCTTTGTGCCTCTCAATGTTAGTTACACTCCTGAAAACGCTGCTAAGTTCAGAGAATTGTTGTTACCTGACGCTAGGGCCTATAATGCTATTGCTCCAGAGCGTATAGTGCCAGGTGTTAATCCCAATACACCTCAATATGGCATGCCTTGGCGGCTCTTTAAGAAAGTGGATAATGAAGGTGACTACAATATTGTGTTTTTGCCCGATAAGATTGACATCATATTGAATAAAGATGTGCGTTATGGAGATGATACCGAAAGCAATTTTTGCAAGAAATGTATTGATTGGTTTACGAAAATCTTACTCGCTCTAGGCAATCCGAGTGTTAGTCGTATAGCGTACGCCCCCCTTTATGCTATACGATTAGATAAGTTATCGTCAGATTATGTGTGGAGTAAGTGGTTGAAAGGTTCTACCGTGAACGGATCTACTATGCAGGATATAAACCTCAATTACCTACTTAAACGTGAAGTGTGCTTCAGTGATAGAAAGATTCAAATGAATCTTGTTCACAATATCACGGACGGAATACAAGTTCTTCAGGGAGAAGAGGGGAATCCAGTTCATAAAGTTGTGTTAGTCCAATTCGACCTGAATAGTATCCCCGAGAGTCCGCTGACTCTAGACTGTTCGGGGATTAAAGTATTCTTTGAAGGTATCTTAGGCGTAAAGAATAATCTTGTCGACAATGTCACAGAGTAGTATTAGTAGTGTAGCGAAACTTGCTTTAATTGCTACAGCCCCGTTGATTACTTTCAGTACATCAGATCATGGACGGCAGCAAACAGAGCGAGTCCAGGTGGAGTATAATCAAACACTCACAGCTCAACCATTTATGTTGTTTTATCCCCATGCGTCTCATGTATATGAACGAACTCAGAATGAGTCAGCAAAGATTGAACGTGAGGAAATTGATAAGCAATTGCGCTATGACGCTATTATTCGCTCGTTTAGACGGTATAGTGCGGGCTTTCCTATGGAAAAACAAAACTATCTAATCCATATGGCCAACGCGCTGTGCCGCCTTAATTTCAAGGATAATTTATTATCCTTCAACCATGGGGATTCTGCCATAGATGCGGTTCTGAAATTGGCCAAAGGCCTTACGCTTAGCGTGTCTTGTTTCGTGGATGAAGAGTATGACGCCCCAATGGTGTTCTCTATTCATCGTGGGCCGGTTTTACTCATCTCTGATGAACTTCCCGTAGGTGATATAGTTAGAACTATTATTGCCGTTTCTTGAATAGAATATTCATGGGTGATTTGGTCGCATCATATCCAATTGAGATATTGCCTCGTCTATACTATAAAAAGAGACTAGTCGTAGATGATCTTCTAAAGAAATATAAAGATTTGTTGGCAGTGAGACTTGTTCATGGTACTAAAGAAGATTATGTTTTGAAATCTGAAAATGGTGATGATTACATATCTGCGAATGTGTTTGAGAGTAGTATGGCAAATTGGTCATTAAACCTTGCAGGGGGGAAGTTCGATACAGATAGCTATAGCCATTTGCGTTTTCTGCCGAATTGTGATTATGGAAAGAAGGAATGGCACGGTGGTAAGGTCAATATGATGGCTTTTATTGATACAGGTAGTTATAGTGATCACTCTCCTTGTACAGGATTATGTTTTTATATTAAGAGTATTCATGAGCGCACTTTCCCTTTCTTTAAAGGTTTTAAAACACAAAAGGAGAGAGATGAATATGCTCAACAGGTGTATAGAATTACTACAGAACGTGAACGGCAATACGATGCTCATGTTGTAGGCGCTTTTGAGGATAAGCACAAAGCTGTGGAGGTAAGAGGACGCCTTAAAGTACATCATGCTCCTACAAACGGAAACTATTGGCACATAACCCTCGACACATATCGACCAGATAGTGCTGAATATGTTCAACCGGAAGGAGATAGAAAAAGTTCAGACAAAACAATGTTTAAAGCCCTCAAGCAAGATTTGCTTCGGCATGGCACATTTGATGAAATGCCAAATTATGAACTTCGACGTCGTGATTATTTTAGAGGTTTTTATTGGCTGATTCCTGATGGGTTATTGAGTTTATTTTAACCAGGGCATCTGGGAGGGGAAGAAGAAGGTTGAGTACATAGATTAGGTTTTTGTACATTCCCTTTAATTGTGGCGCATCTGGGCCTTCAAATAGCATATTGCCCCTGAGAGTTGGCAGGGCGAGTATCCTAAAAGGATTAGATAAGTTTCCCTATTTATGTTTGGAGTACGCTGCAGGTTTCATAGAAGCCTGCGCTTTCGATTGTTATCGTCCGTTGTGAGCTGGGCAATTAACTCAACAGCGACTAGGCATTCCATGGGAGTTAAATCATCGAATTACTCACCAACCCTGAGGCCTACTACATTTAGGTTTTTCATGAACGAGCTAGAAATAAGGAATTAGTGTTAATGTACGACTTCGCCCTCTCACTCTTACTCCTCGGCGCCCTCTCTACCGGCTCCCAGCTTCCTTTTTGGGCCGGGGCAAACCAATTCGGCCTGATGCCGGAAGGGAGTGGGGGATTGGCGCTGCTGAGAGCGGGGACGGAGTACGATGCGACGAAGGAGTTTCAGTGGAAGTGGGGCGTGTCTCTTGCCGGGCAGTATGACTCGAGATGCCCGGTCGCGCCGGGCATGACGGTGGAGAAGACGGCGGATTTCAGCGCGATGGTCGATGAGTTGTATGCGAGCGTGCGGTGGAAAGCGTTGCGGCTCGATGCGGGCATGAAGCACGTGGACATCGATTTCCTGGGTGCAGGGATGCCGACTTTGGGCTCGATGTCGACCACGGGCGGGCATATCGTCTGGAGCGGCAACGCGCGGACCATGCCAGGTTACTTGATTACCCTCGATCCGGTGGCTGTGCCGTTTACGCATCAGGTACTCTGGTTCCACGGCGCGTTTGGCGACTATAAGACGCTCGATAATCGCTATATGAGGGGGGCGTTGATCCATCGCACGAAGCTGTTCCTACTGTTCAAAGTGCATCCGCGGCTCGATTTCCAGTTGGGCCTCGATCACGTGGCAATGTGGGGAGGCGTCGGTCCGGACGCATTGAAGCCGGTAATGCCCGTGACACTCGATAATTATTTCCGCGTCATCACCGGACGGCACGCGTCGAGTTCCGGCACGCTCAGCGACCAACTGAACGTGATTGGCGACCATCGCGGCGGACTGGTCTGCCGCCTCGACTGGCGCGGCGAGGGCTGGAAGACCGCCTTTCAGCGTGACGTGCCGTATGACGATGGTTCGGGTATGGCAGGTATTCAGAATTTTCCCGATGGAGTATATACGCTTTGGTTCGGATTCGACGATAAAGACCGTTGGATCTCCGACATCTTGTATGAATATCAATACACGATGAAACAGTCGGGTACCTACCACGACCGTCCCACGACAGACAAAGAGAAGGAAAGCCTCGATCCGAGCGATCCGTATCACTACGAACACCATATCTACGGCGGCCTGGACAACTATTTCAACAATGGCAGCTACGCCTCCGGCTGGACCTACTACGGCCGCACCATCGGCGACCCGCTCATCTCCCCCAAAGGAACCCACGACGGCACCTGGACCGGCAAAGTCCCCGCCTCGGCCCCCGTCCTCGGTGTCGAAAACAACCGAATAAAAGCCCATCACCTCAGCATCGCCGGCCGCGCCTTCCACCGCCTGCCCTACAAACTGATGCTGACCTACAGCCAGAACTACGGCACTTACACCAAACCCTACCTCGGCGAATCCCAAATCTTCAAACCCTGGGGCACCGTCCACGAAACCCCTCTCCACCAATTCTCCGCCGCCCTCCTCGGCGAACTCCCCTTCGCCACCCTCAGCCCCTCGTCCTCCCAGTCGCCCCTCCGCCAGCTCACGCTGACATATGGATTGTTTGCCGATCGCGGCCAACTGCTGCCGGATGCGTTTGGGGTAAGTGTGGGGGTGAGATGGGATTGGAAGGTGAGGTAAATCATTATTTCTATGAAGAACGCATTTTACGAATTCTATAAACTGGATGAAGATAAGATCCGGAGTATCTGGGATAAAGGGATTCTTGTTGTTGATACTAACGTCCTTCTTGATCTATATCGTCTAGCTAGTCCATCAAGAGAAGATCTTAAAAAGTCAATCAAGTATTTCAAAGATCGTATTTGGCTCCCATATCAAGTGGGTTTAGAGTTTCATAGAAATCGCGAGAAGGTGATTAAGGATTTGGGAGATAAAACATATCAGGACTTTAATGATACTATTGAGCAGGTCACTCAAAAAGCTCTTGAATCTTTCAAGATTTTTCATAGGCATCCTTGTATTAAGTATAACGATATAGAAAAGATAATCAATAGGGCTAAAGATGATTTGAAGAGGAAGTCTGATAATTGGAAGGGCGACTATCATTTTAGTATAGATAATGATGATATCTTAAAGTGGGTGACCGAAACATTTGACAATAAAATCGGAGAGGAGGAGACCTTGGAACAATTGCTCGCAATATACGAGAAAGGCGCGACCAGGTATGCAGCCAAAATACCTCCGGGATATAAGGACAAAGACAATAAAGGAAAGAAAGAAGAAGGAGAGCGTTATCTATATGGAGACTTGATTATCTGGTGGGCTGTTATAAATAAGGCCAAGCAAGATAATGTGGATATAGTTTTCATAACGAACGACAATAAGGAAGATTGGTACGAGAAAGAAAAAGGAGAAACTAAAGGCCCCAGATATGAGTTACTAAGAGAGTTCCATAAAGAGACTTCGCGGGATATTCTAATAATGTCCGAATCGGCCTTTTTGAATGAGATAAAAGAACGAACCGAGGTTAAAGTAAAACCCGAGTCGATTGAAGACGCCAAACGGGCATTGGCTAATACTTTGTTACTGAACGTCGGGGAAGAACCATTGATTTATGATCCGCGCATATTAAGATGGGTTCAGCATTTAGTGGATAATCCGGCGGGAGTTATGGCTAATCTTGGACAGACTATTTCTCCGACAATAACTGGCTATAAGAATCCTCTGATTGTAGAGGGCTGGCCGAATGATACTCTTCAGCCAAGATTGATCGATCCCAAGTTTTTTGATCCTAGCTTAGGTGAAAAGGATAAATAGGGGGAAGCAGAGCAACAACTTCTTTGCTGACCGCGGCCAACTTCTTCTCGACGCCTTCGGCGCCACGGTGGGGTTGAGGTGGGATTGAGGGGGGGGGTGAAGTAGGTTAAATATAAAGTAAAATAGAGCATTCCAAGGTATATGTTTAATTAATTGAAGGATGAAAGGAATGAATAGGATATTGTTGTTTTTCTGCCGCTATTTGCTGGTCGTTTTGTTATTTGCCGTTGTGTATTGGGCGATGTTCACCAGTAATACGACATATTTTCTAATCTCGGATCAACTCAACCGGCACGTGGATCGATTTGTTTTCGTGTACGATAAAACAAATCTGTCAAGTTATCAAAAGGATGCGATAGATAATTTGCCGATTACTATAAGTGAGTATAATGAACTCGTATTGCCTTTGTATGATGAGTTGGACACACTCAATAGATTATTGCCTGAAAAGCAGCAATCTATCGATGAAATACTCAATAAGAAGGATTCTGTCAGTGATTTGGCAACCATTCGGATAACCGATTCGATCTCTGTATTTAGAGACAAGATGCTGTCTGAGTATCAGGGGAGAATCGATAGCTTGGAACGCTTTATGGCTGGCAAAGACAGCACGGAGATGATCCTTCAAGGAAAGTTGGTAGAGATGGCAAACTTGCAATACGATTACGCGAAGCGAGATTCAGAGGTTCAAACTTATGTGGTTAGTTCGTATGGCAGTTTTATGCAGGATAGTCTGAAGAGTTTAATCCTTGACCTGAATAATCAGTATCTGTCCCTATCGGCAGACGTCAGTTCTTTAGAACAACGCCGAATTGCCGTTGTTGAGCAGATCCATCAATTAGGATCTGATTTCCATAATAAAAGGTCTGAATCTGTCGGCTTTTGGGACTTTCTCTATTATAGTTTCTGCGTGAGTACAACCGTTAACTTTGGTGATATTGCGCCTAATAGTATTCAAACGAGAATCGCAACGTTAATTGAACTCTTGGTTTGTATGGCGTTGGTGGGCATCCTCCTGGATCAAATAGTTGAAAGGGACAAAAGAAGGCGAACGGAGAATTAAAAAAATTGCTTTTTTGTCGGATGGGTTTTGTGGGAACCTGTTATATTTGTAGCGTATTGTTAGTTCAATAGTGTCTGATGAAGATTGAGTACAACAAGCAAAGGGTAGAATACTTGCTGTCATTGTTTAAGATGACGGAAGAAGAGTTGTTGTCTTCAATCAATGAGGGGCTGAAGATTCCGATTACCTCAGAAGATATTGATGGCGAAGAGATTGAGCTCAATCATCTGAAAAGGATTGACAGGGTGTTCAAGAAGGGTATTCCGTATTATCTGGATCCTTCAGTTCCTGCAAAAGACCAGCGTATAAGTGTGTTTTTCAGGAAGGAAAGTTTTACTTCTGACTTGAATATTGGTGCGCGTAAGAGAGTCCGGGAGTTTGAGGATATCAAAACGCAAATAAGTGCCATCTCTCATTTGTCTCAGTTTGACATAAAGAGGAAACTACGAACTTACGGCTTGGATGAGAATCCGATTGAGGTGGCCTTCTCGCTTCGTGAAGCTCTTCTCCCGGAGTTTACTCCAGTTAAAAAAGATTATCTTAAGAGTTTCATTAATAAGCTAGGAGCGTATCATATCCTTGTCTTCGAGTTCGTTGATACTTTCAATAAGAAGGAAAAAGCCAACATAGACGGTTTCTATATTGGGCCGAATGCTATTGTGCTTAAGAGGAATCAAGATGCTCTGAGCCGGGAGATCTTCACCCTCTGCCATGAATTGGGGCACTATCTTCTTGATAAAGAAGATGTTGACGAATTGGATTTTGACAAGGTTGCCGAGCAGACTGCCTTTGTCTCTGAAGTGGAGAGTTGGTGCAACACATTTGCCTACTATCTATTGCTCGGGCCCGTAAATGCGCAAAAGCTTGAGTCGATCGTCAGTTATGATCGTGAGGTTGATTATGGCCACGACTTGGTCGCGTTTGTGTCCAAAGGGACGAATCTGAGCCGATTGGCCATTTTTACCAATCTGTTCCTCCAGCATAGGATGTCCTATGCTGATTATTGTGCGGTTAGAGAAGATTTAAAGGAACAGTATCTCCTCCGCAAAGAAAAGGAGAAGTTAGACAGAGAAGCCCGGGAGGCTGCTGGAGAAAAGATTGGCGGACGGAGTCCGAAACCGATTCAGTCGGATCTGGTTTACGATATTTACAATCACGCGCTTAATAAGGGCGTCGTTTCGGAATATGAGTACTGTTCTGCGTTGAATATTAAGCCAAGCGACATTAGCCGAGTGTTCTATGAAGGTTGTCATTGATACCAGTTCGCTTCTGTCGTTGGTCAGGTATTATCTTCCCTTTGATAAAGAGGGGAAATTAATTCCTTTTTTTGAGAGAAGTATCGCTGAAGGTAGTATAGTCGTTCTGGACAGGATTGCTGTGGAGTGTAGGCGTCAAGGACAGGGTCAGGTGATTAAAGCCATGCCTTTCCTTTTGAAGTCGAAGTATTTAACAGCGTTGACGGATATAAAAACGAGCCGAAAACTATACAACCAAATTGATAACAATTTTACCAATCGTTCTCAAACTTCAATCCTTCCCCCGGCAGAATATTCTCTGAAACGAGATGAGTTTGTGAATTCCGCCGATTTTGAGATAATTCTTTATGCATATAGTATCAAAAAAATCGATGAGGTATCAATTGTCACGGAGGAAACTGGTTATAGTAATGATGGTAAACCGTTCAAAAAAATACCGGAGATCTGTAAGATCATAGGAGTCCCCTCCATGAATCTCCCAACATTTCTTTTCGAGAATCGCAGTATCAATTTGACGATTGATGTTGTTAAGACAACGCTTTTTTAGATGAAGGCGCCGGAGATTTGGGTGTAGGTCAGCATCATTTTGTGGGGCAGGCTCGGGAAAGCTTTGCCGGGGTCGACGCCGCACGAACCCTGCCCAACCGGATCCTAACGCGGGTCTAAGCGCAGGTACTCTAGCTTAGTATTATCATTCAATATGGAAGAGTTTTCAAATGAGACGAAGGTGACGATCCTTCTGAGTTTACTGGACAAACAATATCAGGAGTTGTCGTTCCGGCGGCAAAGGGAGTTCTACATTTTCCTGTGGACGGCAACGTTATATCTCGCAATCATATCACTTGTATTGACCTCGAATGTTTTTGCGAAAGCAAGTGTATGGGGGCGCGTTCTGGCCTGTGTCATCTCCGTCTTCATCGGCTGGTTTTCCATTTCCTGGCAAAACCGTCAAAAGAAGTTTGGGAATCTGAACAGCCGGATGATGGTGCGGATCCAAGCTCTCCTGGGCGCCTATCAACCCGGAATGTATGATACGGATACCCTATACCCTCAGAAATGGCAGGACTGGGGAAATAAGGCTTCCTATTTCCACTGGAAAAGGTATTTCCGGGGAAATTACGTAACAGCCACCTGGGTCTTGGCCGCCGCTTCCATAGTGAGTTATTTCATAGCGTAATCCGCATTGCGCCGCCCCACCTGCAGCGAGAGGCACCATTCATCCATCTCGTTCCTTTCGCTGCACAAAAAGTCGTTTTTTGGGGCAAAATCTGGCAGCGAAAGGGATGAGATAGATAAACCATGCCTTTCGCTGAAGGGGTAACGCCGCAGAGGCACTGCACGCCAGCCGCCGACGGGAAGAAAAAAACAAACCAACAAATATGATCTACGACCACATCAAAAACATCGGCCTCTACAAAGGCCTGACGCCGGCCCTGGACCTGGCTCTCGATTATATTGCGAATGTGTCTGCCGACGTTGAGGTCGGAACGCATCAGCTGGAGCAGGGCGTCAAGGCCGTTGTGAGCGCGTACGAGACATCGCTCGTGAACCCAAAGGGCTACGAGGCGCATCGCAAGTACGCCGACATTCAGCTCTGCGTTGAGGGCACCGAACTCATCCGCTGCAAGCCCCTCCTGCAGGTAACGGAGACCATCCCGTACGACGAGGCCAAAGACGCCGCCCGCTACGCCGACTGCCCCGGTGCAGACCTGGTCATCGGCGACGGCTACTTCCTTGTCGTCTTCCCCGACGATGCCCACGAACCCGGCCTCGCCCCCGGCGGTCACTGCGCCCCGGTCAAGAAGGTCGTGATGAAAGTACCGGTGTAAATGGAAATCATCCGCCTCCAATCCGTCACCGACGCGCAGATAGGGGAGGTCCTTACCCTGATGCGCGAGCTCGATCCCGAAATCACGGTTACACCGGAGATGGTCCGGCGCACGGTTGAGGCGCCGGGTACGCATTTCTTCGCGATGCTGGACAGCGGGCTGCCGGCCGGCCCCCACGCCGCGGCCGGCCACATCGTAGGCTGTGCCTCGCTGTGCGTGACCGCCAGCCCGACCGGCTGCAAGGCGCATATCGAAGATGTGGTGGTCCTGTCGTCTTACAGGGGCCAGCAACTGGGGCGGCGCCTCATGGAGCACGTCCTTGGCTATGCGCGCAAAGAACTCCCGGTGGGCGCGAAGATCTACCTGACCTCCCGTCCGCACCGGGTTGCGGCCAACGCCTTGTATCAATCGCTCGGCTTCCGGCGGAAGGAGACGAATGTGTATGAAATAATCGCTACATTTGCAAGCCAATAACGACAACAAAAATATTGAATCCATATGACCGTTTTCAAAGACAAAACCCTGCTTATCACCGGCGGTACCGGGAGTTTCGGGAATGCGGTGCTGAACCGTTTCCTGCGGACTGATATCGGGGAGATCCGGATCTTCAGCCGCGACGAGAAGAAGCAGGACGATATGCGG
>JAEEGG010023721.1_pt1 | contig 11960 bp, 8 predicted proteins | sample 9134161 | NCBI WGS metagenome assembly JAEEGG01 (sample SAMN16246543, study PRJNA631951) | gut metagenome | biome: gut microbiome; feature: rumen; material: CR-attached | host: Bos | place: Iran: Karaj | collected 2018-10 | reverse complement strand
TGGCCACGGTGGAAGGCGCCAACGGCTTCGACGCCGTCCTGCCCCAGATCAAGCAGACCGGCGTGAAGACCTGCCACCTGGCGCCCCTCATGGTCGTGGCCGGCGACCACGCCAATAACGACCTTGCGGGCGACGAAGACGACTCCTGGGCCAGCCTGATCAGGAAGGAAGGCATGACGCCCGTACCCCATCTGGTGGGCCTTGGCCAGAATCCCGCCGTGCGCGCCGTGTACCTGCGCCACACCAAGGACGCCAAGGACGATCTCGCCCATCCCAAGAAATCCGACTAGCTTTCCCTCTTTTCAAGGACGTCTCCCGGCAGAGGACGAACCTCTGCCAGGAGGCGCCGCGGAGCGCCCCCGGCCGGCGCTCCGGCCAAGCCTTCAGGCCGGCAGGAGCAGCATGCAGCCCGGCAAACTCTACGGCATCGGCATTGGCCCCGGCGATCCGGAGCTCCTCACCCTCAAGGGCGCGCGCATCCTCGCCGAGTGCGACGTGATCTTCACCGTCATCTCCCAGCATGTCTCGGAATCCGTCTCCGGCGCCGTTGTGGAGGCCGTGCGGCCCAAGGGGCGCGTGGAGCGGCTGACTTTCAGCATGTCCCGCGATCCTGCGGAGCGCCAGGCCATGCTGGCGGCCAACGCCCAGCGCATCGCAGACGAGCTTGTGCAGGGCCGGACCTGCGCCTACACGACGCTCGGCGACACCCTGACCTACTCGACCTACGGCTACATGCTGAAAATCCTGCGCCAAACCCTGCCGGACCTCGAGGTCGAGACCGTGCCCGGCGTCACCTCCTTTGCCACTCTGGCTGCCAGGGCGGACGCCGTGCTCGTCGAGAACACCGAGGATCTGCGCGTCGTTCCCGCCTTCAAGGCCTCCATGGCGGAGAGCATCGAATTCCCCAAAGGCTCCTCCACCGTGCTGCTCAAGACCTACCGCAGCAGGAATGCCCTCATCCGGCGGCTTCGGCAGGAAAAGGACCTCAAGGTCCTCTACGGCGAGCGCCTGACCATGGAGGGGGAGTTCATCAGCCGCGACCTCGACGAAATCGAGGCCAGGCCCGAGTGCTACTTCTCGCTCATGCTGGTGCGCAGGCCATAGCCGCCCTGCCCGGCCAGCGGCATGCCCATGCACGGACGCAATCCCGACACCTCCCGTTCCGGAAGCGGAAGCCCAGCGCCTCACGACGCTCCGGCACGGCGCCATAGCAAGCGGAAGCCTCCCTGGAAGTCCCCCTTCTGGTGCATCTGGCTCGTCTGCTCCCTTGCCCTGTCGGCCTGGCTTTCAGCCAGCATGCCGGAAGGCATGCACGGCCGATCCGCCATGAGCGTCCGTACCCAGACTGCGACGCAGGCGAAGCAAGCCGAAGGCCAGGCGCCTCGGCAGGGCATGCGGCCAGCCGGTGCCGACCTGCCTGACGTGCAGGCGCCCAAAGCGCGGTCCGAGGCCAGCTCAGGGGCCAGCTCCGAAACCAGCAGGGACAAGCCCCGGGAGCGGGTCCGAGGCAAAGACCGGGAGCCGGTCCAAGATCAGGCCCAGCGTCAGGCAAAAACCAGCCGGCACCATGCCTCCGCAACCACAGGTCCTGCCGGCAGGATAGCCGCGCGCGCCCTGCAGTTCGTCCGGCTCTTCCTCTTCGTCGCCCTCGGCGCGCTGGCAGGCGGCGTCATCGAAGGCCGGCGCTGGTACATGGCCTTTGCCCGCAGCCTTGGCCGGCTCACCCGGGCAGCCAGACTGCCCGCCATCGTCGGCATCGCCATGCCGACGGCGCTGGCCTCGGCCCCAGCAGCCGACTCCATGCTCATGGCCAGCGCCAGAGCAGGAACCCTGCCCCGCTCCGGCCTCGTGGCCGGCGGCATGGCCAACTCCTTTCTGGCCTACCTTTCGCACTCCATCCGCGTCATGTACCCAGTGATAGCCGCCATCGGCATCCCGGGCCTGCTCTACTTTGCCATCCACATCGCCGGCGGCCTGCTGGTGGTGGGCCTGGTCTTCCTCGGCCACGCCCTCTTTGCCAGACGCCTCGAAGCCGAAGGCCGGCTTGCCGCCGATGCCTGCGCCGACCTGTCCTTCGAAGGCGCAAGTCCTCTGCCCTGGGGAGCAACGCTGAAGAAGAGCCTCGTCCGGGCAGGCACGCTGGTCTTCCGCCTGGCCTGCATCTCGGTTCCGCTTATTCTCGCCATGGAGGCGCTCATCCGGCTCGGCACCCTCGATTTCTGGGAGCAGATGGTGCCGCAGAGCCTTGCCCGCTACTTTCCCGAGCAGATGCTCGCCATTGCCGCGGCCCAGCTCGGCGGCCTTGTGCAGTCCTCGGCGGTCTCGGCCTCGCTGCTCCAGCAGGGGCTCATCACAGGGCCGCAGATCCTGCTCGCCATGCTGGCAGCCAGTCTGCTCTCGAACCCCTTCCGGGCCCTGCGGCGCAACCTGCCGACGGCGCTGGCCATCTTCCCGGCAGGCGTGGCCTGCACCATCGTCTTCGCCATGCAGCTTTCGCGCATGCTCACCTGCCTGCTCGGCATGGCCGGCGTCATGCTTTGGATGGACAGCTTTGCAGGCTGAGCTCTTTGCGCTAGGCTTCAGCCCGGCTCCCTGCAATCCCCAGCAACGCACCTTGACGGAGGACCCGTGCTCAGCAAGCCATGGCATCACGCCGAGCCCCGCAGGCTCGAGGGCAACACGAAGCGCATCGCGGACCGCCTTGCCTGGACGCTCTCCGGCCAGGCCATAGAGCAGGAGAGTTTCCGCCGCATCGAGGCGGAGTTTGGATCCGCCCTTGCCCGCTTTGCCCCGGCGGAACGGCTGGTGGCCCGGCGGCTCGTGCACGCCTCAGCCGACCCGGCCCTGCTCGACGCCCTCGTCTTCCAGCGCGATCCCGTGGCTGCAGGGCTTGCGGCGCTCAGGGCGGGCGCCCCCCTGTGGTGCGATGCCTCCATGATCAAGGCAGGCCTCTCGGAAGCCAGGCTCAGGTCCATGAACGCCGCCTACAGCAAGGCGTCCGTGGCCTGCTACATCCAGGATGCCGACGTGGCCGCCAGCGCCAGGGCAGCCGGCACGACGAGGGCGCTTGCCTGCGCCGAGAAGGCAAGGTCCCTGCTCCCGGGCGCCGTTGTCCTGGTTGGCAACGCCCCGCTGGCCCTGGCCCGCATCGCCCGCTTCATCCTGGAAGAGGACCTGCGGCCTGCGCTGGTGATCGGCATGCCCGTCGGCTTCGTCAACGTTGTGGAATCCAAGGAGCTCCTGCTTCAGACGGACGTGCCGGCCATCGTCCTGCGGGGCCGCCGCGGAGGCTCCACCCTGGCTGTCGCCTGCCTGCACGCCGTCATCGAGGCAGGCTCCCCGGGCGGAGAAGGCTAAGGCCATGGACCGCGGCGGCAAGGCAGGCGGAACGCGCAGCCTCGCGCCCAAGCCCCAGGGCTGGGAGCCCTGGGACGGCTCGCCTCTGCCCGAATCCGGGGAGCTCAGATGGGGCTTCACGACGGGCGCCTGCCTCACGGCCCTTGCCTGCGCCGGCTTCCGGGCCCTGCAGGACAGGGAAAGCCAGCCCTTCATCGACATTCTCTTCGGCGACGGCGCCGTCCGCCGCATCCCTCTGGAAATGCCTCAGGCAGGATCGCCGTCCGCCCGCCCGGGCTTTCTCGCCGTGCGCAAGAATGCCGGCGACGACCCCGACTGCACCCACGGCGCCCTGCTCTACGCGCGCCTCAGGGAGGCCGGCGGAGCATCCCTTCAGGCCCCCTTTCCGCCCGACCCGCGGGACGTGCTCGTCCAGGTGGGCCAGGCCCTGGTCGCCGTGCACGCCGTCGAAGGCATAGGCGTGGCGACCCGCGCAGGCCTCGACTGCGAGCAGGGGCGCTGGGCCGTGAACTTCAGCGTCCAGCGCATGCTGGCTTCCAATCTGGCGCTCATGGGCATGCGCCGGGGACGCTGGCTGCTGGAGGCGGGCGTCGAAAACGGCGCCGAGCTGGCCAGGCACACCCTCAACCCCGCCCTCGGCATCGTCGGGGGCATCTCGGTGCTCGGCTCGACGGGACTTGTCCAGCCCTTCAGCCACGAATCCTACATTGCCTCCATCCAGCTCCAGGTGCGCTGCGCCAAAGAGGCCGGCGCGACCTGCATGGCCTTCTGCACGGGCGGAAAGACAAAGCGCGCGGCCGAAGCCTGGTGCGCCGAAATGCCGCCCGGCCCCCTGCCCCCGGAAGCCTTCTGCTGCATGGCCGACTTTGCGGGCGAAAGCCTCAGGGCTGCCCAGGCCCAGGGCATGGCGCACGTCCTGGTCTGCTGCATGCCTGGCAAGCTTGTGAAGTACGCTGCCGGCTTCGACAACACCCACGCGGCCAAGAACCCCATGCCCTTGCAGCTGCTGGCCGGGCTCGTTGCTCAGCTCGCTCCGGAGCGCACGGAGCTGGCAGATCGCCTCGCCGGCATCCCGACGGTGCGCGAGGCGCTCGGCATCGTGCCGGAAGCGCTCAAGGAAGGACTGCTCGAGGAGCTGATGCGCCTTGCCCTCAAGGGTCTGGCCTCCCTCTTCATCCAGGGCGCCAAGCGCCCCCGCCTTATCCTGCTTGCCGCGGACTTCGCAGGCACGCCCCTCGCCCTGCGCGAGGAGGCGGAGCCGGAAGGCCCCGGCAAGACCCCGCGCCCCCAGCGCAGGCGCCGGCAGGACGCATGCCCCCCTGGCGGCTTCCCGACGCCGGGAAGAGGACGGCGACAAGCGCCGTGAAGGATCCCGCCATGACCACGCACCCCAAGCCCGCCTTGAAACCGGCTGCTGAACCGGCTCATGAAAGGCATGCCAGGCCGGATGCCTGCGGCATGCTCCACGTCCTCTCCTGCGGCGTGGGGCTTCCCGAAAGCGCGGCCGCAATAGCCCTGCGCTGCGCCCACGTCTTTGCCTCCCGGAGCCTGCTGGCACGGCTCCCCCAGGGGACATGGCAGGCCCATGCCATAGCCCGGGAGCCTGAGCGCGATGCCGTAGAGGCCATAGCGCTGGTCCGCCAAGGCTTTCAGGTGGCGGTGCTTGCCTCGGGCGACGCCCTCTACCACGGCATGGGCGCAACCCTGGCGCGGGTGCTGGAGGGCCAGCCCCTGCCCCGGGAATGCGTGCACTTTCATCCGGGTGTCACGGCCTTCCAGGTCCTCTGCCACAGGCTGGGGCTTGCCTGGAGCCAGGCCAGGCTCTTCTCGGCCCATGCACGCAGGCCTCCCCTGCGCCAGATTCTGGAAGCGCCCCTGGCCATAGTCTATGCCGGCTCCGCCATGACGGCCTCGGACCTCGCCAGGGCCCTGCTCGCCTTCCATCCCGCATCGCTCGGCAGGGCCTGCGTGCTGGCAGAGCGCCTCGGCTCGCCTGAGGAGCGCCTGCTCCGGACAGGCCTTGGAACCGCTGCAGAGCAGTCCTTCGGCCCCACTTCCATCCTCGTCCTCCTGCCGGAAGGCTTCGTGCCCTTGCCGCTGGCCCTAGGCCTTCCCGACAGCTGCTGGCGCTTCCAGGGACACCTTGTCACAAGTCCCGAAGTGCGCGCCTGCGCGCTGGCGCGCCTGCGCCTGCCCGCCAGCGGCGTGTTCTGGGATCTCGGTGCCGGCTCCGGCTCCGTAGGCCTCGAGGCCGCGGCCCTGCGCCCGGGCCTCGAGGTCTGGGGCGTCGAGCGCAAGGCAGAGCGCCTCAAGGACATGGAGGCCAACCAGCAGGCGCTCGGCGTCGTCAACTACCACGGCCTTGGCGGCGACATGCTGCACAGGCTGCCCCAGCTGCCGGATCCGGACAGGATCTTCATCGGCGGCGGGGGAAAGGACCTTGCCGCCATAGCCGAGGCCTCGCTGGCGCGGCTTGCGCCGGGCGGCATCTGCGTTGCCTGCGCCGTGACCCTGGAATCCCAGGCCATCCTTTCCGCCTTCCGACCGGACCTCTGCCGCTGCGTCCTTTCCCTGGACTGCGCCGAGTCGCGCGGCATAGGAAAGGGCCTGCGCCTGCTCGAGCCCAGACACCGCATCCATCTCTTCGTCTACCAGAAACCGGACGCAGCGGCGCCGGAAACGCCGCCCGGCACGACGGCACCAGCAAAGGAGCCCGCCCCATGACGCAACCTGCCTGCGAACGCTTTCCCGTCGCCTTCGTCGGCGCCGGCCCAGGCGCCCCGGACCTCATCACCCTGCGGGGCGCGCGGCTGCTTGAGGCCGCGGATCTCGTGCTCTACGCCGGCTCCCTCGTCAATCCGGCCCTGCTCGAGCGCTGCCGGCGGGACTGCCGCAGGGTGGACTCGGCGGGACTGGCGCTTGAGGCCCAAATCGAACTCATGGAAGCCGCCTGGCAGGCGGGCGCGCGCTGCGTGCGCCTGCACTCCGGCGATCCCGCGCTCTACGGCGCCGTGGCCGAGCAGTTCCGGGAACTGGCTGGGCGAGGCGTGCCCTACGAGTGCGTGCCCGGCGTCAGCGCCGTCTTTGCGGCAGCGGCCAGCCTCGGCATCGAGCTCACGCTCCCTGAGCAGAGCCAGGCCCTGGTGCTGACGAGGAGCTCTGGCCGCACATCCCTGCCTCCAGGCCAGGAGCCCGCCCGCTTCGCCCGGACCGGCGCCACCCTGGCCTTCTACTTAAGCGCAGGCGCCTTCGGCGACCTGTGCCGGGAGCTTGAGGAAGACGGCGGCCTTGCGCCCGACACGCCCTCTGCCGTGGTCTACCGGGCGTCCTGGGAAGACGAGCGCATTCTGCGCGGAAAGCTCAGGGACATGCCCCGCCTGGCCCGCGAGGCCGGCATATCCCGCCAGGCCCTCCTGCTCTGCGGCAGGGCGCTGGGCGCGGCTCAGCAGCAGGCCCAGAATCAAGCCCAGGACCAAACCCAAGAACAGGACCACCCCCAGGACCAAAACAAGGCGCAGGAACAGGACCAGAAACAGGCCGCCTCGAAGCTCTACGACGCCGGCTTCTCCCACGGCTACCGCAACAGCCTCCCCGACGAGCGCTTCCCCGGTCGCTGCGCCCTGCTTGCCTGCTCGTCCAAGGGGATGGCAAAGGCGAGACTTATAGCCCAGGGCCTGGGGCAGAACCGCGCCGAAATCCTGGACGGGCCTGAGCCTTTAGCTCGCAGGGCGGCCCGCGCCTGGCGCAGCTTCGACGGCCTTGTCTTCGTGGGCGCAGCCGGCATTGCCGTGCGCACCATCGCCCCCCTGCTCGACGACAAAACCGCCGATCCGGCCGTGGTCGCCATCGACGAGCAGGGACGCTTCGCCGTGAGCCTTGCCGGCGGACACCTTGCGGGCGCCAACCGCCTTGCCAGGCGCATAGCCCGCATCACCCAGGGGGAGGCCTGCGTGAGCACGGCCACGGACGTCCAGGGATTTGTCGCCTTCGACGAGGCCTGCGCGCGCGAGAACTGCCGCATCGTGGACGCGGACGCGATCCGCGGCCTGAACCAGGCTCTGCTCGAGGGCAGGGACATCGCCTTCCGGGGCGACAGGACGGTCTATGAGCGCTGCTGGGCGAAGTGCGCCCACGTGCACTGGCAGGAAGAGAGCGCCCCAGCCCCGGACATGCCCTGCGTGTGGTGGAACGCCTTTGATCCGGCAAAGGCCCATGACGGCGATCTCGTGATCACAGGCAGGCGCTTCATCCTCGGCGCAGGCTGCCGCAAGGGCTGCGATCCCGACGCCTTTGTCCGGGAAGCCCAGGCCTTTCTTGCCAGGCACGGCATTGCGCAGGCCACGGTGGCGGGCCTCGCCTCGCTGGACCTGAAGCGCGACGAACCCTGCATGTCACTCCTTGCCGAAGTTCTGGGCGTACCCTTCTGGACCTACCCAGCCCCGGCGCTCGACGGCGCAGCCGGCGCCCACGCCTCCGAAACCGTGCGCGCCGCCACGGGCACGGGCTCGGTGAGCGAGGCCGCGGCCCTGGTCATGGCCTTCGAGGAGGGCGGCCGTCTCCATCCGGCCAAGCTCAGGATCCCCAAGGAGGCGGTGCAGGGCAGCATGACCTTTGCGCTGGCAGCCATTCCCCACGGCAGAGGCGGAACTCCCCGGCCCCAGGCCCTCTACAGCCCCTCGCGCGGAAGCCTCTGCGTAGCGGGCCTCGGCTCCGGCGAGCCCGAGAGCGCAACGCCCCAGGCCCTGCGGGCACTCAGAGAGTGCACAGTGCTTGCCGGCTACAGCGGCTACCTGGACTATGCCAGGCGCCTGCTGGGCGAAGCCTATGCGACCAAGGAAATCGTCTCCAGCGGCATGCGCGGCGAGACCGAGCGCTGCCGCAAGGCCCTCGAGCGGGCTAGGGAGGGCGAGCGGGTCTGCCTTGTCACAAGCGGCGATCCCGGCATTCTCGCCATGGCGGGGCTGGTTCTGGAGCTCAAGGAAGCCGAGCCCGCCTTCCAGAACGTGCCAGTGAGCATCGTGCCCGGCGTCACGGCGGCATCTCTGGCTGCGGCAGCCCTCGGCGCGCCCCTGCAGAACGGCTTCACCCTGCTCTCGCTCTCGGACCTGCTGGTGCCGGCTTCCGAGGTGCGGGAAAACCTCAAGGCCGCGGCCGCCTCGAACCTGCCCTGCGCCATCTACAATCCGGCAGGCCGCAGGCGCAGGACGCTTTTGGCCGAAGCAGCCGCCATCTTCACGCAAGCCCGCGGCGGGGACGTGCCGGCGGCCTGGGTGCGCCATGCGGGCCAGCCCGCGCAGGAGATCTGGACCGGCGCCCTGAAGGACCTCGACCAGGACAGGATCGACATGTCGACGCTGCTCCTCGTCGGCGGACCGCGCACAAGGCTCGAGCACGGCGTACTCTTTGAACGGCGCGGCTACGGCGAAAAGTACGGCTTCGAAGAAGGCCGCAAGGAAGGCATGCACGGAGGCCGCACGGGAGATGCGGCGCAATGACGGTCCTGCGCTCGCCATTGCCAGGTCCGCCCGCAGGAAGGCCCGCCGCCATGTCCTGGGAGGGTGGCTTCCACGCCCTGCTCGTGGCCTCGCCCCGCTCGGGCGAGGGCAAGACCTCGGCCGCGCTTGCCCTGGCCAAAGCCTGCACGCGCCTTGGCCTTGCCGTCCAGTGCTTCAAGAGCGGACCGGACTACATCGACCCGACCTTTCTCTCCCTAGCCTCGGGCCGGCCCTGCTGCAACCTCGACACCTGGCTCATGGGAAGAGAAGGCTGCCGCAGGCTCTTTGCAAGGCTCTCCCAGAACGCCGATCTCTGCCTCGTGGAGGGCGCCATGGGCCTGTGCGACGGCAAGGGCGGATCGGGCGCCAGCGGCTCTGCCCTCGATCTCGCGGCCAGCCTCGGCATCTCCGTGCTGCTCTGCGTCAACGCCAGAGGCATGGCGGGCTCCATCGCGCCGCTTGCGTCCGGCTTTGCCAGCGCCTGCCGGGCCCGCGGCGTGCGCCTTGCCGGCCTCCTTGCCCTTGGCACGGGCTCTGCCCGCCACGAGGCCATGCTGGCAGAGGCTCTGGCGCGCCAGCATCTTCCGCCCCTGCTGGCAGCCCTTCCCCGTCTTGCCAAGGCCGAGCTTCCCTCGCGCCAGCTTGGCCTCACGCCTGCCGGCGAGACGGCAGAAGCCGGGGCTGCCATCGAGGCCCTGGCTGACAGCCTGCCAGAGGCCGCAATCATGCGCCTGCTCGAGGCTGCCCGGCTCCCGCGGCCGGCCGCGCCAGCCGAGCCCGCTCTGAATGCCAGGCCAGGCCAGGGCCGGCGCCTTGCCCTGGCCCGCGACGAGGCCTTCTGCTTCTACTACGGCGAAAACCTCCGCCTGCTGGAACGCCTCGGCTGGACCCTTGTTCCCTTCTCGCCGCTTGCCGATGCAGCGCTTCCTGCGAGCAATGCCGTCTACCTCGGCGGGGGCTACCCCGAGGTCTTTGCCAGTCGCCTTGCCGGCAACCGGGCCATGCGCGCGGACATCAGGCGCAAGGCAGAGGCGGGCCTGGCGGTCTACGCCGAGTGCGGAGGCTTCATGTACCTTGCCAAGACCCTCGAGACGGAGCAGGGATCCTTTCCCCTGTGCGGCCTTGTCGCCGGCACCGCACGCATGGGCAGCCGCCTTGCAGCCCTCGGCTACCGCGAGGTGCGCTTCCTCGGCAGGGCGCCCTTCGGCCTGCCCGGCACGCGCTTCCGCGGCCACGAGTTCCACTGGTCGGACATGGAGCTGGAAGGAAGCCCCAGTCCCCTGCTCGAAGAGGAAGGCGGACGCTTCCACGGCGTTGCCCTGGGTCCCTGCCGCAACGTCATGGCAAGCTACGTGCATCTCTACTGGGGCGACGGGGAGGCAGAACGCGCCGGCCTCTGGGAAGGCGATGCCGGAGAGCTCGAAAGCCGGCGCCAGCCGCCCTTCCTTGTCCTGCTGGCAGGCCCCTCCAGCGCCGGCAAGACCACGCTGGCCCGCACTCTGGAGCAGGAGCTTGTCCGATGCGGGAGGCCTGTCCTGCGGGCCTCCTTGGACGCCGTGCTGGCCGCCTTCAGCGTCCAGGGCCAACGTTTTGCCAGCCTCGCGGCTGCCGAGGACGCCGGCCTTCCCCTGGCCGAGGCCTATGCGGCCAGCCTCGAGGCCATGCTGGCCAAGGGCCTTTCTCTGGTCTGCGACCACGTGCTCTTCGAGCGCGAGGCATGGCGAAAGGATTTTCTCGCCATGCTGGCACGCACTGGCGCCCGCCTTCTGCCCGTGCGCCTGCGCTGTCCCGGGGATATGCTTCGGGCACGGGAACTCGCGCGGCGCGACAGGGCGCCCGATCCTTGCCACAGCCTGGCCCAGGCAGACATGCCCTGGGAACCCTTCCCAGACGAAGTCGTCCTTGACAGCGGAGCTGACGCCCCTGAGGATCTGGCAAAGGCGCTGGCAGAGGAGCTTCTGCGCCGCGGCTGGATCACGGCGCGGGATCTGCCGCAGGACAAGGCTCCCCAGGAAAAGGATGCCCAGGAAAAGGACGCCCAGGGAGCAAAAGCATGACATGCGGGGAGAAGATGCAGGACAAGGCCCACGGCGGCAACCGCCGGGCCCTGGCGACCCAGGCCGGAAGGCCCCAGGAGGATCTGCTCGACTTTTCCGTCAACGTGCGTCCTGACGGCCCGGACCTTGCCGTGCAGGCGGCCCTGATCCGCGGCCTTGCCGACGCCGCCCTCTACCCCTCGCCCCATGGCGAAGAGGCGCTGGCAAAGGCCGAAGCCTGCTTCGGCATCCCCCAGGAGCGGCTCTGCTTCGGCAACGGCTCGGCCGAGCTCATCCACGCCCTTTGCCGGGCGCTCAAGCGGCGGGGCTGCCTCCTTGCCGTCATACCCGAGCCCGCCTTCAGCGAATACGAAGAGGGCTGCCGGCTGGCCGGGCTTCCCGTGCGCCGCGTCTTCGCGAAGGCTCTCATGGCCGAAGACGGCGAGATCGACTGGAGGCTGCCGGAAGCGGAGCTTCTGGCAAGTCCCGAGGGAGCTGCCGTCTTTCTGGCCAATCCCGGCAATCCTGCAGGCACCTTTCTTGACCGGGAGCGCTTCCGGGCCCTCGCCCAGGCCCGTCCCGACATGTGCTGGGTGCTGGACGAGGCCTTCATCCGCTACCTCGGCCCCGACAGCGAGGTATCCGCCCTGGGCTGGCTTGCCGGCGGCAGCCCCTGCCTCGGCAACGTCGCGGTGCTGCGCTCGCTCACCAAGTTCGAGGCCCTGGCCGGCGCGCGCATCGGCCTGCTGGCAGCGGCCGGCACCCTTGCCCGCGAGGTGCGGGAACTCCTGTGCGCCTGGAACCTCAACGGCTTCGCCATCCGGGCTGCCTGCGCCGTGCTGGACGAGGCCACGGAAAATCTGGCCGGAGAGGAGGCCGTCCGGGAGCGTTGCCGGGAGAATCTGGCCGATTTGAAGCGCAGGCTCGCGCCGCTTCCCCTCGTCTTTGCCCGCTCCGTTGCCAACTACCTGCTCGTGCGCCTGGACAGGCCCCTGCCGGACCTCAACGCACGGCTGCTTGCCGGCTGGGGCATGAGCCTGCGCGACTGCGCGAACTACCCCGGCCTCGAGGG
>JAEEGG010023720.1_pt1 | contig 11960 bp, 12 predicted proteins | sample 9134161 | NCBI WGS metagenome assembly JAEEGG01 (sample SAMN16246543, study PRJNA631951) | gut metagenome | biome: gut microbiome; feature: rumen; material: CR-attached | host: Bos | place: Iran: Karaj | collected 2018-10 | reverse complement strand
GTTTTCGAGAATGTCTTTAGTTTTGATCAGTATTTTAATGTAATGACCATTTTCTTCAAGCTTACGGATCGTAAACTTGAAGAAATGGTACTGTGCAGGATGCCCTAGATAAAACAAAAGATTCATAATGAGATTCTTATCCTTTGAATGCAACGATCCTTTTACGGAACAATTTAGCTACAATGCTATAAGAAAATGAAGTTTTGTAGTCCGAGTGTTTCTTTCCTGGTCGGTTAACAATGGCGTCGAACTCGTCTCGATCTATGCCTATTTGATTCAATACGATATCAATGTCTCTATCCATTGATTCTTCATTGAATAGTGGCTTTTGGAGTTCTTGCAATGCCTCATCACGAGTCATCTGCCCGGAAATGATCATACTGGATAAATGAGAGTGCCTTTTATCATTATGAAACTTGAGGGGAAGCCAGTATAGCTGTATCACCTTTGTTAGTTTATTCTCGCAATGCTTCATTTCATAGTACTGGAATCCACAGAATTCTTTGAGTTCTTGAACTGCCCTGTCGCGATTATAATCTATGTAATTGAGCGGGCGTTTGCTGTTAATGCCTCTGATGTAACGATCAGCTACTCGACGGAAATTGGACAGGAACGGGAGTTTATCAATAGGTTTCGTGCCAAACTTCCGATGAATATCGCGCATATTTCTCATATCGTAGACATTTGCAGTCTCAGTATGTTTTAGGATGCTTTCCAGTGCAAAGTTACCACCAGACAAGAAAGTCTTGATATGATACATTCTCGCATAATCATATAGGCAAGCAAACAAGATGTTGTCTTGGGGCATAGCAATGTTAGGAACCTCAGCAAGAATAAAGGCACGGGTCAAGTCATTATACTGTTCCGCATCGGGCTTAATCGTAACTAAGTCAATATTGCAAGCCTTGCATAATCTTTCAATGTTTTCCACAGCGACCTCTTCATCGAAGCCATCATCGATATGGACACCCAATACTCTCAATCCCCACTTGTAACATAGCATAGCTAAATAGGAAGAGTCCAGACCTCCAGAGATGCCCATCATACAGTCATATTTTTTCCCTTTTCCTTCTTCCTTTAATTGTTTGACCAGATCTGCGATTTTCTCTTTCCCTTTTTCTCCTGGGAAATAAACGATTTCCTTGTTCTCGGTGGCTGTTTTGCAATAATTGCAACAACCATCGGAGTCAAACTTGATGAACGAGTCGTGGTCATTATCCATGACACAACGAGTACACATTCTATACTCTTCCATTTTTGTTAAGTGTTTTATATACTTCAAGTATCTTATTGGCAATTGTATTTGAGTCGAATCTATTTGTGTATTGCTTATCAGGCCGACTTGTATACAAGATGGCTCCAACAGCATCTACCAATTGTTGCTCATCGCTGTCACACACTGCACACCCTTCGATGCCGTCAAGTTGTTCCCTGACATCTCCGACATCAACCGTCACGACGTGTTGACCGCAGGCAACCGCCTCTTTTATGATCTGAGGAGACCCTTCAGAGTGGGATGTCATTAATACAAGCTCAGCCCCATTGATTAACCAGGCAACTTCCTCTCTTGTCCGTCCTTTAATCTCCATTAAAGCAAGATCAGGGAAGTGTGCAGCAACTGCTTTCGCCAGTTCTGGGTTTTTTACGCTGTTCCCAAAATCAGAGGCAAACAAGATATAATCCTTCTTCAAGTCCAGGCCAAGCCTTTGCTTACAGTCGTCCTTAGCCATAGGGAAAAAGATGCTGCTGTCAACCCCACAAGGGATTACTTCTCTTCTTTTCCCTTTGATATGAAGAGATTCCATAAGATTCTTCGAAACAAATATGGAGCAGGAGGAGAGCAGGGATGCGAAAGACGAGACTGGCCTCATTTTCGCATTATTGACATCTGATCCATGAAAGGTCGTAACGATAGGAGTTGACCTCTGCAAAACGGCAAGTGCACCAACCTGTCCACAGTGGGCATGGATAAGGTCCGGTTTATACTCTTTAATCGCTTTCTTTAATGCTTTAAGAGAAGATAAATAACCCTTAACGCCTTTCCCGATAACGGAGAATACCTGGTATTCAACATCTGAATCCAACTTCTTGACGGATTCAATCTGCTCATATACAAATACTTGATTGCGCCCGAAGGTATAATTCGGGGCATTCCCGCTAACACATATCAGGATTCTCATAACAGTCCTCGACTACCTAGTTTGAAGTATGCCCAACCTATTTCCAAAGCCAAAACGAAGAAACACCACGGCGTAATCAATCGGAATGTTTCTTTACGAAGAACTGAAACACCGTAAGCCCACATCATGATTAGACATGGTAAACCTGGAAGCAAGAAGCGTTCGGAATTGCTGAAGCCACTTAAAGACACTACACCTAAATAGGTAATGACAAACGACCCAATTAAAGCATACTCCCTCCATTTTTTACGACGGATAGTTTCATAAACAGCCAAGATGGCAAAGAACCCCATAAAGTTGCGTATGAAGTTACCACCTGATTTCATCTGTTGTTCATATTGCTGGTCAACATCTACCATTGTGGCAAAGGGAAGGACAACAGAAAGAGGAACCATTACAGTTCCAGTAGCATATTGGGCCCACTGATTACCTCGAACTGTTTGCTCATACCTTTTCCTATCAACGTTGTCGTCCTTCTGTTCCCATAACGCTTCCACCTCGGTCATAGCAGTTCCCCCACTAAAAGCACCTAGGCAAAGAATACCCCAACCTATCAGTACAATTCTTTTAAGGCTGTTTCCCATCGTAGGCGTAGACGACAACATCACTGCGGTAGCAAACGATAAGACTGCAGCCATCCCTAATACCGTCCTGAAGAAAAACAGACTACCGACAAGGATGGAAGGTAGGATGATCGTTACTAAGTTGTATTTCTTATTGCGAATCAAATAGTCCAGTCGCTCAAGGAAAGCAACTTCAAGGAATAACATCTCTGTCTCTTTGAGATGGAAACCACAGTATATTATTAGGTTCGGCATCAAAGCGCACATTATACCTGCAATTCTGCCAACTCCCTCATTGAAGGTTCTTGCGGATAGCTTATAAACCAACACACATGTAAATGTCCCTAATAACGCTTTGATGATACGAGGAATAATGATTATGGGGCCAAATATCTTATAAACAATAGTCAGATATAAAGGGTAGCCGGCATCGGAAATACCTTGAGAAGTCGGCCCAAAATAATAATCCCATGCGACAGCCCATTTTTCACTTGCAAGCCATTCCGCTTCATTGTGGTAGGCTAGTGCGTCCGCGGCCTCAAATTCGAACGGTATTCCCGTGGCATCAATAAAAAAGAAATATGATGCCACAACCCATATAAGCCTCAAAATTAAGGCTATAGCTATTATGAACTCCAAGTATCTTGAAGAAGGTATCTCTTTCCACCCTTTGCTCCAATAACTGGCCAACACAAAGAAGCCGAGAACGGATGATATGCCAAGAGCAAGGTACCCTATCTTCATGGCGTAGTCAAAGTATACGACACTGATAATGGAAAGTGTAACCAGATAAACAGTTATTGCCCGATATGTAATCTGTTGAGGGAAAAAAGGTTTCATGCTCTTATCCGAAAATGAGTCTTTTCAATTTGATGAGTCTGATCATGTTTTTCTTACCAACAATAGATGGCAACAAGGAAAGCTTTCTTGTCTCTTCCCATGTTCCCATGAAATGATGGTCACAATAGGTATTCTCAGTCAGGAAATACTCTCCTGTTGTTTGTCGGGGGCAGAAGTAGTCAACGGGGAAGATATGCATACCCTTGTAAACCTGTTTCTTCCCATTTTGAACAAACCCTCCTCTTGCCATTATCTCAGAGATCCGTACCGTATTTGTCTTTGTATCCATTGTTCCATCTTCAAGGATGAAATGAAGATTATCGTACGCATCAAGTTGCTCTTTGACCCAGGCATTTTTTGCTTCACTTGCCATTGTGCCGGTAACAGGTGGTAAGTGCTTACTTCCCTCATATCCAGTAAAACCACTTAGTTCAAGCAAGTCGTCATAAGGTTTTAAGACCTCCACATCGGTGTCCATATAAATCCCGCCTTCAGTGTAGAGAACATATAACCGGACATAATCTGTTACAAATGCATACTTCTTGGCTTCATATGCTTCTTTAACGTACGGGACAGAATTGATATCGAAGTTATCTTCGTTCCATAGTTTATACTCATAGTCAGGCATGTGATTATGCCATGACTCAATGCACTTTACGGCAAGTTCCGGCATTGGCCCACGTCCGAACCAACAGTAATGGATTATCTTGGGTATCATGAGTGCTTAATGATTGTTTGTTTGATGAATGAACCGGTTTTCAAAATAGATTGGCGGCATCTTAAGATAGGAACGGGACGCCTATATAGACGTCGTATCTTCCTGGGTTGTTTCTCCCAGTCAACTTTAGCCAACTCATCTTTGGCGGCATTATGGTAATTGCTAGATAAAAAGTATGGGAATAAACTATAGACGCGTAAACTGTCGATTAGTCGTTTATAGTCAGGATTGGTTCTTTCTTCCTTCTCGAGATCCTGGAGATTCCAAAGCATATGAACCTTAGGGTCATGTAATTTGCCAACCAACCGCCATGTTGCGTCAGAGTCTTGGAAATAAAAGGAGAGTGCTTCATTAAGAAATGCGACCTTATACTTTAGAGCGACCTTTATCCAAAGGCAGAAATCCTCGCCTAGCTTCATTTGTGGATTGAATCCTCCCATCTCAGCAAAAACGTCTCGAGGCATACAAGTCGCACCTGTCCAAAGAGGCATCTGCAACTTCTCTGCATAAACTTTACAATAGTTGATATACCCGGTTTCGGCGGTTGTTACACATACGCGCTGATGGCCGTTTTTAACGTAATAGTAATTCGTCCCATAGATTCTTGCCTCCGGATACTCCTTGATAAGCCAATCCATCCGCTCCAGAAAGGTTGGCGCCCACCAATCATCAGCATCAAGAAAGCATAGATAGTCTCCATTTGAAACTGCCACACCATTGTTCCGTGCCGTACTTACACCGGTGTTCTTCTGATGGATTAATTGATAGTCGAGTCCAGAGTCCTCCAGCACGTCCTTTGCATCCCTATATGAGTCATCAGTGCTTCCGTCATCAACAACAATGAGTTCATAGTCCTTGTACGTTTGTTCCATCACACTGCTTAAAGCCTTCTTGATGTAAGGGGCCTTGTTGTATAATGGGACAATGACTGAAAACCTCATATTATTGATAGATGCTTTCGTGTTCGCGTTTGCTATGCCATTTCTCAATCTTGAACAGACAACGTTCAAGGAACCAGACCAGTTTATATGCCCATGGATGCCTCTTTAACCGCTTCATTTGATTGATTGGGAACGCCCATCTATCATAGTCTGAAAGAATAGTCTGAGGGATCAATTCTCCAAGCACCTTCTTTCTTTCGGCTTTATCAAGTTCTTTGTTCGTTTCGCTTATGCCGTGCATGTCGAACAGCGTGACATCAATGTCGGTATATACAGGCTCTTCTCCCCCGAGAATGATAGCCTGTAAGTACCATTTCCAATCAGATACAATTCTCAAGTTCTCATCGTAAAGCCCGTAGTTCTCGAAAAGATCCTTTCGGATATAAGCAGGAGAGTGGTTTAGTGTCCCGGTATAGAACCCCAAGAATGATATTTCTTGTCCGGCGAAGCACTTGTCTCTCATAACTTTGCCATCAGGCATATCTTTGAGCATATTACCATACAGAATGGAGGGATAATCATTCCTCTTTAACTCCGCAGTCATCCTCTCTGTAACATCATTAGAAGCGAGACAGTCGCCGCTATTGAGAAACTGGACATAGTTTCCTGAGGCCATTCTTATGCCCTTGTTCATCGCGTTGTAGATGCCATTGTCGGGCTCGGAAATCCACTTCAGTCGGCCTGCCAAGGAATCTGTATATTTCTTTATAACTCCAATACTGCCATCAATACTGGCTCCGTCTATAACGATGTATTCAAAAATGCCATCGGTTTGTGAGATAACACTTCTCATTGTCTCATCCAACCCGGTAGCGTTGTTGCGGTTAATTGTTATGATGGAGAGTAGAGTCATCGTTTACTAAATAATCTAGGAATTCTATCTCGGCACATTCTTCTCTGATTGATTTGCTGGGGCATAATTGGAGAGGGGCATTAAGATGATCAAACAAGTCATTAAAAGAGGTGTAGCGCATAACCCCGTTTACTCCAAAGTAGTTTCTAGTTGCGTCAAAATTCGCAAATACAGGGACCCCAGCCACAACCATTTCCGGGATACGAGTAAGTGCACCAGTGGTTGGAGGCTGATAAATGATGATTCCATCAATTTCGAGGAGCATCTTTTCAAGCTCATCAGTGGTGAGTGTCCCGAGGAAAGATATGTTTGGATGTGAAACTGTTTTCAATGATTCAGTCCCATATCCGGCGACCAAAAGATCAAACGGCAGTTCTTTTGTCGCGACAAAGTCAATCAACGCCTGCATGCCGGATCGAGTAGGGATATTGGTGGCTGAGCCCAATAGGGAGAATACCTTACGAGAATGAGATTGTCGTAATTCTCTTTTACGTCGAATTGATAAAAGGAAAGACTCCACTTCTTTTGGGGGGTAGTAAGGGAGATAATGTGCATTCAGTCCCAGTAACCGAAGAAGCCACGTCTCTTCCTTTGAAATTGCAAAGACCGCGTCACAATGACGTAAATTGTTGACCTCCTCCTCAAGCGCCTTAATTGACTCGCTGTGTACAAGCGATTCAACATTGTGTGGCATCCCGATTACGCGATGCCCAGTCGCTTTCAGCAGATACAACATATCTCGGTCATTCGTGTTCTCCCATAGAAAGTCCATATCCTTATTCTTGTATTTATCAAGGACGCCGGGGATACGTAAGGCGTAATACTTGATAAGTTTGATATATCTGGAAATAGACTTAATTCTATGTGGGTAGTGTCGATGAATAAAACAGATTGCCCGGAATGCCCATTTGGCCAATTGACGCTTGGGGACATTCTTGGGAAGTACTAAGGAATCATCGACATAAGAGATCCCTCTCCCTTGAAGAAGTTCCCTAATCTGAACACTCCTTTTGCTCCCCCCGTCGGAAAAGGGATCAAGTTTGAACTTTGTATAACAAATGATTTGTTTCATCTGTGAAGACCCTAAACCATCTCTGGCTTTTTTACCATTAAGCCAAGAGGCCAAAGGATATATCTTTTAATCAAACCGTTGAATGGCCTGTTTTCAGGTAGCCTGTCTTTTATATGTTTCCATGGAGACAGCTTCTTATACTTATGCCACTCTTTGTTGAACGGATAGAAATAATACTTGGTCATCCAGGGCTTCAATTCTGCAGCATAATGGATAATATGTGGAGAGGTTGTATCAATTACGTCCTGTTTCATCTCATCGCTGAAGGTATTGAAGAAATAAGGCATGCGTAATTGCATCTGGTAATTATAAGAAACCGGTAGAGTCCTCTTGCTATCTCGAGTTATGACATTGAGCACATCCTGGTCATTATTGAAGATGCGATCATAATTAGAAGATAGAAAATCAATACACTTTTGGCCTATGTTATGATCTCGCCAATAGTCAAGATTCATAAACAAAACACCCGCATTGAAGTACCCCTCTCTCTTATCATAACCAAGCCTGTCATAATACTCCTGCCACTCTGTGCACATATCAGGAACAGCTCCGACTGCATACCCGTTCCAGTCCAGGTCGAACAAATCTCCTATCGGCCGGTTAACGATTATGTCACAGTCCAAGTACAATACCTTACCGACATTTTTGGGCAAGAGATCTTCGGCATAGAGTCGATAGTATGTAACAATCGACCAATGCTTCAGATTCTTTGTGTCTCCTTTGAGGGGGAATTTCTCAAAAAAACTCTTATCGACCATAACAAACTCTATCCTCGCGCTATATTTGTCCGAGAGGTGTTTGAATCTCTTCTCCTGTTTTTCTCGCAAGGGCTTGTCTATCAAAATATAAGCGGTGACGTTCCTGTCTTTATTATTCTCAAGAACAGAAGTAAGCATTATGCCACAATAGGGAGCATAATTATCATCTGTCGCACAGACTATTGCTATCTCTGGATTGATCATATCATCCTAAATTTAAACATGAAGAAAATTGATTTAGAGATATATGGTTTCAAATGAGAGTATTTTTTATTATTAATAAAGCCGCGCGCAATTCTCTTTTCCCCTTTTTGAAGTGAACGAAAATTGTTGAATATGAGAGACAGTTCATTTCTTACAAATTGATCAATTGTCTCTTGGAATCGTATATCTGCTTTTTCTGTCAATAACCTATTCTTGAGTTGTATCATTCTGACACATAGATCGAGCCAATATGAAATATGCTTTGATGTGTACTCTACTCTAGTAATAGAGTCGGGATTGACGCTGTAATTGTATACGAATTGATCAATATGAAGAGCCCTCTTTGCTTTTGCAAAAACTAAAATAGCGTAATCACTATCTTCGTACATAATATGCTCCGCAAATGAAATGTGGTTCTCAATCAAAAATGATCTTCGATATAGTTTCCGCCAAGCGGTAACAAGATCATGATACCATATAAACCTACTATCAAAAAACATTTCCGGACCAGTCAACAAATCTTGGCAGTCTATTACATGTAAAGGCGTCCTTATCGGATAATTTTCATAGTTGAAATGCAGAACATCCAGGTTGTTTTGTTCAGCATTGAGGCAAAGCCCCCTAAGGATATTGTCCTCTATGAGATCGTCTGAATCAATGAACCATATATACTGCCCAGATGCAACTTCCACCCCCGCATTCCTAGCTCCTCCCAGCTTGCGATTAATCTTGTTTCGGACAATTATCAGATTGGAGTGAATCCGAGCATATGATTCAACAATGGACAAAGATCCGTCAGGGGAACAATCATCTACGCAAATAACTTCGTATTCCTCTTCGGGTATGTCTTGCCTATAAACGCTATCAAGGCATCGTCCAATAAACTGCTCGACATTAAAAAATGGGATTATTATGGATACTCTTATTCTATACATTAGTCAAGTCTGCATTTAATTGCATCAATTAAAGTTTTTGGGCCAACTATAAAAGCAGAGAGACCTTCCCATATAAACAACATCACTCTAGGACACTTGTACCTGCTTAATCTATCAAATAGGTTACGATAACCTATCCTGATATTTGAGTAGGAGGAGCGTAAAAAACTCCTGCGGACTCTTTCAAAGACGCCTAATTTCAATTCCCTTATGTGTGGATTGTGCTCATAATATCTGAAATCCTTTGAGTTTAAGCGTGGGCACTCACCTTCTGGCAAAAATAAACCCATATTCGGGCGGTATTTCCACAAGGCATACATAAGTGAAAACTGATCTCTCTTACATCCTTCTATAAGTGTTTGCCACCATAATGTTCCAACCTCTTCTACCCTTGTAGTATGACGCCGGAAAATCACATTATTCTCATATAGGCCCCAGTCTTCTGGAAAGCCATCTTTCTTTATTCTTCCATACCAGTTTACTGTATCATAGTCATGTACCCACTTAAGGTCAATGATGGCGCAAATCTCCTCGTAGACACAGCTTTGTGACGGGTGTTTGATCCCGCCCCATTCCACATCTGTCTCCAATAACTCGAAAAAGCGGTCATAAACATGTTGCGTAGCAATCTGTATATTTGCATCGAGATATAGTGATGCCTCGTATTCTTCGAGGACCTTTGTCGGATGGCATTTCACATAGCGTGAAAGAAGCATATTCCCAGTATCCTCATTGCAGATAGGACGGATGTTCCAAATACCTTCTTTACTCTTATAGGGTCTATCAGTAAACAATACATAGTCGAAACGTTCGTCAATGACAACCGGCTGTCGGATATCATCGTATGCTCCTACGAGAGAAGAGTATACCACATACTTCTGCATCATCACCTTTTATGGGGGAGGGTTATCCAATTCCCCCATTCTATATCTATTTCCTCGGGATAGAATGGGACAATCCCGCCAAAGTGAAATAGAGTCATTTCTCCAAAATAAACTCTTCCGTTGACCTCGTAAAAGTCACACCGGACATTTGGAATACCACGGGACAACCTGCTCGCAAGGCCTTTCATTAATTCGAATGATTCTGGCTTATTAATAATGCTCGGGCTGTTTGGATGTCCTTGGATTATATCTAAGTGGTTAAAGTCAGTGTCATAAAAATCAAAATAGGGCTCAACATTTTTCATCCTCTCTGTGGCAATAAATAAAGCCTTACATACCCCATCCATGCAAAAAAACTTATAGTCCCTAAGCTCATCTGTAATAATATCTTTCATGTACTCTTCTGCGATGATACGGTGTGGTACATTTTTGTATGGCCATTCCCTATGCTTTTTGTAGAAATCTGTCTTTAAGCTATTGTTTAGTATTCTCTGAGCAGCTTTCAAATCAAATGACTCTTTATTCTTGCAAATAACCACGCTACCGCTATCATGTGTGCATTTTAAGACAAATTGATTAGGTAAATCATCTAGGTTGATCTGCTCAGCACAATCATATACTGCTAATGTAGGAATGATATAGTCTTCTCCAATCCTCTCTGCGACCCATCCCTTTACAGCATATTTATCAACAAGAGTCGTATAAAGTGGATTCCTGTCGTAAAGTTTTAACCACTGCAGTTTTTCATTAAACTTTTTGGGATGCTTAAGATTCAGTTTCTCTCCAAAAACATAGTGATACTGATATTTAAGAAATAACTTATCCGGGATTTGCTCCTGCTCGACAAAATGAAGTAGCCATTTGCAGGCTTTGTATGCAGGATCTTCCCATAAATTCCTTAAACCACGAACTACATTCATAAACACCAAGTTCTAGCAACTTAAAACAAACTTGTTTTCAATCTTTCGGAATAAAAGATACCATCCCCAAAAAACAAAAGATAGAACAATGGTTAACCCAACGATAATGCTCAGAGACAACAACTTATTTCCCCAATAATAACGATGCATAATAAACTGCGTCGTGATTGTTTGTGCAAAAAAAATCTCAAGAGAATGCTTCCCAAACCATGAAAACAAACTTTTCGCAGGAACATTGCTTAAATTGACGAATGACAGAGAGACCATTAATAATGGTACTATCATTGAATAAATAATCATCTCTTCTCTCATACAAAAAGCAATTATCAGCATCAACGAAAATACTTTAATGCAGTATCCCTTTCTTTCCCTATTAAGATAGGCAAATACTCCACACATAATAACCGGAATACGCGTTTGAAACGTCCAATAAAGTAAATCATACTTTAATAGTGTCTGTGACAAAATCAGCCCTAATACCATAATCGTAATTTGCCATCTCTCCTTGACGTTTAAGATCATTTTCAGTAAAGGAAGAGTGAAATAAACCAACAATAATGATGGAATGAACCACTCTATCCGCGTATGAAATAGATTGATTGGTGCCAGTCCGGTCAGGCTTAATAGTACAACTTTTACATTATGAAACAAGGATGTACCCGGATAAAAATAGGACAGGACAATAATTAGGAACAGTATATACTGAGGAAAAATACGTCGTATTCTATTGACATAGTATTGGAACCAATTATTGTGTTCCCATGAAGCGCTACAGCCATATGCTGACGCAAAAAAGAAAAGGTCGACCCCTAAATTGCCATGAATAAATGGAGTAAACGGAAATGTATCCAGATGCCAAGCAACATCGAGACGATAACATAGGTGATGGAGAATAACAGCTATAATAGCGAGCCCCATAAAGTAGAACCTATTCTCCTTGCTAAGTGTCTCCATTAGTTGGACTTCGTATTCAAATCACTCCACCTAAGCCAGTCGCAGGTAATCTTCATCCCCTTTTCGACAGAATAGCGAGGGACAATTCCGAGCAACTCTTTGTTCTTCCTGACATCTATCTGCGATTGCTGGCTATAG
>JAEEGG010023719.1_pt1 | contig 11960 bp, 10 predicted proteins | sample 9134161 | NCBI WGS metagenome assembly JAEEGG01 (sample SAMN16246543, study PRJNA631951) | gut metagenome | biome: gut microbiome; feature: rumen; material: CR-attached | host: Bos | place: Iran: Karaj | collected 2018-10 | reverse complement strand
TCCATCGTCTCCGCAGTAGAATTGTGCTGGAGGAAAGCCACGATCTCGTCGGCGGCGCTCTTCTCGGGATAGAACATCAGCTCGATGCCCAACTCCTTGAACAGCAACCTGTTCTCGGCGTTCAGGTAGTCCTCGTCATTGATGCGGGCGATGACCTTCGCCGCTCCGACCTGCTTGGCGAGCAGGGCGCCTACGATGTTGACCTCCTGCGTCGCCAGCGGATACACGGCGATGAACAGGTCGGCCTTGCCCACGCCGGCGTCCCGCAGGACCTGGATGGACGAGGGGTTGCCGAGGACCGTCTCGACATCCGCGTAGGAAGTGAGGGCGTCGATGCGCTCGCTGTCATCGTCGATCACGGTGACTTCGTTCGCCTCGGCGCGTAGCATCTTGGCCAGGTGGGAACCGACTTCTCCGGCCCCTTCAATCACGATCTTCATGGCGTCTCAAATAATTAAACAGGATCAAGCTCCCCGTGACGCCCTGCGGCGCCGCGCCTGCGGCGGGTGCGGGACGGGCGGGCGCCTGCTCCCGGAGAACCCGGTACTCGCGGTGTGCGTCCCGGACCGCCCGGGCGTAAGCGGGCTTCCCCGACAACAAATATACGATTGCTGCGCAACAATCCAAAATCTTGCGTATCCGGATGCGGCTGCGCGCACGCCGGCGACCCAGCGTGTCGGGCAGGTTGTTCTCCATCAGCAGCAGGCCGTTGCGGTAGTTGAGCTTCAGCTTGAAAGGGGAGGAAGGGGCCAGCGTGCCGCCGCCGAGGTGCCAGACGCAGCTCTGCGGCACCACACCCACGCGCCATCCTGAGAGCCAGGCGCGCCAGCACCAGTCGATCTCCTCCATGTGCGCGAAGAATCGATTGTCGAGCCCGCCGATCCCGCGCCAGCAGGCGGCGCGGACGAGCAGGCAGGCGCCGGACACCCAGAGCACGTCCGCCGGACGGTCGTACTGGCCCGTGTCCGGCTCGGTGCGCGAGAGCACGCGCCCCCGGCAGAACGGGAAGCCGTAGCGGTCCAGCAGTCCTCCGGCGGCACCGGCGTACTCGAAGCGGTCTGTCCGCCGGAAACCGTCCCCGTCGGGGACGAGGGCGTGCAGCTTGGGGCCGCAGGCGGCATAGTCCGGATGGGTGTCCATCCAGCCCACCAGCGGCTCCAGCCAGCCGTCCTGCACCTCGATGTCGGAGTTGAGCAGGACGAGGTATTCCGGGGCGTCCGGTTCAGCGAGCAGCGTTTCGAAAGCGCGGTTGTATCCTCCGGTGAAACCGAAATTCTCCTCGAAGAGGAGGGTGCGCAGCTGCGGGAAGCGCTCGGCGAGCAGCTCCCGCGAGCCGTCGGTGCTGGCGTTGTCCGCGACCACGACGGCCGCGTCCAGCCCTTCCAGACTCTTGAGGAGCGGAGGGAGGAAGCGGGCCAGGTAGTCCCGGGTGTTCCAGTTGAGGATGACGACGGCAGTACGCATAGGGGGCTAGAGTTTTCCGGGGACGATGATGTGGTGGTTGCCGATCGGGGTTCGCAGGAAATAATCCGCCGCACCGGGCGCTTCCACGACCACCTGCGTGCGGCAGAGCCTGTCGCCGTAGGTATTGGCGACCAGCCGGGCCTCCCGCAGGAACATGCGGCGGCAGTCCGGTGACAGCTTGAAGAGCGTCACCGGCCCCTCCGGCAGCTCGCCGTGGACGGCGACGCCGATCCCCGACTCGAAATGGGTATCGTAGCAGTAGTCCCGGATGATGCTGAGCGGGACGGTGCAGTGCGCGAAGAGCAGCCGGTCTCCCTCGATCCGAGACAGGTTGACCTGGAAGGATGCATGGCCGGTGCGCGCTTGCGCCACGGCCATCGAGAGCATGGCGGGGATATCGCCCTCGCAGGTGGCGATGATGCCTTCTGCGTTGAGGATCGCGAGACCCAGGCAGCCGGTATTGTGCAGGGCGGTCAGCAGGTCGAAACAACGGAGGGTCAGCCCGTCCAGCCGGTATCGGGCGACCAGGCTCTTGAGCGCGCCGTAGACGGCGAGCGCCCCCTGCCAGTCCTCCGCATCGATCTTCCGGCCATAGCGCGGCGGGTTCAGGGGCTTTAAGTTTGCACCTGGCCCGGAAACAGGGGTGCTTCCGGGCGACCCCTCGCGATTTGGCAGGGGGTCGCCCGGAATCGGGGGTGTTTTCGGGCGAGGTGCCCGCCGGACTTCAGCGACCAGCTCTTCGATGGGGATATCGATGAGCTCGGCGCCCAGGCTGTCCCGGACGGCGGCGTAGTCCACGCCGCTGGAGATCAGCCAGTCCGAGGGCCGGCCGATGACGCCGTAGCGCTTCCCCCGGAGCACCGGCCCGAAACCATACGGCACAATCCCGTCATCGGGGGTCACCAGAGGCGCCGTGGCATCCCGGCCGGGGGCTTGGATGGAGCGGATGCGGCGGGCGATGCTGGCGGGGGCGCCGTGGAGGATCTCCCCGTCGATGCCCCGCTGGCGCAGCCACGACAGGATCTCCATCGACGCCGCCAGCGAGTTGCTCTCGCCGCTGGTCAGCAACCGCACCGGTTGCTGACTCTTATCTCTCACCCCCTGCGCCTCCTCAAGGGGGATGGCCGGGTAATCGCTCCCGCGATCCGGCGAGCATGCGCCTTTCAGGAGCGGGGCGATCTGCTCCAGGAACAGTCCCTCGGTGCCGCCGGTGCGGACGTAGATGAGTTCCATCCCTTCTTGTCCATACCCTGCGAAGTCCTCGCCCCGGCAGTCGAACGACTCGCCGAGCGCGGCCTCGATGTCACGGATGAACGGCTCCTGACGGGGGTCGGGAGCCATCTCTCCGTGCAATCCGGAGGTGAGGGTATACAGGATAGGCCGGGACATCGCGTCAGTCTTTGTGGCAGCAGCCTTCGCCCTTGCCGCAGCACTCGCCGTCGCCGTGGTGTCCTTCACCCTTGCCACAGCATTCGCCGTCGCCGTGGTGGCCTTCGCCCTTGCCACAGCATTCGCCTTCTTCTTCTTTGTGGCAATTGCCCTTGCCGTGGCAGCATTCGTGCTCCTCCGGCGGGAGGTATTCGCCGTGCAGGCCTTCGGTCAGTTCCTTGTCGGAAGCGCTGCGCACGCTCTCCACCTTGCCGGTGAAGTGCAGGGTCTTGCCGGCCATCGGGTGGTTGAAATCCATCGTGACGGCCATCTCCGTGACCTCGGCCACCGTACCCTGGACCACCTGTCCGGCCTGATTGAGCATCGGGATGACGCGGCCTACAACCAGCAGGTCCTCCCGGACCTTGCCGTCGATGGCGAAGGCGCTCTTCGGAAGGTCGATCTTGTAGCTGGGGTCGTATTTGCCGTAGCCGTCTTCGGGGCTGAGGACGAAATCGAAGCCGTCGCCCGGCTCCTTGCCTTCGAGGGCGGCCTCGAACTTGGGCAGCAGCATGCCGCTGCCATGGATGTATTCCAGGGGCTGGCCGGGAGCGGAACGGTCCGCGATCTTGCCTTCTACTTCCAACGCGTAGCTCACGGCCACAACTTTGTTTTTCTCTACTTTCATGGTACTGTTATATGTAAATATTTGTTTTTCAATTCTTTTCCGAATTAAACCGGATCGAAATCCTGACGGTATATTCGATTAACTGCTTGTGAGATAGTTGTTTACGTAAAACGGCTATCCGCTGAAATCCACCTCTGCAAAGGCGAGGGTGGGAACGAGTTTGGTCTGGCAGGGGCGGGCGTCGTCGCCGGCGGCGAGGAGCCGCGCCCACAGCGTCAGGAAGTTGCCGGTCATCAGCATCCCGCTGACGGGCCGGACGATCCTTCCGCCGTCGAACAGGTATCCTTCGATCCCGTAGGAGAAGTCGCCCGTCACGGGGTTGCTGTTGCCGCCGTTGAAGTCGGTGACCAGGATGCCGCTGCCGCAACGCTTCAGGATGGCCGCGCGGTCGAGCCCGGCGACGGGCCAGGGGAGGACCTTGGGACGCGTGGCGTCTTCGATGGTCGGGGCCATCTGCATCTTGTTCGCCATGTAGGTGTTGATGAAGTATTGCCGGACCACGCCCTGCTCCACGATGGGGGCTTCGCGGGTGGCAACACCTTCGGAGTCAAAGTATTTGGAGCAGGTCTGTCCCGGAATCCGGGGGACGTCCAGGATGGTGAGTCCTTCGGGGAAGCGCCGCTCTCCCAGGCTGTCCATCAGGAAGGAGTTGTTCTGCTGGATGGAGTAGCCGCTCAGGGCGCGGAGCAGGGGAGAGACCAGCTTGGAGGCCATCTCCGCGTCGATGACGGCGGTGTAGCGGCCGCTCGGCGCCGGCTCGGAGCCGATCTGCGCCACGGCCCGCGCGAGCGCCTCGCGCCCGCACGCCGCCGCATCCAGCCCGTCGCGGTGGGACGAGGCATCCCACCAGTAACCGCTGTATTTCTCGCCTCCGCTCTCGACCGTGATCTCCACGCCGTAGTCGAACGAGGTCTCGCTGTGCTTGCAGCACACCCCGTTCGTGTCCATCACCACGGTCTCATAGATGCTGTCGCTATACTCTCCCTCTTCCGAAATAATCTGGTAATCAATGTTTTGGTCGGTTACTGGCGCAGTGAAGACGGCAGCAGCCTCAGAAAACTGTGCCACCCTCGGCACCATAAGAGGGAGGACCGCAAGCGAAGCGCAGCGGTGGGGTCCGGCGCAGCCGGACGTTTTCGGAGGCGGGCTGCCGCGGAACGGAGCAGTAACCGAAGCGTCCAGAGCAATCTGTCGGCGGTCGGCGGGGGTGAGGGTGTCGCGGGTGGGGTCGACGAGGCCGAGCTCGTCTCCGGTCAGCGCGTCGCGGCAGCAGCGCGCGGGATCCGGGAGGGTGCGGCAGGGGTCCTCGGCGACCATGCGCGTGGCCTCGACGGCCCGCGCGATGAAGCCCTCCAGGGCCTTCCGCTCCAGTTTGTTTGTGGAATAACTGCCGAAACGCCCGTCCACGAAGAGGGCCAGCGAGAGCGAGCGGTCCGCGCAGTGCGTCACGCGGTCCACCTCGCCGTCCAGCGTGGCCACGAGGTCCTCCTCGCTCCGGGAGAACGTCGCGCGCGCGTGCTGCGCACCGGCGCGACGCGCCATCTCCAGCGCTTCGCGGACAAATGCCAATTCCTTGTCAGTGATCATCTTACTCTCCTCCGACCGTTAAGTTGCCGATCAGCACGGACGGGATCCCGCACGACACGGCGACGCTCTGCTCCTTGCCGCAGGTCCACGTGCCCTCGTCCACCTTGAGGTCCCCGGCCACCGCCTGGATGTCCGCCAGCGCCTGGGGGCCGTTGCCGATGATGTTGATGTCCTTGACCGGCATCGTCAGCCGGCCATTCTCGATGAGGAACCCGCTCTTGACGAAGAAGGTGAAATCCCCCTCGCCGATCTTGACCTGTCCGTTGGCGAACTGGTCCACGTAGATCCCTTTCCGGACGGAAGCGATCAGGTCCTCGCGCGTCCCGTCCGGGCCGCTCTCCATGTAGGTCGCGCGCATCCGCGGGATCGGGTTGTAGCGGAACGACTCCCGGCGGCCGTTGCCCGTGGGCGCCACGCCGTAGAATCCGGCGCTGATCCGGTCGTGCAGGTAGGAAGTCAGCACGCCGTCCGTGACCATGTAGGTCTTCTGGCCCGGCACGCCTTCGTCGTCGTAGTTGAGGGCGCCGCGGCTGGCCGGGAGCGTGCCGTCGTCGAGGATGTTGATTCCCGGACGGCAGATCCGCCGGCCCATCTTGTCGCTGAAGACGGACTGCCCCTTGCGGTTGAAATCCGCCTCGAAGGCATGGCCCATGGCTTCGTGGAGCAGGATGCCGGAGGCGCCGGCGTCCATCACGACGGGCATCTGCCCGCCCTTGGGCCGGCGCGCCTCGAAGCGGGCGTCCATCCCGGCGACCGCCCGGCTCACGAGGTCCTCGAGGACCTCGTCGCCGATCATCTCGGCACCCATCCGCAGACTCCGCGAGACGGTGTTGTTCTCGGTGCGGTCGCCTTGGCGGAAGATCAGCTGCACGGACAGGCTGCCGAGCGGACGGTGGTCCGTGGTCAGCTCGCCGAGCGAGTTGTACATCATCACGTCGCTGACCGAATAGGACAGGATGGCCACGACCTTCAGCACGCGGCTGTCCCGCGCCCGCACCCCGGCCTCGATCCGCTGCAAGAACGGCACGAAGCGGCTGATCTCCGCCTCCTCCCATGACAGCCTTTCCGGATAATAGTTTCCAGTATTCGCCATTGCAGTGGAGGCGGGAGCAGCCTCAGAAAACTGTGCCGCCTTCACAGCACAGGCGGTGGCGGACTGGGCGATCGAGGCGGCGGCGCGGGCGGCGGACCGCAGCGAAGCGAAGTCCGTCGTCTCCGCGTAGGCGTAGCCGGTCTTCTCGCCCTTGAGGACGCGAATCCCGCAGCCGAAATCCACGTGGTAGCCTCCCGACCCGACCACGCCGTCGCGCAGCAACAGGTCGTGGTAGGAAGTGTCCTCGAAATACAGGTCGCACCAGTCGCCCCCGTCCCGCAGCCCCTCGGCCACGAGCGCGCGCAACTGCTCTTCGGTCACGCCGAAACGGTCATAACTCTTCATTCGGATGGGCAATGTTCCAAATCTGTTGATACTTCTCGCTGTCCTTGATGTAGATGACGTCGCGGGAACCCTCGGCCACCACCACGAACGGCGGTTTCGAATTGTCCGCCAGGATCCAGTGGTCGATGACCGGGATGTAGCTCCCGAAAAAATACTGCAGTCCCATCACATAGCGGCGCCGGACCACGGCGTCCGGGATGTTGTGCCCGCCGGTTTTGACGCGGTCGCGGACGCGTTGGATGGCGAGCTCGGGGGAGTTCAGCCAGAAGTACAGCAGCGTGACTTCGTAGCCGAGCTCCTGCGTCTGCTTGATGATCTTGAGCAGCGAGCGTGTGGCCAGGGTCGTCTCCACGGCGAAGTCCTCGCGCTTCTCCAGCAGGTAGTTGATCTTCATCAGCATGTACCGGCTGGCCGTCACGGACGCGGCGGCCGGGTCGAAGGGCGAGAAACTCTTCGCGAACTCGTCCGAATTCACGAACTCCCTGCAGTTCAACAAATCCGGCAAGAGGGTATATGATGCCGTAGTCTTGCCGGATCCGTTGCAGCCCGATATGATATAGAGCTTGGACAAATGCTATTTCTCGGGGATGTTCTCCAGGATGGCCTTCAGCAGGTCCCAGGTCCGCTGGACGGACGGGATGTGGCAGCGCTCATCCGGGGAGTGGGGATACATGATGGTCGGTCCGATCGACACCATCTCCCAGTTGGGATACTTGGCGCCGAGCAGGGCGCACTCCAGTCCGCCGTGGGTCGCAAGGACGTTCATCGGCTCGCCGAACATCTTGACGTGCAGGTCGTTGATCAGTTTGTTGATCGGTGTGTCAGGCTTGGGCGTCCAGCCCGGGTAGCCGCCGAAGAAGCGAATCTTGGCGCCGGCGAACTCGAAGATGTAGCGCACGCGCAGGGCGAGGTCGTTCTTGGAGGTGTTGAGGGCGCTGCGGAGCAGGGAAGCGACCTTGATGTGGCCGCGCTGGCAGCGCACGACGGCGAGGTTGATGGAGGTCTCGGTGAGGCCGGCCATCGTCTGGCTCATGCGGATCACGTTGGACGGGCAGGCGGCGATCGCCTTGCAGGCGTTCAGCATCACCTTGCTCTCAATGTAGCGGACCGGCTTGTTGACGCGGGTCACGGTGCACTCCATGCCGGGGTCGCTCTGCAGGTAGCGCTCCTTGGCGATCTTGAAGATCTGGGTGATATAGCGGATTGCCTTGACGGCATTCTCCTTCGGGATGGCCACGACGGCGTCTGCCTCGAACGGGATGGCGTTGCGCAGGCTGCCGCCGCTGAAGCTCGCCACCTTGGCGCCATAGCGCTCCAGCAGCGGGATCAGGGCGCGGACCATCACCTTGTTGGCGTTGGCGCGGTACAGGGAGATGTCCATGCCGGAGTGGCCGCCGGACAGGCCCTTGACTTCGATCTTGTAGCCGACGTGGGCGCGCGGGGTGGCGAAGGTCTTGTACTTGAAGTCCGCCACGGCGTCCAGGCCGCCGGCGCAGCCGATGCAGAGCTCCTTCTCGTCCTCGGAGTCGAGGTTGAGCAGGATGTCGCCTTTGAGAATGCCGGGCTTGAGGGCGTCGGCGCCGGACATGCCCGTCTCCTCGTCGTAGGTCACAAGGATTTCGATGGGGCCGTGCTTGACGCTCTTGTCCTCGGCGACGGCCATGGCAAGTGCCACGCCCATGCCGTTGTCAGCGCCGAGGGTCGTGCCCTGGGCCGTGACCCATTCGCCGTCGATGACGGTCTTGATCGGGTCTTTGAGAAAGTCGTGGACGGTGTCGGCCGTCTTCTGGGGCACCATGTCCATGTGGCCCTGCAAGACCACGCCCTTGCGGTTCTCGTAGCCGGGCGTGGCGGGCACGCGCATGATCACGTTGCCGCCTTCGTCGGCGAAAGCCTCGACATTGTGTTCCTTGGCCCATTTGAGCAGGTGCGCCCGCACGATCTCTTCGTGCTTGGAAGGACGCGGGCACTGGGTGAGTCCGTAGAAATTGTTCCAGACGACTGCTGGCTGAAGATCTTTGATAGTCATAATCGTATGAGTTTTAATGTTATATCCTTGCAAAGCGCTGGTGGGTCCACAGGTAGTTGCCGGGCTGCTCCCGGATGTCCTGCTCCAGCAGCTTATAGTATTGCTGCATGATATCCTGCACGCTCATCTTCGAGGCGTCCTCGCAGATGGGCGTATAACGCATCACGTAGTGTCCCCGGCCTTCCGAGCGCATCGTCAGGTAGGCGACGGACAGGCCAAGCTTGCGGGCCAGGGCGGCGGCGCCGGTCATGGTCTGCACCCGCTGGCCCATGAAATCGACGTCCAGGTTTCCGGGTGAAGCGAAATAGGGACGCTGGTCGGTGTTGACGTTGTAGACCTTCTTCTCCCCGCGGTGCTCGAAGGCGTAGCGGATGAGGTCTCGCGACTCGATGTAGCCGGGGAAGTGCTCCGGGTCCTCGAGCGGGGCGGAGCGGTTGTCCCGCAGGATGTCGTCCCACATCTTGGACTGCTTGAGGTACACCACGCAGTAGTTCTGCTCGGTGAAGGGGAGCGGCGTGTCGGTGTAGTTGTACGAGGCGATGCCGCCGTAGAGCTCCCAGTTGCCGCAGTGCGAGTACATCACCACCATGCTGGGCGATACCTCGAACAGGTGTGCGGCGACTTCCGGGTTCTCCACCTCGACGAGGCGCTGGCGGTGCAGGCGCTCCGCGCTCCGGCAGCCGCCGAACCAGACGGTCTCGGCTACCAGTTCGCCGAAATGTCGGTAGAAAGCCTTGCGGATGGGCTTGAGGTCCCAGACATTCGTGTCGGGGTAGCACTTGGTAAGGTTGTGGATCACCACGTCGCGCCGGTAGTGCACGACATCCTCCGCCAGCCAGGACACGAACCGCCCCAGCGCGTAATGCGCGCGCAGCGGCAGCAGCCCCAGCAGCCGGAGCACGCCCTTCACCAACCAAGTACCGATCTTTTGCATATTATGCAAATATAACGATTTCTGCGGACAACGCCAATAGGGTTGTTATAGCGAGGAGAGGATGCCGGCGATGGTGCTGAGGATGATCATGGTGGCGAGGAGGCCGGACCAGGCCTGGGTGGTGGTCCGGGAGTCGGGCCAGTCCAGACGGTTCAGCACCAGCAGGGCGAGGGTGAGCGCCGCGCCGATCCACAGCCCGGCGCAGCTGCGCAGGCCGCCCGTCGCGAAGACGGCGGCGAAGATGCCGGCCGGCAGGAACGCGAAAGCGTAGCTGATGAGATTGCGGTGCCGCGTGGGCAGCCAGAGCAGGAATTGGAAGAGCGTGAGCCCGGCGGCGACGGCAAGGGCTGCCGCCCAATGCCGGGTGAACCTGACTATAAAATACAGGAATATCCCGGTGAAGAACACCAGGGATATTCCTGCAGCATATACTTTCTGGATGCGGGTCATCACTCGGCGGTGGCCGCCTCAAGTTTCTTCAGGAAGGAGAACATCACCAGACCGGAGATGACGCAGAGCGCCATGAGGACCGTCCAGTTGACCCACAGGGGGACATTCTCCCACAGCATGGAGGGGATGGAGCTGAGGTAGTTGCCGATGGCCGTGGCGGCGAACCAGCAACCCATCATGAGACCCTTGTACTTCGGCGGGGCGACCTTGGACACGAAGGAGATGCCCATCGGGCTGAGGAGCAACTCTGCGAAGGTCAGGACCAGGTAGGTGCTGATGAGGTAGGTCGGGACGACCGGGTCGGGGGACACGCCGCCGACGGCCGTCAGCTCGGACGGAGCCGGCTGGCCCTTGGAGGCGGCGAGCATGATGAGGTATCCGAGCGCGGCGACGAACATGCCCAGACCGATCTTCTTAGGTGCGGAAGGCTCCTTGCCCTTCTTGCCGAGGTAGCCGAACAGGGCCATCGAGACCGGGGTCAGCGCGACGACGAAGAAAGGATTGAACTGCTGGAACTGCTGAGGCAGGATGTGCAGGGTGGGGGCCATGCCGGAGTAGATCATATAGGCGCCGGCCCACAGGCCCACGGTCGCGAGGACGCAGATGATCTTGGAACGGTAGCTCTCGGACTGGAAAATCCCGAACAGGGTATAGACCGAAACGGCGATCAGGAACAGGGGCCAGATGTTGAAGCCGATGCGGAGCGGACCGCTCACGGTGTCCTGGGTGTAGTCACGGGCGAAGTAGGTCAGCGAGGAGCCGTTCTGGTGGAAAGCCATCCAGAAGAAGATCACGACCGCGAACACGAAGCAGAGGGCGATGATGCGGTCCTTGGTCTGCTTGGGCGTGAGCTCGACGACATGCTCGTTGGAGGCAGCGGCCTGCTTGGCGTTGACGTCGGTGTGCTTGAACCAGGAACGGAAGCCGAAATAGATGGCGATCGAGAAGATCAGGGACACGCAGGCGACGGCGAAGCCGAGGTTGTATGCGGTCGAGAGCTGGGTGATATAGTACTGGCTGAAGTCGCTCAGGCTCATGGCGGCGACATCGGAGCCGGGCATCGCGGCCTGGAGTTCCTGGAGGATGGAGGGGTCCTGCAGCGTGCCGTTCAGGCACTGGTGGGCCAGGGCGGGGATGTCGGCCTTGTAGATGAGACCGGACTTGGCGAGGTGGCTGTTGGTCAGGGCCGTGGCGGCGGTAGGGGCGAACATGGCGCCGATGTTGATGGCCATGTAGAAGAGGGAGAAGGCGCTGTCGCGCTTGGCACTGTACTGGGGATCGTCATAGAGATTGCCCACCAGGACCTGCAGGTTACCCTTGAACAGGCCGGTACCCACGGCGATGAGCAGCAGGGCGCCGATCATCAGGGTGAGGGCGAACCCGCGCGCTGCGAAGGCGTCCGTCGGGATGGCGAGGCACAGGTAGCCGGCGAACATCACGCAGACACCGGTGATGACGCACTTGCCGAAACCAATCTTATCGGCCAGCCAGCCGCCTACGACGGGCATGAAGTACACGGCTGCCAGGAAGATGGCGTAGAACTGGCCCGCGGCAGCGGCCGAGAAGCCGAACTTGGCCTGCAGGAAGAGCAGGAAGATGGCCAGCATGGTGTAGTAGCCGAAGCGTTCACCAGTGTTGGCTAGTGCCAGGGCAAATAAGCCCTTAGGTTGTCCTTTAAACATAAATGTTAATTTATTTTTAACGTTAACCCCCTCCCGAAATCCCTCCCCTGAGGGGAGGGACTTATTGGGAGCAGGATTCAATGTTGGTGATTATTTCACGGGGATATTGGCGAGGATGGCCTTGAGGTACTCCCAGGTACGGGCCACGGCGGCGATGTTGACACGCTCGTCCGGGCTGTGAGGGTACTTGATGGTGGGGCCGATGGAGACCATTTCCCAGTTGGGATACTTGGCACCCATGATGGCGCATTCCAGACCGCCGTGGGTGGCCATGATCTTCATGGGCTTGCCATAGACCTTCTGGTACTGGTCCATGCACA
>JAEEGG010023718.1_pt1 | contig 11960 bp, 2 predicted proteins | sample 9134161 | NCBI WGS metagenome assembly JAEEGG01 (sample SAMN16246543, study PRJNA631951) | gut metagenome | biome: gut microbiome; feature: rumen; material: CR-attached | host: Bos | place: Iran: Karaj | collected 2018-10 | reverse complement strand
CGAGATGCCTGCTCATGGTATTTCCGACCTTTTGTCATATTGTTTCGCCTTTTAGTGGAAGCCTTTACAAAACAAACCTAATACTTTTGCAAGATTTTTAATATCTCATCACATGAAAAAAGTATTTTTGACATTAATGATGGCCTTTGCCTATCTGTTGGCTTGGGCCGACAACAGCGTTATCGTCACCTACAATGGCAATACGGCAACGGTGACTGTTGACGACAATGTGGCGCAGTATCTGACCGTCACGCAAAGCGGAGCACATGTCTCCATAGTACAAAGCAGCAATGTGGCCGAGGAAATCACCTACACGCTTACCGGCACATCAAACGACGGTGAGTTTTACATGTCGGGTTCCTACAAGGCAACCATCGAACTGAATGGCCTCACTCTGACCAACACGACTCCCGTTTACAGTGGTGCTGCCGTACACATCCAAAACGGCAAACGAATCAATGTAAAAGTCATTACGGGCACTACCAACACCCTCACAGACGCAGCGAGTGGTTCGCAGAAAGGCTGTCTCTATGTGAAGGGCCACGCTGAGTTTAAGCAATATGGCACACTCAACGTTGTGGGTAACTTGAGTCATGGCATCAAAGCGGGTGAGTACATTTCCGTTAAAAATGCCACCATCAACGTTACGTCTGCCGTGGGCGACGGCATTTCATGCAACCAGTACTTCCTTATGGAGAGCGGTAGCATCAACATCAGTGGCACAGGTGACGACGGCATCCAGTGCGACCTCGATGGCGATACTTCGACGGGCATGACTGTCAACCATGAGGATGAAGACTCGGGTAATTTTTATGTCAGTGGCGGATCAATCACTATCAATAGCGATGCCATAGCTGCCAAAGGCATTAAATGTCAGGGCGATGCCTACATTTCCGGCACTGCCGTCATTAACGTCACCACCACGGGCAAAGGCGAGTGGGATGAGACCGACCTGGAGACCAATGCGGCATGTGGATTGAGTGCCGATGGCGACATCAATATCAGTGGAGGCACACTCAGCCTCATCGCTACCGGCTCAGGCGGCAAGGGCATGAAATGCGACAATGTGTTGAATATCAGTGGAGGCAATGTCACGGTATCCACCACTGGGGGATTGTATTACAACGACGGCAACGGTAATGAAAACACCAACTATACTTCCAATACCGATTGGGTCGATAATAAATACTATTCGGCAGCAAAAGGCATCAAAGTTGGCTTCAAGGACGAATCGGGCAATAACACCATCTGCTACGGCGGCATCAACATTAGTGGTGGCATCATCAATGTCACCACCAAAGGTCGCAACGCTGAAGGCATCGAGAGTAAGAATTATCTCAACGTCACAGGCGGCGAAACCACGATTGATGCTTACGACGATGGCATCAACGCGGCACAAGACCTGTACATCACAGATGGCTATCTCTATTCTCGATCCAGTAACAATGATGGTATTGATGCCAACGGTAATGTAGTCATTGAAGACGGCCTTATCTATGCCATCGGTGCCGCATCGCCCGAAGTGGCCATCGATGCCAACTCCGAGGAAAACAAGAAATTCCATTTCAACGGTGGTGTCCTCATTGCCGTCGGTGGACTGGAATCGGGCAGCACCCTTGCACAGACATGTTATCAAGCCTCATCGGTGAGCAGCAACACTTGGTACTCAATGACCTATGGAGGCAATGTCATCGCTTTCTTAACCCCAACCACCAGTAGCGGTGGTGGTAGTGGTTGGAACCCTGGTGGTGGAGGTCCTGGCGGCGGTGGCAATTCCTCCCGATTGGTGGTTTCAGCTCCGTCCACACCGACACTCAAGAGCGGGGTCACAGTCAGTAATGGAACACCTGTTTTTTATGGCCCTAAATGCTATCTTGATGCCACGGTCACTGGTGGCTCTAATGTCTCGCTCAGTCAATACTCTAGTGGTGGTGGAGGCTCTGGCTCCTATACCGTCACGGCAACTGCCAATCCCACGGAAGGTGGCATTGTAACTGGAGCAGGCAGCTATGCTGCCCATTCATTGTGCACCCTTACCGCCACGGCCAACGAGGGTTACACTTTTGTCAATTGGACGAGAAATGGAAGTGTGGCTTCGACCAATCCCACCTATAGTTTCTATGTTACCGAAAACACAACCTGTGTGGCGAACTTCGCTCAGGGTACCTATACTGTCACTGCCACGGCCAACCCGACTGAGGGCGGTAGCATCACTGGCACAGGCACATACAGTGAAGGCACTAATGTTACTCTCAATGCTATAGCCAACGAAGGCTACGACTTCCTGAATTGGACCGAAAACGGAACGGTAGTCTCTACTCAAGCCACATATAGCTTTACCATTTCCGCAAACAGGAATTTGGTCGCCAACTTTGAGGAGGTCATTGTAGAAGGTCCCAGATTGACGGTACTGTCTTATACGCCCGAAGCCGCTCCTGTCAATCAAGAGACTGGCTTGAGCTTGACCTTGAAAAATATGGGTACAGAGCCGACCAGTGGCATCACCACCGTTTCCTTGACATGCGACGACAACCGTCTCACCCTTCTTGACGGAGATGACGAGGTTGGTGTGATTTCCACTAACGGAACCGTTACCCTGCAAGACGCTTTCAGCTTTGTCATCGCTGAAGGGGTAGAGGATGGCACTCCATTCCAAATCGATGTCCAAATGGTTTGTGGTACTGAGACTTGGACTGGCATGATAACCGTCACTGCCCATCAGGCCGTGTTGGAATATCAGAACATGGTATGGGATGGCAGCTTTGCTCCTGGCGAAACCATTACCTTGACAGCCAACTTCAAGAACACGGGCCATTATCAAGCCACTAACGCTATGGCCATCATGACTTCATCAAGCGATTACGTCACGGTTTCCAACTCACCTATTAATATAGGCGTCATCGCGGTGGGAGAGGAGGTTTCCTGCGAATTCAATGTCACCATTGCGGCCAACTGTCCCGCAAGTGAAGTGATTACTGTCACCTTCACGATGACCGCCGATAGTGGTCTCACGGCAGAAGGCACTGAGATCTTGAAGAATAGCTGCATCGTCACGTTTGAACTTCACGATTCTTATTCAGGTAATGACGGTTGGAACAACGCCAAACTCACTGTCAGTTTCGACGATGGCACTCCGTCGCAAGAACTTACTATTTCCAATGGCTCTAATTCTGCCGTTTATCCATTGGAAATCGGCAATGGCACTCATGTCACATTGACTTGGACTAAAGGAAATTACGACAACGAATGTTCCTTTATTGTAAGCTATGAAGGTGATTTGATTATTTACGAAATGACAATATCCTCCAATCCTAGCGCCGGTGTGCTCTTTGAGTTCGACTGCAACTGCGCCGCTGCAACTGCTGTTTTCAATGTCAATGTAACTTCAAGCAATGCCAACTATGGTACGGTGAGCGGTGGGGGAGAGTTCGGCTATGGTGAATCCTGCACTGTGACGGCTACATCTGCAGAAGGTTACATATTCTCTGGCTGGACTGAGGATGGCGAGATGGTATCAGGTGCCAATCCTTACACCTTTATAGTTACCAGCGACCATAATTTGGTAGCCAACTTCATACAAGCCATAGAGATAGGTGAAAACACCTCGACCAACACCTCTCTTCCCAGCCAAAGCTATTATAACTATACTTTGAGCCAGCAGATTTATACCGCTGAAGAAATTGGCATGGCGGGAACCATCAACAGCATTGCTTTTTATAACGGAGCGACAGCGGATAGAACACGTTCCTATGACTTTTATCTGAAAACCACAGCGAAGTCATCATTCAGTAGCAACACCGACTGGATTGCGGTGGCGGAATCTGACAAGGTGTTCAGTGGCAGTGTAGTTATGGCCGCTGGTAGCTGGACTTTTGTCACTTTTGACACGCCCTTTGAGTACGACGGCATCTCCAACCTTGTCCTCGTGGCAGATGACAATTCTGGTAGATATGATTATCAGCCGTATATGGCTTGTTCGGTCTTCAACACAACACAACCCCAAGCTATTTACATCTATTCTGACGGCACTAACTACAACCCGATGTCGCCTCCGACCACATCTTCTTATAACAACCAAGTCGTTTCTGTGAAGAACCACATTCTCCTTGGCATCACTACTCCAACCGTTACCCAGACCATCGAGCTCTTCGAAGGCTGGAACTGGATTTCGACGTACATTGAGGGAGAGCCAGTGGAGTTGCTTGACATGTTGAAGGAGAGCCTTAGCGAAAATGGCATTCAAATCGAGTCGCAGTATGATGGCCTTACTGAGAATATCGGGGATGGTTATTGGTGGGGCGATTTGGATGGAGTCGGAATAATGAACGAGAACATGTATTTGATTGAGGTTGCTGCTGATTGCACAGTCGAACTTGAAGGTCCTGCAGTTGATCCTTCCGACCATGAGATAACTCTCTATCCTGAATGGACATGGATTGGTTTCCCATGCACCGAGGAAGTGGACATTGTGGTTGCCCTTTCTGGTTTGGAGGTAGAGGAAGGAGACATGATTGAAGGTTTGGACGGAGTTGCCGAGTATCTGGGAGGCGGTTTCTGGTACGGAATTGAGACCTTGGTCCCCGGTCAGGGTTACATGTACTATTCCGCAAGCGACGAATCGAAGACCTTGGTCTTCCAGACAGGAAGATCGAAGGCAAAAGCCAAAGCCGGATTCATAGGTGGCAAAGCTCCCAAGATGTCCATTGAACGAAAAGTCAAATCATGGGATTGAACGACAACCGTTTTGATTGGTAAGGTTTGCCTAATTGGAAACGGCCGCTCTCATCAGAGGGCGGCCGTTTTTTTATGTGTCGTTTCGTGCTATTGCGAGGAGGAACGACGAAGCAATCCAAAAAGGAGGCTACACTCCAGGATTGCTTCGTGCCTCGCAATTCTTTGATTAGCCACGCTGAGATCGCAGATCCGATGCAATCAATGCAAAGCATTTCGATGAAGTCGAAGACGCGAAGCGGGCTAAAATGCAGTTTCGTTTTTTTTCTCCCATAAAACAATAATTAGATTATTATTTATCAATTTGTCGCAGTTTTTAACAATAATTATCCAAATAAACATAAAATGAAGAATAGATTTCTATACCTAAAAAGGATGTTGCGTACCGTCCTGTTAATCCTGCTGCTAAGTATAGCAGGAATGACAAAAGCGCAAACCGAAAACATCACTTTTGCCGATGCCAATGTGAAGGCCATTTGCGTGGCCAATTGGGACACCGATGGCGATGGCGAACTGAACCAAGCGGAAGCCGCTGAGGTGACGAACTTGGACGGCATGTTCATGTTTGATGATGAAATAACCACTTTCGATGAACTGTCGTTCTTCACTGGATTGACATCCATTGGCGAAGACGAGTTCAACACATGTACCAGCCTCACGGCTATTTCCATTCCAAATGCTGTGACTTCCATCGGGAACTATGCGTTTTCTGATTGTATCAGTCTGACCTTGCTTACCTCATACGCTTGTACGCCACCAACTTTGGGTAACAATGTCTTCGATAATATGCCATCCAATGTAGTCGTCAATGTGCCATGCCACACTTCTGCAATGTACCAAACAGCCGAAGGATGGAGCGACTTCTCCAACTATGTGGAGTTTGAATATGGTTTATGCCCCATTCCTTTCGTTGATGACAATGTGAAAGCCATTTGTGTGGCGCATTGGGACACCAATGGCGACGGTGAGCTGAGTTATGCCGAAGCTGCCGCAGTGACCAACTTGGGAACTAATTTCAAAAGCACCTCTATCACCTCGTTTGATGAGCTCGAATACTTCACAAGTTTGGCCTCCATACCTAATACGGCATTCTATGGCTGCACAAACCTTACTTCAATTACTCTACCCTCTTCTGTCTCCGCTTTAGGCAATGGATCGTTCTACAATTGCACCAATTTGGCCACGATGACCGTATATGCCGAAACACCACCGACCGTGGGAACCAATGCGTTTAAGAATGTGCCAACCAATATGACGGTTTATGTGCCTTGCGGAACATACGACGCCTACCACAATGCCAATGGATGGAGCCAGTTTGCTAATATACAAGAACCTGGTTCATGTCCTATCGTTTTCGCCGATGCCAATGTGAAAGCTCTTTGTGTGGCCAATTGGGACACTAATGGCGACGGCGAGCTGAGTTATGATGAAGCGGCTGCGGTGACGGATTTGGGCACTATATTTAAAAACAATACTAACATAACTAGTTTTGATGAGTTGCAATATTTTGCAGGATTAAGTTCCATCGGATACCAAGCATTTTATCGTTGTAGTGCATTGACCTCAATAATAATTCCGAATCCCGTGATATCCATTGATGGTTATGCATTTGAAGGTTGTAGCGGCTTGACTTCGATAGAAATCCCAAATTCCGTGACTTCAATAGGCGATTATGCTTTCTATTATTGCAATGGCTTGACCTCTGTAGAAATCCCGAGTTCTGTTGCCTCGTTAGGAACAAATTCATTTGGTAATTGTAGAATTTTGGAACAAATTATGGTTGATCCCAGTAACGCCTACTTTGATTCCAGAGAGAATTGCAACGCTGTTATCAAAACCAACACCAACGAATTAGTTGTAGGTTGCAAGAACACAATTATCCCAAATTCTGTGACTTCCATAGGCTTCTGTGCGTTTTATTGTTGCCAGGGTCTGACTTCGCTAGAGATTCCGAATTCAGTAATTTCTATAGGCGGTTATGCGTTTCGTTATTGCACAGGCCTAACCTCCGTAACCTTAGGCAATTCAGTGACTTCGATTGGCCATTCTGCTTTCGATAATTGCACGGGTCTGACCTCGATCGAGATTCCGAACTCCGTGATCTCAATAGGCTACAATGCTTTCTTTAATTGCACTGGCCTGACCTCTTTAACCTTTGGCAATTCATTGGCTTCGATTGGTAATTCTGCTTTCTATTGGTGTACTGGCTTGACCTCAATGACAGTTTTATCGGATAATCCGCCAACTATTGGTAATAATGCGTTTTATAATGTCTCCACCAACATCCCAGTTTATGTTCCTTGTGGTGCTGTGGAAGATTATCAAGTGACGAATGGGTGGAATAGTTTCACTTACATTACGGGTTTATGTTCTGGAGAAGTATTGGTGTCGGTCAATCCGACTGGGGGAGGTTTGGTTACAGGTGGAGGATACTATGCTGGAGGTGATGTCTGCGTTTTGACGGCAACACCAAACCAGGGCTTTGTTTTTGCCAACTGGACGGAAAACGGAAGGATAGTTTCCTTGGATTCGGTTTACTCTTTCCATGCCCATCCTACCACTATTGTTGCTAACTTCTGTTCCAATAGTCCCATTGTCTTTGCCGATACCAATGTGAAAGCCCTCTGCGTGACCCATTGGGACATCAATGGTGACGGCGAGTTGAGCTATGCCGAAGCCGCTATGGTGATAGATATAGGCGATGTGTTTAAAAACAATTCCTCAATCATATCGTTCAATGAATTGCAATACTTTATTAACCTTACCTCAATTGGTTTCTATAATTGCACTGGCTTGACCTCGATCGAGATTCCGAACTCCGTGACCTCGATAGGCGATGGTGCTTTCTATAATTGCAATAGCTTGACTTCAATAAATATCCCCAATTCCGTGACTTTAATAGACGGATATGCATTTGAGTATTGCACTAGCTTGACTTCGGTAGAGATTCCAAATTCAGTGTTCTTGATAGGAGATAATCCGTTTATTGGATGTAGCAGTTTGGAGCAAATCATGGTGGCTTCCGACAATGCCTACTATGATTCTAGAGAGAACTGCAATGCTATCATCAGGACCAGCACCAATATATTGGTGGCTGGTTGCAAAAACACGGTGATACCCAACTCCGTGGTTTCTATACGCAATCATGCTTTCTATCGTTGTAGCGGTTTGACATCGATTGAGATTCCGAATTCCGTGACCTCGATTGGGAATAGTGCTTTCAGTAGTTGCACTGGCTTAACTTCTGTAGTAATACCGAATTCTGTAATTTCGATAGGTTTTCAGACTTTTATTAATTGCAGCAGTCTGACATCTGTAACCATAGGCAATTCCGTGACCTCGATTGATAGTTATGCTTTCAATCATTGCAGCGGACTGACCACTATAATATCTTTTGCCGAAACTCCTCCTATTATTGACAATACGGTTTTTTATTCTGTCAACAAATCCATTCCCGTGTATGTTCCTTGTGGTACAACTGAAACCTACCAGGGTACTAATGGCTGGAATGAGTTCACCAATATAGTAGGAATGTGTCCCGGAACCATTGCCATTGCAGCTTCACCAACGGAAGGCGGCACGGTAACAGGTGGCGGTTCGTATGAAGGAGGGGGAACTACTTGCACTTTGACGGCTACTGCCAATCACGATTACCATTTCTTAAACTGGACAGAGAACGGCGAAGTGGTTTCATCTGATGCTGAATATACTTTCACGGTTGCAGGAGATAGGAACCTTGTGGCCAACTTCTCATTTACACCTCCCGCACCAGTAGTTGCCGAATACTATCCTGATTCCAATGAACCAAACAGCCCGTATGTCAAGGTGCACTGGGCAGCGTCTTCGTTTGAGGCTCAAATTGGAGAAGGTACCTCAACCTTCGGTTACTTCCCTTTCTATACCTTGTATAATTACAGCATTTCCGAAAACCTCTTCCTTGCCTCCGAACTTGAAGAAGCTGGCGTGAACACGGCAACTATGACCAGTTTGAGCTGGTATGCCACCAATGCCCCTGGTTATGAACAACAAGGCATCAGCATTTGGATGGCCAACGTGAGCGATACGGAACTTACTACCACTTCCCATACCGTGAGCGGTATGACCCTTGTTTATACGGGTACAGTGACTCCTGAAATCGGTTGGAACGAGTTTGTCTTCAACGAAGGCACCTTCGCTTGGGACGGCACAAGCAATGTGCTCATTTTCTGTCAACGCAACAACGGAGCTTGGAATAGTACTGTGTATTGGCAAGCTACTTCTAATTTGCCGTTCAACGCTTCGTCATACAAGTATCAGGACGCTGCTGCCTACGACCCAACGGTTGCCCAAACTATGACGACCAGCACGACCCGCCCGAATATTATTATGAAGGGCGAAGGGGCGATGACCTACAACCTCTATCGCGCCAACTGCGACGGCACCGATGCCCAACTGATTGCCGAGAACCTGAACGACACACAATACATCGATGAAACTTGGTGGCAGCTTGAGAATGCCAGCTACAAATACGGTGTCAGCATCGCAGATTCCACCAACACGGACATTTTCTGGTCGAACTGCATTGAGAAACAAGGAAATGTGGTTGTTCAAACAGTGGCTCTTTCCGAAGGCTGGAACTGGCTCTCGACGTACATAGAGAGAGAGCCTGTGGAGTTGCTTGACATGTTGAAGGAGAGCCTTAGCGAAAATGGCATTCAAATAGAGTCTCAGTATGATGGTCTTACGGAGAAAATCGGAGACGGTTACTGGTGGGGCGATTTGGATGAAGTTGGAATAATGACCGAAAGCATGTACCTAATAGAGGTTGCTGCCGACTGTACGGTCGAACTTGAAGGACCTGCAGTTGATCCTGCCGACCATGAGATAACTCTCTATCCTGAATGGACCTGGATTGGTTTCCCATGCACCGAGGAAGTGGACATTGTGGTTGCCCTTTCTGGTTTGGAGGCAGAGGAAGGAGACATGATTGAAGGTCCGGATGGAGTTGCCGAGTATCTGGGGGGCGGTTTCTGGTACGGAATTGAGACCTTGGTCCCCGGTCAGGGTTACATGTACTATTCCGCAAGCGACGAATCGAAGACCTTGGTCTTCCAGACGGGAAGATCGAAGGCAAAAGTCAAATCTGGTTTCATCGGTAACAAAGCTCCCAAGATGTCTATTGAACGAAAAGTCGATTCACGGGATTGAACGACAAGCCTTATTGATTGGTAAGGCTTGCCTGATTGAAAAACGGTCGCTCTCATCAGAGGACGGCCGCTTTTCCTATCCGTTTCTTGATTTTGGAATCTTTATCAAAATTCCCCATTTTTCTTTTTTCAATTTAAAAAAAAACTATTTTTGCATTTCCAAAAAAACCGTGAATACCTCTTATGTCCGTATAAATAGAGGAGTTAACAGATGAATATTGAATTGACATTATCCAAAGTATTAACCTAAATTCAATCATTATGAAAAGTAAAAGACTACTTTCATTGATGTTGCTCTGCTTCGCCTTCTTTGGCGTGGCAAGAGCTGACGAAGTCATGATTGGCGACGCAACGTCTACTACAACCCAGTACTACCTGCCCGTCAACATGTACTACAACTACTCGCTGACGCAGCAGATTTACACTGCTGACGAAATCGGAATGGCGGGAACCATCAATTCCATCGCCTTCGACTATGCGTACACCAGCTCATTCACCATGAACGGCGTTCAAGTGTACATGATGAATGTGGACAAGGCAAACTTCACATCCAACACTGACATGGTATCTCTTGCTGGGGCCGAATTGGTGTGGGAAGGCTCCTTCTCTGCCACTGGATCCGGTTGGGTGACCCTCGAACTTGACACGCCTTTCGTGTACGATGGCACCAGCAACCTCTTGGTCTGCTGCTATGACCCCACCAATGGCTACCCAGGTTCGTCTTACAAATTCCGTACAACTGCAACTACGGACTACCTTGGCATCTCCTATTACAGCGACGGCTCTACCCCAAACTTGCAGAACCTTTCCGCCTGGACCGGCAGCAAAGGTTATTACAAGTACCGCAACAACATCATGCTCAACATCACTGCTTCTGGCGGCCCCACATGCACCAAGCCCTCAGACATGCTGATTTCCAACGTGACCCCAACGGGCGCCACCGTAGCTTGGATCAGCGATGTGAACAACTACAACCTCGAATACAAGAAGGCCTCCGAATCGGAATGGACCTCCATGGGCTTGGCAGCCAACACTTACACGCTGACCAACCTTACGCCCAACACAGCCTACAGCGTGCGCGTGCAAGCTGTGTGCGACACCGACCTGACAAGTGGCTGGCTCAATGGCAACTTCAGCACCCCTGCTGGCATCCCGCTGATTGAGCCTTTTGCCACCAGCAGTGTTCCTAGCGGCTGGTCAAAGTATATCGGCCTGTTGGATGATGTGATGGCTGGAACTCTTGCCCCTGCGACTACCACCAGTGGCTGGATGTTCAACACCAACAACGGTGTGTTCGACAACCACGCCCGCCTCAACATCTATGGCGATGGCTGCAAATACTGGTTGGTCACACCTAGTTTGGTGATGGAGAACAACGTACAGCTCGATTTCGACCTGGCCCTGACAAAATATTCAGGTACGTTAGCTCCTATTACGGACACTTTGGGACAAGATGACAAGTTTGTTGTTTTGATTGCCACCTTTGGTGCCGACACCACCTTGACCATCCTGCGTGAGTGGAACAACACCGGCTCAGAATATGTCTATAACGCCATCACCTGCTCCGCCGTTGGTGAACACGTGACCATCGACCTGAGCAGATATGCCGGCCAGAACATCGCCATTGCATTCTATGGGGAATCCACCGTTTCTCAAACCAACAGCGATAACAACCTGCACATCGACAATGTGAGCATCGACTACATCCCTGCTTGCGCCAAACCTACAGGTTTGGCTGCTTCTAACGTCACCGCCCACGAAGCTACATTGAACTGGGTCAGCGATGCCACCGAATGGATTGTGGCCTACAAAGCTGCTGCTGAAGAAGACTTCACCGAAGTGGCTGTCACTGAAAATCCATACACAATCACTGGCCTCGCCCCTGAGATGGCCTACACCGCTAAAGTGCGCGCCAACTGCGGCGGCACCCTAAGCGAATGGAGCAACACTGTGAACTTCACCACCGCAGTGGCCTGCGATGTACCCACCAGCTTCACTACCAGCAATGTCACCAACCATGGTGCCACTCTGAAATGGGTCAGC
>JAEEGG010023714.1_pt1 | contig 11960 bp, 9 predicted proteins | sample 9134161 | NCBI WGS metagenome assembly JAEEGG01 (sample SAMN16246543, study PRJNA631951) | gut metagenome | biome: gut microbiome; feature: rumen; material: CR-attached | host: Bos | place: Iran: Karaj | collected 2018-10 | reverse complement strand
CATCGGATCCTGAATTCGACGCCGGGCCATTACGTCTTTCACGAGGATCGTGTTGTAGATGCCCTCCAGATAACTGTCCAGTTCGCGCATTGCCCCGGAAAGCTCCATCGCATACGGGAAAGAACTGGTCGATACGTATTCCCGGTACAGGCTTTGTCGGTTGGCGGTTTCTGTATGGGCTTGAGCGAACTCGCGGAAGGACAGCGGAAGCATGCGGATCTCCACATATCTGCCCGAAAGCATGGTTGCCAGTTCGGAGGAGAGCAGATTTGCGTTGGACCCGGTGATATAGATGTCGGTGTTGGGCGTGATGTAGAGGCTGTCCACCACGCGGGGAAACTCCTTGCAGAGCTGAACTTCGTCGATGAACACATAAGTCATTTCTTTCGAGGAAAGCCGCTTCTTGATGTAGGAATGAAGCGCCAGAGGCTGACACAATGCCTCGTTCTCAAGTTTCTCAAGATTCACCTCGATGATGCGTTTCTTCGGGATGCCTTGCTCTCTGAGCCATTCGGCGTACATCTCCATCAGCACGGATTTTCCGCATCGACGTACTCCCGTGATGACCTTGATGATTTGCTTTCCCCGCCAAGCTTGGAGTTCCTTCATGTATTCTGGCCGTTCAATTCTCATTTGCATACCTCCGCTTGCGCATTGATTGATATTTGGAATATAATCCAAAAACTCAAAAAGTCAAGTGTGTTTTTGGAAAATAATCCAAAGATCTTTTTGGGTGGCGGAGACGAGCTCGGTTGCGTGGATGGTCAGGCCTGTAATCCTGTCAAGCACATAATCGGCAACCTAAAGCCAACAAAGTTTGTGTGATTGATGCCACAAACTCTGATTCTTTCGTGGTTTTGTGTCGACTTTTTCTAAGCACACATTCGGCAACTTGGCGGGATTTCATTCGGCAACATGACGCGATTTCATTCGGCAAGTTGGCAGGATTCAATCCCCATTCTTCTCCCACTTCGCGATGGCTTCATGCCCGTCGCGAAGTTTCTTACGCCTGAGATAATCCAAATTTTCGCTCTGAACCTAAAAAAGAAAAGAATCGCCCCCGGAACCATCGCTGGTTTCGGGGGCTGACGTGTTTTTGATAAAATCTCCTGACAAGACTCAATTCAATTCATATCAGGAAGAAAACGTTCTCAGATGAACTGGTACCAATCAAGTTGAGCGGTACTTTCGACCGGCTTGGGACCTTCAGGCTGCTGCGCCTGCTGTCCAGGCCTGGCTCCCTGAGCGCCCTGGCCACCCTGGACTTGGCCTTGACGACGCGGACGCTGGCCTTGACCCTGACCGCCCTGAGCCTGACCACCCTGGCCACCGCCAAACCCCTGACCGCCCTGGACACCTTGGCCCTGACGACGCGGACGCTGACCGCCCGCAGAGGCCCCGACAGCGGGAGCTCCGGCAGGAAGATTACCGGGTTGACCGCCAGCAGCGGGAACGCCGCCCTGACTCTGGCCCTGACCTTGACGCTGAGGACGCTGCCCCTGACCGAAGCCGCCCTGCGGAGCTCCGCCAGCGGCAGCAACAGTTACAACGTCAGATTCATCAAAGAGTGCCGCGGTTGCCGGAGCTCCCTGGACTTTGAACACGAAATAGAGGTAATCGAACACCCCGTCGACAGTCTTGTCGAGTTTGAAGTTGAGTTCCTTCCATTCGCCGTTGGTGTTCGCGAGTTTCACGGTGGCGAGCAGATCGCCGTCAGCTGCGCCCTTGCGGATTTCGATGGAAGAGTTGTCATCTTTGGCGCTGTATTTGAGCGTGCCTCCAGTCGGCTTCTTGGAGAAATCAACGCCGGAAACGCGGATCCAGCTGTTGTTCTGCATGGAGGCGAGCACGGTTTCCTTGTTGGGGCCCATCGTGCTCTTCAGCGCGGGCAACTGCTGTTGCGCCGCTTCTGCGGCGGTGAGGATCTTGCCGGACTTGTTCATGGTAACGAAGCGGCATTTCTGGGTTGGATCGAAGTTCTTAAGCTGCTTCGGGCCATGTTCGGTCTCGACGACCTTTTTGATCGTTCCATCATCGTTGTAGAACAGCTCGTCAAGGTTCACGCTGCGGGAGTTGGTCTTGTTGTTGAGGTTGCTGGCGATGGCGAGCTTGCGGTCATGATACGCAATGTACCAGTGCCCCTTGTATTCGATGATCGAGGCGTGGTTGTTATTGCCGAGATTCTGCTTCGGGTTATCAATTACGACGCCCTTGTACTCGAACGGGCCAGTCGGGGAATCACCCATCATATAACCGATGGTGGCACTGCCCGGCATCTCCGGGGTCGGATTGAAGTTCGTGCTGTAGGAGAAGTAGTATTTGCCTTTATATTTGTGCATGTAGGAGGCTTCGAAGAAGCGCGGCACAGTATGATGAACAGCAGTCGGGAACACGCTGATCATATCTTTGTTGAGTTCGAGGATACGGGCCTGCGTCGGACCGTTGCCGCCGTAGTACACGAACGCACGGCCATCATCATCAACGAATCCTGCGGGGTCGAAGAGCCAGCTGGAACCGTAGTTCGAGGAGTGATTGATGAGGGCTTTGCCGATGGGGTCGGTATAAGGGCCTTCAGGCTTGTCGGCCACGGCCACGCCAATGGAGGAACCTCCGTCCGGGAAGTAGAGGTAGACTTTGCCGTCGCGGATCGCGGTGCCGGGAGCATAGCAGTGCCCGGCCCACGGCGCATCCGTCTTGCCCTGGTTGTACGGACCTGCGCCTCTGCCAACGGAGAACACGAACCCATGATCGGTCCAGTTCTGGAGGTCATCGGTGGAGACCAGTTCATAGTCGTAGAGATCGTAACCGCGCTGGTTGGGCAGGTCATGGCTGCAGATGATGTAGATGCGGTCGTTGAACACAAACGCGTTCGGATCAGCCGTATACACATGGCTGATGACGGGCTGGTCGGCTTTGACGACGCCGGCGGCGCATACGAGCGTGCAGAGAGCCGCGAACACCGCTTTCAGAGTTTTGTGAGACATAATAAGACTCCTTGTAATTCGTTTTCCAGCGGCCAACCGGGTAGTGATACCAGCCGATTGACCTCTGATAATGTTCAGACAACTTGATTCAGATCAGTTTGTCCCATTGACCTTCTGTTGAAGTTCACGCATTTTCGCGCGGTAGGCAGCGGGGTCGCTCTGACGGAGAGCCTGAGCAGCCTTATATTCATCCGGGAACTTTTCCTGAATCTGACTGACTGTATTGACGGTGGAACGAGGTCCGCCTTGACCAGCCTGACCTTGCGGACGCTGACCGCCCTGACCAAAACCACCCTGTCCGCCCTGACCTTGACGACGCTGTCCGCCTTGACCGGCCTGTCCGCCTTGGCCCTGACGACGCTGTCCGCCTTGACCGGCCTGTCCACTCTGACCTTGACGGCGCTGTCTACCTTGGCCGCCTTGACCGGCCTGACCTTGCGGACGCTGACCGCCCTGACCGACCTGACCGGCCTGGCTTCCGGCGGCTTTGCCCGCGATGCCTTCCTGCGTCTGGACCACTTCCTTGATCGTGCCGTCTTCGTTGAAGAAAAGCTCGTCAACGCAAACGGAACGACGGAGGCTCTGGCCTCTCTGACCATCGCGGTTCAGCGTGCCGTTGTGGTAGAAGAGATAGGTGTGGCCCTTGAAGTCGACCACGCCGGGGTGAATGGTGAAGCTGTTGCGAGCGGGGCCGGTAACCTGTCCGCGGAACGTCCAGGGACCACGCGGTTTTTCGGCAGTGGAGTAGTTGATGGTTTCGCCGCCGCCACCGCCGGAACCGGCGTAGATGTTGTAGTAAAGGCCATTGCGCTTATAGAGCCACGGACCTTCGATGTAGCGCTGAAGCTTCAGATCGGTGATCTCGCCATCGATTTCGGTCATATTGTCTTTCAGCTTTGCAATGAAGGAATTCTGGCCCCAGGCGAGCCATGCGGTGCCGTCGTCGTCGATCAGCACGGTCGGGTCGATGTCATTCCAGCCGCGGCCGGGAGTGTCCTTATCCTCGACCAACGGTTTCGGATGCGGTTTGAACGGACCGACCGGGGTGTCGCCAATCGCGACGCCGATGCACTGGCCTCCGGACGGAGTGTTATAGGTGACGTACCAGTAGAACTTGTCGCCTTTCTGGATGCACTGGGCAGCCCAGGCGATGCCTTTCTTGCCGTTCGGGAAATCTTCCGGACGAAGCTTGATGCCGTGGCTGCGCCAGTGGATCATGTCGGTCGTGGAGTAGACGCGCCAGTCGGCGATGTTGTAGTTGCCGGGGAGACCGATGTTCTCGCCGTCCTTGTAGATGTCTTCGCCGGTGTAGACGTACAGACGGTCGCCGACCACCAGCGGGGCCGGGTCGCATGTCCATGCGTCTGTGAAGATCGGGTTTCCGCTGGGTTCCAGGTCGACGCCGTCATAGACGACATCCTTGGAGTCGGCGGCGGAGACGGTCGCCGAAAACGCAATGGCCGCGACCGCACCGAGGAGAAGATGGTGGATTTTCATGGTTCACCTTTCATGTTTGGTAAATGGGGGTGGATAAAAAGGTTGACACGGGGATGGAGGCCATTCTTCGTCCCCGCGGTCATAATGTAACGTACAGAAATGCTTTTTTCAAACGGATTCGATATCTGTTTCCGTTTTTGCTCAGGCTTTTTTCATTTTTTTCAGCATAAAGAACGTTACATATCGTGGGGCATCCTGCCCCCCCACGATCCACGATCTTGCTTGGCTCACTCCACGATCCTGAGCTCGCCCTTATGCGAGTCCTTTTCCCGTCTGTGTGGTTTGGTGCGGCTTACTTTATTGAGACTATAACACGCCGATATGCGGTCAATGCAGGAGAGCCGTCATCCGTCAACCTGATCGGTCGGAAGACCAGGCGTCAGATGCTGCCCTCGCGGGGATCATCCGTTGCGGACATTGTCATGGGGCAATGATTCCCACGACATCACGCAGGCGCGGTCGTGAATACCATTATTACCGTTGCCTGCGGAGCATGAAGAATTCGACGGACTGTCCGATCAGATCCGTGAAAGCAGAGGAAATCGAAGCCATCGTAATCAAACACCTCAAAGACGTATTACAAGCGCCGGAGGTGATTGTGGAGGTGTCGAGACAGACCGGCTTGAAACCAGGAACAGTTATGGTGCGGATGCACCTTCGAAACGTGGTGAGGAAGATTGATGATGTCGGAGTAGGGATTATTGGGCATGATCAATGAACTCCTTAATCCGATCAAGTTGTCTTTCCGTGGTTCGTCTGCCAATGTCATATGCTTCCTGCAGCAAATCGGGATTGTTCGTGATTCGCTGAATTGGAAGCGAATCGTCCGGACGGATTATCAGCGCCTCTCCATTACTCTGGCGTTTTTCGGCATATTCCACTTGGGTGTTATAGAGGCTATGTCGATTCGCCGTGGCTTCCCGTAAGGCCGGATATTTTCGGTAAACGATGTTCATCAGCCATTGGAGCGAACTCGGATGTTTGAGATATCCTTGAGGCTGGGTCAGAATTACGATGTTGCGTTGATAGCCGAGATTTTCCATGAATTCTAACGGTATGGAATCGGAAATAGCACCGTCGAGGTATTGTCCTCCGGAGATCCCGACAATAGATGAAACAAGCGGCATGGAGGCCGATGCCCGCATCCAGTCCATGCACTCCCTATCCGCCTTATCGCAACGATGATAAACGGCTTTCCCCGAAGTCACATCCGTACAGACCAGATAGAACTCCATCGGATTGGCATCATAGGCGGCCTTGTCAAAGACGTCCAGCTCCTCCGGAAGTTTCCTGTAGCAAAAATCCGTGCCGAACATGTCTCCCGTCATCAATAGTGAGCGCCACGAGCAGTACCGCCAGTTTCGGCAATACTTTTTATTATACCGCAGTACCCGTCCAATCTGCCTTGACTTAAGGTTGCATCCGAAGACAGCTCCGGCGGAAACACCGACAACACCGTCAAAGGAAATACCGTTTTCCATGAAAACATCGAGAACTCCAGCTGTAAAGAGACCTCGCATAGCGCCACCCTCAAGAACCAGACCGATTTTCATTCTCTGTGTCCTCCCACTTGCTAGTTCCGTTCCTTGGCCTCCATCCCCCTGATCTTCTCCGTCTCCGCCTCGTCCGGCACAGCCTTGCCATGTTCCCAGGCAGAGACCTTCTTCACGAAAACGCTTGGCCCTGTGTTTTGCGTCTTTGTTTTTCGACATGGTTTCGTGGTCAGAATAAACGTTTTGTTTAATCGATCAAAGATTTCCACAGATCAAACGAGGCATCCGATGGCATGCGCCAGTCACCACGCGGAGAAAGCGAAACAGTTCCCACCTTAGGTCCGTCCGTGGAACAGCTTCGTTTGAATTGCTGTGTGAAAAAACGCCGCAGGAAGGTATTCAGATAATCCTTGAGTTTGGCTTGGGGAATATCTTCGAAGGCCCGTGTCGCAAGGAAAAGCAGTTTTTCCGGGGAAGCGCCGTATTTGAAGAAATGATACAGATAGAAATCATGCACTTCATACGGACCGATGATATCTTCGGTTTTCTGCCGGATCGTGCCGTCCTCGTCAGCAGGCAGGAGTTCCGGGCTGACGGGTGTGTTGATCACGTCGTAAAGCAGATCGCGGACAACGGATTCGGATTCATCCGCGACAAACGCCACCAAATAACGGATCAGCGTTTTCGGAATGGAGCAATTCACTGCGTACATGGACATGTGGTCGCCGTTGTAGGTAGACCAGCCCATTGCGATCTCGGAGAGATCTCCGGTTCCGACCACAAGCCCGTTTTCACTGTTGGCGACATCCATTAGAATCTGGGTGCGTTCACGGGCCTGGGAATTCTCGTAAGTCACGTCATGAACCTTTTCATCGTGTCCGATTGAACGGAAATGTTCCCGGCAGGCTTCGGCAATGCCTATTTCCCGCAATTCCGTTCCAAGAGCTTTGCAGAGATTGACTGCGTTATTATAAGTTCGGTCGGTTGTCCCGAACCCAGGCATGGTGATGGCGATAATATCCGAAGCCGGTCTTTTGAGGAGTTCCATCGTGCGCACGCTCACCAACAGCGCGAGCGTGGAATCCAATCCGCCGGAAATGCCGATCACCAGCTTTTTGGACTGTGTGTGCTCCACACGTTTGGCCAGACCAGCCGTCTGAATGGAAAAAATCTCACGGCAGCGCACAACCCGCTGTTCATCCGAGGCGGGGACAAATGGCTTGCGAGGGAAAGAACGTTCGATCATTTCCGGTGCAGGAATCGGGGGCGTGTCCGTTTTCATGGTGCGGAACTCCGGCAGAACTGTAGTCGCGGCACTGTCGGCAAAGGGACTGTCCCCGAGCCGGGCGGCACTGATTCTTGCCAGATCGACATCGGCAGTGTAAAAAGTGTTTTCGCGCCGGAAACGTTCGGAATCCAGCAGAACCACCCCATTTTCCGCGATGAAGCAATGTCCACCGCAAACAGTGTCGGTGGTGGATTCATGAACACCGGCTGAGGCATAGGCGTAAACCGCAACACAACGGCCGCTCAGGCCGCAGACAAGACTGCGCCGATAATCCGCCTTGCCGACCAGTTCGTTGCTGGCCGAAAGATTCAGCAGCAGCGTAGCCGAACCAAGCGCCTGCAGCGAACTCGGAGGAACTGTGCTCCACATGTCTTCACAGATTTCCACACCGATCCTCAAATCGCCACCCGCGTCAAACAGCAAATCAATGCCAAACGGTATTTCAGTCTGCCCGGCGAAATCGACCGTGGATTTCCGAATGCCATAACCTGACGAGAAATAACGTTTCTCGTAAAACTCCCGGTAGTTGGGAAGATGCGTCTTCGGCACGATACCGAGTATCCTGCCATGCTGAAGGATGAGGGCGGCATTGAAGAGACGATTCTGATAACGTACTGGTGCCCCGATGGCAAGGATCGAATCCCAATTGCGCGATTCGCGGCAGATACGTTCAACGGCCTGTTCGACACCATTCAGCAACGTTCCATTGTGGAACAGATCGCCGCAGGAATAAGAACTGACCGCCAGCTCGGGAAAGAGCAGAACTGAGGCATGTTTCGATGCGGCCTCACGGCCCACGTTCAGGATCTGTTCCGCATTGAATTCAGGATCGGCGACACGAACTGTCGGAACACACGCGGCAATTCTGTAAAACCCAAGCATCTTTTACTCCCCGTTGCGGTGTGGTTAGGTTTGGTCAGGTCGATGCGCGATGCATCCTTTTAATATAATACTGATTCCCGTTTTTTCAAAACTCCACCTCGAACATTTTCCCTCGATACCGACAACCCGGCTCATGGGGATAGACTCACCACCCGTCTATGGATGGAAAGCAAAACGGTTCAAACGAATTGGGAACGTATTGAAGATCCTTTTGGATCAGCCCCGCCGCCATGGGCGCGTGCTTCCGGTCCAGTGTCACAAGCACAAAATCGGCAACTTGGCAAGATTTCATTCGGCAACTTGGCAGATGGAGATGAGGACATTCACGGATCATCCGGTTCTATGATGTATGCGGACATATCCATGCCATCGGGGAGATCGGTCGGGATGCCGAGGTCGCGTAGGTGCTGGTCATATACCATAGAATCTATCTCGGCGAACATCTGCTGTAGGTCGTCATCCTTGTTGATGCAGTCCAAGCAGAGATGGTCGCCAGTCCAAGGGATACGGAATGTCTTGCCCTTACGGTGGCATCTGTCGCATGTGCCGGTCATTTCCCCATTCCCCTGATCTTCTCCGCCTCCGCCTCATCCGGCACAGCCTTGCCATGTTCCCAAGCAGAGATCTTCTTCACGAAGACGCCAAAGCGCCGCCGCGAATTTGATTTTGACTTGGGACAGACCTGATGCGACAGGAGGAATGTCCAAATAGGACTTTACAACGTGGCGAAGAGTTCCGTTTCCGGACGTTTTTTCGTGTGCCAGACAATCGGCTGCGAGTCATCGGCCGGATGACCGATTTGCATCAGCACGACGATTTCCGCAGGGGAGAATTCGGGAAAAGCATTCTTGAGGGCTTCGGTATCGTAGTCGCTCACCCACACCGCACCAAGTCCCATGTCTGCCGCCCTGAGCCAAAGCTGGGTCGCCGCAATGCTCGCATCGACGATGCCGAAATTCTTTCCGTCCGACTGACGGACATAGGCTTCTTGCTCAACAAAGCCGACTGCAATGGTCAACGGCGCGTTGTAGTGATATTTCGTTACTTTTTTGATGTCTTCAAGGCGTTCGGCGGACTTTATTACCCATGCACGAATCGGCTGTTGATTTCGCGCAGTAGGAGCAAGCCGCAACGCTTCCAAAAGTTCCTGAATCTCCGTATCGGAAACCGGCTCTGGTTTGAATTTGCGCACGGAGTATCGTGCCGACATCAGTTCTTTGAATTCCATATGTTGCTCCTTCTGTAAAAGAGTTTTTTGTTTTTCCGATATTGATTCGATTGACGTTAATCGTATCCTCGCTCAAAAATCACAATTCTCCGAATGGAGAACAGAGTTTTACGCCTAACTCAAACGCTTTCCGGCAATCCTTCGGAAACACCGTTTCGTGACGTTGGCATTTTGCTCCGCCATCGAACATGCCGAGGTGATAACGGCTGTAATCCTTCACCTGCATAGTATCTGCTGCAATAAGCGTTTCGCAATGACCGAAATAAAGATTCATCCAATTCTCGTAGCGCCGGAAGATTTCACCATAGCCAATCTGGTCAAACATCGTCTCGGGACAGTTCATCGTGAACACCCAAGCGGTCTTTTTCGCCGGACTCAGCGGCTTGGTATGGTCATCGTAGTTCAGATACTGAAAAAGGAACCGTTCAATGAACGAACGCATCTCGCCGGTGACTTCGCTGAAATAGATCGGACTACCCAGCACCACGACATCTGCTTCATGAAGACGGTCCAGCACAGGGGAGAGGTCGTCACGCAGGACACAACGATTCGGGCGCGGTTCTTTTTTGAGCTTGCATGCCATACAACTCCTGCAACCGCAGAATTTGAGGTCATACAAGTAGACCATTTCCGTTTCCGCACCGGTCGATGCCGCACCATCCAGCACGTTCTTTAACAAAGTGTCGGTGTTCCAGTTTTTACGAGGACTGCCATTGATGGCCATAATATTCATGGCGGTATCCTTTATGTTTGATTCATACCTGGAGGCAGGACATCTGCCGAACCATACATTGACAAGAATATACACCAGAATGAGTATAAAATCAAGCTGAAAAAAAAGATTTACAGCATCTCAACTTGATGGTCTTGTCATGACCTCAGTTTTCTGATCTTCTCCGCCTCCGCCTCGTACGGCACAGCCTTGCCATGCTCCCAGGCCGAGACCTTCTTCACGGAGACGCCAAGCGCTACAGGAATTTATCCATGTAACAAATCGGTCACGTTTTTTCCTAATTCGTTTTCATGAACATTTTGACGCGTTCGGCTACCTCATGTGGCTTCTGCTGCAAAATAATGTGCGTGGTTCCAGGGAAGTTCTTTTCCAAGACAAATCCCCCCTTGACATGCTCGCGGATATACTCCACATTTACCATGGAGTATAGTGGGGTCTCTGGCATTAAATACAGGAACGGAACGGTTATTTTTCCTATGGCAGGACGCTGGTCCGCACGGAAAAGAGAGAACCAGAGACTCGCCATTGTCAGTGGATCGATTTCCTTGCCGCAGAGTGCAACCATGGCAGGTTCCAATTCCGGCGGCGTGTTCGTAAGCGCAGGGTTCATCATACTTTTGGTAATATACCATCCTGCATATCCGACGTCATCGAATATGCGCTCCATATCCTGCATGAAATCTTCATCCGTCCATTTCCCCTGGCCAATACCTCCCTGCCAATCCGCATTGCTCAGGCGTGGAGACATATCAGCAGCGACGATTCTCTTCAATCTGTCACAGCCGAATTGGTCGACGTAGCTGAAGATGGAGGCAGCCCCCATCGAATGCCCGACTAAGGTGATTTCCTTCAGATCAAGCGACTCTATCAACTCATTCATGTCCTGACCAAGGATCTTCACATTCATGTGGATTTTTGCACGATCCGAGGAAGCGTGTCCACGTTGGTCATAGAATACAAGGCGATATTCTCCCTTGAATTCGTTGATGAAATCCTTGATCGCCAGGTGAGATGAGTTCAATCCATGACTGAAGAGAATTGTTTCTCCACAGCCATGATCTTCAAAGTAGATTCTTGTTCCGTCTCTCATCGTCAAATAAGACATCGTATTTTACTCCTTGATTTGAGCTGCTGGCCAACCTGCGCCTTTTGGGCCAGTTTTTTTGCCTTGCGTTTTGCGTCTTTGTTTTTCGACATGGAACTCCCCATTCAGACGCTAATTCAGTGGGAACAAGATCCGTGACCGCAGGAATGATCATTGTCGTGACTGCCGCATCCGTGATCACCGCAGGTGTGCCCTTCGCCGTGGTCATGGTGTCCACAGAGAAATCCTTCGCGCGGAACGAGGGTTCCTGCCAGATATGCTCGGACTGCATCTTCAACCGGGCCTTCGGCTCCGCCAACGACCTGGATGCCATATTGCGTCAATGCATTGATCGCGCCGCCGCCAATGCCTCCGCAGATCAGCACGTCAATCTGTTCGCCGGAAAGCAGTCCGGCAAGCGCACCATGTCCGGAATCTCCGCTCGAAACGATACGGGACGAAATAATCTGTCCATTCTCGCAGTCGCAGACAACGAACTCCGGAGTGTGTCCGAAATGTTGAAAGACGAATCCATTTTCACAAGTAACGGCAATTCTCATGTTGTCTCCTTCTTTTTCGTTGATAGCGTAAGAATTTAAATTATCACATGTTCGAGAAAAAAACAAGGCGGATTCCCCTTGATTCTTTACAAGTTCAGACTCTGTCCGGCAGGAAGCGCAGCAACCTCACAGGTAAGGTGGGTACGGAGGTATTCCACGGCGTTCTCCCCGGTACAGTGCATCAGGACAAGACGTTCGAGTTCAAGCGAGG
>JAEEGG010023713.1_pt1 | contig 11961 bp, 7 predicted proteins | sample 9134161 | NCBI WGS metagenome assembly JAEEGG01 (sample SAMN16246543, study PRJNA631951) | gut metagenome | biome: gut microbiome; feature: rumen; material: CR-attached | host: Bos | place: Iran: Karaj | collected 2018-10 | reverse complement strand
GAAGGCGCTCATCATTCGGCGAAGCCGTTCATCATGCGCGAAAGCGCTCATCATGTGCCGCGCAAGCGGAACTCATCATTTGCCGACTGTCCTTTGGGACAGTCGGCTAACGGGTGGATTTTTCTTATCCGGGCCTTAAGGTTCAAACACGCGCGTTTCCTGCGCGGCGAGCGTTACGGTGCTGCCGCAGAGCTCAAACGTCTGCGCGGTCTGCGAATCGTTCCACAGCGTGTAGATGCGGTCGTTTCCGGCGGCGAAGCAGCCGCTTTTGACGCAGCCGGGGATCGACGAGGGGCGGTCGTAAACGTACGCGCCGCCGTAGAAGAAACGGCGGTATTTTTCTTTTATTTCAAGCAATGTCTTTATCTTTTGCGCAAGATCGGGCAGCTCGCCTATGTGCGCGCGCCCGCGCCACGGCGAAACGTCCAGCCGGAACCCGTGAACGAAAGCGTTGGCGAGCGAAGAATCGGTGCCGGGCTTGGCGTCGTGGACGAAGCGGTCGGTCTGTATGACTTCCGGGAACGTTCGCATGAACATTTCGGGAAAACAGCCCGGCACGTACACGGCGCCGATCTGTATGCCGTGGATATAGTGGACGTACGGAAGCACCATATCGTTGACCATCTCGGTACCTATCGCCTTCCCTTCCGGGCAGGCGGAATACATATTCCTGAACGCTTCGACGCGCCATTTTTCGCATTCGTCGGCGCGCGGACCGTGAAAGTGGTTTTCGTTGAAGCACGGCAGCGGCGCGGCGCCGCCGATCTGGTCGAAAAACGCCGAATCGCAGCCGTATTCGAATTTGATCCGTTCGTGTTCCAGAAGCATGTTCTGCCATTCTTCGTTGGCGGGGCAGGCGGTGACGAACGATTTGTAGCCGAACGCGCGGAGCGTTAAGCCGTCGTTGCCGAAACGGTAATGGTCGCGGTAATCGTTGCCGTCTATGTCTATGCGGCAGACGTCCTTGCCCACGGTGCGGTAGTAATCGGTGTTTACGTCTATGAGCTGGCCGTTGGTGTAGAGCGCGACGTATCCGCCTTTTTCTTGTACCGCCTTTATGGCTTTTTTAAGCTCTTCGGCGCCGCCCAAGCCCTCGTCCGGTTCGTACACGGGGTAGCCGTTATCGAACCTTCCTTTCCACCAGCCGAACACCATGAGCATGTTCAGCCCGCACTTCGCGCCTTCGTCGTAGATGCGCGGAAGGTCTTTGTATTCAAAGATCTTTTCGCCGAACTGGTGGCGCAGTATCACGCGCTGCCAGCCGGTGATGTTTTTCACCCATTCGGGGACTTCCGGCGGCTTGTACCAGTTTGCGCGCGCGTAGGCGCCGTAGATATCCGAACCTTTTTCCCAGCCGCCGTCGCAGAGCGCCGCAAAGCATTCGCTCGTGCGGACGGTCTCGCCTTCCCTTGCAAAAGGAAAATGCGAAACAGTCATCATAAGGCGTTTTTCCGCGCCGCGCGGCGAAACGCCGACCGCCATCACGCATATCTTCAGCTCTTTGCCGTGCCTGCCCATATAAAGGAATTTTCCGCCGCTCGAAAGCCCGAACCAGCTCATCGCCGCGTCGCCGGGATACCGCATTGCGTTCCATATAACGTGGTTATCGGAAGATATATATTCGGTGTGGCAGGTCTTTTTTATGCGCTCCCACGGGTCGTTTATGGTCCAGCCCAGACCGTTGACGTGGTAAAACACGTCGTTTTCGCGCACGTCGTCGCACGCCTTGAACAGGTCGACGAACGGCAGCTGCAGCTCATTAACGCGCACTCCCGCGCAGCCGCGCACCGAAGCCGAAAACGAAAAGCCCGGGCAGGTGCTTACGCACGCCTTCACCGTGACGGTGAGCGACACTTCAAAGCTCTTGCCGCAATCGGTGATAAGCTTTTCGTATTCCACCGCGAGCGTTTCGCCTTTGCGCGTGACTTTTCCGCGCTGGAGCGATGAACGCACGGTCATTTCGCGCTCGTAGCCGTCATCGAGGTACGCGCGCCAGAAATCGGCGTTTTCGCTCGCCTGCATCGGCGTTCCTTCCGCCGCCCAGCGGCAGTGAGAAGCGTCGCCGGAGACCGTAAACGCAAGGGAGCCGGATCTGAGTGTGTATTCGCGTTGTGTCATATGTTCCATAATAAACCGCCTTAGTTTGTTTATACGCTTATTCTATACCCTTTCGCCGGAATTGTCAATAAAAAATCCCCCGCGCGCCGGACTGTTTCGCCGACGCGCGGAGGAAAACGTTCATAGGAGGATATCATTCGTAATATTTCTTCAATGCTACAACGAATTCCTCTCCACAGGTCCCTTCTTCGCAACCGATGATCTCCAGCAATTCAGGACGTTGCGGTTCGTCATAAGGAATAAAGCAGGGCAAGGATGCATTGTAATAATAGTCTGCGATCGGAATGTAATAATTCCCCTCCTCCAGACCCGAAGTTTTGCTAAGATATAAAACGTATTCTTCGCCTACCTTGGGGAGCTTCCCCATATAATCTACAGTATATTCCATATTGCGAGAAGAGACTGCGAACACAAAAGTCACCGTATCCCCTGCGGAAATATCGCCTTTGATCGAATCTTTGACTTCCACGCTAACAAGCGAGCGGTAACGCAAAAGATCACTGACATACCCCGCGCCTTCTATATAATAATCATCGGGTTTATGCTCGGTCTCAATGAAAATTTCAGTCACATCTGTGATTTTGCCCAAAACCACGTCAGTGGGTTTATTTATCATTTCATCTGATATCGGCATCAATATACGACTTAAATATATAGGATTCTCCAGTGGTTCGACTTTACGCACGACAAAGTCGCCGTTTTCCGAACGGTAAAGCACGTTGGCGCCGTCACCGCCGTCACCGCTGTAAAACTGCTTTAATGTATGAATAAACGCCTCACCGCTGATCTCTTTTTCTGCGCCCAATACGTTTAAAAGTTCCGTATCCTGCGGCTCATTTATCGGAACAAAAGTGCGCCCGTTGGTTATATACGTATATTCCGCAAGATTCGACAAAGCAAGATCGAGTTCAGAGTCTTTGTCAGAGGTTCTGCGGAGGAAAAACGCGTGACGTTCGCCTTCTTTTGCGTACGTTCCGTCCTCAAGCGTCATATATGAAGACAGTCCGTACACGACTTTAACAGTATCGCCTTTAACGATTTTCCCGTCGTCTTTTATTATATCGTCTACCGATACCGTAAGCAGCGACCTGTAGCTCGTAACGGACAAACCCATATGTTCATACGTTATTTCGACCTCGTCGATTTTTTCGATCGTTCCTATAAACACTTCCGCCGCGCTGTATAATTGTTCCGCGGTAACGGCTTGCCATAACATCCTGGTACGCGAAAGGTCTTCCAGCGGCTTTACTGCTCGCACCACTACATCGCCGTTTTCGGAACGGTAAAGTATGTTTTCGTCTTCGCCGCGTAAAGCCATAACGCCTATAGCGGCGGACGCGACTATAAGCAGCGCAAGCGCCGCGGCGGCTACTCTTTTGCCCGTCGTATTCAATATTTTCCACCCCGCGGCCCGGTCCTTGCGCACGAGCGCGCCGGTCTTGCGTATGAATTCTTCCGAGGGAGTCACGGCGTTTGCGTCGACAGGATCGAACAGTATCTCGTCCGCCGCCGCGAACGCGTTTTTGAGTTTTTCGTCATTTTTCATTCGGTTTCTCCTTTCATAATAGCTGCAAGCAGCTTTTTGCCCCTTGATATGCGTGTTTCCACCGTCTTGCGGTTGAGCGCGAGCTCGCGCGCTATCTGCCGCGCGGACATATCGCGCACGTAATGCAGATACAGCACGTCGCGGTAGATATCGTCGAGCTTGACAATACATTTGACCGCCTGCTCGAACGTAAGTTTATCGATCAGCGAATCGATCTCGCCGTCGACAGCGCGGTCCGGAAGTTCGGTTTCGGCAAGCGATTCGTTCTTGTGCCGGCGGGCGCGCACGTTGTATATATTGAGTGCGCAGTTGCGCGCGCAGCGCGCGGCGTAAACGCGTCTTGCCTTTGGGTCGAGCTTTGACACCGCCGAAAACTTTTTCGCAATAGACGTCAGCGCGTTTATCACCGCGTCTTCCGCGTCGTGATGATCCTGCAATACCGCGTAAGCGGCGCTTAACATAAGGGATTGGTGTTCGCCGACAAACGTTTCAAATTCCGTTTCGTCGGGTTTTTGGTCCAGCAAAGCCGAAAGAATGATCGGGAACATTGGTCTTACCGCCTTTACTTTTGGTGCTTTTGGTATATTATACCATAACGAAAGCAAAACACAACAGTTCGGCGGTCCAAAGAAGCGCGTTTTTTCGTGCCGGGCCCGGCAGGAGCGTTTTTTCCTTTGGCGTACCGCCGTGCGCGCGGCGTGTTTTGCTGTTCATATATATAAACACTGCCAACCCCCCTGCCTCCTTCAAATAAATTGCAATTTTTTTTAAAAATTTTTTCCGCGCGGGCCGGGCGCGGAAAAATTGTGCGTTTTTCACTAAAAAACGGTTGTAAAACAAATCAGTTTGTGTTATAATCGATATGTAATACGGACGCAATCTTTTTTTGTGTCCGAAAACGCCGCTACAATACCGAAAGGAAACGTATTTGTAATGAAAAAAACTATTTCCAAAGGCAAGATCTGGTGTTTTGCCATAGGCCAGCTGGGCTGGTCGATACTCTCGGCGCTTATTTCGAGCTGGCTGGTCAACTATTATCAGCCCGACCTGGCCACGATAGAAGGCGGTCACGCGCTTTTTGTCCCGCAGGGAGCGATTATTCTGGGAATGACGATAATAGGGCTCATAACCGCGTTCGGCCGCGTTTTCGACGCCGTGACCGACCCGCTCATCGCCTCCGCTTCCGATAGATGCAGATCCAAAAACGGCCGCCGCATACCGTTTATGAAATGGGCGGCAGTCCCGTTCGGCGCGGCCACCGCGCTGGTGTTCTTTTCGCCGATGTCGGGCAACGAAGGCACCGCGGGGACCGTAAACGCCATATTCCTGTTCGTTATGGTAACGCTGTTTTATCTGTTTATGACCATGTACTGCACGCCGTATAACGCGCTCATCGCCGAGCTCGGCAGCACTCAGAAGGTCAGGATGTCAATTTCCACCTGCATTTCGTTCACCTTTATCGCCGGCATGGCGTTCGCATATCTCGCGCCCGTCATCTGGGGCGCGCTGATGGGTTTCGGCCTTGAACGCATGCTCGCGATCCGCATAACTATGGCGGGGCTCGCGCTTATCGGCGTGGGATGTATGTTCGTCCCCGTGTTCACCATAAAAGAAAGCGATTATATAGATATCCGCCCGACCGAGGATTCGGCTTTCCGTTCGCTGACCGCGACGTTCAAAAACAAGGAATTCCGCCATTTCGTGGCATCGGATATAGTATATTTCCTCGGCATAACGATGTTCCAGACGGCGCTGCCGTTCTTTGTGACTTCGCTGCTTAAAATGGACGAGGGGTATTCCACGCTGTTCTTTATACTGCTCACCGGTCTTTCGGTGCTGTTCTACCCGTTCGTAAGCAAGCTCACGCGCAAATTTGGCAAGAAGAAGCTCGTGCTCATAGCGTTCGCGATCTTCGCTTTCTCGTTCGGCTACGCCGCGCTGCTGGGCGACACGCTTTCGTTCATACCGCCGCTGGTGCAGGGCGTGCTGCTTTGTCTGTTCGCTTCGCCGGCGCAGGCGCTTTTCGGCATTATACCGCAGGCGATGGTCGCCGATATAGCCGAAAGCGAAGAAAAGACCACGGGCGTGAACCGTTCGGGTATGTTCTTTGCAGCGCGCACCTTTGCGATGAAGCTCGGCCAGGGCGTGGCGATGCTGCTCGTCACGTCGCTTGCCACGATACGCACCGATATCGGACTCGGCTACCGTCTGGTGGCTGTCTCCGCGGCCGCGGCGTGCATAATAGGCGGCCTGTTCCTGCTTGCGTATAACGAAAAGAAGATATATTCCACGCTCGGCGTCGAAACGGGTAAAAAAGAATGAGTTATTCCGCTTTTATGTCGCAGACCGTGTCGCCGTATATCACGGCGCGCCGCACGGTGCGCGAGCTCGTCATGCGCGACGGCAAAAAACTGTACGGCGAATCGTATTCCGCCGAAAACGCGCGCGGCACGGTGTTCATTCTGCACGGATTCACCGAAAACGCCGCCAAATACAGCGAAGTGATCTACCGCTTTTTGCGCGAAGATTTCTGCGTATTCATCTACGAGCAGCGCGGCCACGGCAGGTCGTACAGAGCGGTTGCCGACAAAACGCTCACACATATCGACCGCTTTGAAGAATACGTCGAGGATCTTGAGACGGTGCTGGAAGAAGCCGCCGATATGCCAAAACCGTATTTTCTGTTTTCGCATTCCATGGGCGGCGCCGTTTCGGCTTTGTTTATGCAAAAACACACGGGCGTGTTCGGCAAAGCCGTGATGTCTTCGCCGATGATCGCGCCCACGCACGGCAATATGCCGCTGTTTATACCCAAACTCATCTGCCGTTTCTGCATACTCACCGGCAGAAAGCGCAAACGCATCTTCATAGCGCCAAAGTACCCCGGAAAAGAGGATTTCGCCACTTCCTGCGCGACATGCGAAGAAAAGTTCGCGTATTACGAGGAAATAAAGCGGAATTGCGAAGATTTTCATAACTATTCGCCCACGTACGGCTGGCTGCTGCAATCGCTGTGCGTGACGAAGAAAATACTCAAAAAGGGCGCCCCGGAGCGCATCGACGCACCCGTGCTGATATTTTCCGCGGAGCTGGACAACGCGGTGCTCAACGACAAGCAAAAAGAATTCGCAGACCGGCTCAAAAATTGCAGGCTGGAATTTATAAAAGGAGTTAAGCACGAGCTGTTCCTTTCACCTGACGAAGTGACGGAGCCGTACTTTAACCAAATAACCGACTTTTTCAAAGCGTGACGGGCAAGCTTCCCGCGCGCGGATCTTAGCGGAGGTCTGTAAAATGATTTCAAATTCAGCAAAACGATTCGTATCGCTCATTCTCTGTGCGTGTCTGCTGTGCGCGCTGCTCGCCTCGTGCGGGCCGGCAGCAGAAGAATCTTCCGTTCCGGAAGAACAGAGCGAAATTTTGTCGGCCGAAAGCGTGCAGAGCGAAGTTGAAGAAAGCAGCGCTATAGAAGAAAGCTCGATCCCGCCGGAAAGTTCCGAAACCGAACCGGTGTCGGAACCGGTATCGGAAGAGCCGAGCGAAGAGATAAGCGAAGGGTCTTCCGAAGAGATAAGCGAGGAAATCAGCGAAGAATCTTCAACGGAACCTTCGGAAGAGCCTTCCGAAGAGCCTTCGGCGGAGCCGAGCGAAGAGATAAGCGAAGAGCCTTCGGCGGAGCCGAGCGAGGAAGAATCCTCCGCGGAAGAATCAAAGGAAGAATCCAAAGAAGAGCCTTCCAAGGAAGAATCCAAAGAGGAATCCAGCGAAGAACCTTCCGCCGAACCGAGCGAGGAGCCAAGCGAGGAACCGAGTGAGGAACCCAGCGAAGAACCGAGCGAAGAACCGAGCGAAGAACCGAGCGAACCGCCCGAAATGGGTCCCGTATGCGTGTCGCTCGGCAAATCCTACACCAACGATCCCGCGCCCGACGAAAAGTATCCGGATTCCTACGGCATACAGCTCACCGACGGCGTGATATCCGCCCGTTCCGACGTGAGCTACAGCGATCCCAACTACGCGGGATATCTGCTCAACAGCGGCAATACGACGTGCGACATCGTGATAGATCTCGGCGCCGTGACGCCGGAAGTCTACCGCTTTGAGGCCGACTGTATGAACAACCATTCCGCCGGCGTGTATCAGCCCGCAAAGGTGACGGTGCAGTATTCCACTGACAAAAAGAACTGGAAGACCGCCGGCGACTTGAAGAACCCCGCCGAATTCCCCGACGATTCGGCGCGCACACTCACGCTGGAGCTTTCCAAAGGCGTCGAATGCCGCTACGTCAGGTTCCATTTCCAAAGAGGCGGCGCGTGGCTGTTCTTAGACGAGCTTTCGGTCTACGCCATAGCCGAAATAGAACACAAAGATTCCGCAGAAGAGGTGATACGCAGATTGTACGACAACGAATCGTTTACCGAATCCTCGCTGAAAGCGGCGATCAGTTCAGTAAAGACCGGCACACCCGACAAGACTCAGGCGAGAGTCGACATCCTGGCAAAAAAATCGTACCGCACCGATATCAAGCCCAACGGATCTTTCCCCGATAAAGGCGGCATGCTGACCGACACATATACCGGCGCGAATATCGACGAAAACACCTGGGTGGGATTCCCCGGCGGCAAAGATATAAACATCACCGTGCCCATAGGTTCAAAGGCGACGGATATCGCCGCGTTCGAACTGCACGCCTATTCCACCGGCGCGGGCAATATAGAATACCCGCGATGCGTGATATTCTCCGTGTCTTCCGACGGCAGCAGCTGGAAACAGCTCGCGCGGTGCTACGCGCCCGTGGGAAGCCAGAAGGAATACACGTTCATTTCCGAACTTCCCAACACCGTGAGCGCCAAATACGTGCGCTTCACGCTCATCACCGAAGGCAGCGACATGGTGCTTATCGACGAAGTCGCGGCGTTCGCCTATAACGACAGCCGTCTCTACGAAGGCGATGTGTATCCGCCCGTCAGGTTCCCGACTGTCACCGAAAACACCTACTGGCCAAGCTCGGATCAGTTTTACAAACTCGTGACCGATCTTATCAAAGCCAAGCGTCCGCAGATCTACTACGCAGCGTCGTCCGGCGTCAACGCGGAAAACAATACGCCCGCTTCGTCGCCGATACTCACCGACGGTGTATACGCGAACGATCTCGATTTCCACGGCGGCAAATACTTTAAGATGTACGGCGGCGGAAAACGGTTTATATTCTTTGACCTTACAAATTTAAGCACCGTTTATTCGTTCAAGGGCGAAATGATGCAGCAGACGTCGTGGGCGGTGTACGCGCCTTCATCCATACCCGTGCTCGTTTCGACCGACGCCGTCAAATGGTATTCCGCCGGCGAGATACCCATAAACAACGCCCGGGACGGCGCGCGTCTGAGCGGCACGCTCACGCTCGAAACGCCCGTAGCGGCGAGATTCGTGTGCTTTGTAGTCGACGTCACCGGCTGGGCGGGCGTGGACGAGCTGGAAGTCACCGGCAAGAAAGAAGTGGAATCCGGCACGGTCCTCGCGAACAACGCCGGCTTTGAAGAATTCACCGACGCCGAATGGGGCTCGGCTTCCGGCGAGCTCACGTGGGGCGAATACGACGCGACCCTTGGCGCAAAGGACGTATATCTCGCGTACCACGGCACTAACAGACACCCGAGCGCCGACGATCTGCTGCCCATACTCGGGCATCTCGGCACCGACGGCAAATACGACGACACTATGTTCGACGGCGCGCTGTTTTTAATGTCCGGCGGATTCCCCTCCGGGCTGGGCGGCGGCACCGGCGGCGTGCTCAAATACAACAAGAGCGACGCCGAATGGCTGATTTCGCAGCTGTTCGACCCGAGCCAGAATATCCCCGCGCTGGAATCGGCGGCGGGAACGCTGAAACAGAAGCTGAACCTTCCGAGCAGCTATAAAGTCAAATATTACGTATCGCTGTATTATCCCAGCTGCGACAATTTCGGCGATATCGACGGCGACGGCAAGAGCGAAGACCTTTCGACCGCCGCGGGCAAGATAAAAGTGCTTTTGTGGTGGATAAATCAGTTCGAGACCGAGCGCGCCAAGCACAGTTACAGCAATATCGAATTCGGCGGCTACTACTGGTACAACGAATCGATGAACAGCGGCGACGAAGTCATAACCACCGCGGTCGCGGACGCCATCCATTCGAGAGGCAGCGTGTTCTTCTGGATACCCTATTTCACGGCGAACGGCTGGACCGACTGGCAGAAATACGGCTTTGACGTCGCCTGCCTGCAGCCCAACTACGCGTTCAGTACCGACGTTCCCGATACGCGCATCCCCGCCGCGGCGCGGATAGCCCAGGCCGGCGGTATGTGCCTGGAAATAGAAATGGATCACCGCGTGGCGCTGGATATACGCTACAAGCAGCGCTATTTCGAATATCTCAAGCAGGGTTTCAAGCTGGGTTATCAGTCCGGCTGCCCGCATCTGTATTACATAGGCGCGAGCCTGCAGAGCTTTGCAAGATCGGGCGACGCCGATCAGAGGCAGATATACGATTACACCTACCAGTTCATAAAGGGCACGATGGTGCTCAAGCCCAAAAAGCTTTCCAACCGCAGCGTGACCGCCAAGGCGGGCAAGCCGTATACGAGCGTTGCCGGCTCCGGCGTGGACGAAAGCGCTGTGTTCAAGGTGGTCAAGATGCCCGAACACGGCACGCTGACTCTTGAAGCGGACGGCACCTACACCTACTACCCCAACAAGGGTTACACCGGCAAGGACACGTTTTCGGTATCCTACTCGGTCGGGCTCGACTATTCCGACCCGGCGACGGTGACCGTGACGGTCAAATAATTACGCAAACACAAAAACGCGGCTTTCGTAAAGTTTACGAAAGCCGCGTATATTTTTACTTTGTTTACGGGACGTATTCGACCGTGATATCTATGCGCACGTCTTCGCTCACTCCCGTGAGGTATTTCGCCGCCACGCAGAAACAGTCTTCTCCGTAGAATCCCCTTTCGGGCATATAGACGACTCTGCCGTCGGCGTAGACCTGCAGCGAGCCGTATTTGGGCTGTACCGTTATCACGAGGACGTAATTGTATTCGCTTTCCATGTTTATCTTCCCGGTGATGCGCTTGCCCGCCTTGCCGGTCATATTCTCACCGTGAGGCGCGACTAACGGTATGACGGGATCGGTCTTATATGTCGCTTTATCGAGCAGGCGCTTTGAATACATATATGTGTCTTTGTAGATCGATTTTTCAAACTCATACTCGCTGTCACGCGCCGCGGTGAGATCCGAAGGCACGCCGCCCAGATAATAGATCTTGGTCGTCTCATTGTGTCCGTATTCAAGCGACGACTGCAGATATTCCTTATAGCGGCGCACGTTTTCGTCGCTCTTTGTGTTGTTCAGTTCCACCTCCACCGACATTCCGTAAAGCTTTGCTTTGAGCGCCGCGGCGCGCAGCCGGCCCTCGTCTGCTTCGGACGAGAACGAATAGTTGGGCTGCAGGCAGGCGAAATCGAACCCCAGTTCGCGCCAGGTGTTCCAGCCCGCCGCGTTGTAGTACGGGATCCAGAACATGAGATATCCCTTGGAATGCACGTAATCAATGGCGTATTTGACTATCTCTATTTCATCGGGCTCGTCGTAGTACAGCGCTTCCGAAAGCCAGTAGAACCCCATAAGCTTTACGTTGGGCGCGTCGATCTGCGAAAGCCGTTCCAGCTGCATATCGACTTCCCAGCGGATGACCTTTTTGCGGTTTTCGATCGAATCGAACGATTCGTCGACCCCGTCGCCGTCTATATCGCCGAACGTGTTGACTTTTCCGTCAAGCACCGCGCGCGGGCGGATGGCCGAAAGAAATATGCCTTCTTTGTAATTTGCGTCGCCTTTGGCTTTTGCGATCTCTCCCGCCGCCTGTGAAATGGCTTCGATACCGCGGTCTTTGGTGAACTGCGTTTCGAAATACGGGACCCATCCTTTGAGCAGTTCGCGATCGGCGGCGGAAGCGAAGTTGTTGTGCGGCGTTATGACCATATTTTCGAATATGACGTCTTTGAGCTCGCCTTCCTCATAATACCCTATAATGTTTAAATAATCCTGCGCGGTGAGCATTTCGGAATACACTCCGCACGCGCTCTTGGTGTTGCACAGATACGAGCAGAGTATGTTCTGCGCGCCGCCGATATTATCGGGGTCCGGATATTCGTACGGCATTTTCCCGCCGTTTGCCGAACTGTCGGGCATTATTGCGTTTTCAAGCGCTTTTTCCGTGCCGAATATGCAGAATTCGGTGAACGCGGTGTGCGTG
>JAEEGG010023709.1_pt1 | contig 11962 bp, 7 predicted proteins | sample 9134161 | NCBI WGS metagenome assembly JAEEGG01 (sample SAMN16246543, study PRJNA631951) | gut metagenome | biome: gut microbiome; feature: rumen; material: CR-attached | host: Bos | place: Iran: Karaj | collected 2018-10 | reverse complement strand
ATTAATTTTGCAACTTCAACACAGCCGGGGCGATGCCTTTGCCTTTTACCGTTACGGTAATGCCTTTTGCACCTTTGGGGATGCGGACGATGGCTTGGGCGCGGCCGTGCCAAGCGTTGTGAGTGTTGTCGCGGGTGTTGGCACAATCGCGGAGGTCGCCGGTGCCGAGGGCAAGAAGTACGCCGCCTTTTACATCAACGGTGATTTCGTCTTGCGACATCGCACAGGGATTGCCTTGCTTGTCGGTGAGGGTGATGTCGATGAAAGCCACGTCGTTGCCGTCGGTCTTGTAAGATTTGCGGTCGGCTTTGGCAGCGATTTTGGCGGGTTTGCCGGCGGTGATGAGGGTTGAGGTTGCGCCGTCGGATTCGGCTTTGAGAGTGCCGGGCTGATAGTTGAGGGTGAAGGTGGCTTTGCATTGCTCAACGGGTTTTTCGCCAATGAGTTGGTTGTTGAGGTAGAGTTTAACGGTTTTGCCTACGCTATATACCTCTACGTCAATTGGTTTGCCTTCCCAACCTTCCCAATTCCACGAATCCCAAGTGGGCCAAGTGCTCCACATTGTGGTTTTTATAGAATCAACGTAACCATTTGGTTCACAGGCTGCAAGATGGATTTTTGAGGATGCCTTGCTGCCGTTCCAAATAATATCGCGGTAATACGAAATTGGTTTGCGGAAACCGGTGATGTCAACGTCGCCGCAGTAGGCACCGTGCCAAGGCCATTGGGGATTTTGCCAACTTTCGCCCTGAGGCCAAGCCTTGTAACGCCATCCGCCGATGCCCGATTCGCCAAGATAGTCGAGACCCGTCCAAACCATATCGCCGATTACGTAAGAGTTGTTGGCAACGGTTTCATAATTACGGTAAGCGTCGCGGGGGTACGATTCGGTCTGCCACATCACACGTTTGGGGTCGCGCTCGTGGTCGGTTTTATGCTTGAAAATCATATAGTTGTAACCCACGATGTCGAGTGCTTCGGCGTGTGGGTCGTAGATTTCCCAATCGCGGTCCCAAGCGCAGAGAGCCTCGGTAACGGGACGGGTGTTGTCTTCTTCGAGAATCGCCTTTTTGAGCATACGTGCGGTGTATACGCAGCGGATGTCCTTGCGCTCGATAATCTCGTTGCCGATGCTCCACGCCACAATGCAGGGGTGGTTGCGGTCGCGGAGTACCATACGCTTTACATCGTCGGTGGCGAGCGAATCAAAAAGGATTGAGTAGTCGAAGGGGTTTTTCTCAGTGCGCCATCCGTCGAAAGCCTCGTCGATAACCATCATTCCGAGTTGGTCGCAGGCGTTGAGGAAACCCTCCGACGGCGGGTTGTGGCTTGTGCGGATAAGGTTGAAGCCCGCATCTTTCATCAGTTTCACCTTGCGGAATTCGGCGGCGTCGTAGGAAGATGCGCCCAAAAGTCCGTTGTCGTGGTGAACGCACGCACCGTTTATCAGCACGTTTTTGCCGTTGAGGGCGAAACCTTGTTCGGCGTTGTAGGCAATGGTGCGGAATCCGAATGTCTGTTTCAAATTGAGTGTTTGGTCAACGGAAATCTCTGCCTCATAGAGGTTTGGCGAATCGTTACTCCAAAGTTTCGGATTGCTGATTTTGAGTTCCAACGCAGCCTTGACATTAGACTTTGCGTTGATTTCAACGGATTTGGAAGTCTCCACGCCGCCTGCCGCAACTTTCACATTTACAGTGCGTTTTTGGTTGCTATTGTTTTCCACGATAGCGTTGATTGTTACCTTGCCGTTTTCCAAGGCGATGATTTGCACGTCGGTGGGTTTCACGCTAACAGCCGGAAGTTTACGCAAATTAACGTTGCGGTAGATGCCGCTGCCCGAATACCAACGAGAGTTTTTCTGATTGGCATTGTTGACGCGGACGGTAACAACGTTGTCGCCAGTGGGGTTGAGGAAAGGCGTAATGTCCACACTGAAAGGCGTATAGCCGTATCCGTGCCAAGCGGCGCGTTTGCCGTTTACAAAAACTGTGGCGTGGTGGTAAACGCCGTCGAACTCCATTATAAGTCGCTCGCCTTCATTGAGTTTAGGCACTTTAAGATTTTGTTTGTACCAAGCAACGCCGGTTTCAAAATAACCGTTTTCGTTGCCCGAAGGTGCGCTTTGAAACGGAGGTTTCAGGATGCTCCAATCGTGCGGGAGGTCAACATTTTGCCACGAAGTAGGCACGTTGGCGGTGTCGTTGTTGAGTGCAAACTGCCAACCGAGGTTGATGTTGTTTGCCAACTGCGCATTGGCCGCAGTAGCAACAATTATTGCAGAAAGCAATGTTGTGAAACGTTTCATAAAAAGTTGTTTTTTACGTGTATTAAAATTAAAAGTAAAAATAACTTTTATTAATTGAATATGCAAATAAAAGTTTGGAGTTCGTCGCTTTGCTGGTTAGGGTGGGGAAGGTTAGCCTTTCAATACCTTAATAACCACCGATTCACCTTTTCAGAATCATTTTCCATCGCTCAGCGACAAATAAACCGCCCAATGTGCATAAATCGACGTTTTTTTTAGGCATTGTCAGTTATTCGCACCTATATTTGAAAAATTTCTGACTGATATGGCAAGTTACTCTATAGGCGACATTGCCGCTGTGGTTGGCGGCAAGTTGACACGCGGCTCGGGCGGCAACATTTCGCACATTCTGATTGATAGCCGCAAGGTGGTTTTTGCCCGCGAGAGCCTGTTTTTCGCGCTCAAAGGCACCCGCAACGACGGGCACCGCTTCATCACTGAACTTTACAAGTCGGGCGTGCGCAATTTTGTGGTGGACCATCTGCCGCAAAATGTTGAAAGTTACCAATATGCGAACTTCATTGTCGTTGAGAACACGCTGAAGGCGCTGCACCAACTTGTCAGTTGGCACCGTCAGAAGATGACAATGCCTGTGGTGGGCATCACTGGCAGCAACGGCAAGACGATTGTGAAGGAATGGGCCTGTAAATGTCTTGCACCCGAAAAGTTAATTGCCCGTAATCCAAAGAGTTACAATAGTCAGATTGGCGTTCCGCTGTCGGTTTGGTTGCTTCAGCCCGACAACAATCTGGGCATTTTCGAAGCGGGAATCTCGCAGCCTGGCGAGATGGACGCGCTCGAGAACATCATCCGCCCCGACATTGGCATTTTCACAAATATCGGCGACGCCCACCAAGAGAATTTTACAAGCATTGAGCAGAAACTGACCGAGAAACTGAAACTTTTCAAAAACGCCAAAGTTTTGATTTTTGGCGCTGATAATCAGTTAGTTCGCGAGAAGATAAAGGCGACCGTCAATCCTGAAACAAAACTGTTCACTTGGGGCACGCAACCCGATGTGAATCTGTATGTGGAATCGGTTGATTATCAGCCAACAAGCGCCACCATCCACGCAATGTACAACAACGAGCGGTTTGCGGCGCAGATTCCGTTTGCCGACAAGGCTTCGGTTGAAAACGCATTGCAAGTTTGGTCGCTGATGTTGGTCTTTGGTTATGATAATCAGACAATTGTGCAGCGGCTGGCCACCATCGAGCCAATCGCCATGCGCCTTGAACTGAAGGAAGGCAACAACAACTGCTCGATAATCAACGACAGTTACAACTGCGATATGGAATCGCTGCGGATTGCGCTCGACTACCTGAGCGTGCAGAATCAGCACCCGCAGAAAGTTTTGATTCTGAGCGATATAGAACAGAGCGGTTACACCAAAAGCGACCTTTATCACCACATTGCGGTGCTTATTAGGCAGAAAAACATTGACCGACTGATTGGTATCGGTCAGGATATCAAGTCGTTCTCGAACTTTTTCGATTTGCGCAAAGATTTCTTCGCCACCACGCAGGATTTTCTTGACCACTTCGATTTCAGCAAGATACAGAACGCGTCGGTGCTGCTGAAGGGCGCGCGGTCGTTCAGTTTCGAGCGTATTTCGTCGGTTCTGCAGAAGCAGTCGCACCAAACGGTGATGGCCATCGACCTTTCGGCAATGGAACATAACTTGAACTATTTCAAGAGTTTGCTGAAGCCGACAACCGAGATGTGCTGTATGCTGAAAGCGTTTGCCTACGGAAGCGGTACGCACGAAATCGCTAATCTGTGTCAGTATCAGCGAGTTGCGATGATTGCTGTGGCTTTCGCCGATGAAGGCGTTGAGTTGCGCCGCGACGGCATCCACATTCCAATTCTGGTGCTCAACCCCGAGCGCGACAGTTTTGCGCAGATGATTGAGTATCGGCTTGAGCCTGAAGTGTATAACTATGTGACGCTCAATACTTTCAATCAGGCGGTTTTGGATGCGGGACAAACCGATTATCCAATCCACTTGAAACTCGACACGGGTATGCACCGCAGCGGTTTTATGCCCGACGACACAGATAATGTGATTAGTGCTATTCATAACGCAAAGGGCTTGAAAATCAAGACGATATTCTCGCACCTTGCCACCGCCGACGAGTACGACCAAGACGATTACACTCTGTCGCAGTTGAACACTTTCGAGACGATGAGTAGCGCCATAATGGCCAAAATGGACTATCCAATCAAGCGCCACATACTGAATTCGGCTGGCATTGAGCGCTTTGCCGACAAGTGGCAGTACGATATGGTGCGCCTTGGAATCGGCCTTTACGGCCTGAGTGTTGCGGGCGCGCAGTTGCAGCCCATCGCCACACTGACAAGTTCATTGGCGCAAATAAAGCACCTGCCCGCAGGAACAACCGTGGGCTACAGCCGCCGCGGCAAACTCACACGCGATTCCGACATCGCCACTGTGCCTATCGGTTACGCTGACGGTCTGCGCCGATGCTTGGGCAACGGCAACGGAAAACTCTGGTACAAAGGTCGTTTGGTGCCGATTGTGGGTAACATCTGTATGGATATTTGTATGGTTGATGTCACTGGCCTTGACGCGCACGAGGGCGACCCGATTGAGATTTTCGGCAAGAACCTGCCCATCACGCAAGTGGCCGAATGGATGAACACCATCCCATACGAAGTGCTCACGGGAATCTCACGGCGCGTTAAGCGGACGTATGAATACGAATAGGTTTGGGTATTAGGTATTGGGGGATTACTATTTTTCAACTTGCTAAACATTTCAACTTATAACTCCCAAAACTTATAACTTAAAACTTCGAAAACCTATAACTCCAACTTCCACAGCGTTTTCCACAAAATGAACACACCGTTGTTGACAACTGTCGGCAATTCGTGTAAAATCATTTTCGGTTGTTTCATTCCTTTATAAGGGTGATTCACAAAACCACTTTTCGATTCTCAAAACATTGTCTGACAATTCAGAATTGGTGCGGTTTTGTGGCCATCAGCAACTATAACAAAACGTAATATTTTACCACAATGGAAGCAAAATTAAATCTGCCGTCAATCAAAATCTGCAAGCGCGACGGGCGCATTGTCAATTTTGAAGCCGAAAAAATCAGTTACGCAATCTTCAAGGCTCTGCGTGCCGTAGGCAAACCCGACCGCCAACTGGCCGAGGACTTAATGCTTGAGGTCATTACGAAACTTAATTTGTTCGACAAACTCGATTACACCCCGACGGTGGAGGAAGTGCAGGACACTGTGGAGAAAGTGCTGTTCGACAATAAGTTATTCGACGCAGCAAAGGCTTACATCGTCTATCGCAAGCAGCACGAGAGTATGCGCAACACCAAGGAGTTGCTGTCGAATATGGACATCATCGATAAGTATATCGACCTGAATGACTGGCGGATAAAGGAGAGCGCCAACTCGTCGTACTCGCTGCAGGGTCTGAATCAGCACATTGCAACCATCATCAGTTCGCAGTACTGGCTGGAACGTGTTTATTCTGAAGAGATTAAGCAGGCTTACCAATCGGGCCACATCCACATTCACGACCTTGGATTCTTGAGCGTTTACTGCGTGGGTTGGGATTTGGAAGACCTTCTTATGACAGGCTTTACAGGTGTTCCGGGCAAGATTGAGAGCAGTCCGGCAAAGCACCTGCGCACGGCTTTGGGACAGATTGTCAACTTCTTCTATACAATGCAGGGTGAGGCCGCCGGCGCACAGGCATTCTCAAGTTTCGATACCTATCTGGCGCCGTTCATCCGCTACGATAATCTTGATTACGAAGGCGTTAAGCAGTGCCTGCAAGAGTTTATGTTCAACATCAATGTGCCGACGCGCGTCGGATTCCAAACACCGTTCACCAACATCACTCTCGACCTGAAGGTGCCGGGCAACTTGAAGGACCATCCGGTGATTATCGGTGGAAAAATGCAGGACGAGACCTACGGCGACTTCCAAAAGGAAATGGATATTTTCAACGCCGCTTTCGCCGACGTTATGTCGGAAGGCGACGCCCACGGCAGCGTCTTCTCGTTCCCGATTCCTACCTACAACATTACCAAGGACTTTGATTGGGACAATCCGGCTTACGCCAAAATTTGGGAAATCACTGCCAAATACGGCATTCCATACTTCTCAAACTTTGTCAATTCCGATATGAGTCCCGACGACGTGCGCAGTATGTGCTGCCGTCTGCGTCTCGACAAGCGCGAACTGCAGAAGCGCGGTGGCGGCTTGTTCGGCGCCAATCCGCTCACTGGCAGCGTGGGTGTTGTTACGGTCAATCTGCCGCGTTTGGGCTACGAGTCGAAGTCGGAGGCCGAGTTCTTCCAACGTCTCGACAAACTTATGGAACTGTCGAAAGAAAGCCTTGAGACAAAGCGCAAAGTGATTGAAAATCTGACTGAAAGAGGCCTTTATCCGTACTCACGTTTCTATCTGCGCAACATCAAGCAGCGCACTGGTCGCTATTGGAAGAACCACTTCTCGACCATCGGAATTGTTGGTATGAACGAGTGCTGCCTGAACTTCCTGGGCAAGAGCCTTGTCGACGAGCAGGGCCACAAGTTTGCAGTGAAGGTGCTTGAGCATATGCGCGCCAAACTTGCTGAATTTCAAACCGAAACGGGTAATATCTACAACCTTGAGGCCACACCGGCCGAGGGTACATCGTACCGCTTGGCAAAAATCGACAAGGCCGAATACAACGACATTGTGACAGCCAACGAGGAGCACGTGCGCCGCGGTGCCAAGCCGTACTACACCAACTCGAGCCAACTGCCCGTCTATTACACCGACGACCTGTTTGAGGCTCTGCGTCTGCAAGACGACCTTCAGACCAAATACACCGGCGGAACCGTCTTCCACACGTTTGTGGGCGAGAGCCAACTCTCGAGCGCCGCTGTGAAGAAGTTGGTGCAGAAGGTGACATCGACATTCCACCTGCCCTACATCACGCTGTCGCCGACGTTCAGCATCTGCCCCGAGCACGGCTACATCTACGGCGAGCACCACAAATGCCCGAAATGCGAGGCCGAAGGACAAGAGACTGATTGCCAAGTATATTCGCGAATTGTCGGCTACTTGCGCCCCATCGAGCAATGGAACGACGGCAAACGTCAGGAATTCAGCGAAAGGAAATTGTTTGATAAATCGATAATGTAGGATTTGTTTAATCGGATAACCGGCTAATCTTTAGTCGGTTATCTTTTTTATATCAGTTCACCGATTCACCAATTCACCAATGAAAATCGCCGGACTTGTAAAGCAGAGTTTCATCGACTATCCTGACCGAATGGCTTGTGTGATTTTCACGCAAGGCTGCAATTTCCGCTGCGGATATTGCCACAACCCGTCGTTGGTGCTGCCGCACTTGTTCGGACAGAACAAACTGATTGATGAGCAGGAAGTTCTGCAGTATCTCGAAGGCCGAAAAGATTGGCTCGAAGGTGTTGTCATAACTGGTGGCGAGCCTACCATTCACGGCGATTTGCCCGATTTCATCAAGAAAATCAAACAAATGGGCTACTGCGTGAAACTCGACTCGAACGGCACCAATCCCGATATGCTCGAGCAACTGTTGGCCGACAAACTGATTGATTTCATTGCAATGGACATCAAGTCGAACCCCGACGCCGAATCGTACTCAAAAATCATAGGCAAGGACGCCACACCGCTAATGCCGGCCATCTGGCGGTCAATCAAACTGATACAAAAATCGGGCATCGGCTACCAATTCCGCACCACACTTGTCCCGCACGTCCATCCTATTGGCATTGCCGACGACATTATCAACTTCCTTGAGTACGACAGCAACTTCATCACCCAACAATACCGCGACGGCGACACGGTGGCGAAGAATCTTTCTATTATTTAACTTCAAACACCGCTCCGTCCTTAGCCGGATAGGTTTCAGGAAACACCTTGCGCGCTTCGTCGACCAATGGTTGGACGTTCTTGTAACGGCTCGAATAGTGACCGATAATGAGTTTGCCCACATGTGCGGCTTGCGCAATCTCCGCCGCCTGACGCGCGGTTGAGTGATTGTTTTCGCGGGCACGTTTCAAATTGTCCTCTCCGTAGGTTGCTTCGTGATAGAGAAGGTCAACACCTTCAATCCACGGCACAGCCTTCGTCAACTTCACCGTGTCCGACATAAAGGCGTATGAGCATGCGCGGTCGGGCTCGTTGGTGAGCGTGTCGTTCGGGTACACCGTGCCGTCGGGAGCGGTGTAATCTTCGCCTTGCTTAATGCCGAAACGCTTGCTTATAGGTATTTGCAACTCGTTGGCCAACATACCATTCAGATGGCGTAGTTTGGGCTTTTCGCGGAATATGAATCCGCACGTCGGCACGCGGTGGCGCAGAGGAAACGAATGAACGGTCAACTTGTCGTCTTCGTAAATCAGTTGCGGCTCGCCTTCCGACACTAGATGATGGTAAATAATTTTGAATTCGAGCGGCATCTCGAATGTGGCCAAAAAGGCCTCTATGAGCGTGTGCAACTTCTCGTGGCAATAAATGTGCAAGTCGGATGTGCGTCCGTGCATGCTCATGCTCGAAATCACGCCAGGCAATCCAAGAAAATGGTCGCCGTGCACATGGCTGATAAAGATGTGATTGATGCGCAGCATGTTCACCCCGAACCGCCGCATGTTGATTTGCGCACCTTCGCCGCAGTCGATTAAAAAGAACCGCTCAAGCACATTGAGCACTTGAGCGGTTGAGTATCTGTCAGGTGTAGGCGTTGCCGAACTACATCCCAAGATTCGTAGTGATAAAGACATTTAAGCCTTGTTAATGATTGCTATAGCCTCGTCAACAGTCTTTGTGATGTTAAGCACTGTGTCGAGTTGTGATATGGTTATCAAGCGCTCAACAGCAGTCTGCAATCCCGACAGTACAAATACGCCGTTGGCGTTTTTGCAAAGGCGGTTTGCCACCAGAATGGCGCTCAAACCCGACGAATCGCAATATCTGCAATTGCTTAAATCAAGAATGATGTTCTTCTCTCCGTTTCCGGCAATTAGTACTAACTCTGACTTCAGCGATGGCGCTATGTGAGTATCGAGTTTGTCTATCAAAACTTCTATCTGTGTGAAGTTGTCAAGTTTTTCGATTTTGAATTCCATATCAGATGTGATTTGTTTTGTACCTCAAATATAGAAAAAACAATTCATCGTGCTATAAAATCATTCGGAAAATTTTATTTTTCCTCAGCTGCGTCGTCTTTTTTGGCCTTTTTTGTAGCCTTTGGTTTCTCAGCCTGAGCCATTTCGTCCTTCAAAGCGGCCAATTCGGCAATATCACCAAGTGTTGTCTTTTCGATGCTGTCGGCAATTTTCTTAGTCGCTTTCTTGGTAGCTTTGGCTGCAGTTTCCTTCTTGGCTTTCTCCTCGCCGCGTTTAGCGTCTTCGAAGATGCGAGAGTGGCTTACAATAATCTTGCGGCCTTCCTTGTTAAACTCAATAACCTTGAAGTCGAGTTTCTCGTCGAGTTTGGCTTGTGTTCCGTCTTCTTTAACAAGATGTTTCGGAGTTGCGAAGCCCTCAACGCCGTAAGGCAGAGCCACAACGGCACCCTTCTCAGTCAGTTCGATGATTGTTCCTTCGTGGATTGAATCAACGGTGAACAATGTCTCGAATACGTCCCAAGGATTCTCCTCCAATTGTTTGTGGCCAAGGCGCAGACGGCGGTTCTCCTTGTCGATTTCGAGAACAACAACGTCAATGTCGGCACCAATGGTGGTGAACTCTGCAGGGTGTTTGATTTTCTTGGTCCACGACAGGTCAGAGATGTGGATCAGACCGTCAACACCTTCCTCAATCTCAACAAATACACCGAATGTGGTGAAGTTGCGAACTTTTGCAGTGTGTTTTGTGCCAACAGCATATTGATCAGCAATCTTCTCCCATGGATCTGGTTTCAGTTGCTTCATGCCGAGTGACATCTTGCGCTCCTCGCGGTCGAGAGTTAGGATGACAGCCTCAACCTCGTCGCCTACGTTCAGGAACTCGTTGGCGCTGCGCAGATGCTGCGACCACGACATTTCTGATACGTGGATAAGACCTTCAACGCCCGGGGCAATCTCAACAAATGCGCCGTAGTCAGCCATCACAACAACTTTACCTTTAACCTTGTCGCCAACCTTCAGGTTCGGGTCAAGAGCGTCCCACGGATGCGGAGTCAGCTGTTTCAGGCCGAGAGCAATGCGTTTCTTGTCGTCGTCGAAGTCAAGGATAACAACGTTGAGCTTCTGGTCGAGCTGAACGATTTCCTCAGGATGCTGGATACGGCCCCATGACAGGTCGGTGATGTGGATAAGTCCGTCAACACCGCCAAGGTCGATGAATACGCCGTAAGATGTGATATTTTTAACAGTTCCCTCAAGAACCTGACCCTTCTCGAGTTTCGAGATGATGTCTTTCTTCTGTTGCTCGAGTTCAGCCTCGATGAGAGCCTTGTGCGAAACAACAACATTCTTGAATTCGTGGTTGATTTTGACAACTTTGAATTCCATGGTCTTGCCAACGAATACATCGTAGTCGCGAATTGGCTTCACATCGATTTGTGAGCCTGGCAGGAAGGCCTCGATGCCGAATACATCGACAATCATGCCGCCTTTTGTACGGCACTTGATGTAGCCTTTGATGATTTCGTCTTGTTCCAGAGCCTGGTTGACACGGTCCCAAGAGCGCAGTGCGCGTGCTTTCTTGTGTGAGAGCAGCAGTTGACCGTTGCGGTCTTCCTGGCTTTCAACGTAAACTTCAACGGTGTCGCCAACCTTCAAATCGGGGTTGTAGCGGAACTCGTTCATGTTGATAACACCTTCTGACTTGTAGCCGATGTTGACCAAAGCCTCACGTTTGTTCATGGCAACGATTGTGCCGTCAACCACTTCATTCTCAGTGATTGAAGAAAGTGTCTTGCTGTACATGTCCTCGAGTTGGCCGCGCTCTGAACTCGATACAACACCACCATTTTCATAGGCGTCCCAGTCGAAATCTTCTGGTTTCACCACTTGTTGTTGCTGCGGAGCGGCAAGTTCGAATGCCTCTTCGCTCTCAATTTCTTGAGTTTTCTGATTCTCTTTTTCCATTTAATTTTAAATAAATTAATAAGTTAGACTTTATTTTTAAAAAATCACGCAAAGTAAAGGCTTTTAGATGAATAAAACAAAATATATTTTGGGCTGTATGTCAATAGCAATGCATAATCCATAACATACTGTGTCACACATATTTTATATGCGTGGCAGTGTTTGAAATTTTATGTTTGCAGTGAGTGGTCCGGGTTTCAAATGACCACAAAATCAGCAGTTTTCACCCAGCCTTTGTTACCGTCTGACAATCTAATTTCGCTCCATTCGCCGTTTTGGTTGGTGACTTTGATTTTCAGGCCTTCGTGAATCAGAAAGAGTTCGGTGCCAGCGGCGTCGGGTGAACTTTTTACCACCACCGACGGCGTGACAACAATGGCTTCGGGCTCGTTGAGCACGGCGGCTTTCTGCTTGGACGAGAAACTGAACGAGAAGGCGGCCTCAACAATCAGCAGAAGGCCAATCCAGAAGGCGAATCGGCGCAGCAGCGGACGGTCTGTCAGGAAGAAGAGCAGCAGAAGCACCAGAGCCGCCACAAATGA
>JAEEGG010023708.1_pt1 | contig 11962 bp, 8 predicted proteins | sample 9134161 | NCBI WGS metagenome assembly JAEEGG01 (sample SAMN16246543, study PRJNA631951) | gut metagenome | biome: gut microbiome; feature: rumen; material: CR-attached | host: Bos | place: Iran: Karaj | collected 2018-10 | reverse complement strand
AACATCAGAACGGCTATCCCGGCATAGGCAGTTCCACGCCGGAGCTTTATCTCTTTGAGTTCGACCACGACGTCACAGTGGAGGACAGGAAAGTCGCTTATACGCCCGCAGCACGTTACTATGTCAGTGAATGCACCGAGAACAAACTGGTTTTGAAACGCATTGAGGTGAATGTGGAGGGGGAGAATTTGCTGGAAGGAGAAGTCGCTTTCCGGAAGATGGGGTTGTACACTGGAAAATGACAGCCAAGAGATCTTCGGGAACGCGGTTTTCCATAATCATTTTTTCGAGGAATGCATTCCCGATGCTTCTGCGACACTAATATTATTCCCCAAAAATCCAAGTCCATCCATGTGGGATTCATATGGGAACTCCTTTGTGATTATGTAAGTCCCTGACAGTCAATGATGATTGAAAATGCTCCATTTTAAACGGTACAAATTTTTATTACCCGATAATGGATTCTTTGTTGTTACTTTGTTAATTATTTTTGACAATCATAAGGCGGTCGAGGGACAACAAAGTTTAAGATTTGGTTAAGATTGTTTAAGCATAGTCTAAGTTTGAAAACTCTGCGAAATCTTGTTTTTTTAGCCACTTTTCGCATAGTAACCACCTTATTTTTGGAGCATTATTGCCGTTTGCCAAGTCAGGCTTGTTACAAAATCTTATTTTTGGTTTTCATCTCGAACGTGAGAAATGGGGTAAGAAAAGCGTTCCATTACCTTATTTTGATGAAAAATTAGTTGTAGTTGCTGGAAAAGTTATAACTTTGCATCCATTCAAAATGTTAACAACAATGGGAAAAGTAACTGTTGTCATATTTGTAACTGCGATAATTATTCTCGCTTTGTGCTCTTGTTCAGTCTTAAGCAATAAGAGTATCTGGGAGAAAGATGACCTCTCTCTCTTCGAATACATCTTCGAGAAGTTAAGCGACAAGAGTGATTTCGGCTCAGACTTATCCAGCCTCAATGATAAGGAAAAGGTTTTCATGTCAATGGCATTATTAGAGCAAGAGGTTAATAATGGTGGATTCGACCAATATTTCTTTAATCTCGAAGGCAAATACAATGACATCTTAGTTTCATCCGCCGAAGCCATAAAAGCCTATGATATTGCCGAGATATGCAAGAAAGCATTGGCTGTATATACAGAACACTCGGAGCAAGAGGACGTAATTGAGGAGTTGAGTGAATATAATGATGCTTTTTATAAATCTAATGACCCAATTAGTGAACTTTGTGCAAAATACGCAAAAGAGAATAAGAAGTATTTTGAATTATAGCGAAGTAATATTCATTTAGCCGAACAACGTCAAAATGATTATGAAACATACCTTCGCCACCATCCTCCTTGCCATCGTCACTTTGGCGATACAGGCACAAGAGAATATTTTCATCGTCAGTGGTGACTTTTCTGGAATGTATAAGGAAGCAACATACGTTGTTGATGCCGATTCCCTGTATATCCTCAATGATTCCACGATGATAATACCTGTCGGTCAGACCCAAAAGAAATACAAGGTGACGGACGGGAGATTCCTGATTAGTGGACAGGTCGAACGCCCCATTTATTCCTCGCTGATAGTTCACATGGACATTGAACTCGAAGATGGAAGGAAGGATGAGCACGACTCTGACTTTCCCTTAATCCTTGAACCTGGCAATATCGTTTTTGACAGCGAAAAGTTCGTTTTCCGAGGCACGCCGCTCAACGATGTGTGTGCCGAGGCAAATCTCAAGTATCGCAAGTTGGTTGAGTCAGGATTATATGCCGAACTCAAACAATATGCACAAGACTTCGTGAATCTGCATGCAGCCGACCCCGCCGGCATCTATATGACATTGCTCATGGAGGATGTGCTGCAGCCGAAGGAACTATTGAAGATGATCAAACAACTCAGCGATAACGGACAACGCAGCATGAGCATAGGCTTCTTGGAGATGAGGCTTGAAGATCAATGCAAGACACCACAGGAAGGTGATCTGTTCACGGACTTCGCCGTGGAGTATGACGGCAAGACGACGCGCCTCTCCGACTTTGTCGGGCGCGGCCAATACGTACTCGTCGATTTCTGGGCATCATGGTGCATCCCCTGCCGAGAGGAGATTCCCAATATCATCGCCGCTTACAACAGATACAAAGACCGCAACTTCACTGCCCTCGGCATTGCCGCTTGGGACAAGCCCGAGGCCACTATGAAAGCCATCACCGAAGAGAAGATATCATACCCACAAATCATCAACTCGCAGAAGATTGCTACCGACGCCTACGGCATCACAGGCATCCCCGAGATTATTCTCTTCGCCCCCGACGGAACCATCATCGCCCGTGGTCTTCGTGGCAACGAAATTGAAAGTAAACTTGCTGAAATATTTGAGTAAGCGAGAGCCTTTTTGTCAGCTTTACTAAATCTATGACATATGGCAGTTTAATCCATTATGAAAAGAACATAAAATATAGTTTTCTTCTTCTTTTTTTCTCTTTTTTGCAAAAAAGATGTATATTTGCATTGTATTTACACACAAGTCAGAATATGAGCACACAAGCAATGAGCAAGGTCATCGCAGATTACTTCAAGACTCAGCCCGTCTTGAAAGCATGGTTGTTTGGCTCCTATGCCCGTGGCGAGGAGACACCGATTAGCGATGTGGATATCCTCGTTCAATTCGACGAGGGAGGTATCAGTCTTCTGAAACATGCCGCAATGATTTGTGAATTGGAAGAGATACTTAATCGTCCCGTGGATATAGTGCAAGAAAAAATGTTGCGTCCACGAGTTAGAGAAAGTATAAATCAAGATAAGAAACTGATATATGAGAGAGCTCATTAGAGACCGCGACAGACTGGAACACATCGTGGAAGCCATTGATTGCATCTTGGACTTTGCAAATGACAAGACAAAAGAAGAGTTGGAGTCCGATAAACTGAAATATTACGGCATCGTCAAAAACATCGAGATTATTGGTGAGGCTGTATATAAGTTGACACATGCTTTCTGTCGCCAACATCCCGAAACACCTTGGGCTTTTATTGCAAGAATGCGCCACGTGTTGGTTCACGACTATTATCAGATTGACTCTACGGAAGTATACAAAGTTGTTTTAGAAGATCTCCCTATCCTCCGTGAACAGGTGGCTCGTTATCTTTCCGACACGGATTGGAATGAGTGGGAGAAAAACGAGGTAGCCATTGCGGAAACCGCCACACACAAAAGTCTAATACAGACCGCCACACGTATGAAGCAGCGTGGTTATGACACAGACGAGATTTGCAAAATAACAGGATTGAGCCGAGATGAGATAAAAACACTTTAAGAGAAAAATAATTCTTTTCTAATCTTAAAAGCCCAGCCTCCAAGCACATCACTTGGAGGCTGTGCTTCATATGGAACTCCTTTGTAATTATGTAAGTCTCTGATAATCAATGACGATTAGAAATGCCCCATTTTAAACGGTACAAAAACAGTGCAAACCGAACGGAAAGTAAAAACGAAGTTTTTCTTTCCTGAGGTGCAGCCTGTTTTCATACGAAGTATAAATTTTTATTACCCGATAATGGATTCTTTGTTGTCGCTTTGTTGGATTTTTTGACAATCATAAAGTGGTCGAGGGACAACAAAGTTTAAGATTTGGTTAAGATTGTTTAAGCATAGCCTATATTTGAGCTTGCCCATTTGCCACCTCTGATGAGCATTTATTCGGCTGCTTCTGTTTACAAAAAAATGGTATGAAAGAGAGTCGCTTCTTGAAAACAATTGCACGAAAGCGGTCGCTAATGTAGAAAAAGCAATCCATCTGCGACCGTTTTCGTGCATTAGTTGTGTTTGAACCATGTGGATCAAATCAAGAAGGCACTGGGAATATCTGGCATAACAGCCAATGTCTTTTCGTGGTTTGGCAAAGGAGAACAGCGTTCTGCACAGATAGACATGCTCATCGACCGTGCAGACAGGACTATCAATATCTGTGAAATGAAGTTCTGGAACAGACCATACACTATGACCGCCAAGGACGAGGATGACATTGAACGCAAAGTCAGGGCATTCATCGAGGCAACAAACATTGACAAGAATGTCATTGTGACTATGATAACTACCAAGGGTGTTGACAGGAACGAGCATTCTGAATGCATACAACGAGAACTTATCTTGGACGATTTGTTTTGCTGACAACAAGGCGTTTTTATGCCTCCCTAACAAGGGCTTTTGTAAATCTTTGCCCATCATGGTGCGACCAACAGTTTCTTCTTGGCATACCTGATTCTTGGCCTACTGGAAGAAGAATAAGGTCTTTGATGAGGAATTCAAACCAATCGGTGAAAAGTGGACCGTGAGATCTGTATCATGTATCAGGGGGACGGGTCCCCTTGATTCCCCCACCCAAAAACAATAAAATGCACTTGAAATAGTTTTTTTTGTTAAAATTCAACATAGTATCAAAAATAAATTGTATTTTTGGGCAGAAATGTAAACTAAATGACACCATGAAAAGAAATATCTGTTTTTTCATCCTTAGCATGGTCACCATCATGCTGATGGCCAATCCCGTAGGAAGGGACGTGGCACGGGCCAAGGCAGCCCAGTTTCTGAGCGCATCGAAGACAGCCAGAGTGAAGAACGTGCAAATGAAGGAAAAGAGGCTGCAACCCGTGGAGGGAGGCTTCAGTCATCTGCATATTTTCAACAACGGGGAGGACGGCGGCTTCGTGGTCGTTTCGGCCGATGACCGCACGGATGAAGTGCTGGCCTACAGCGAGGGCGGCACTTTCGCTGACGTGCCCGTGAATGGAGGGTTGTATGAGATGCTCGTCGGGCTCAACAACCAGGTAGCCGACGTGGCGAGCGATCATACCTTCACTTCACGCAACGACACCGAGCCACGGGAGATAGACCGTGCCCCCATTTATCCACTGATCAGTACCTCATGGAACCAGTATCAACCCTATTACGATTTCACTCCGATAGACCCCAACTCCGGCAACCACACGCTGGTGGGCTGCGTGGCCATCACGCTGGCACAGATTATGAAGTACTACGAGTATCCGAAGGAGACCACCACCATCCCGGCCTACACCACCTATTCGGGCATTGATATGCCGGCTCTTCCACCCACCACGTTCGAATACGACAAGATGGTGGATTATTATTCATCGCTTGGTGACTATTACAACGAAGAGCAGTTGGAAGCCGTGCATAAAATCCTGAAATATGCCGGTTGCGCCTTGGAGATGCAATACTCTTCAGGTGGTTCGTCATCGACATTCGACGTTGAACGTATCTCGAAGTATTTCGGTTACCGTGATGACGCGAAATTGCTGCATGCCGCCCTTTTCCCCCGCCACACGTGGGAGGATATGATATACAACGAACTGGCTGCCGGTCGGCCTGTACCCTATAGTGCCGGTGCTGTGATGGCACAGAACCACAGTTTCATCATCGACGGTTACGACGGCCGCGGCTATTTCCATGCCAACACCGGCGAGTTTGGCTATTTCGGAGCCCAATTCTATTGCAAACTACACGTCATCAATGACTGTGAGACGCAGACCGGTCCTGTGGAGTTCAGCGGTTACAACTGTTACCAATCGGCCATCTTCAACTTCCAGCCCCAGAACAGCAGCCAACCCTTGCAGACGCTGTCGGCTGAGGAGAACATGGACGGGAAGGAAAGCAAGATTGTGGTAAACGGTGTGCATTTCTACAATCCCTATCTCTACGGCAGAACAGTGGCTATTGTTGACATCAGCAACGTGGGAGAGACCTACGAGAACTACCTCTTCCTCTGGCAGGGTGAAACGCTGAAGGGCGGTGTTGGAACCTATGTGCCGCCAGGAGAGTCGGGCGAAGTGGTGATTTGCATTTCCAACTACCAGACAGGGGTTATCCCGGTTCGTTTCACCACCGACTGGGACGGAAAGGATGTGGTGTATGAGACCACGTTAGAGGTTACAGAACAGCCAGAATGGAAACTGAAAGGCCACTTCACGCATGAAGGATACAAAGGCCTTTGTTGGGTTAATGAAGAGGTATCAGAGTATCCATATCCCTATTGGGCTTGGGATACCGACTGGAAGGGTGAAAGGGGTATCTACGAACAGTTGAAAGTCGAGGCCGACATCACCAACACTTCCGAGAATCGCTTCAACAGTTGGATCAGCAGTTATTTGTATGAACAAGACCCGGAAGGAGGAGTATACTCATATCAAGGAAAGGCGTTGGTGGAGCACTTCTACTATGTGGATCTCGCACCGGGAGAAACAACCCATCTCACTTTCTTCTTCGACAAACATCTGTTTAACCCGGAGAAAGTTTATGATTTCTGTGTCGACCACAATGGGAATACAGGTTCAACGATTTTCTCATTACCGGCTTATAGCAAGTATTTCCCCTCATCGCCCGAGGGCATTGAAGTTATACTCACCGATACCGATGACACGCCGACCTTTAACCTCCAAGGTGTCCCTATGAAAAAAGACTCCCGAGGGGTTCATATACGCAAAGGCGGTAAATACATTGTCAAATGAAAACATAATATTGGTGTCCGCTAAATCTTTTTGAGCGAAATATGAATTAAGAGGGTGTGTCAAAATAGGCATACCCTCCTATTTGTTAAAAAATGCTCAAAGGCCGAACTTTCCCAAGCTCGGCCTTTGTCATGTCGTAAAGAATTCGTACCTTTACGAAACCAAAATTAAGTTATGCAAAATTACCATTTTCGCCCGTATTCTCCAAATCAAACGGTTCTTTTTCCTGAAAGAATCGACAAGGACATATCCCCAGACGACCCCGTCCGCCTGGTGAGCGCCGTAATTGACAACCTTGACATCAGCGGCATCCGCAGTCTTTACAAGGCATGCGGCCGCAGTCCCTACCACCCGAAGATGCTCCTGAAGGTCGTCCTTTATGCCTACATGAACAACATCTACTCCTGCCGCAAGATTGAGTCGTCGCTCAAGCGCGACGTCCACTTCATCTGGCTTGCCGGCTACGAGCAGCCCGACTTCGTCACCGTCAACCGCTTCCGCAACCGCGTGAAGGACGAGATCAACAAGGTGTTCACCCAGCTTGTCTTGCTGCTGAACGCGAAGGGGCTGGTGACTCTCGACGTGGAGTACATTGACGGCACGAAGATCGAGTCGAAGGCCAACAAGTACACGTTTGTCTGGCGCAAGACAGTTGAGAGGAACCGTGCGCGGCTGATGGAGAAGATCAAGGCGCTGCTCTCCCAGGTCGACGATGCAATAGCCCAGGACAAGGCCTTGACAGACGAAGCGGTCAGCTTCACGCCGGAGGTACTGACGGAGATCTGCGCGGAACTGCGCGACACGCTCTCCAAGGAGCCTGCCCCCACGGACAAGGAAGGGAAGGCCTCCGTACGCCAGAGGCAGAAACAGGTGAGGGAGCTTGAGGAGATGGCGGACAAGCTCTCGGAGTATGACGGCCGCCTGGAGAAGCTTGACGGGCGCAACTCCTACAGCAAGACCGATCCCGACGCCACGTTCATGCGGATGAAGGAGGATGCGATGAACAACGGGCAGACCAAGCCCGGATACAACCTTCAGATAGGCACGGAGAACCAGTTCATCACCGACTTCGGCCTCTTCCCCAATCCGGGGGACACGCTCACGATGAGGTCCTTCCTCGACTCCTTTTCCTCCAGGTATTCCCGCGTGCCCGGCGAGGTCTGCGCGGACTCGGGCTACGGCAGCGAGGAGAACTACGCTTTCATGGAGGCGAACGGCACGGAGGCCTACGTCAAGTACAACTACTTCCACAAGGAGCAGAAACGCGATTTCAGGAACGACATCTTCCGTCTGGAGAATCTGTACTACAACGCGGAGAAAGACTATTTCGTCTGTCCGATGGGCCAGCATATGGAAAGGGTCGGCACAAAGCATGAGAGGACCGAGGGCGGCTATGTTGCCGTGAGCGCCGTCTATCGGGCGCAGCGGTGCGACGGATGCCCGCTCCGGTGGGGCTGCCACAAGAGGAGGCAGGGGGAAAGGGAGATGACAGCCAACCACCTGCTTCTGGAATACAGGCGCAAGGCAAGGGAAAGGCTCACCTCAGAGAAGGGACTCGAACACCGGTCGAAGCGCCCGATTGAACCTGAGGCGGTCTTCGGGCAGATAAAGTACAACATGCAATACAAGAGATTCCGCCATTTCGGCAAGGACAAGGTCACTATGGATTTTGCCTTCTTCGCCATGGCTTTCAATCTCAAGAAAATGGCTGCAAAAATGCCAAAATGGAGCAAATCGCCTGTTCTTGGCCCACTTCCTGGCGCCACAGGGCACAAAAATGGGCCTTTGGGCCTCCGTGTGTTGCAATTCTCGCACCCAATGCCGAAAATGGCTGCATAAGGTCTGTCTCCCCATATTGGTCATATACAAAAAGAAGATGTGTCAAATTTTACATTTTGACACACCCTCTTTTTAGTTATTTGCCTGTCGTGGCGGACGCGATACATCGCGTCCCTACCTGTCGCACCGCCATCTTCGCAATGGTAATCATAATTCTTAATCCCTAATTCTTAATCCCTAATTCTTAATTCTTAGAATTGAAATTCTCTGTCTCTCTGTCTCTCTGTGTTTAGAAAGCCTCTGAATGAAAGGAAATCCCGCTGAGGTCTACGTCGGCATGCTCCACCTGGATGGGAGTCTTTGCGTCGAAGAGGCAGTTGTCGAACGTGATGGCACCGCGGGGAATGGGACATTCCTCAAAGCCCCGTATGACCCCTCCGTTCTCAGCCTTGGCAGTGATGTTGCGCAGGCGGATGTTGCGGAGTGAGGTGCGCGGAGTATAGGGCGGTTCCTCTGCCCCCTTCATACGCCAACTCATGTTGATTTCCACCACATTGCGAGCCTGACTGATGCGGATGTCATCGAAGAGGATGTCCTCGACGATGCCGCCCCGTGACGGCTGACTCTTGAAGCGTATCGGGTTCCAGTTCTCGCCAGCCATGTCGCAGTGGCGCACGACGACGCGGCGCACGTCGCCGGTCACCTCACTCCCGATGGCCACGCCGCCGTGTCCGTAGTCGAAGTGGCAGTTCTCGATGATGATGTCCTCCGACGCCTTGTTCACCCTCCTGCCATCCGAGTCCTTGCCGCTCTTGATAGAGATGCAGTCGTCGTGGGCGCGGATATGCGCATGGCGGACGATGACACCCGTCGATGAGTCGATGTCGATGCCGTCGCTGCTGGGGATATAGTCCTCCGCATTGATGTGGATGCCGTCGACGGTGAATCCGTTGGTGAAGAGGATGTGGACGCCCCAGAACGCCTGGTTGCGGATGCTCACACCGCTGATGGTTCCCCCGTCGCAGTGGTTGAAGCACACGGTCTTGGGTCGTCCGAAGAAGCGGGTGGGCAGTTTTTTCCATTCCAGTCCCTTGGCATCGATGAGACCCTCACCGGTGAGGCGGCACCCCTCGTTGTCGTTGAAATTGAGCAGGGCGGCACGGGCCTGCCGCATGCGCCCCTCCCACCGTGTGGTGATGGTGGGGTAGAGGGTGGTGTCGACGATGCTGATCAGTTCAGCACCGCGCTCGATATGGAGGTCGGTGCCTCTTGGGAAGAAGAGCGCCCCCGTGGGATGCTTCCCCTTGGTGAGTACGATGGTACCCCCGCCCTCGCTGTGGGCCTTGTCGATGACCGACTGGATGTTGCTGCCCGGCTTTGCCTGATATTCCGTGGTGCGTTTCTTCACCATGATGAGGATGGAACCCCAGGCAGGGAGTTGGAGTCGCAGGCGAGTCTTGTTGTCTGCCACAGAATAGGGAAGCGCGGTCACCTCGCCCGTCTCCGCATCCCACCGTTGCGCCTCACCCATGCAGTCGAGGTCGACGGTGGCGTCCTCCGCCTCACCCCGTTGGTTGAGGATGAAGAACACCTTGCTGTCTTTCAATATGCGGGCGCAGCAGATGAGGCTGTCTGCCCGTCCCCTCACCACCGTCATGTCGCGGACCGGCAGGAACTGCTCCATGCGGTCGGTCCAGGTGCTGTCGCTCACCGTCAGGGCATCTTTGATGAGTGTTATCGGCTTCGGAGCCGTCATGGTGGTGGCGAAGGAGGCGGCAGGCGGTTCACCCATGTATATCACCTTCCCTCCCCGGGCGGCAAACTCGCTGATTTTCTCCCATGCCTGTTCGCGCAGCATCTGCGAGGAAGGGATGACGAGGGTCTCGTAAGCCTGTCCGCTTCGGTTGACGAGTTGTCCGTTGCGCGGGGTGGTCGCCTCGATGATGCCGTCATCGGTGATGAAGTCGAAGTCGTATTGGTGGGCAGCCAGCAGATGCGCGGCCGCCTTCATCCATTCGTAGGAGCGGTCGTCGCCCAACCAGATGGAAGGGATGGGGGCATAGATGGCGGTGCGGCCCGCCGGGCGCCCCTGTGAGAGAAGGTATCCGGTGCGGTTGACATAACTGTTGAGCGCGGGCATGCCGGGTTCTGCCATATATCCTCTCGCTCCCCGCTTGCTCTGCCAGAACATGAACTCAAAGAAATTGATGCCCCTGGCCATTTGGTAGTCGACGATATAGCGCACGGAGGCCGTGGTGAGCGGCTGGCTGTAGGCGGCGAAACTCTCGCTAAACGCCCGTTGGCGTCCATAGACATGGGCCACAGAGGACGCCATGCGGGGGAACTCGTTGCGGCAGCCATACCATATCTGCGACCAGATGACGTCGATGCCCGGCACCTGCACCTGACTCAGGCAACGGAAGGGGTCGCCCTCCATCTTCACGCACCACGGCAGCATGTCGTCCTTGTCCATGTGGGTGATGTGGCTGACGCCATGGCTGGCGCACCAATCGGCCTGGGCCTTGAAATAGCGGTCGGCGAAAAGGCGGCTCCATACGTCCCAGTAGTCTGCCTTCACCTGCCGCTCCCTGTCGCTGAGGCCGTCGAAGTGGAGTGATGAGCGGCTGTTCTGCGTCAGTGCCCGCAGCCAGGGCGTGGGGTCATACCCCTTCTTTTGGATGAACACATCCAGGATGTCGTCTGTCCATGGCACCCGCTGGAAGGCCGGTTCATCGCCCCGGAAGCCCATGACGGTGGTGCCGAGATGGTGGCCGAGAGCCTGTCGGTAGGCCTCATGGGTCCATGAGATGAACTGTCCGACGGCCTGCGGGTTGAGATAGTCGCACAGCGAGTTGCTCTCGTCCTTCCCCCCCGTGGGGTTGTTCACGCAGCGGGTCTGGGAGGAGCGCCTGACCGCCTTCACGGTGTCACCCTCCGGCACCAGCGCCTGCATGCACAGGTCGGGACGTTCTTGAGAAAAACGCCCTCCCGCCATGCCGCTGGGGTATTTCCCCTCGTCGATGATCCACACCCGCATGCCGTAGTGCTCGGCAGAGTCGGCCAAGGTGCGGATATTGGCCATCCATCCTTCGCTGAGATAGGGCGACCCCATGCGGTAGCCCGCCTCGACGATGACGTTGCGGAATCCCCGTGAGCGGATCTCCGCGAGGTCTTTGCCGATGACGTCGGGCGTGATTTCCCCGTCCCACCCCAGGATGACGTGGCTGCAAAGGTCGGCTGGCGGATTGCGGAACTCTTTCTCTGTCTGTGCTGTTGCTGTCAGTCCACAAAGTGTGAGCAGCAGGAGGATGTAGGTTTTTGTCATGTTGGCTGTTGGCTGTTGGCCGTTGGCCGTTGGCTGTTGGCTGTTGGCGGATTGAATTCTATTACATATAAAAAACGGGGGGAGGCCGATTTTATTTTTGTGTATTTCCCAAATCATTTGTCCGTTTCATCTTTTTTGCCTAATTTTGTCATCCTGAAGTTTAGAATCACGTAAAAACAGACGATGGAAGCCTTGCTGCACTATTGCTGGAAACACAAACTGTTTCCGCTGGAGCCCCTCACGACCACTGACCAACTGCCTGTGGAGGTGATTGATCCCGGTCTGCACAACCGCCATGCCGGACCAGACTTCTTCAATGCCAAGGTGAAG